>Ga0067045_1002874_pt1 | contig 39631 bp, 32 predicted proteins | sample TerdegcTABiofilm_FD_59184 | JGI IMG/M metagenome (GOLD analysis project Ga0067045, IMG submission 59184) | Combined Assembly of (Gp0054472, Gp0054536) Wastewater bioreactor microbial communities from Singapore -Terephthalate degrading... | reverse complement strand
CTAAGAATTACCTTTGGGAGGCCTTGAAAGCTTTATCTTTAGCTTAGGGCTCAAATACAATGGGGTTTTGTCTATTGATAGGACGGTAATATTGTAATATTCTTTTTTCCAACAGTGTCTTGACACGATCTGCTTGTAGCAAGAATCTGGCGCATCTGGGGGCTCTCGGCTATTATTTTCTTATGCTGCAAATTGGTTTCGCTTAAATAATCTACAGTTATTTTATAACCTTCGTCCGTTATCCTGTCACTCTTCAACGCCTCTTGATATTTATCGATTAGTTCTTTGTCAAGGGCTGTAACAATTACTAGGCTTACCTCTCCTTTTTCGTCCAAAAGAGGGGTACAGTTAACCAACTGCTTGCCACCATATTTTGTACAAACCACCCCAGTCACTACAGAGCGCGTCTGAATGGCTTTTTGGCTGGGGGACCAATCATACTCCTTTCCCGCCAGTTCTTCCACATTTAACCCCACCAGGTTTCCTACTTTTATCCCCTGGAAATTTAATAGTATATTGCCATATTTATCATGTAGAGATATTGAATTGCTGTGGTCATGAACAATCCGCTTCATCTCGGCTTCATTGATCTTTTTTCTCGCTCGAGTGCCGCCAGTCATATTCTCACCTTCTGGCATTGTATTGACGTTATATTTTCAGTATTTATAAATTAAATATATCATAACCTGTACGTTTTTGAGGGCCCATTTTTCTAAACCAAAACAACTATAGTTGTGAATTCCTCAATTAATAGGACATGGCTAACTGAAGACCATATGTAATTATTTAGCAAAGAAAAAATAATGGTCATGTATTCGCCGAGTGGGAAATACCCCCCGGTTAGTTTTATCTTGGCTGAGGTTGCATGTTGGCAACAACTGTATTATTATTACGACAAATGATGTCGCAAAACAGCAACTGCCTCGAAAATATACTTACAAGCAACAGGTATTTTATGTTAATGCCTGCTGCTTTTTTATTTATCTTTTTTATATTTAATAACCCTTCGGTCAAAAAAAATATTACCATGTTTCAAAGGTAAATTTTTCAGGAGAAAACTAAATGTTAATTTCAAAATTAAATCTTACAAAACAAAAAGTATTCACAAAACGCTTACTGTCTTTTTTTTGGCATGGATATTGCTGATAGAAATTAGATGAAATGTACTTTACATAATATCTATCCGCTAATTTTAATGATTGGGTTTTAGGGATAGAATGAAGCATATCACACTTCTATAAAACGGTCGTGAGTTACCGCTATATAAAATGACAGTAACGGTATAAAGTACAAAAAATTATTCAAGCGAGGTGTTATTAATAGTAATGAGAAAAAGAAAACAAACAATGGTTTCAGTGGGCGATCTATTAATGCATTGTGAATGTGATTCCAATCCTCTGTTTGATAATGTTCGCGATGAAATTACCAAGGCCGATGTTAGCCTTGGCCACTGTGAAACAATTTTTACCACCCGAGGTAATCCTACCTATGTGGATCCTTTTTGTACACAAATAGTAGGGGCATGGCCTCAGCATATCAAAAGTATTAAGGATGCAGGATTCGACGTTTTAACACTTTGCAGCAACCACATCTGGGATCTCGGACAGGACGGTTTGAAAGATACAATCGATGCCTGTGATGCCAATGGGATCCTCCATACTGGTGCGGGTATGACATTGGAGGAAGCATCAAAACCCGCTATTAAGGAAGTAGAGGACATCAAGTATGGTTTTTTAGGCTATAACTGCACCGGCCCTATAGGCTCTTGGGCACAAATAGATAAACCGGGATGTAATTATATCCATTGTGTGACCGCGTTTGAATATTTGGTGCCCAATGTGGGAGGTTATCCAACAACTTATTCGTATCCAACAGATGAGGACCTGGCGCGGATGAAAAAGGACATTGAGGCGTTACGGCCGCTAGTGAACGTACTTGTTGTGAGTTTACACAAGGGGATTGGTTTTATACCCGCTGCTATCAGCAGGCATGAGCAGATAATTGCTCACGCTGCCATCGATTACGGAGCGGATGTGGTCTTCGGCCACCATGGTCATATCCTTAAAGGCGTGGAGGTATATAAAGGTAAAGTTATTTTTCATGATCTGAGTAATTTTATGGCGGTATCAGATTTGAACGGTAAGCCCTATTTCAGATATGGTAGCAAGAAGGAACACCGGGTACAAAACAAATATACTTATGAGCAAAAATTAGCCCGAGAGAAAGAATTTTACAGACGAAATGGTGGTCCCTTTGTATGGGGTCCCCTGGGCACCTTGGTTGCTTGGCCACCTCCGGAGATCAAATATTCTATTATCGCCAAGTGTTATGTGATCGATGGATTAATTGAGAAGGTTACCTTTATTCCATGTATGTTCGATGACGACGGCTATATATCAATTTTAAAGAAAAATACCCCTGAAGCCGAGAACCTTTTTACTTATATGTCCAATATAACAAAAAATGCATATCTGAATACACAATACAAGTGGGAGGGAGAAGAAATTTATGTGGTAATTTGAATCCTAATTGCAAACTTTATTCAGAAATATAAAATCCAAACCTATAAATAAATGTCGGAAGGAGACTATTGTAATGAAACAAAAAGTATTAATATTAATTTCCTTGGTTTTAGTTATATTCCTTACCCTTACTGCATGCTCCGAATCAAGTAAAAGTTCCGGTAACAATACTTCAACTTCAGCTGATAAAAAATATATCCTCTCTTTTGCATCCAACGTAAATACTGGAAGTAACCGTAACGTTATGGTAGAGGAGGTGCTGAAGAAGAAGCTGGAGGAAAAATCCAATGGCCGTCTGACCCTGCAGATTTATCCCAGCAGCACTCTTGCGGCCCAAAACGAGATGCTTGATGCTCTGAAAAAAGGTACAGCAGATGCCGGTTATATAAATGGCACTATGTTTGCGGGACAATTCCCATATACTGAGCTGTTTGGCACTCCCGGTCTAAATTTTGGCAATATTGAACATGCTGACAAGGTGTTGCGGGAATATACTAAGGAATTTGTTGAAAAAGGTTATAATGATTTTAAAATAATAGCCCGTTATAGTGTTGGAACGATGGGACTTATAACCATAAAACCTGTTGCCAAGTATGAGGATGTTAAGGGCATGTCCATACGCGCCACTTCTAACCTAATGCCATTTTTTAAAGCGATGGGGGCAAACTGCGTTTCATTGCCAGCAGCCGATATATATGAATCCATTAAATTGCATGTCATTAATGGAGCTTGTACCGGACTAAATGGAATTGCCAATTACAGACTTGCTGAAGTTGCTAATGCGGTTACTCCGTTAAACATGTTAAATGGCGATCAAATGATCGTTGTTAGTATGAACGCATACAACCATCTGCCAGCTGATCTACAGAAAGTCGTTGATCAGGTGTCTGAGGAGATGGCCGATGTCCTGACTAAATATACTATTTTTGAACAAAATGGCGCCATTGCTCAGGCCCAAAAAACAAATCCGAACTTTAAGGTAGTAGAGCTTTCGCCCGAAGAAGAGGCTAAGTTCACGGCGGCCGGGGCTCCTCTCTTAGAAAAAAAGGCAGCTGAGCTTGATGCGGCCGGATTGCAAGGGACGGATGCTCTTAAGTGGCTAAAATCTCAGCAGGTTAATAAATAGTATAGTTATATACATGCAAAACAGAATCAATGATAAATTTTAAGTTGAATTAATAAATATAAAGCAACTGCTTTTTTGGGGGAAGGGCTTCTAACTTCGTTCCATATTATGAAAAAATAAATTGTTAAGGGAGGTACTATGGTTAAATATTTGTTAGAAAAATTTTCATCAGCGTTAATTAAAATTAGCTCAATAATTCTTTGTATTGTTGCGGCGGTTATGGTTATAAATATTATTTTGCGTTCAGCGTTTAATAGCCCTCTTTCCGGAACAATGGAAATAGTACAATATGGTATGATGATTTGCATGGCCCTTGCTCTTAGCCGGACAGGGTTTAAAGACCGTCATATTAGGGTCTCAGTTTTAGTGGATGCATTACCCCAAAAGGCAAAAGCAGTCTTACTCTCGTTGACAATGCTAATCTCGGCGGTAGTTTTTGGATCACTCATTTTTTCTTATTTGAGCTCTATACCCGGGGCTATAGCCAGCGGCTTTGTGACCGACATCTACAGGTTGCCTTACTATTTTGTGTACATAATGATGGCTATCGGTATGACCCTTGCAACAATCATGTTCTTTTATCACGCTGTTGCATCTCTTGCGCCTTTTATAAATAAAAAACAACCATAATACAATGAAAAATAAAAATTAGCCGCAATCAGCCGCTTAATGTTGTATTGGTAATTTATTGCTGAATGGAGCGATGAACATGACCACCAGTGTTATGATAGGGATCATATTCCTAGCCGTATTCCTTTTCTTGCTCTTTTGGGGTTTACCTGTGGCTGTAACTATGATGGTATGCGGTGTATTGGGAAGCATGTTTTTACTTAGGACTCCATTTTCTGCATTTAACTTTCTTTCTACCAGCGTTGTAAACACCTTTACGAGCTATAGCATGTGTGTAGCCCCAATGTTCATGCTGATGGGGGAGCTGGCCTCGGAATCAGGGATTGGCCGAGACATGTTCGACTCCTTGCAGAAAATAATGGGGCGCAGTAAAGGCGGGCTGGCCAGTGCCACACAAGTAGGCTGCGCTCTCTTCGGGGCGCTAAATGGTTCTGCCTCCGCTACTGCCGCGTTAATGTGCCGGGCCGCCTATCCACAGATGAAAAGATACAATTACAGTGATCTTCTTTCCACAGGGTGCATAGCTGCAGGTGCTTCTTTGACCTCCCTTATTCCGCCTAGTGTTTTTTTGATCACTTATGGGATTACAGTAGAAGAATCCATCGGAAAACTATTCATGGGCGGCATACTAACAGGCGTTGTCCTGATGATACTGTTTATCCTTATTATCCGTATATGGTGCCTTGTTAATCCGACCATTGCACCCAAAGGTGCCAAGACAACTTTGAGAGAAAAGTTTATGGCTATCAGAGAGGGCAATTTTCTAGAAATCCTTATAATATTTGGCCTATCAATGGGCGGCATGTTTGCAGGCTGGTTTACGCCCAGTGAGGGCGGGGCAGTTGGTGTTGCTGGAATGCTGCTGGTAATTATTTATCTCAGACGTTTTAGCTTTAAAATATTGATGAAAGCTGCCGAAAACACCCTTGAAGTGTGCGGCATGATGTATTGCGTGTTAGCTTCTGCTATGGTATTAGGCAGGTTTTTCACTCTTACCCATATTCCCAATGCACTGGGCAACCTGGTTAGTTACTTTGATGTTTCCAGCCTGCTGGTTATCTTTATCATTACTGTAATCTATCTTGTCCTGGGCTGTTTTGTAGATGCCTTGCCTCTGATGCTACTTACAGTTCCAATTTTCCTTCCAATAATCAGGCAGATTGGTTATGATCCAGTGTGGTTTGGCTGTTACGTAGTAGTAATCATGGGCCTGGCTGCTATAACACCTCCAGTTGGCATTTCATGTTATATAGTTTCTGGCATCTGTGAGGATGTTCCCTTAACAATAGTTTTCAAAGGATCGATGCCATTTATAGTTGCGTTCATTATTATGGCTATGCTTATGGCCCTCTTTCCGGGCATAGCGACCTACCTTCCAAGCCTGATGTACAAGTAGTATTCTCTGTATAAAAACAATAAAGTTACGCTTAGTATTCCATGGAAGCAGTAAGTTTTATCTATGCTTACTGTTTTCAATTATTCAATGATTTTAATAACACTTTCTCACTGAATGCGTAAACCTTGATTCCAAAACCGGAGGAAAAAATTAGTATGGGCAGCATTAATTCAATATTTCGTTCACTACAATATAGGAATTATCGGCTCTTTATTTTGGGCCAGAGCATCTCTTTGATCGGGCTATGGCTGCAGAATGTAGCCATGGGGTGGTTGGTATACAGAATTGCCAACTCTGCTTTGCTGCTTGGAGTTGTTGGATTCGTCGAGAATATCCCAGCATTGGTTTTGACGCCCTTTGCTGGGGTTTTAGTTGACAGATGGAAACGTCACAGCATTCTTATAATTACCCAGACAATGTGCATGCTTCTGGCTTATATTGCAGCGTTTCTTATTCTTACTGATCTTATCAAAATATGGCACATAATTGTTTTAAGCATTGTTCATGGGTCAATTCTTGCAGTTGACTCCACTGCACGCCAATCTTTTTGGGTAGACCTTGTTGAAGACCGGCAAGATTTGGGTAATGCCATTGCTTTGAATTCTACAATGTTCAATGTCGCCAGGCTTCTGGGGCCAACAATTGCGGGAATTGTAATACCTATAGTAGGCGAGGGGGTTTGTTTTCTATTAAACGGTATTAGTTATATTGCCGTTATTGCCGCTTTGTTAGCCATGAAAATTATTCATACGGAAACACAACAAAAAAAAACCACTATTTTGCAGAGTATTAAAGAAGGGTTTGTTTATACCAGCGGTTTTATGCCAATAAAATATACTTTGTTGTTGATAGGTTTATTAAGCTTATTTGTAGTTCCATATCTTGTTATTATGCCTGTTTTTGCTAGTGAAATTTTGCACGGCGGCCCTCATACCCTTGGTTTCCTGGTAAGTTGTTCTGGGGTAGGAGCTCTGGCAGGCGCCCTATGGTTTGCTGCTCGCAAGGGTACAACAAATTTGGCCAAATTGATTCCCTTATCCGCTGGTCTTTCCGGAATCAGCCTTATTTTGTTTTCTCAAGTAAAATTTCTATGGGGCGCTTTGTTTTTTATAATCATTGTTAGCTTTAGTTTAATGATTCATATAGCTTCCTGTAATACTTTTGTACAATCCCTTGTGGATGATGATAAACGTGGCAGAGTGGTGAGTTTTTTTACTATGGCGTTTACCGGCATGACCCCTTTTGGGAATTTGCTGATCGGAGGTTTATCAAACAGAATAGGGGTTCCCAACACTTTGCTGATTTGCGGTTTCATTGCCTTTATTGGCGCCATTCTTTTCAACGTAAAGCGCTCCCCATTAGAGCATGCTATTCAATCGCATAAACACTATGCTTGAGAGGACTGTTTTTTCATATTCGCAACAAAGATTGCGATTAACAATGTAACCAAGCCTATTTTATTTGTTGAAGGTTTTATTTAATCTAGCCGGCGCGTTCCTCGCTAAAACCCTTGCGGCAGCATAACGGTTTTCACAAAGATTACTGGACTTTAAGCAACAAGAGCTTTCGACTTCATCTTCAGCCGTCGATAAATTATTTCTACTTGAGCGGGTTTGAATCCTTACGATTGGGTTCTGCAGGAGACATGATGGTTAATAGCCGAGTTCTTCGCCCACGATGATCACGTGGATATCCGTCATGTGCGGTTTTTTCCGTATTATGGTGGTAATGTTGCAGATGCGGGTACTGGCGGAGCAGTCCTGGCATATACCGCTTTGGGTGCAGGGATTGGGCCTGTTCAACCGCTTGTTGTTCAGCGGCGCGGCTACGGTCTCAATCCTATCCAGGGCAGCCTGGATGTCTTTTACGGCCTTATTGGCCCCGGCCACGACAACCACCCTTTGGGGTCCAAACGCCATCGCCGCCACCCGGTTGCCTGTGCCGTCCACATTGACCAGCTGGCCATCCATGGTCACGGCGTTGGTGCTGCAGATAAAACAATCGCAGGTCAGCTGTTTGCGGCGGATGGCCAGGATCTCTTCCGGTTTCAGGCCCGGCAGGTTATGGTCCAGGAGCTCTTTGCCCTCGGCGGCCAATTGTTCCAATACTCCCAGCTCCCTAATGGTCACCGAACCCCCGACGCCGATGCTGCGGCTGTCGGCTGCCAGGGACAGTACCTTCTGCCTGGCTTCTTCTTTGGTGGCTACATACTCGGCATGGAAATTGTTTTTGCGGAGCGCTTCCACCACTTTCTTCCCAATCGTTTCCAATTGCCATTGTTTAGGTGTTTGCATTTCCATCCACTCCTTGTGTTCGTCGTTATATAGGTTATTGGCTTCGAAAAACAGCCTCTGTAACGAGCAGGACAATCTATGACTCCGCCAGATTGTCCCGCTCTTTTTTTCTCCGGGCTTCTTTAGCCCGGCTTAACCAAACCATCATTATTCCCAGCTCGTACAGCAGCATCAGCGGTATGGCCATCATCAGCTGGGACAAAACGTCGGGCGGGGTCAGAACAGCGGAAACAATTAGAATAAGGAGCAGGGCATGTTTCCGGTACTTGCGCAAAATACCGGCGTTTACTATGCGTAGACGGCCCAGAGCAAAAAACACCAGCGGTGTCTGGAATATTATACCAAAAGCCAGGATAAAGTTGATCGCGAAGGCTAAATACCTGGAAATGGTGAACATGGGCAAAACAGCGCCTGAAGAGAATTTAACCAAAAAGCGGATGACCAGAGGAAAGGCGAGGAAGTAAGCGAACGCCGCCCCGAGAAAGAAGAACAGAACCATCATAAAAACGACGGGAACAACCACTTTCTTTTCATGTTTATATAATGCCGGCAGGACAAAAGCCATGACCTGGTAAAGAACAATCGGCATGGCCAGGACCAGTCCGGCGGCGAACGCCAGGCGAAAGTTAGCCAGCAGGGCTTCCGGCGGCGAGATGAACACCAGTTCCAGGTTCCCGGCGGGCCTGATCAATATCCAGCGCAGCCTGTCCACAAAAACGAGCCCAATCAACGCAGCGCCCAGCACAGCAACCGCACAGACAATCAACCGCCTCCGCAGTTCTTCCAGGTGCATACTTAACGGCATGGCTTCCTGCTCATCATGTCTCACCGCAACACCTCCTTTTGCCCAACCTTAAGGTTTCCCCTGCCGTACCGGCTCACTCGCCAGGTTCTTTGCCTGCGCATTTGTATTGTATCATTAATATCAATTATACAATAATTGAAGAGCCGGGGAAAATTGAAGAAACCGCTGAACCATGGCCGGTTGGACCGGATGATTGCGGTTTCTCAATGTCTGAAGCGAGCGCTTTGCGATTTTGCGATTTGGGGAAGAAATTCTTACCTCATCTTTTACGCCGTAAAAATTTGTTTATTGCTTGCGGCGCACCCGCTCACCCAGCCTGTTGCCGGTGAGAAAAGTGATGGAATACAGCCCGGCCAGCCCGACCAGCGTATAAACAATTCTGCTCAAGAGGGCGGTTTGCCCTCCGAAAATGGCTGCCACGAGGTCAAACTTGAACAAACCGATGAGTCCCCAGTTCAAAGCTCCGATAATAACCAGAACAAGCGCCAGAGTATCCATGTGCAATCCACCCCTTCATAGTTTTTAATCAGTCATTAGCATTCTTATTTCCTTCAATTTTTATTCCTGTTTCTCTACAAAACAATAACGCATAAAAATTGCTGCCAACAGAATGCTTGACGCGCTCGACCGGCGTTATTCTGGTAGAATATATTCTGGTAGAATATATTGGGATAGAACCATGGAAAGGAATGAATTGCGCTTGTCCGGCACAATAGGCCTTCCTACAATCGAAACGATCGCGAAGGCGCTCCAGCGGAGAAAACCGGGGCTGCTAAACGACCTGGGTTGTTCCGAATACGCGGTCCTGCTGCCATTGTTGAAGCGGGAGGAGGAATTGTCCCTGTTATTTGAAGTACGCTCGCAGAACCTGAAAGGCCAACCAGGCGAAGTATGCTTTCCCGGCGGCCAGAAAGAACCCGGAGACAAAACCCCGCGGGACACCGCACTGCGAGAAGCCGCGGAAGAACTGGGGATCAAGAAAGCAAGCATCAAGACGTTAGGCGCCCTGGACGTTCTCTGGACTCACCACCAGCTCAAGATTCATCCTTATGTCGCTGTTATCGGCGATGAGATTGAACTGCATCCCGACCCCGCAGAAGTGGAGGAGGTTTTTTACGTTCCCCTCATTCGCCTGTTGGAAATGCAGCCGCTGGTTAAAAAAGTGCGCCTCAGAATGGACCTGGGTACCGATTTCCCTTATCACCTGGTGCCTGGCGGGAAGGACTATCCCTGGAGAACCGGCGAGTACCCAGTCTATTTTTACGAATATGAAAAATACGTCATCTGGGGCCTAACCGCGCGGATCCTTCACCATTTTCTTGATTTGATCCGGTAATGCCTTTTTCAATCTTAGCCCAGCTGTCCCGCAGCGGCACGATCCGGTTGAACACCAGCTTTTCGCCCGGACGGCCACCGATGTCCCGGCAAAAGTATCCCTGCCTCAAAAATTGGTAGCCAACGCCGGGCTCGGCACCGGCCAGTCCCGGCTCTACCAGGCACCCCGATAAAATTACCAGGGAATTGGGGTTCAGCCTGGAAATGAAATCGTCGTTAACCTCGTCTTCTTCATCTTCCGCTTCGAGGTGGTCGTCGTTTATCAAGCAGCCATAAAGCCGCACTTCCGCCGGCACCGCGTAAGCGGCAGAAACCCAGTGGATCGTGCCCTTGACCTTGCGACCGCCGCCGTCAGTTCCGCTTTTGGACTGCTGGTCGTAAGTGCAGCGCAGCTCCAGGATTTCTCCGGTCCTGTCGTCTTTGATCACCTGTTCACACCTGATAATGTAGGCGTATTTCAAGCGGACCTCTTGTTCCGGCGTAAGCCGGAAATATTTTTTGGGCGCATTTTCCATAAAATCTTCCCGCTCAATGTACAGTTCGCGGGTAAACGGTATTTTCCTGGTTCCCATGGCCGGGTTTTCCGGGTTGTTTTCCGCCTCCAGCCATTCAACCTTATCCGCTGGATAGTTTTCAATAACCAGCTTGAGCGGCCTGAGCACGGCCATCGCCCGTGGCGCGCGTAGATTCAGATCCTCTCTCACACAGTGCTCAAGGAGAGCCATGTCCACCACGCTGTTGCTTTTAGCCACCCCGATCAGCTCGCAGAAGTTCCGGATAGCCTCCGGGGTGTACCCGCGCCTGCGTAGGCCGGAAATAGTGGGCATGCGAGGGTCGTCCCAGCCGTCGACGTAACCCTCCTCCACCAGTTTCCGCAGTTTCCTTTTGCTCATCACCGTGCCGGTCAGGTTTAGGCGGGCAAACTCTATCTGCCGGGGATGGTGTATGCCCAGGGTCTCCAGCACCCAGTCATACAAAGGCCGGTGGTCTTCAAACTCCAGCGTGCAGATGGAGTGGGTTATCCCTTCAAGCGAATCGGAAATCGGGTGAGCGTAATCATACATGGGATAAATGCACCACTTGTCGCCCGTCCGGTGGTGAGAGGCTTTGACAATGCGATACAGCACCGGATCCCGCAGGTTGAGGTTCGGCGAAGCCATGTCTATTTTGGCCCGCAAAACGCGCGAACCCTCCGGAAACTCGCCGTTTTTCATCCTGGTAAACAGGTCGAGGTTTTCTTCCACCGTCCTGTCGCGGTAAGGGCTGTTTTTGCCAGGTTCAGTCAGCGTTCCCCGGTATTCTTTTATTTCCTGAGGACTCAAATCGCAGACATACGCCTTGCCCATCTTTATAAGTTGTATGGCATACTCGTACATCCGGTCAAAATAGTCTGAGGCGTAATACAGCCTGTCCTCCCAGTCAAACCCAAGCCACCTGACGTCCCGCTTGATCGACTCCACGTATTCGACGTCTTCCTTGCTGGGGTTGGTGTCGTCGAACCGCAGGTTGCATAGCCCACCGTTCGCCGCCGCTATCCCGAAGTTTAGGCAGATTGACTTGGCGTGCCCGATATGCAGATACCCGTTGGGTTCGGGGGGAAAGCGGGTGTGGACGCGACCGCCATACTTGCCCGTTTTCATGTCCTCGTTAATAATATTCTGGATAAAGTTGTTCATTACATCTTCCCCCTTGCGCAGTCCGTCGTTTTTGCCGCCAGGACCGTCGCCGTTATCCAATTATTATCTAATATTATATCTGTTATGCCCATGATTATAACACAAAACTGGGAATAAACGCCTTTTCAACAGGAGATTATACTACTAAAACATTGATTCAAGGAGTGGTTATTTATGAGCCTCATGGAATGGAACCCTTTCCGTGAACTGGACTACCTGTCAAAGGACCTGGGAACCTTTTGGGAGCGCTCCCCGTTCAGGCATTTTTACGGCGGCGTATCGCCCAGGATCGACGTGTACCAGACAGCCGGAGAAGTCGTCATCAAGGCCGACCTGCCGGGAGTATCCAGGGAAGACCTTAACATTTACGTTGACGAGAACTCCATCCGGCTGTCGGGCCAAATGAGAAAAGACGCCGAGTTTAAGGACGAGGAGGTCTACCGGTCCGAAAGGTATTACGGTACATTCTCGCGCTCCATAGCACTGCCGGCTGAAATTGAGCCGGATAAAGCGCGCGCAGAGTACAAGGACGGAATCTTGACCATTACGGCACCCAGGGCCAAACCCGCGCAAATAAAAGGCAAAAAGCTGGAAATACAGTGATCCGCCTGGGGTCTCACGCTGAAAGCAGCCGGCGGGTAACAAAGCCCCCCGGCTTTTTCTTTTACTTTCCGCTGCCTGATGTTATATTATACCATGTAAAGAGGAGGAGATGGACAGATGATTGATCTTGAACAGCAGTACCGCTTATGGGCGGAGAAAACCGACTGCCCTGACCTTAAACACGAGCTGACCGCCATTGAACACGAGGCTGAAGCCATCCGCGAACGTTTTTACAAAGGGCTGGAGTTCGGGACGGGAGGCATGCGGGGCTTGATGGGAGCAGGCCCCAACCGGATCAACATCTACACTGTCCGGAAAGCCACCCAGGGACTGGCCAACCATCTCCGCAATATGAACCTGCCAGGAAACGTCAGCGCGGTGATCGCTTACGACTCGCGCTACAAGTCGAGGGATTTTGCCTTGGAAGCGGCGCTGGTCCTGGCTAAAAACGGGATAAAGGCCTTTGTTTTTAAAGAAATCGCCCCCACCCCTCTCCTTTCCTTCGCCGTTCGCGAGCTCCAGGCTGACGCCGGCATCGTAATCACCGCCAGCCATAACTCCAAGGAGTACAACGGCTACAAGGTTTACAACCGGCTTGGCGGCCAGATAACCGACGAGCTGGCCGGCAAAATCACGACGGAAATAGAAAAAATAGATGATGTCTTTGCCATAGAAACTGCCGGACAAAAAGAGGCGGAGGAAAAAGGTTTGCTGGTCTGGATCGGGGACGAAATCCTCAACAAATACCTGGCCGAGACCGAAAAGCTCATAATTGACAAAACGCTGGTCCATGAATCAGCACATGAGTTGACAGCAGTATATTCGCCGCTGCACGGCACAGGCCTGGTTCCCTTGACCAGGCTGTTCGAGCGGTGCGGTTTTACCGGCCTGAGGATCGTCCACCAACAGGCTGCCGCCGACCCGGAGTTCCCCACTGTGGTTTATCCCAACCCCGAAGAGGAAGCGGCCTGCAGCCTGGCCATCTGTCAGGCAAGCGAACTGGACGCCGATATTGTTCTGGTGACCGACCCCGATGCCGACAGGATCGGCCTGGTCGTCAAAAACGACGAAGGTCGCTACCAGCACCTGACGGGCAACCAGACGGGGGCGCTGTTAATCGACTACCTGCTGCAGGCCCGCTGCCGACAAGGCACCCTCCCGCCCAACGGCGTGATAGTCAAGACCATCGTAACCTCCGAGCTGGGCGCAAAAATAGCGGCCAACTACGGAGTCGGGCACGTCGACGTATTGACCGGTTTTAAATACATCGGCGAAAAAATAGCCGAATTTGAAGAGTCAGGCCACCACACTTTCCTGTTTGGTTACGAAGAAAGCTACGGTTACCTGATAGGCCACCATGTGCGGGATAAGGACGCTGTTCAAACGGCCCTGGTCATTGCAGAAATGGCGCTGTACCATAAAAAAAACGGCTCAAACCTGTACAAGCGGCTCCAGCAGCTCTTTGAAGAGTACGGGCATTACCGTGAAACCCTCATTAACGTCAACCTTGCCGGCGTGGAAGGCCAAACCCGGATCGCGCTGATCATGGATACCCTGCGCCGAAAAACGCCGGACTTTCTTTCGGCTTACGGCATTAAGGCCGTGAGGGATTACCTGTCCGGCAAAGAACAGGACCTGTTGGCCGGGACAGAAACCCCCCTTAACCTGCCGGTGTCCAATGTGCTTTATTACGTGTTGGACGGAGACTCCTGGTGCTGCGTGAGGCCGTCCGGTACAGAGCCGAAGCTTAAAATATACCTGGCCGTGCGTGGAGATACCGCTCAGGCTGCCCAGGAGCGCCTGCAAGGACTGGCGACCTCATTCTCCCATTTCATCAACAGTCATACGAAATAACCGCCATCAAACGACCCTGTTCCCGGAATCTTCTTTATGCCGCGGTCTTCTTGAGCCGCAAGAAATTCCAGTATCTTGTAGACTGTCTCTTGTTCGGACGGGCACCCTATGCCCCGCGCGATTTCTTCGACCGTCTTTGTTTCTCCGCGCCGTTCATGGAGAAAATCACATATCCTGCCCAGCATGTCAATGACCCTACCGGCCCCTTTTTTGCCAAGCTCAACCCCCGGCTGGTGGTAAGCGTTCACATTAATTACACTGGCATAAAACCCCACCGTTCTCTCAAACACGGCAAGCAGCGCACCGAGATGAAATGGGTCCAGCCTGTTGATGGTTATGGTTATCGATTCTCGGCCCTTCTGGGTTAGGGCCTGGCGGGTCCCCAGCAGGAAAGCCCGCAGGTAATCGCCGCTGGTTATGTTCTTTTCAATATACACAGGCTCTTTCCGGTTATCGGCCAACACCTCGATAAAGGTAACAAAAAAGTTGTTTACGCCGTCCAAAAGTTGCTGCACATAAGCGTGCTGGTCAGTCGATCCCTTGTTGCCGTATACCGTCAGTCCCTGGTTTACCCTCGCTCCGCTGCGGTCAAACTCCTTCCCCAGAGACTCCATCACCAGCTGCTGCAGGTACCTGGCCAAATACTGCAGGCGGTCCTTGTAAGGAAGAACAACCATGTCTCGTTTACCACAGCCATCCGTGGCATAATACCACATGGCGGCCAACAGGGCGGAGGGATTTGAACCAATCTCGTGCCTGCGTGTTATACTGTCCGCGAGCCTTGCGCCCTCCAGGAAAGAGTCAATGTCGACGCCCATCAGCGCCGCCGGCAGGAGTCCAACCGTCGAAGTAATCGAAACCCTGCCGCCCACCCAATCCCAAACAGGGAAACGGGCCAGCCAACCTTCCCGGCCGGCCAGCCGGTCTAGCTTGCTGTCGGGCATGGTAACGGCAACGGCGTGCCTGGCGAACTCCAGGCCTTTTGCCTGATATGCTTGCCGAATTTCCAGCATCCCGTTATATGTTTCCACGGTGCCGCCGCTCTTGGAAACGACCAGGACCAAGGTTTCCTCCAGTTGGTCCCGCAGTTTGCCAAGAAGAAGGTCGATACCGTCGACATCGGTGTTGTCCAGGAAATACGGGTTCAGAACGCCTCCGCCCCCCAGGGAATCAGCCAGCAACTGCGGCCCGAGAGCCGATCCGCCGATCCCGATCAGCACGAAGTTCCTAAAATTTCTTTCTCCAGACGGGCGGATGATCCCTTGCCCCACTTCCCGGGCGAATCGCTTGATTTCCCGGATGTTGTCCTCTATGGCTCGACAGATCTCCGGGGACGGCGCCAGCCGGGGGTCCCTTAACCAGTAATGCCCGACCATTCTGCCTTCATCAGGGTTGGCAATGGATCCCGCCTCCAGTTCGGCCATTTCCTGAAAGGCTTTCTGCAAGGAGGGCCTCATGTTGTCAATAAACCCTTCCTGGAAAAACATCCGGCTCAGGTCAAGCCCCAAGCCGATTTCCGGGTAGTAATAATAGTATTCCTGGAAGCGTTTCCAGCAATCAAACCTGTCTGCCATATGCTGTATAACCTCCTTAAAATCTCCAGCTATCGCCCGCGGTCTTACCTGCCATGCCTGGCGGTCAAACGGGCGAGTTTTTTTCCTATTTTTTCCCAGCTCAGGTCTTCCGGCAAACAACGCCAGCGCCAGTTATTCCCTCCCACTGTACCAGGCGTGTTCATCCGGGCCCAGTTGTCCAGGCCGAGAATGTCCTGCAGCGGTATAACGGCCCAGCCGCACTCGCTCTGCAGGACTATTTCGATAAACTCCCAACAAACGTCGCGTGCATCTTCAGCCCGGCGCGCCCGGCTGTTCAGCCCCGACAGCACAACATCCTTATACCACCCCCACAGGGTATCGTTGTCGTGGGTGCCGGTATAATAAACGGTGTGCGGGTTCCGCCGGGCGGGATCGATGCTTTCTTCATATGTAAACTGCAACACTTTCATGCCCGGAAGTTCGAAAGCGTCCTTGAGCTCAATGACCTCCGGCGTTATAAACCCAAGGTCTTCGGCAATTAGCGGCAGTTTCCCCAGGTGTTTTTCTACTGTCTCAAAAAATTTGGCCCCCGGGCCTTTTACCCATCTACCGTTTTTGGCCGTCGGTTCACGGCCCGGTATCTCCCAGTAGGCCTCAAACCCCCGGAAGTGATCGAGGCGGACCGTATCTACCAGCATGAGGATTCTATTTAACCTTTCGCGCCACCACAAATAATCATCCTTTTCCATTTCATCCCAGCGGTAATGCGGATTCCCCCATCTCTGTCCCGTCTTGCTGAAATAGTCCGGCGGCACGCCGGCCACCTTGGCCGGAAATCCGTCCTGGTCCAGCTCAAACAGGTGGGGGTAAACCCAGACATCGGCGCTGTCATACGATATGAACAGGGGCAGATCGCCGACGAGCCGAACGCCTTTTTCCGCCGCATACTTCTTTAACGAGGACCACTGGCTGAAAAACAGGTACTGCAAAAAACAGTGGAATTCTATCTTGTCGGCCAGCATCTTGCTATAGCGCTCCAGCGCCTCCGGCTTGCTGCGGAAGGCTATTTCCGGGTCCCACCGGTTCCAGGGCAGGCCGCGGAAGTGTTCCTTGGTGGCCATAAACAGGGCGTAGTCATGGAGCCAGAACCGGTTGTTTTGGACAAAATCGCCATAGTCTTTGCTGTGGGCCAGCAGGGTTCCGGCCTTCAAATATGCCTTCCAAAACAGCGGTTGCTTGAACTTGACCACCGCCGGATAGTCCACACTTTGTGCAGCAAATCCGGGAACAGGTTCAACTTCCCTTTTCTCCAGCAGTCCTTCTTCCAGTAGCAAATCGATGCTGATCAACAGGGGGTTGCCGGCGAAAGCGGAAAACGGTTGATACGGCGAATAGCCGAACCCCACCGGGTTCAGCGGCAGTACCTGCCAGATCTTTTGGCCGCAATCGGCCAGGAAATCCACAAAGGCCAACGCCTCTTTACCCAGTTCGCCGATACCGTAGGCGGACGGCAAGGAAGTCGGATGAAGCAGAACACCGCTTGCCCTGTCTAATTTCAAGCGAATACCTCCTGCAACTCCGGCTGTCGCCGCGCCGCTCGCCGTTGCCCGACCTGCCGGCAACGCTTCCCTCCCGGCGGCAGCCGTGGTCTTATCAAATCTGTTATCGAATCTGATTAAGCAAATAAGGCCGATCCTTCAGTCAGTCTGTTTTCAAAAGAATTTTCGTTTCCAGGGGCAAAAGCCGGACTTCGGTTTTGCCTTTTCCCGCCACCAGCTTGCCCCGCCGGTCAAGCAGGTCCTGCCATTCGCCTTCGCCCCACCTGCCAATATCAGCGATTGCCCTGGCTTCGTCTTGGGGGTTACGGTTGACGAAAACCGCGATCCGCTCGCCCCCTTTTTTCCGCAGGTAGCCGTACACATCGCCATCGGCGGCGAGCAAGAACCATTCCCCGGCCCTCAAAGCCTGGTGGTTGTTGCGCAGGGCGACGATTGTCCTGTACCATTCCAGCAGTCCCCTTTCCTCTCTACCCCACGGGTACGGGCCACGGTTGTATGGATCGGCATAGCCTTCCATCCCGGCTTCATCGCCGTAATAAATGCAGGGGACGCCGGGAAATGTCATCTGTACGGCAGACATGACCCTGAGCCTGGCCAGACCCAGCGCCCTTTGGGAAGCCGAAAGCCTGGCTTTTTCTTTTTCCGTTTCCTTCAAGCGGTCTCCCGCATCCCCTTCACCCAGCAAAGTCAGGATTCGGGCCACATCATGGCTGCCCACCAGGTTCATCGAAGCGAAGAAGGCTTGCCGGGGATAATTTTCATACAGGCTCATCATTTGCCGGTGAAACTGCAGCGCGTCTTTATTACCCAAAACGAAATCAAGCAAATGCCGGCGAAACGGGTAGTTCATCACGGAATCGAGCTCTTCACCCCACAGGAAGGCCCGCTGTTGCCCGTAGCTCACTTTGTTGGAGGCGTCTTCCCATACCTCCCCGATCAGCACTGCTTCAGGATCGACCGCTTTCACCGTCCGGCGCAGTTTTTTGATAAACCCGTCCGGCAATTCGTCGGCGACATCCAGGCGCCAGCCCGCAGCGCCCATCCTCATCCAGTACTTAACCACGCTGTTATCCCCGTCGATGATGAATTCCTGATAGGACGGCTCCATCTCCTCAACGTTGGGGAGGGTTCCGATCCCCCACCACGATTCATAGATGTGAGGGTATTCAATAAAACGAAACCAGCGGTAATAAGGGGACTCTTTGGATTGGTAGGCACCCAGTCCGGGATAATTGCCTTCCTTGTTGAAATAAATGCTGTCGCTGCCGGTGTGGCTGAACACCCCGTCCAGAATTATCCTGATCCCGTACTCTTTCGCCTTTTCGCACAACCGGCGAAAGGTCTCGTTGTCCCCGTACATGGGATCGATGTTCAGATAGTCGCCCGTGTCATACTTATGGTTGCTGGGAGAATCGAACACGGGATTCAGATAAATGGCGCCTATTCCCAATTCTTTTAAATAGGGAAGCTTCTTAATCACCCCTTCCAGGTTGCCGCCAAAAAAGGTCCACCGCCTGATGCCGCGGTTGTCAGGATCCCTGACATACAGCGGGGTATCATTCCAGCAGCCATGAATGAGGCTGCCTTCCCTGGGATTTAAAACGCGGCCGTCTTCGGCCCCATTGAAAAAGCGGTCCACATAGATCTGGTACAACACCGTTTCCTTGAACCAGTCGGGGACAGTAAAGCCAGGACTATATACGGTGATCTGGTAAGAGGGAGGCGGCTGCTCCTGGACAACCCCTATGCCCCCCAGGCGCTGGTGGTTATTACCGTAATAATAAACGCCATTTCCTTTGATTATATAAAAGTAGTACCAGAGAAGGCCCGGATCCTGGGAAACCTCGAATTCGGCCTCATAGACCAGCACCCCATCTGCGGTCCGGATTCGCTGCATGTCAAGGTTCTGTTCGGTGCCGTCTTTCCACAATCGCACATGGGCTGAATCAACCCTTTCCTTAGAATGCACCTTAACCCGCAGCCTGACCCGGCTGCCGCACGGCACGGCCCCAAAGGGCCGGCGGTAAAACTCGTCATGTGAATCGTGCACAATCCAGTCCATTTAGACGGCAGCCCCCTCTTCAGAAACCGGCCCGGGCGCGATTTCCCGGTAGAGGGAATAGTACTCGCGCGCCGATTTCTCCCAGCTGTGGTCAGAGCGCATGGCATTGCCCACCAACCTGTTCCATGTTTCTCGATCGCGGTAGAGCAGCAGGGCACGTTTAACGGTGAACAGCAATTCATGGGCGTTATAATTGGCGAAGGTAAAGCCGTTGCCTTCTCCCGTTTTTTCATCGTAGGGCCTGACCGTGTCTTTTAGCCCGCCTGTTTCCCTTACCACTGGAAGCGCCCCGTACCGGAGGGCGATCATTTGGCTTAAACCGCACGGCTCAAACAGGGACGGCATCAAAAACAGGTCGGCGGCAGCATATATTTTGCGGGCCAGGACTTCATCAAATTTCAGAAACACCCGCAGTTTTCGAGGGTAAAACGGCGCCTTTTCCGCGAAAAAACGTTCGTACTTTTCCTCACCGCTGCCCAGTACCACCAGCTGCACGCCTTCATCCAGCAGTTCGTCAAAAATGTGCATCAGCAAATCTAGGCCTTTCTGGACCGTAAGGCGTGAAACAATACCCAGCAAAGGGATGTCTTTACCTGCCGGCAGGCCAAGCTCTTCCTGCAGCTTTGCCTTGTTTTCCCTCTTAAAGGAGAGGTTGTCGCCATTGAAATTCACATAGATATTATAATCCTTTTCCGGGTCGTAGTCATTGTAATCCAAGCCGTTTAAAATGCCGCGCAGTTTGTGCTCATGGGCCCTGATCAGACCATCCAGCCCCTCGCCGAACAAAGGATGCTTGATTTCCTCGGCGTATGTCCTGCTGACGGTGGTCAGGCTGTCGGCGAAAACGACCCCTGCTTTCAAAACGTTCACCTGGCCGTAGTATTCCAGCCTGTCGGGAGTAAAGTACTCGTCGCCCAAGCCCAGTATATTGTGAAGTATCCAGTGGGTAAACACCCCCTGGTACTTGAGGTTGTGAATCGTAAACACGGTCTTTACCTGTTCGTCACCCGGCCTGCGGAAGCCGAACTCTCTCCAAAACAGCGGAATCAAAGCCGCATGCCAGTCATGGCAGTGAATAATGCGGGGAGAAAAATCGAGAATTTTAAGCGCTTCCACCACCCCGCGGCAAAAAAAAGAAAACCTTTCCGCTTCGTCGTAGTACCCGTAAATGCCTTCCCGTTTAAAATAGTACTCGTTGTCCAGGAAATAATAGGTCATGCCTTCTCTTTCCAGTTTTTCAACCCCGCAATACTGGCGCCGCCAGGCTACAGGCACGTTAAAATGCCCGACATGCTCCATGTTTTGCTTGAATTCCGCTGCTATTGTACCATATTTGGGCATGATTACCCGCGCGTCAGCACCAATCTTGTTCAACGCCCTGGGCAAACTTCCCACGACCTCCCCCAGTCCGCCGGTCCTGGCAAACGGCGAAGCTTCGGCGGCCGCGAACAAAACATTCATTGTCATACTTCCCCCTCCGTTTATCAAACCACGGCATTCTTCGGCACCACCAGGGGCCTGCTCTTGTCTCCCAGGAGTCTGGTTCCTTTTCTGATACGGACGTGCTTGTCGAGGATCACGCCGTCCAGCACGGCGTCTTCTTCTATTTCCGTCCTGGGCATGACCACGCTGTTTTTGACCACCGCCCCCTTTGCTACTCTCACCCCCCGGTAAAGTATGCTGTTCTCCACCTTGCCTTCTATTTGGCAGCCATTCGCGACCAGGGTGTTGCGGACCTCGGAATTCTCGAAGTATTTGGCGGGCGGGTCGTCTTTAAGCTTAGTGTAAATTGTCCCATGCCGGAAAAAAAGTTCCTGCCAGATTTCGGGATTCAACAGATCCAGGTGGTGGAGCAGGTAGCCTCCCAGGGAATTGATGATGGCCAGGTACCCCCGGTGTTCATATCCGCAAATCCGCAAATCCCTTGTCTTGCCGGCAATTATGTCCTTCACCAGGTCCCATTTGCCTATGGCCGCGCAGTATTCCAGTATTTGCACCAGCAGTTCCTTGCTTAACAAATAAATATCCATGGACACCCGGTGCCTTTTTTTGACGGCGGGCCTGCTGCGGACCGCCAGCACCCTGCTGCCCGGCCCGGTTTCCAGAAAGACGTTGCCCTCCAGGTCGTCCCCGGCAAACGGGTAATCCTCTTTATACACCAGCGTGAGATCGGCCTGCATTTCCTGATGGAACAGGAAGATGCGCCGCAGATCGAGATTGCAGACCATGTTGCTGCCTGAAACAACGACAAATCTTTGCCGGCTTCGCTTTATATAATCCAGGTTGGCATACAGGTCTTCCAGGTCAACGATGCGCCTGTTGCTGTCTTCCCCGGCCCGAGCAGCCGGCAGGATGAATAGCCCTTCCTGTTTTTTGTCCAGGCCCCACTCGCGGCCGTTACCCAGATGGTCAAGAAGGGACCTCAGGTTGGTTGACGTTACCACACCGATATTGCGCAAACCGGCATTGACCATGTTGGAAAGCGCAAAGTCCACCAGGCGGTACCTGCCCCCAAAGTGCACGGCGGCCAGACAGCGTTGCCGCGTGATCTCTTTCAGATTACCTTCGTTTTTTACATGGTGAATGATCCCCAGGACGTCTTTCATTACCCTGAACTCCTGTTCCAAAACGTGCTTCCTTATACCCCGGCTACCCCGCTGAGCTTGCTCTCCGCCCTTTTCATCCGCAGCACCACCCCGATGCGCGTGTTGGGTGGAAGCATGAGACGTTCTTCTACCACGGTTATCCGCAAATCATCCGCGAAGCTGCGATAGTTGCCCTGTTCGTCGCCGCTGAACTCTCCGCCGATGATCGAACCCTCTCCCACCACGGTTTCTTCGCCAATGATGGCCCGTTCAATCAAAACGTTGCTTTCAATCCTGACGCCCGACATGACAATCGAATCCCTGATCCTTGTATCCCTGGCAACAAAGACTCCCGGAAAAAGGATGGAGTTTTCCACCTCCCCGCAGATATGGCAGCCGTCGGAGATCATGGACTTCTTGACCCGGGCCGAACCGGCCAAAAAATGGGGGGGCTGGGGTGAAACCACAGAATAAATCGTCCAGGACGGGTCAAACATGTCGAGCGGCGCCTGGTCATCAAGGATGTCCATGCTGGCCAGCCAGTAGCTGTCGATGGTGCCGACGTCCCGCCAGTAGCCCTGGAAGGGATAAGCGAACATCCTTTGTTTTTCTTTCAGCATCCTGGGTATTACGTTTTTGCCAAAATCGTTTTCCGAATCGGGATCGGCGGCATCCCTGGCCAGGTTGTACTTGAGAACTTCCGTTTTGAAAACGTACACCCCCATGGAAGCCAGGTTGCTTTTGGGACAGCGCGGTTTCTCCTCGAATTCGGTGATCTCTCCCGCTTCGTTGATGCTCATGATCCCGAAGCGTCCGGCTTCATCCCAGGGCACCTCAATCACCGCGATAGTGATATCGGCGTTCTTTTCTTTATGGTATTTTATCAATTGGGAGTAATCCATCTTGTATATATGATCACCTGACAGAATCAGAACATGCTCAGGCCTGTATTTGTCTATGAAATCAAGGTTTTGATAAACGGCATGCGCCGTCCCCCGGTACCAGTGCCCGCCGTCTTCTCCCACATAAGGCGGCAGGATCGTAACCCCTCCGTTATGGCTGAAGAGGTCCCAGGAGTTTCCGGTTCCGATATAGGAATTGAGGATCTGCGGTTTATACTGGGTTAGTACCCCCACCGTGTCTATTCCCGAATTGGCGCAATTGCTGAGGCTGAAGTCAATTATCCGGTACTGGCCGCCGAACGGAACGGCTGGTTTGGCAAGATTTTTGGTTAGAACCCTCAGGCGGCTTCCCTGCCCTCCTGCCAGGAGCATGGCTATACATTCTTTGGTTGTCGGCATCATTTCATTCTCCTTTTTAGTTTTTTGAAAGTAAAAGCGTTTTCTCTGCCGCAACAGGCTTTATTTTCCAAATTTCTCGTGAATACTCGCTGACGGTCCTGTCGCTGGAAAAAAACCCGGCATGGGCGATGTTTTGCAGGCGCATCCTGCTCCAGTTTCGTTTATCCCTGAATCTTTCCATGATCCGGTTCTGGGCGTCTACATAGGAAGCAAAGTCCTTCAGGACGAAAAACTCGTCGTTGTGCTGAAACAGATAATCGAATATCGCCTGAAATCCTCCCGGCAGAAAGCCGTTTACCAGCTGATCGCAGATCTTTTTGACCCTGGCGTCCTCGTAATAAATCTCCCAGGCGCTATACCCGCCAAAGGCGTAATAATTTAAAACCTCCTCCGCTGTCAGGCCAAAGGCGATGAAGTTATCCGGTCCCACCCGCTCCATGATCTCGATATTGGCCCCATCCATAGTTCCAATGGTTACTGCGCCGGTCATCATGAATTTCATGTTGCCGGTGCCCGAAGCTTCCCGGCTGGCGGTGGAAATCTGCTCGCTTACATCAGCCGCGGGAAAAGCGAGTTCAGCCAGTGAAACGTTGTAGTTCTCCAGAAAAACAACCTTGATCTTTTCCTTGATCCGCTTGTCATGATTGATCAGATCGGCCATCGTATTGATGAGCCTGACGACCCGCTTGGCCATAAAATATGCGGGAGCGGCTTTCCCCCCAAAGATGAAGGTCCGCGGGACGATGTCCAGGTCGGGATTCTCCCGCAGGCGGTTGTATAGGTCCAGGATATGAAAGGCGTTGAGTAACTGCCGCTTGTACATGTGAATCCGCTTAATATGGATATCGAAAATCGAGTGGGGATCAATGGCAATGCCGTATTTTTCCCGGATAAAACCGGCCAGCCTTTCCTTATTGCGCAGTTTGACCCGTTCGATCCCTTCCTGGGCTGCAGGGTCGTCAATGAAGGCCGCCAGCTTTTCCATCTCGTTGGGGTCAGAAAGCCACCCCGGCCCGATGGTTTCCATTAAGAAATCGCTCAATAATGGGTTGGCCACCAGCAGCCACCGCCGGTGAGTAATCCCGTTCGTCTTATTGTTGAACCTGCCGGGATAAAGACCGTTGAAACTGTTCATGACCCGGTTTTTTAGGATTTGGGTGTGCAACCTGGCCACCCCGTTGACGCTGTGGCTGCCCACGACAGCCAGGTTAGCCATTTTTATGCAACCGTCCCAAATGACGGCTACATCCTTCAGGATTTCGTGGGAATCCATGGCCCTGCCGGACACCTCGCGGCACAGACGGTTGTTGATTTCTTCCACAATCATGTAAATGCGCGGCAAAAGTTCGCGAAATAGGTCTACCGGCCATTTTTCCAGAGCCTCGGGAAGAAGGGTATGATTGGTGAAAGAAATGGTGCGGTTCGTTATCCTCCATGCTTCATCCCACTCCATACCCTCCTCGTCAAGGAGTATTCTCATCAGTTCGGCCACGGCCACGGCGGGATGGGTATCGTTGATATGGACCGCAACCCTCTCATGGAAGTTTCTCATCCGGCCCTGTTCCCGCTTATACTGCCGGACGATGCTCTGCAACCCGGCGGAAACAAAAAAGTAGGACTGTTTCAACCGGAGTTTGCGTCCCTCAAAAGTGCTGTCGTCGGGATAAAGCACCTGGGAAATCGATTCCGCACTTATTTTGTCGGCAAACGCGCGGGCGTATTCGCCCCGTGAAAAGGTGTGGAACTCGAACCCGGTGTGTTCAGGTTCCGCGCTCCAGAGGCGCAGCACATTAACCGCCTTATTCTGGTAACCGACAATAGGGATGTCATAGGGAACGGCCCTGACCGACTCGTAGTTTTCATGGATGAAGAACAGCCTGCCGTTATTGAACTGGATGCTCACCCGGCCCCCGAATTTGACTGTTTCAGCTTCTTCCGGGCGGCGGTATTCCCAGGGACAGCCGTCCTGCAACCAGTTATCGGGCAATTCCACCTGTTCCCGGTTGACGACCCGCTGCTCAAACAGCCCGAAACGGTAGCGGATGCCACAGCCATATCCCGGCAAACCCAGCGAGGCAAGCGAATCCAGAAAGGCCGAAGCAAGCCGGCCCAGCCCCCCGTTTCCCAGACCAGGGTCCTGTTCTTGGTCTTTTATTTCCTCCAGACTCAAGCCAAGCTCCGCCAGCCCCCTTTCCACGGTCTCCTTGATCCCCAGGTAATGAAGATTGGTCATCAAAAAGCGCCCGGGCAGGAATTCTATGGAAAAATAATACATTTTTTTCTCCCGGCTGCGGCCCTGGCGTTGCCCTTGCTCATACATAATCCTGCTGATTTCGCCACGTACCAAATCGGCCAGCGCAAAAAATTGCTGTTTGGGGCTGCCCTGCGTATAATCCTTGCCGTATATGGATATGAACCTTTCCCTGAATTTTTGTTTAAAATCGCCTGCATCTTCCAGCATTGTCAAACCTCGCTTGCTTGAACAGCTGTTATTTTTATTGTTTCCCAGAGTGGTCAGTTTTTATTTTCCCCAATCTGTTTAAACAGGACAAAAGCCAGAGGAGGGACTTTGATTTCCAGGGAATAAGGCCGGTTATGCCATGGTACCTTTTCCGTCTCCAACAAGTCGGCATTCCGTTGGCCCGAACCGCCATAATCTTCCAGGTCGCTGTTGAAAATCTCTTCATATATTCCTCCGGCCGGCGCTCCGATGCGGAAGCCTTCGTAATACTGGGGAGTGAAATTGCACAGGACCAGCAGGTCGTCCTCCCGTTTTTTACCTTTACGCATAAACAGGAGGATGCTTTGCGAGTTGTTGTGACAGTCGATCCACTCGAATCCTTCCCAGCCGTGGTCCTGTTCCCACAACGCCCTGAGTTTCCGGTACATCAGGTTCAGGCTCTTAACATAGTGATGGAATTTTCTGTGCATCTCGAAATCCAGGAGATTCCATTCCAGTCCCTCGTAATACCGCCACTCTATGAATTGGGCCAACTCCCCGCCCATGAACAGCAGCTTCTTGCCCGGATGGGACATCATATAACCGAGAAAAACGCGCAAGTTGGCAAATTTTTGCCAGTAATCGCCCGGCATTTTGTCAATTAACGACTTTTTACCATGAACCACTTCGTCATGGGACATGGGCAGCACAAAATTCTCCGAGAAAGCGTACAGGAAGGAAAAGGTGAGCAGGTTGTGGTGCCAGGACCGATAAATTGGGTCCTTTTGCATGTAAACAAGCACGTCGTTCATCCAACCCATGTTCCACTTGTAATTGAATCCCAGCCCGCCAACATAGGTAGGGCCGGTTACGAACGGCCATTCCGTGGATTCTTCCGCGACCATCAACACATTGGGAAAATATGCGAACACTGTCTCGTTAAGCTTCTTTAGTAATGCAATTGCTTCCAGGTTGCCGTTGCCGCCGTATTTGTTCGGCTGCCATTGGCCGGGTCCTTTGCCGTAGTCCAGGTACAGCATGCTAGCCACAGCATCCACCCTCAGCCCGTCCACGTGATAAACGTCGAACCAAAAGACCGCATTGGAAATGAGGAAGCTCATCACTTCCGGCCGGCCGTAATCGAACCGCATGGTGCCCCAGCCGTAGAGTTCTTCCGCCTCATAAAGGCGGGTGCCGTCGAAGTTGCTCAGGCCGTGCCCATCCCGGCAGAAATGGGCGGGCACCCAGTCCAGGATGACGCCCAGACCTTTCTGGTGACAGCAATCGACAAAGTACATGAAGTCGTGTGGTGTGCCGTAGCGGCTGGTCACGGCATAGTACCCCGTTGTCTGGTAGCCCCAGGAACCGTCATAAGGGTGTTCCATGATGGGAAGAAGCTGCAGGTGGGTGTATCCCATCTCAACGGCATAATCGACCAGCTCGTGGGCCAGCTCGCGGTAAGTGTAAAACGAACCGTCCTGTTTTTGTTTCCAGGAACCCAAATGGACCTCGTAGATATTTACCGGCCGGTCATACACGGCCTGTTGTTTCCGGCGCTCCAGCCAGCCCCTATCGTGCCACTTATAGCCCTCCAGGCTGTACACGACGGATGCCGACCTCGGCCGCAGTTCGGCATAAAAGGCATAGGGATCGGCTTTCAGCAGCGTTTCTCCGTAATGGGTCCTAATCTGGTATTTATATTTTTCACCCTCTTCCAACCCCGGAATGAACAGAGTCCACAACCCTGATTCCTCCACCTTTTGCATGGCATGCCTCTCGCCGTCCCATTGGTTGAAATCTCCCGCCACGCCGACCGACCGGGCGTTGGGCGCCCAAACGGTAAAGCGCACTCCTTTTTTGCCATCCTCTTCCCGCAAGTGGGCCCCCATCATTTGATAGCTCTTATACAGGGTGCCCTGATGAAACAAGTACCTGTCATGAGGTGAAGGATAGCCTGATGTCATTCCTCTTGTCCTGCCTTTCAACAGCCTTCTGTTTTTGGTTTTACATCCATATATATTGCCACGAAAACATCTTCGCTAAACCAGTCCGAGCGCCCCAAAGGAACCGTTAAATCCTGTCATTTTGCCCAAATATTTAGACGCGCCGGGCAATAATGTCTGACGCGTCTTTTTCTTCTCTCTCAGAATTGCTTAAATGTTGGCGGCCGATCAATAATGCAGGGACCCGGTTTTTCACCGGGTACGGCAGCAAAACAAGGACAGCGGTTTATCTCAAAGCCCGATCTTCTCCTTTTTCCGGTAAACCATGCCGCTGAACCTGGCTACCAGCTTCTGTTCATCATCAAATACATCAACGTTGTAGCTGGCCAGCCTGTTGTTGGCCGAAACCTCCGTCGCCTCGGCCGTCAGTTTTCGTCCCCTGGCCGGGTGAAAATACGATATGCTGGCGTTGATTGCCAGGGCGACCTGTCCATGCGAATTTGAGGCAGCCGCAAAGGCAAAGTCGGCCAGGGTAAATATTGCCCCGCCATGGACGACATCCACGGCATTGAAATGATGGTCGGAAACCTCCATCTCAGCCACTGCGCGGCCTGGTGCAACCTCAACGAGCCTTATCCCGGCCAAAGCGGCAAACCTGTCTCTTCCAAAAAATTTGGCTGTTCTGTCCATAATCATTGCCCATCCTTCCCCAATTTTTAACATTGATTATTAGCATGGCCGTCCTGGTTGGCGTCAGCGCTTGAACTTTCGTTTCAGTCCCTTCAAGCGGGCATAAGCCGCGGGGTACCTGGTCTTAAATCTGCGCAACAGGTTCCTGGCCCAGCGTGATTTTTGGGAAAGAAGGTACAGGCCGATTATTATGAACAGTATCCCCTGCAACACCGGCAAGAACAGGCCCAACACCCCAAGGATGAGAAAAACCCACCCCAGGGCCACCAGAGCGATGTCTTTGATCTTCTTCTTATCAGACTCAACCATCCGGCATCCCCGCCATCCTTCCCTGCCCGCCCCGCCGCCTAGTTTGGGAACAGCGGCCGTTGCTCTTGCTTCTAGATTGAAAGCACCCCCGCCAAGCGGTAGTCTTCGTAATTGATTTCCTTTTTTTGGCTCAAAGCCAGCTCCAAGTCCACACCCTTCACTTGGTCGCCTTCGGCAGCCACCATCTTGCCCTTTTCCCCGCGGATCAACATGCGCACCGCCTCGGCTCCCATGCGGCTTGCCAGGATGCGGTCCTGGGCGGTTGGACTGCCGCCGCGCTGCAGGTAGCCCAGGATGGTAAGGCGGGTATCCATCCCTGTCAATTTTCTGATCTCTTCAGTGATCTCCAGGCTGTGAGCCACTCCCTCAGCCAGGAGGATGATGCTGTGGCGTTTCCCCCTCGCCTTTCCCCGTTTGATGTTCTCCACAACCGCCTGCAAATCCAGCGGCATTTCCGGTATAAGGATCGATTCCGCCCCGCCCGCCAGCCCTGCTGCCAAAGCAATGCAGCCGGAATGTCGGCCCATGACCTCGATGATGAAAATGCGCTCGTGGGCGGTAGCCGTATCCCTTATTTTATTGATCGCATCCGTGACGGTGTTCACTACCGTATCGAAACCAATGGTTCGGTCGGTACACGGTATGTCGTTGTCGATGGTCCCGGGGACCCCGATGGTCGGCAGGCCCATCTCATTAAGCCTTATTGCTCCCCGGAATGTACCGTCGCCCCCTATAGCCACCAGGCCTTCGATGCCGGCTTCGCGCACTTTTTCAAGGGCCGTCCGGCGTCCTTGCTCGCTGATGAATTCTTCGCAGCGGGCCGTTCCCAGGATGGTGCCGCCCCGATGGATGATGTCGGCCACCGACCCCAGGTTCATTTCAACATAATCTCCGTTTATTAAACCGCAGTAACCTCTCTTGATCCCTACAACATCCAGGCGGTGGTAAATAGCTGTACGCACCACGGCCCGGATCGCCGCGTTCATGCCCGGAGCGTCGCCGCCGCTGGTCAGTACCCCGATCCTGTTAACCATTGATAAACCTCTCTTCATGTAATATACAAGCTTATTATACCAGTAAAATTTAAAGCAAAACATAACACTGCCCGGGAAAACGGCAAACGTTTTTCCACAGGCAAAAATAAGCAGTTATGAACGGCAAAGGCGGCTCATCAATGATTAGGTGATTGACATTTCAATTTTGCTTATTTATGATAGTGACTAACAAATTTCATCGGCCAAAGGTTCTGACGGAGAGAAAGATGCCGCCACTTTGCTTACAGAGAGCCGGCGCAAGCTGAGAACCGGCAGCAAAACGGCATGCAATGATCACTCCTGAACTGCTAGCTGAAAGTGTCGTCAAGACCAGTAAGCGATGCCGGCAGCCCTCCAAACAGGGCGAGGTCCCCGTTACCGGGCCGGAGTTTAAAAGCCTTCGCGGCTTGCGACTCGCTGAGTCCGCTGGTGCGAACCAGTGGAGAATTAGGGTGGTACGACGGGGAAACCTCTCGTCCCTAGGGTTAAGGGAATCAACCCCGGGGAGGAGAGGTTTTTTTATACCCTTCGAATACTAGCCAAGGGATAAGGAGCGTGCTCAACAATGAACAAACTAACCATCGCCGAAATCATCAAGGCCGGGCAGGTCCTGAAGGGGGTCATCGCCAAAACTCCCCTCCAAAAAAGCGACATCCTTTCGGAACAGTACGAATGCAGCGTTTTCCTGAAGCGCGAAGACCTGCAGGTGGTCAGGTCCTTTAAAATCAGAGGGGCCTATAATTTGATGAGGTCGATTCCCGAAGAGTCCTTGAACGCCGGAGTGGTCTGCGCCAGCGCCGGAAACCATGCCCAGGGGGTCGCTTATTCTTGCAAGACCCTGCAGGTTCCCGGCACCATCTTCATGCCGGTAACTACCCCCAGGCAAAAGGTGCGCCAGGTAGAACGCTTTGGCGGCCGCTATGCCAACATTGTTCTAACCGGTGACACCTTCGACGATTCGTTTGCCGAAGCGAAGGCTTACGCGGAGCGCGAAAACAAGATGTTCGTACACCCGTTTGACGATTACAGCGTCATCGCCGGCCAGGGAACCATCGGGATCGAAATTATGAACGACGCGGAACAGGAGATCGACTATGTATTTGCCGCCATCGGCGGCGGCGGCCTGGTTTCGGGGGTAGGAACCTATATAAAAGGCATCAGCCCCTGCACCAAAATAATCGGCGTGGAGCCGGAGGGGGCCTGCGCCATGAAGAGATCGCTGGAGAAAAATGAAATCATCACTCTCGACAATATCGATAAGTTCGTAGACGGTGCTGCCGTAAAGAGAGTGGGAGAACTGACCTTCCACATCTGCAAAAGAATACTCGACGATATAGTCCTGGTGCCGGAAGGAAAGGTGTGCACCAAAATACTGGAAATGTACAATGACAGCGCCATCATCGTCGAACCGGCCGGAGCCCTGCCTGTGGCTGCCCTCGATTTTTACCGGGACCGGATCAAGGGGAAAAATGTGGTCTGCATCATCAGCGGGGGCAACAACGACATTGAACGCACCGCGGAAATCAAGGAAAAATCGCTCCTGGCCGAAGGGCTCAAGCACTACTTCATCGTCAATTTCCCCCAGCGTCCCGGTGCGTTGCGGGAGTTTGTCACCGAGGTTCTCGGCCCTACCGACGATATCACCCATTTCGAATACACCAAGGTCAATAACAAAGAAAAAGGCCCCGCCCTGGTGGGGGTGGAGCTTAATAACAAGGAAGACTACGAAATCCTCATCCGGAATCTGAATAAGAAAGGCATCCAGTACATGCCGGTCAACCAGCATCCTTATCTGTTCGGTCTATTCATCTGATCTTTAAACCCGGCGGCCAGTGGATCGCCTGCCCGCTGAAGGCCAGAGCCGCTTCAGCCAGTGCCTCGCTGACGGTGGGATGAGCATGGACCGTGGCTGCCATCTCATCCACCGTCGCTTCCAGGTTTATGGCCAGCGCCATTTCTCCAACCAATTCCGTAGCCCTTGGCCCGACTATGTGCGCGCCTAGGATTTCCCCGTGCCTGGCTCCGGCTATTATCTTCACCAGACCGCTTTCACAGCCTTCAATAAGCGATTTGCCATTGCCGGCCAGCGGGAACAAACCGACGCGATAATCCAGACCCTGCCTCCCCGCTTCTTCCTCCGTCAACCCGACCGACGCGGCTTCCGGCGTGGTGTAAAGGCAGGAGGGAATGGCCCGGGGGTTGTATGCGGCGCGATGCCCCAGCGCGTGTTCAACTGCCGCAATCCCTTGCGCGGAAGCGGCATGAGCCAGCATCAGCCTGCCATTGCAATCGCCGATGGCATATATCCCTGGCACGCTTGTCTCAAAGTTGTCGTTGACCTCGACCGCTCCCCTCGACAGACGGATCCCAAGTTTCTCCAGCCCCAGGCCGGCGGTGTTGGGTCGTCGCCCTACCGCCACGAGCACTTTTTCCCCTGCCAGAGTTTCTTCTTTATCTCCAGCTGTCACCCTGGCTGAAAGCAGGCCTCCGTTTGATCTTACCTCGGCAAGCTTTGCCCCAGTAAGGACAGTAACGCCCATTTTTTTCAGTTCCTTTTCAATAGCCGAGGCAATCTGGCCGTCCATCGTCGCCAGAAGGCGGGGCAGCATTTCGACCACCGCAACTTTGGTCCCCAGCGAACTGAACAGTGCCGCAAACTCCGCTCCGATCACGCCACCGCCAATGATCACCAGCGACGAGGGCACCCGGGGCAGACTCAACGCCGCAGTGCTGTCAATAACACCTGCCAGGTCCGCACCGGGAAAATCAAGCCGCACAGGCACAGACCCAACCGCCAGCACGATAATGTCCGCACTTAGGGACTCGCTTTTTTCTCCTTCGACCTTTACCGTCCGTGAATCCTGCAGTACGGCGCGTCCCTGGTGAACGCTGACCCTGTTGGCGCTCAGCAGCCCGGCAACCCCTTTCACCAGGCGGTTAACGACCTGTTCCTTGCGGTTCATCAGGGCGGACCATTCAACCCTGACGCCGTCAACCGCCAGGCCGTGCCCGCTCTCTTCTTTTATTGCCCTGACCAGTCCGGCCGTATGCAACAGCGCTTTGGTCGGTATGCAGCCGACATTCAGGCATGTGCCGCCAAGCCGGTCTGACTCGACAAGGTGCGTTTCGGCTCCCAGCTGTGCCGCCCTGATGGCGGCCACGTAGCCACCCGGACCGCCGCCGATTACAACAACGCGTTTTTTCATCCGCTCCTGCTCCTTTATTCCTCAATTCCTCATATTCGGGTATTCTCAGAAGATGTCGTCACCGCTTTTGAACTCGAGCCCCGGATGGTTGTCAAAACGGACCGCGCCGACCACCGCCTTGTTTCTCACCGCTTTTTTCACGATAGCCGTCCCTTCCACCCCGAACCCCGCACACAACTCGATGGCGGCATTGCCGTCATCCGCCAGCTGCGCGGCAGTCCTGGCCGCCTCGCTGTAATCCCTGACACCGACTACTGTCAATTCCACCGCGGGGGTTTTGATCACCGCCCGGTGTTTTTCCGGAGACGACTCCGGCGCTACAAACATGAATGCGGCTTTCAGCATTGAAAATCAATCCTTTCTAAAATTATTATATATTATATCACCACATACCCGTTATTCTGTTGTTCAGTCGTTCCGCGGTTGTCGCGATGCTTGTTTACAAGACCGCTGCCAGCGGTTTGTCAATCATTTTGAGCAGTATCGCCAGGAATTCCGCAGCCGGCGCCCCGTCAATGACGCGATGGTCGAACGCCAGCGAAAGCCCCATTGTAGGCCGCGGTACTATCTGCCCCTCAACGACCGCCGGAACCTGCACTATCCTGCCTACCCCCAGGATGGCTGATTCCGGCTGGTTGATAATGGGCGTAAAATAATCCACCGACCCGTAAGCGCCGAGATTGGTAACGGTAAAGGTGCCCCCGCTCATTTCTTCCCGGCTGAGCCTGTTTTCCCTGGCCTTTTGCGCCAGTTCTCTGATTTCGGCGCTGATCTGGAACAGGCTTTTCCTGTTGGCATTCTTGACCACCGGGACTACCAGGCCGTTCTCCAGGGCCACAGCCACCCCGATGTTGATGTCTTTGAACATCCTGATCCCGCCGCTCTCAAGCGACACGTTGATCGACGGCTTCATTTCCAGCGCCCGGGCCACAATTTTTATCAACAGGTCCGTGATCGAAACCCTGTTTTTCTCGTCCAGACCTTCATTGATCGCCTTGCGGGTTTCCAGCAGCCTGGAAACATCAACCGCTACATGATGCGTAACCTTGGGGGCAATAGCCCAGCTGCGGCTCATATTTTCGCCAATCGCCTTGCGCATTCCCGCATAGGGGATAACCTCGCCGGGAGCCGGCTTTTGGCTCTCGCCTTCCGGCGCCGCTTGAACAGAGCGGGGTTGAGCAGCCGCCTGTTCCACGTCCTCCCTGGTGATCCTCCCGCCCGGCCCGGTGCCGACCAGCCGCGTGCAGTCTACTCCCAGCTCCCTGGCCAGCTTTGCGGCGGCAGGAGTCACCTTGACCCTTTCGCCGGCCGCCGGCCCGGCAGCCTGTTCCGCCGTTCCCTTTGTTTCCGAGGCTTGCTCCTCCCCGACCTTTTCGTCCGGCGCACCGATCAGCCCGAGCAAACCGCCGATGGGCAGCTCCGTCCCTTCCGGCGCGACGATTTTTAACAACACGCCGTCCGCCGGGGCTTCCACCGTGTTGGTGATCTTTTCAGTGGAAATGTCGAGGATCTCCTCCCCTTTTTTGACCTGATCTCCTTCCTTCTTGTGCCATTTGACCACAGTACCCGTGGTCATGGTCAACCCCATCTTGGGCATCCTGATCTCATGCATGTCTCGTTCACTCCTTTATTCTGACCCCAAATCCTTCTTCTCCCGGCAACGCGAATAGTTGTTGTCTACTGCCATTTTTAAGGCGGCTTTGACATCCACTACCCTGGGGCCTTCAAACGTAAGCTCGATATAGGCCTGATCGTTTTCTTTCAGTTCCACTTCCCTTTCTCCATCCAGGGCAATGATGCACGGCCGGTGTTCCACCTCCACCCGCCCTCCGAGCTCCAGCGGGCGGAAACTACTGATGCCCACCGGCACGATCAGGCCGGGCGCGATAGGGGCCATCACGTCTTTCCTGGCCGGATCAAATTCCAGAACCATCCCTCTCTTATCCGTTACTCCTACCGGCGCAAGGTTACCGACGATGGAAGCGATCCCGATGTTATGCGCCTCGCCCCTGGTGACCACTGCCTGCCGCAAGCTGTCCACTTCCCACATGGCCCTGGAACCGATGAATTTGTCCTTGAGCACCACGGCGTCGATCAGGGCAATATCGACTGGCTCCCCGTTTTTATACACGGCCAGCATTTTGCTTGGTCTCAACACCTCCGGGCCGCCTGCCTTGCCGCCGGCCACAGCCCCGGCGGCCAACCCGGCGATGGTGCCTTCCACCATCCGGGGAAAGACGTTGTTTGTACCGGTAGACACAGGAAGGAGCGGGGTGCTTTTGCAGCCTTTGGCCACCATGCGGTTTGTCCCGTCGCCGCCCAGCGTGATGATGCAGCCGACCCCCATCTCCCTCATGGCCGCGGCAGCCTCGCACGAATCAACCTGCGTGCCGGTCAGCCTGATGTCAGCCGGCACTATTTCCATCGACAGGCGATGTTCGCTGTACAGCCCTTCCACCGCCTTGGGGACAATCCCAAAATAATCGGGCATGTACACTGCCCTGTCAACCCCCGCCGCAGCCAAACCAAGCAAAATCCGGCGAACAATGTTCACCTTTTCCAAGTTGTCGAAAACGGTCCCATAAGCCACCAGCCGGCGGATGTCCTTCCCCGAAGCAGGATTGGCTATAATCCCAACCGCAGGCATTCTGTTCCTCCTTCAATCAAGAATATGTTCCCACTGAACCCGTTTAAGGCCCAACAAACCAAACAACCAACCGGCAACAACCGGGCCGGGAAAAGAGGGTGGGCAGGGCGAGAACCTGCCCACCGCCTCCGTCTTTAAAACAGTTCCTTTACCGCACTCACGATCTTCTCTTCACTGGGCAGGTAGGCCTTTTCCAGCACGGTGGCGAAAGGAACCGGGGTATCCGGGGCCGTGACCCGTTTGATAGGAGCATTGAGCAGGTCAAAACCTTCGTTGGCTACAATGGCCGCAATTTCTCCCCCAAACCCGCCGGTAAGGTTCGCTTCGTGCACGATTACCAGCCGTCCGGTCTTGCCCACCGACTTCAATATGCAGTCTTTGTCCAGGGGGCTAAGCGTGCGAAGGTCAATGACCTCGGCGCTGATCCCTTCTTTGGCCAGGGTTTCCGCTGCCGCCGCGGCCTTGGGCACCATTCCGGACCAGGCAACAATCGTCACGTCGGACCCCTGCCGTTTGACCGCCGCCTGACCAATGGGCACTATGTATTCGCCTTCCGGCACTTCTCCCTGCACGCCGAGCAGCAGCTTGTGCTCCACGTAGATCACCGGGTTGTCATCGCGGATGGCCGCCACCATCAAACCTTTGGCGTCAGCGGGTTCGGCCGGCATTACCACCTTAATGCCGGGGATGTGCGTGAACAGGGCTTCCAGGCACTGAGAGTGCTGGGCCGCCGCTCCCAAACCGCCGCCGCACGGGGTACGGATGACCATGGGCAGCTTGGCCTTGCCGCCGAACATGTAGCGCATCTTGGCCGCCTGGTTCAGGATCTCGTCCATGCACACGCCCATGAAATCCATAAACATGATTTCCACCACCGGACGCAATCCGGCTGCAGCAGCGCCTACCGCGTGCCCGACAATCGCCGTTTCGCTGATCGGGGTGTCAACCACCCTGCCCGGGCCAAATTCCTGGTACAGCCCGGCAACCTGCCCGAAGCAGCCGCCGAAGGGACCGACGTCTTCACCGGCCAAATAGACATTGGGGTCTCTTTTCATTTCTACACGCAGGCCATCTCTCATGGCTTCGGCATAAGTCATCCTCATTTTTTCTCACCCTTTCAAATAATCTAACCAGCGAGAACGTCGGTCAGCACGTCTTCCGGAGCGGGATCGGGGCTGTCTTGAGCGAACTTGACCGCGGCTTCAATCCGGCTGGCTGTTTCGGCCTGGATCTTATCCAAGTCCGCCCTGGTGGCATATTTCAGTTCAAGCAGTTTCTTCTCCAGCCTGGGTATGGGGTCTTTCTGCAGCCATTCCGCCTGTTCCTCCGGATTCTTGTAACTCTGGGGATCGCCTTCAAAGTGTCCCTTTTGCCGCCAAGTCTTGCACTCTATCAGGCTGGGGCCGTCACCCTTCCTGGCCCGCTGGATGGCTTCGGCGGCGGCTTCGTAAACGGCCACCACGTCATTGCCGTCCACCGTTACCCCTGGAATGCCGTAAGCTGCCGCGCGGTCGGAAATGTCGCTCACGTTCATATGGTACTTCTGGGATATCGATATTCCGTACATGTTGTTTTCACAGACAAACACAACCGGCAGCTTGAAAATGGCAGCCATGTTCAAAGATTCATGAAAAGTCCCGCGGTTTGATGCGCCGTCGCCGTGGAAGCACACCGCCACGGCATTGTTTTTCTTGTACTTGCAGGCGAATGCCGCGCCGGTCGCTATCGGCTGCCCTGCGCCCACTATGCCGTTGGCGCCCAGAATGCCCAGATCAACGTCGGCGATATGCATGGACCCCCCTTTACCTTTGCAATACCCGGTGGCCTTGCCGAACAGTTCAGCCATCATCAGATCCAGTTTGCCGCCTTTGGCAATAAGGTGCCCGTGCCCGCGGTGAGTGCTGGTGATATAATCTTTGTCCGTCAGGTTGGCGCAAACCCCCGTCGCGACTGCTTCCTCCCCGATGTAAAGGTGAACAAAACCGGGGAGCTTTCCTGCCGCAAACAACTCGCACGCTTTTTCTTCAAATTTTCTGATGGTGACCATTGTTTTGTAAAAGTCAAGCAGTTTTTCCCTGGTGATTTCCATCACTGTCTCCTCCTTTTCGCTTTCAGGTTCGGTCTCTGTTTATCCCTGCGGTATCGACGTAAACCGTAAGGGCGGCCAGCGCTAGAACAATCCGGTCGCCCTCCCCCAGGGCGGGAAGCCTTAACCCCGGGGCCAGCAGCCCTCCATCCACCACTTCCAGTTCGGCTGACCCAAAGGGAAGCGCCTTAAGCACTTCTTCCCTGTTCACCTGTTCCGGATAAGGACAGCCGATCTTAATTTTGATGTGCATCTTGTTGGGATCCGTTATGCCGAAAATGTCGACCAAACCGCAAAGGCAGCTGTGCGAAACGGCATCTTTAACCGCCCTTTGCGCTGCTTTGGTCACGTCTTCTCCGTGCATGTCGGCGCCGGTTCCAAACTCAATCACCAGCCGTTCATATCCCACACCGTCACCTCCTCCCCTTTTGTCTTGCATCTGGCGTTCCAGGAACAGCGGGCCCGGATAAAGCCCATCCCCTGTATACCCAGCAAGTATTATGCCAAGATGGCCGGTGGCTGTGTACACCAGGGCCGTCCTAACCGCCGCCGATACATCCGCCTGGATAAAATGGCTTGGTTGCGTACCGCGCCTGTGATCTGCTGTATCAACCGGTGACAATTCTGGCACACCTCAGTTCTTAATCCCGTACAGGCGCATTTTCCGGTAAAGCGTGTTGCGCGAAAACCCCATCTCGCGCGCCGTCCAGGTGACATTCCCTCCATACCTGTCCAGCAGGAACACTATTTTCTGGCGTTCCTTTTCTGCCGCCCGCCGTTTTCTTTCCATCCTGCTGGTTCTCTCGTCCATCGCCTGCTCGGCAAACAGTACCTCCGTCTCCAACCGGGCGTCGCCCGCCAGGCCGCAGATTTCCGGGGGCAGGTGACAGAGGCTGATGATCGGCCCCTGCGCCAAGCTGACCAACCTCTCCACTGTGTTCTGCAGCTCGCGGACATTGCCCGGCCAGCCATACCGTTCCAATTGTTCATAGACTTCCGGCTCAACGTAGTATTTCTTATCCCGGCTAATCTGCCTCAAGAAATGTTCGAACAGCAGCACTATGTCTTCCCGCCGCTCGCGCAGCGAAGGTAGAGAGATCGAAATCACGTTCAGCCGGTAATACAGGTCCTGACGGAAAGCGCCTTTCCCTACTTCCTCCAGGATGTTTTTATTTGTCGCGCAGATGATGCGGACATCGACGTTTGTAGCCCGGTCGCCGCCGATCCGGTAAACCTTCTTCTCCTGCAGGACCCGCAACAGCGCTACCTGCTGTTCCAGAGGCATTTCGCCAATCTCGTCCAGGAACAGGGTCCCGCCGCGGGCAAGTTCGAACTTTCCAGGTTTGCCTCCTCTTTTGGCCCCGGTGAAAGCCCCTTCATCATAACCGAACAACTCGCTGGCGATCAGTTCCCGGGGTATGGCCCCGCAGTTTACGGCGATGAACGGCCCGCCCTTCCTGCTACTTGCGCTGTGAATGGCCTGGGCGAAGAGCTCCTTTCCCGTACCGCTCTCGCCTTGCAACAGCACATTGGACATGCAACCTGCCGCCAGCGATGCTATGTGCAAGCTTTCTTTCAGCGCCGGGCTCCGGCCAATAATGTCGCTGAAAGTATACAGCCTACCGCCGTTTGGAAAGCGGTTCTGATGCTCGGCGTCCCCTGCAGCCGCAAGGCCGGTGCCTGCCGCGCTGTTCAGACCCACGACCGCCAGGCCCTGCCGGCGTTCCTGTTCAGTCCTTAACTGCCGGCCGATAGCCTCCGCTGCCGCCACTGCCATGCCAAGGGTGTGGAGATGGGTTTCGTCAGCACTGCCCGATATGTCCAGGATCCCTGCCACCTGGTTATGCAAATCGAAGATGGGAGCGGCGGAACACGTCCAGGTATGGTGCTTTCGGCAGTAATGCTCCGGGCCTGTTACCTGGATCGGCTTTTGCAGGCCAGGCACGTCCCGATGGCGTTTGTACCTACTTCGCTTCAGCCAGCGGGCTCCCCG
>Ga0067045_1028202_pt1 | contig 39642 bp, 36 predicted proteins | sample TerdegcTABiofilm_FD_59184 | JGI IMG/M metagenome (GOLD analysis project Ga0067045, IMG submission 59184) | Combined Assembly of (Gp0054472, Gp0054536) Wastewater bioreactor microbial communities from Singapore -Terephthalate degrading... | reverse complement strand
TGCGGTTATGACGGTATTTTCATCTCCGGCATCTCCGGCGAGCCGGTCTATCTGCTGATTGACGGCCAGACGGTACAGTTTCTGCCCGCTGCCGACCTGTGGGGGAAAGATGCCGTTGAATGTGAGGAAATTTTGATTGCCCGGCATGGCAAAAAGGCGCGCACTGCCTGCATCGGCACGGCTGGTGAAAAACGTTCGCTGATCTCCGGCATCGTCAACGACCGCGGGCGGATTGCCGCCCGTTCCGGTTTGGGGGCGGTGATGGGCAGCAAGAACCTCAAGGCGGTGGTTCTGACCGGATCCCAACCCGTTCGCAGCGCCCAACCGGAGGAAATCCGCCGCCTGAGCAAAGCCGTTGCCGGGCTGATGCCCAAAGGCGAACCGCCGCTGCGCTCATGGATGATGCCGATTGCCGGGATGCTCATGGCGAAAAGCCCCACCATCTTCCGCAAGGACGGGCTGATGACCCTGCCGCCGATGCGGAAATGGGGCACTGCCTCCGGCAACGAGGTGGCGGTCAAGACCGGCGATGCGCCGATGCGCAACTGGCGCGGCACACCGACGGGCTATCGCAGCGCCGCCATCAGCGCGGATGCGCTGATTCGCAGCGAGCGCAAGAAATACCACTGCTACGCCTGTCCGCTGGGCTGCGGAGCGATCAACGAAATGGCGGGGGAATACCAGGAAACTCACCGCCCGGAATACGAAACCGTTGCCGCGCTCGGCCCGCTGCTGGGCAATACCGACCTGGATACCATTTTTTACCTGAACGAACGCTTCAACCGCGCCGGTATGGACTCGATCAGTGCCGGGACGGTGCTGGCGTTTGCGGTGCAGTGTTTTGAAGCGGGGCTCATCAACCAGCAGGATACCGGCGGGCTGCGCCTGAGGTGGGGCGATGCCGCAACCATCCGCGCCCTGGCGGATCAAATGATTTGGCGGGAAGGGTTTGGCGATCTGCTGGCGGACGGTGTGCAGCGCGCTGCCGAGCGCATTGGGCGCGGCAGCCAGCAATATGCCATGCACATTGGCGGGCAGGAAATTCCCATGCACGACCCGCGCGCCGATCCCGGCTACGGCGTCCTGTATGCCGGGGATGCCACCCCCGCGCGGCACAACACCGGCTCACACCTGACCTACGAACTGCTCAAACCGTGGAGCCGGGTGGAGTGGGCTCCGCCCGTACCTTCCATGTATCCCGCCGCGGACATGTACCGCCCCAGCCGTGAAAACGCGCTCAAAATGGCGGCCTGCGCCATGCTCAAAGCCGTGATTGACGGCGGCGGTTTTTGCACTTTTGGCGCCCATATGGGGGTGGACAACCTTTCCCTGTTTGAATTCCTGAATGCGGCTGCCGGCTGGAAACTGACCCCCTCGGAATATCTCGAAATTGGGCGGGAGGTGCAGTCGCTGCGCATGCGTTTCAACTTCAAGCACGGTGTGCAACCGGCCGAATGGCAAATTCCACCGCTGATTTACGGGCAGCCCCCGTTGCAGCGCGGCCCGCTCAAAGGCCGGCAGTTCGACTTGACCGCTCTGCGCCGCGATTTCTGGCAGGCAATGGGCTGGGATGCCGAAAGCGGTGCACCGCCGGAAGAAGGCAATGGCTGAAACCATCCGCGTGCAAATTTCGGCGCCTTTTGAAATTCCCGGCCAGGACACGGCTGGCTGGGTTCAACTGCCGGCCGGCAGCCGGGTGAGCGACCTGCTCCGGCTGGCAAGACCGCCGCTGGCGCTGCGCCTGCTGCCGGTGGTGGTCAACGGCAAAACAGCCGGCCGCCGTCATGTGCTGCAGGACGGCGATCGGGTGGTGTTTTTGCTGCCAATGAGCGGGGGCTAAGAAAACTGCCAGCCTTCATCCGGCAGCCAACGGAGCGGCAGAATCCCTTTTCGATAGATGATGGGGTGAAAAAATTTTTGCAAACGTTCTATGACAATCAGAAATTCGGATGGAGAATTAAACAGCCGATTTCTTTCACGGAAACGCAGCCAATGTAACTGATTGGCAAGCGCAAAATCTACACTGAGACCGGAGGGCAAATTATCCGGTAAGACAGTTCTGCGTTGAAGAAAGGTGTTATCAATAGCATATTGAAGAGATATATACTCAAATGTCCGTGAGTTTGTTAAGAACCATAAATCAAAATAATCCTTCAGGCGACTATTGATTGTCCCCAAATCAACAAGAATTTGAAATTTTTCCGCGATGATCGTTTCAGGTGGATAGCCTCGAATCGAAACTGACGGAAAAGAGCTTAATGTCGGAGGAATTTGCAAGAATAACGGTTGAGGAATAACCCGGTCTCCAAAGCCGATATCCAAAGACATTGGAATTTGGGATTTTCCAAAAAAGGCGAGTAATTTAATGTTTATTCCGGTGTAAGACCTCCCTTCTTGTATTACCATAGCCCGAATACTGATTTCATCAAAATGCAAGCCGTCTTCCTCAACTCTTTGCTGACAAACTTCTCGAAAGATCTGAATCACATTGCTGATCTCGTTATCGGTATAGGCTAAAAAATCCAAATCTTTTGTAGGGCGAGGTTGTACTAGATCTAAACCGAGAAGAACAAAAGCCCCTTTGAGGATAAAAGATTGAGCATACCTTGATTGACTCAGGCGGTACAAAAAACGTTCATTGGCATAGTATTGAAGAACATCATTAAAGGGTCTGTTTACCGCTCTTGCCTTGTCCAGCAACCGCTGACGAATGGAAGCCTCGAAATTCTTGATTTGATTCATACCAATGCTTGAATATATGGTTTGATTAAATTTTCAACACGGTCAATTTTGGCATAATCCAATAACGATGGAATATTCCTTGCGGGTGTTCTTAAATACAACTGCAATGCTTCTACAGCCACATCCATTCCAATTCTGTTTCGAAACTTAAAACAATCACAGACGGTTTTTTCTCGGTTGTATATCTTAAATCGAATCAAATCGGTTTCTTCCTCTGTAATGCCAGCAAGATAGGTTTTTTGAGAAAGCCAAAAAATCCTCAAGGGCGGATAATCCATGCGAGGTTTTTCGGCTTTTTGCGGGAGTGCAATATCAATCTGATGGGGTATTTGGGTTGTCAAACCGTAATAATTCAAGGCAGATACTGCGCAAAGCACTGCTTTAGGTATTTTCAAAATGACGGGAATAATATCTGGAATTGAGAATGGTTCAGCCAAAGCCAATTGATATAATCCGCGAGTTATCCGAATTAAATTACCACTTTCCACCAATTCATATAAAGTTCGGGGAGAAATTCCCGCTTTTATAGCTTGTTGAGATCGTAATATATTATTATTTTTTTTGAAAATTTCGATTGCTCTGAAATGAGATTTTTTCATTTATTTTCTCTTCTTTTGTATAAAATTAACTGTAATTCAGGTTAATTACAGTTAATTTTATACACAATAAATAAAAACGTGTTTTAACCGAAAATACTTTTCGGTTTATAAAACATCATTATGGCTACAGCAAATATTCCTTCAGTTGCCGCGAGCGGCGCGGGTGGCGCAGACGGCGCAGGGCCTTGCCTTCAATCTGGCGGATGCGTTCGCGGGTCAGCCCGAACTTTTGCCCCACTTCCTCCAGCGTGTACTGGTGGCCGTTTTCCAACCCGTAGCGCAGGCGCAGGATGCGCGCCTCGCGCGGCGGCAGGGTTTCCAGCACCGCTTCAATCTTCTCGCGCAGCATGTTGGTGTAGGCCGTCTGAATCGGAGAGGGGGTTACCTGATCCTCGACGAACATGCCCAGTTCCGATTCTTCATCATCGTCGTTGATCGGGCTTTCGAGGGAGAGCGGCAGCCACGAAACGCGCATCATCCACTCCACCTTTTCGGAGGGCACACCCAGTTCCTCGGCCAGTTCTTCGTTGTTGGGTGCGCGCCCCAGTTTCTGCTCCATTTCGTGGGTGCGGCGGTACAACTGGCGGATGCGGTCTACCATATGCACCGGAACGCGGATGGTGCGCCCCTGATCGGCGATCGCACGGCTGATGGTCTGGCGGATCCACCATGTGGCGTAGGTGGAAAAGCGGAAACCGCGTTTGTACTCGAATTTTTCGACGGCTTTCATCAAGCCGAGGTTGCCTTCCTGAATCAGGTCAAGGAACGGCACACCGCGCCCCATGTAGCGCTTGGCGATGCTGACGACCAGGCGGGTGTTGGCTTTGATGAGGTGCTCACGCGCTTGCAGGCCGTCATTGACCAGCGCTTCCAGTTCGCGGCGGCGGGCGGCCGTGCCGCGCCCGTGCAGTTTTTCCAGTTCGCGTCTGGCCTGGCGGCCGCGCTCGATGCGCTTGGCCAGCTCGACTTCTTCATCGCCGTTCAGCAGCGGCACGCGCGACATCTCTTTCAGGTACAGCCCAATGGTGTCATCGCTGGAAAAGGACTCGCCGGAAAGGCAGGCGCTGTAATCGCTGTCGCCGTCCAGCGGAATTTCCTCATCCGTTTGCGAAAGCTCGGCCTCGGGTTCGTAAAACTCAACCCCGCGGCGGCGCAGCACGCTGACGATGGTGTAGTAGCGTTCCACGTCCTGACCCACATCCGGATAAACCTCAATCAAATCCTCCGTGGTCAGGTAGCCCTGAATATCGGCTTTTTCCAGCAAGAGACGAATCTTTTCAGTACTTTTTTTGCGTCGGCCCGGATTACTCACGATATCCTCCTGACTTCATAACCCCGCTGATGAAGGTGTCTCAACAAGACACAGTTTTCCCCCTGCGTCGTGAGAAAGTTCACGCGCAGCCTGCCTGCTGCCGGCGGGCGGGTTGCCAGCGCCACCCGCCCGGGCAGTTTTTTCCGACTTGGTAAATAAAGTACAGTACGAAAGGCAAACCTCACAAAATTCAGCAAATCCATGCCTGACCTGAACGGTGGTTAATCCAGTATAACGTGTACATGATGTTCGCAAATGGTTTCGTTCAGGTTGACGCCGCACACCGGGCAAAGACCTTTACAGTCGGGGCGGCAAATAGGTTTGATGGGCAGTTCCAGCAGAAGATAGTCGCGGGTGAGCGGTGCAAGATTGATGTACCCATCATCGGGAACGACCAGTTCGGTTTCCACATTGCGGCGGAAACGGAACGTAAACAACTCGGTATAATGAGTATGCAAGGGTTGAGCGAATTCTTCCAGACAACGCACACATTCCTGAATCAGAAAACCGGTAAAGTCTGCCTCAACCAGCAGCCCCTGTGGGGTGCGGCTGATATGAGCGCTGCCATTGAACTGGGTGACCTCAAAATCGGCAGATAAAGAAACGATCGGGAAGTCGAATGTAAAATCTCGGTTTGTCCCGATTGGCTGATTGAATAAAAAGCCAATATTAATCCGCAAAGGGTAACGTGGATGGGTCACAGGTCAATAATCGAGGGTATAATACCGGGTTGCTTCATTATAACATATCCTACCGGACTAGTCAAGTTATTAAGATTAATTTAATAAAAATCCAAGTAATTACCATGAAACTATTGATTGCAACCAATAACCCCGGCAAAATGAGAGAGATTCAAGCCATCCTGGGGGATTTGCCGCTGGAACTGGTCACCCCGGCAGGGCTGGGTCTTAACCTGGATGTAGAAGAAAGCGCATCCACCTATGCTGAGAATGCCGCCCTCAAAGCGCACGGTTTTACCGCCGCCAGCGGGCTGATCAGTCTGGCAGATGACTCTGGGCTGGAGGTGGACGCCTTGGGCGGCGAACCGGGTATCCGCTCGGCACGCTATGCCCCCCAGGCCGGCGCAAGCGATGCAGACCGCCGCGCCTACCTGTTGGAGCGGTTGAAAGGCATTCCCCATCCTCCCCACGAACCCGGCTGGCGGGCGCACTTCCACTGCACGGTGGCGATTGCCACCCCTGCCGGAGAACTCTATTTTGCCGAGGGGCGCTGTGACGGCTTCATCATCAACGAAGAACGCGGCAGCAACGGCTTTGGTTACGATCCTCTGTTTTATATGCCCGAGTGGAACGCAACCATGGCGGAACTGAGCGAAGAAACCAAGAATCGAATCAGTCACCGGGCGCGCGCCCTGCGCAATGCCCTGCCCCTCCTGCGCCAACTGCTGGGGGAGTGAAACCGCTTGGGTGTTCCGAGTACAGGCCAGGACAACCAAGGTTTACGTCATTCCAGGCGCAGCGACACTCACCCGTGCTGACGGGAATTACCCCCTCCCTGCCTCCCCCAATATTGCGAAAGCGATATTGGGGGAGGTGGGTGGGGGTCGCACATAAGATTACCACGCTCGCTGCGCTCGCTCAAAAGGACGTTGAACCAGCCATGTCCTTCTAAACGCAGCGACACTCACCTCTGCTGGCGAAAATCATCCCCACCCTCGAGGTGCAGTAGGGGGCCCTGCCGGAGATTACCGCGCCCGCAAAGTCGTTGGAATGGCGTATCCCCAACTCACGGAACATTAACGAATCCAACACTCCGCCAAGTTTTAAGTAAACCTCAGCCATGTGGCCGCAACGGACATGCTATAATTTTCTCGCACCAGCCCACCCCTTCACTACGAGAGAACCCGCATGTCTTTCGTTCATCTTCATGTTCATACGCAATACTCGCTGCTGGACGGCTTCTCGCACATCAAGAAGCTGATTGAGCGCGTTAAGCAGATGAACATGCCGGCGGTGGCCATCACCGATCACGGCAGCATGTACGGGGTGATCGAATTCTTCAACGCTGCCAAAGCCGCGGGGGTAAAGCCGATCATCGGCATGGAGGCCTACCTTGCCCCGCGCGGAATGCGCGACCGTGACCCCAAACTGGATAAATCCGCCAGTCACCTGTTGCTGCTGGCGGAAAATGAAACCGGCTACCAAAACCTGCTGAAAATTGCCAGCGCCGCCCAGCTGGAAGGTTTTTACTACTACCCGCGCATTGACCACGAATTTCTGGCAAAACATGCCGAAGGGCTGATTGCCACCTCTGGCTGTATGGCTGCCGAAATTCCCCAATTGATTCTGGAAAAGGGCATTGAGGAAGCCCGCAAACGGGTGGACTGGTACTACGAGGTCTTTGGCAAGGATAACTTTTTCTTTGAACTGCAGCGCCACCAGATTCCCGAACTGGAAGAGATCAACCGTGCCTTGAAGGAACTGGCGCCGCGCTATCCGGCGCGTTTTGTGGCCACCAACGATGTGCACTACATCGAAGCCGAGGACGCCCGCTATCAGGACATTTTGCTGGCGATTCAAACCGGCTCACTGCTCAGCGATAAAAACCGCTTCCGCATGACCGATAACACCTACTACCTGCGCCCGCCGCAGGAAATGGCGGAAATTTTCAAGGAAGTGCCGGAAGCGCTGCACAATACCTTGCTGATTGCCGAGCGGGTCAATTTAGACCTTTCCAGCAAGGGCTACCATCTGCCGGTCTTTGAGGTACCGCCCGGCTGCACGGTAGAAACCTACCTGCGCAGCCTGTGCGAGGAAGGCTTACAGCGCCGGTACAGTGCTTCTCCGCTCATCGCTCAGGCGCGCGAACGGCTGGAATACGAACTGGCCGTCATCCACCAGATGGGTTTCGATGCCTACTTCCTCATCGTGTGGGATTTGTGCCGCCATGCCCGCGAAAAAGGCATCTGGTACAATGCGCGCGGTTCGGCAGCCGGCTCGATTGTGGCTTACACACTGGAAATCACCAATGTGGAACCAATTGCGCACGGGTTGATTTTTGAGCGTTTTCTCAACCCCGGGCGTATTTCCATGCCGGATATTGACCTTGACTTTCAGGACGATCAGCGCGCTCAGATGATGGAATACTGCGCCCGCAAGTACGGGGATGACCGGGTGGCGCAAATCATCACCTTTGGCACGCTGGGGGCGCGCGCCGCTGTGCGCGATGTGGGCAGAGTGATGGACATCCCCCTCACCGAAGTTGACCGCGTCAGCAAGTTGATCCCCAACATTCCCGGCAAGCCGGTTACCATCGCCGAAGCGCTCGAACAGGTGCCGGAATTGAAAGCGCTCTACGAGAGCACCCCCTACCTGAAAGACCTGATTGACACTGCTGCCCACATGGAGGGTTCCATCCGCAGCGCTGGCACGCACGCTGCCGGGGTGATCATCACCGACAAGCCCATCATTGAGTACATCCCATTGCACCGCCCGACCAGCGGCTCGGAAGAATCCCCCATCAAGACGGTTACCCAGTTTGAAATGTCCATTGTCGAGTCGCTGGGGCTGCTCAAGGTGGACTTTTTGGGTCTGGCAACCCTGACCATCATGCAGCGCGCTTGCGACCTGATCGAAAAACGTCACGGCGTAAGGTACACGCTGGAGAACATCCCGATTGACGACCCCTTTACCTTCGAGTTTCTCAGCAAAGGGCATACCGCCGGCGTCTTTCAACTGGAAGGCACGGGCATGACCCGTTACCTGACTCAAATGAAGCCGCGCAATGTGGACAATGTGATCGCCATGGTGGCGCTTTACCGCCCCGGCCCGCTGGAATTCATCCCGCGCTATATTGCCCGCATGCACGGCGAGGAAGAAGTCACTTACCGTCACCCGGCGATGAAGCCGATTTTTGAGGAAACCTACGGTATCCCCATCTATCAGGAACAGATCATGCGCGCGGCGGTGGAACTGGCGGGGTATACCCTCTCCGAATCGGACGACCTGCGCAAAGCGATTGCCAAAAAGCAAAAAGATAAACTGGAAAAACACCGCGAAAAGTTCATCAAAGGCGCGTCCCAGCGCGGCATCCCGCAGGAAACCGCCGCACAAATATTTGAAGACTGGGAAGAGTTTGCGCGTTACGGTTTCAACAAGTGCCTGACCGGTGATACCGAAATTATTGACGTCACCAGCGGTCTCCCCATCACCCTTGAAGAAATGGCTCAAGGTGGTTGTTCCCCCTCTGCGGTAACAACCTGCGAACTGGATTCGCTACGTTTGACTGCGGGCAAAATCCTGGATGTGGTGAGCAATGGGATAAAACCGGTTTACCGTCTGACAACTCGTCTTGGAAAATCGATTGAAGCAACCGACAATCATCCCTTTTTCACTTTTGAGGGGTGGAAACACCTTGCCGCGCTAAAACCCGGTGATTTGATTGCTGTGCCGAGAAAATTACCGATTGAAGGCTCGCAGCAATGGGACGATTACAAGGTCATTGTGTTGGGGCATCTGATTGCTGAGGGTAATCTCTGTCATCCCCATTCGGTCTATTATTACAATCAGGACGAAACTCAGGTTCAGGACTTTGTTCGCGCTGCTGAGCAGTTTGAGAATGTGGTTTGCTCGGTAAAGGTTCACAAAAACACCTTCTCGGTTTATGCCCGACGGAAGGACAGGAACAGCGAGCCGGGCATATTTAAGTGGGCAAGGGAACTCGGCATCCTTGGGCAGACTGCTTCAACCAAATCGCTGCCCCGCCAGGTATTTGCACTGAAACCGGATCAAATCGGGTTGCTGCTCAGTCGAATGTGGCAGGGTGACGGCCACATTAGTTGTTCCGGACGTTCTGCTTACTATGCCACTTCCAGTCGAAAATTGGCGCAGCAGATTCAACACCTGCTTCTCAGGCTCGGCATTGTCAGTCATCTTCGCCGGGTAGAGTTCCCCTACAAGGATGGCAGAATCGGTTATCAAGTGTTTGTGGTTGGCGATGATAACCTTCGCTCATTTGCGGAACACATTGGCTGCCATTTCCTGCCCGGTAAACAAAAAGAAGATTTGCTCAAATTACTTGCCGTGCGTCCTGCACTTCAAATTGGTACAAGAGATGTTGTGCCGATGGGCATCAAAGAACGGGTGCGAGAAAACAAAGACAAACTTCAGGTTACGTGGAAAGAAATCACGTCAGCCAGCGGGGTTGCTCAACGCGAATTTATGCCCGTTCATACCTCCACCAAACGGGGGTTCAGCCGTCAAACCATCCAAAGGCTGGGGGAGTATTTCGATGACGAAGTTCTGCGCCGTTACGCAGAAAGCGATATTTACTGGGATGAAATCGTAAGTATCGAATATGTCGGCGAAAAACAAACCTACGATCTGGAAATTGCCGATACGCATAATTTCATTGCCAATGATATTCTCGTTCATAACAGCCATGCAGCCGATTACGGCATCATCGCTGTTCAAACGGCTTTCCTCAAAGCCCATTACCCGGTCGAGTACATGACCGCGCTGCTGTCAGCCTCCAAGAACGATACCGCCAAAGTGGCTTTCTATGTGGCCGACTGCCGCAGCATGGGCATTGATGTGCTGCCGCCGGATATCAACGCTTCCGGTTATGATTTCACCATTGAAGACCGCCCGGGTCAGAAACCGGCCATCCGCTTTGGGCTGGGGGCGGTCAAGAACGTCGGGCAGGCGCCGGTGGATCTGATTCTGGAAGCCCGCCGCAACACACCCTTCCGCGACCTGAACGATTTTGCCCGCCGCACCGATTTGCAAAAGGTGGGCAAGCGCGCGCTGGAGTGTCTGGTGCGGGTGGGGGCGCTGGATGTGTTTGGCTCCCGCATGGCATTGCTGGAAGCCCTCGACCAGATCATCTCGGTCAGCGCCAGCCACTTCCGCGCCCTGCACATGGGACAAATGTCCTTCTTCGGCAGTATTGCCGGTGTGGAGGAAGAAATCATCCTGCCACAGGGCGCTTCCCTTGACCGCCGCGAACAGCTGGAATGGGAGCGCGAACTGATCGGGTTGTATGTGTCCGATCACCCGCTGACACCCTATTTGCCCACCCTGCAGCGCAAAGTGACCTGCTTCAGCGCCCAGCTCAGTGAACTGCCCAACAAAGAACGGGTGGTGGTCGCCGGTATGGTGACCCGCTTCCGCAACCACCAGACCAAGAAGGGCGACTGGATGGGGTTCTTCACCCTCGAGGATATTCAAGGCACGGTGGATGTAACCGCCTTTCCGCGCGTGTGGGAGCAGTGTGCCGCGCTGGTAACCCCCGACCACGTGCTGCTGGTGGAGGGCAAACTGGAAAACGAAAACGGCGAGCCGAAAATTTTGGCCGACCGCGTCAGTGAAGTGTTCATCGAATACGAAGAAAACGGGCAGGAAATTGACCCTTACCTGTGCTATTTGCCGGATGAAGAGAACGGCCTGAATGCCGCTGCGCTGGGGGAGATGCCGCAAACCGCAGCATCTCCGGAAGAAACGTTCCCCCCGCGCATTTCCGAAGCATCCCCATCCTATCCGGGCGGGGATGCGGACGATGACATGCCGCCGCCCCCGCCGGATTTTGAAGAGGACTTTTTATTCAACGCCGTACCCCCTTCAAAACCGGCTGGCGCAGCCGTTCAGGCAAAACCACCCGTTTCGGTGCCAGAAGACCGCCAACCCAAACCCGTTGAGCCACTTGCGGCTGCCGGCAAACCGGCCGAGGCCCCGGCTGAAAGCGCAACCCCCAAAGCAGCGCCACCCCCTGCCGTCAAAATCGAATCCACCCCGCCGGTTGGCAGCGGTTTGCGCTATCTGGTACCGCCGCTGCCGCCGGAGGGCATTCCTGCCGAAGAAAGCGGCGAAATCCGCATGGTCAAGGTGATTTTACGCTCCAGCGGAGACCGCGAACGCGATGTTCAGCGTTTGAAGCGGGTTTACGGCATTTTGCGCGCCGAGCCGGGCAAAGACCGCTTTGCTTTTTATGTTTTCGAGGGCAATAACCGCGTGCTGCTGGAATTTCCGAACGATACCACCGGCATCACCCCCCGCCTGCTCAAGGAACTGACCGAAACAGTGGGGGAGGGAAATGTGATGCTGGAGACCATCCCCATCCAATAAATTCCTTAATTTTCAGGCTTTTGCGTCGGAAAGTCGCGTTTCGGGGGAAACTTGCGGTTCGCTGGCAAGCACAACCCGGCGCGCCTGATCGCGCACACGGTTGATGCTGGAGAAAAATTCCCGCATGAGGGTTACCAGCAGGTAACGTCCGCGCGGGGTGAGGGTGATTTCTTCGGCGTTGTTGGTTTGAAACGCACCCACTTTTTCAAAGGCAAGCATTTCAATCGGCAGGCAGCGCTCCACCGGTGCCCCAAAATCGGTCTGCCATTGTTTTTTGTCCAGCCGTAAACCGAACAGATCCATCATGAAACGGTAGCGCATCTGATCCAGCCGGCTGAAACGGCGTTTTCCGGCAATGGGCGCACTGCCGCCGGACACCCATTGCTGGTAAAAATTGAGCGAAAAGGTATTCACATACAGCGAGCCATTCAGGTAACTGAACGAACCCGAACCCACCCCCACATATTCTTCGCTTTTGACAATGTATTCGTCAATCAGGTTGCGCCCCTTGCGTGAAAAAGTCCATGCCGTGGAAAGGTCGAAGTGCGGGGAGAGCAGACGGACAATCTGTTCATACAAGGCCGCTTCGCGGTCGAAGGTCACATCTCCAATGGTCTTTTTTAACTGCTGGCGCACGGAGGGGGAGGTCATCAGCGGGTAGTAGGTAACCTGATTGGCGTTCGATTCAAGCGCCATCTGAACATCGCGCTGGATGACGGCTTCGTCCTGTCCCGGAAAGTTGAAGATCAGATCAATGTTGAGCGAATCAAACGCCCCGGCGATATTTTGAATGCGGCGCAGAATCTGCTCGCCGCTGCCGAAGCGTTCCAGCCGATTCACCCGCCGGAGCAAATCATCATCGAAGGACTGCACACCCACCGAAAGGCGCTGTACGCGGCTGCCGAGGGCTTCCACCAGTTCGTCATCCAGATCGTTCGGGTTCGTTTCGCAGGAAACCTCGCGAATGCCGAACAGGTCGCGCGCCATGTCAATGATCTGCACCAGCTCATCCATGAGGATGGTGGGTGTTCCCCCGCCAATGTAGAGCGTATCAAAGGTGTAACCGCGTTTGGCGGTCAGGCGCAGTTCCTCGCGCAGCGCGCTGAAGTACTGACGCGCTTTGCGTTCGTTGAACGGAAAACGGTTGAAAGAACAGTACGGACACAGGATTTCGCAGAAAGGTACGTGCGCATAGAGCATGTAGCTCTTACCCGGTTGTGGTTGCGGCAGCCGGGTGATGTGCGCCGGTTTGAGGTTCAGCAAAACCTGAGAAGCGAGGCGGAAGGTGGTCGAGAAGAGGCTGTTTGGAATCATGGCTGCCTGTGGTGTGAAAAGATTTTTTTATTATAGCCCATTGAAAGTATGCTGGAAACAGTTCCAAAGGCAATGTATCAACTATCCTTTTATTGAGTGTAATTTGTCATACATTTTTAGACAATCTGTGGCAGGATGAATTAAAACCGCCCTTTTGGCGGGGTTTGAATTCCGTCTTTCGGGTTAAAACCAGCAGATTCTCATTAGCCCGCCCGACGGCGGAATGGATGGTGAGGGGTCAACCAAAAAAGCGCAAAGACGCGGAGAAGTGAAAGATCACTCTCTGCACCTCCGCGTCTTTGCGTTAAGACCGGTAATGCCGGATAAACCCGCCGGGCTGTAAAGGGATGAGAATCTTCTACAAACCGATGTAGGTGAGATGACGGGCGGGATTTTGCCCATCCACCTTGTGATAAAGACGGCGGTTTTGTTTTTTCAAGGCTTCTATCATCGGCTGCGGCTCGAAGTTGGTGATCAGCAGGATGAATTGTCCCGGCGCAAGACCGTCCAGCAGTTCGTTCACCCGGTCGAGTGGCACCTCGCCGCGCATCAGCAATTCGTTTCCATCCACCACAACCTGTGGTTGCCCCTGAACCCAGGGCGGATCATCGCTAGAGGCTTGCGGAAATTCGTTGAGGACAGCAGATGCTGCCCCGCCGGCCAATTCGGGCTGACCAACCTCCCGACGCAACCGATTGACAAATTCCAGTACATTAATTCCGCCGATGCGGGCAGCCTGCTCCAGGGTTGCCAGGCGGGCAACTGTCCGCCGCAGGACCGGATTGCGTAAATTTTCAAAGGGCGGTGCAGCGCGGATGATTTCCTCTTCCAATTCGGGAAAGTTGTTCAAAACATCTGCAATTTTACTTCGCGGTGTGATTTCCATCATCGCGTACCTTTCTTGCTCAATGGGTTACGGTAATTTCATTGTCATATTCGAGCAAGCGCCGTTCACCTTCCAGCGCGCGTACTTCAGTCAGGTCTTGGGTTACTTCCAGCGTACCCAGATATTCACCCTCATCACTGCGCACGGCGTAATAGACGATATAGATGAGCTTTCCGTGCAGGTTGATCCAAAAACGGGCGCGGTCTTGCTTGCCTTCCTTGAAGTCTCGCACAATCTGATTGACGATGTGAACGCTTTTGGGCGGGTGGCAGTACTGCACTTTGCGGCCTAATATAGCCCGCGATCGGGAGAAAATGCGCTCTTTGCCGGGGCTAAAATACCGCACTGTATCATCCTTATCCACAAAGGTGATATCGAATGGCAGGGTTTTGAATACCTGAATCAACTCCTCCAGCCGAAAGCTTCCGGTTGGCATTTGAATACGCCCATCCTGAGCCAGTGGTTTGCGGATTTCTTTGTGAAAACCGCCTTCGGGAATCCACTCGAATTGGGGAGCATATAAACAGTATCCGTACTCATCACTTTGCAGATAGATTTCGTACCAATCTTGTTCAGTCAGCAGGTTGAGCGCGGTGGGAAGGAGGATTTTTTCTTCCTTGTAAACCATCTCGTCAATTGCATCAATTGCCGGCAGAACGGCAAAGAGGTTGTAAGCCCGGGCTTCTTCCGCTGAGAATGTGTGGACTTCTTGCAACCCTTCCAGCGCCCCTTTCAGCAGTTGGCGGGCTTCATCGTGCTTGCCCCACATCACGGTTGGCGGGCCGTGCAGGTTGTTTTTCTCAAAGTACGGGAAAAGCAGGTTTTCCTTGCGCCGGTAGTGTTTTTCCACATCCATCAAAGCATTCAGCAGCAGATGGATATTTTCCATCATCGGGGTTGCATCGGCATTGGGGGGTAATGCTTCAATCTTGCGCATCCAGTGGCGGATTTGGGCGGTGGTGCGGGTCAGTTCACGGTTTTCCTGCACAAAGGTATGCACCGGGTGACCGGGCGTGGTCTCGGGGGTTTCCTGCAAATCCAGGTGTTTTTTTAGCACACGGGTATGGGTATCGCACAATTCCTGAATCGCCTCGGCAGGTATGCCTTCCTGGATTAATTGCATTTCCATGAGAAAAACATCGCTGTAATCGGCTTCATCCAACAGGGTTTCCAATTGCTTTTGCACCTTCTCTTCGGCAACGCCCTGATGCAGCTGGCGGATCATGGCTTTCATGATTTCAATACGCTGCTGGCGGTTGTTGATTAGCTCACTCATACTCACACTCCTCTCATACGAATGGACATATTTTCGGTTCAAGCATACATCAACCTTTGGAATCGTTCTTTGATTTTTATCAATTTTGTGAAATAAATTGAATTAATTAAGTAACCATTTTTCAGGAAATTTGTCATATTTGGATTTGTGGTTGGGTAGCCGACCGGCTGATTGCCTCTTGCGTTTTATTCTGATGTAAAATTAGTTTGTCCCATATCCTTTGCTTTTTTCCCGGAGGTGCTTCATGTCTGGTGCTCGTGTGGTGCGCGCCCCGCGCGGCAGTCAGTTGACCTGCAAGTCCTGGCTGACGGAAGCTGCTTACCGCATGATTCAAAACAACCTTGATCCCGAAGTGGCCGAACGCCCGCAGGATCTGGTCGTCTATGGCGGGCGCGGACAGGCTGCCCGCAGCTGGGAGGCGTTTGATGCCATTCTGGAAACCCTGCGCACGCTGGAAGACGACGAAACCCTGCTGGTGCAGTCCGGCAAACCCGTGGCGGTTTTCAAATCGCACCCCGATGCTCCGCGCGTGTTGATTGCCAATTCCAACCTCGTCCCGCACTGGGCAACCCAGGAACACTTCGATGCGCTGGCTGCCAAAGGCCTGATCATGTACGGGCAGATGACGGCCGGTTCGTGGATCTACATCGGCACGCAGGGCATTCTACAGGGTACTTACGAAACGCTGGCCTCGCTGGCAGCCCAAAAAGGCTGGCCCTCGCTCAAAGGCAGGTTCGTGCTGACCGCCGGGTTGGGCGGAATGGGCGGCGCTCAGCCGCTGGCAATTACCATGAACGAAGGCGTTGGCCTGATTGTGGAGGTTGACCCGGCCCGCGCCCGCCGCAGGCAGGAGATCGGCTATGTGGATGAGGTGGTGGATACGCTGGAAGAGGCCATGACGCTGGTGGAGGAGTACCAGCAGCAGGGCAAACCGCGTTCGATTGGTTTGATTGCCAACGCCGCCGATATTTACCCCGAACTGGCCGCCCGCGGCATCACCCCGGATGTGGTAACCGACCAGACCCCCGCGCACGATGTGCTCAGTTACGTCCCCAGCGGGCTGAGCGTGGAGCAGGCTGAGGAACTGCGCCGCAGCGACCCGCAGGAATACGCCCGCCGCGCGCTCGATTCGATGGCGCGCCATGTGCAGGCCATGCTCGAATTTCAACGGCGCGGCGCCGAGGTATTCGATTACGGTAACAACCTGCGCCAGCGGGCTTACGACCACGGCGTCAAAGATGCCTTCAACTTCCCCGGCTTTGTGCCGGCCTACATCCGCCCGCTGTTCTGTGAAGGCAAAGGGCCTTTTCGCTGGGTGGCGCTCTCCGGCGACCCGGAGGATATCTACCGTACCGATGAGGCGGTGATGGAACTTTTCCCCGAAGATGAGCATTTGCACCGCTGGCTGAAGATGGCGCGCGAAAAAGTGCCCTTCCAGGGTCTGCCGGCGCGCATCTGCTGGCTGGGTTACGGCGAACGCGCCCGCGCCGGCCTCAAATTCAACGAGATGGTGGCGCAGGGCATCCTCAAAGCGCCCATCGTCATCGGACGCGACCATCTGGATGCCGGTTCGGTGGCCTCTCCCAACCGCGAAACCGAAGCCATGCTGGACGGCAGCGATGCCATCTCCGACTGGCCAATTCTCAACGCGTTAATCAACACTGCCGGCGGGGCAACCTGGGTTTCCTTCCACCATGGCGGAGGGGTGGGCATCGGTTTCAGCCAGCACGCCGGCATGGTGATTGTGGCAGATGGTAGCCAGGCCGCCGCCCGCCGGCTGGAACGGGTGCTGACCACCGACCCGGGTATGGGGGTGGTGCGCCATGCCGATGCCGGTTATCCGCTCGCCATTCAAACCGCCCGCCAGCGCGGCATTCGCATACCGATGTTGAAAGGGTGATTCGGTGCGCTTACGCCGTTTGATCTGGTTTGTGGTGATGATTGGCATCGGAGCGGCGGCCGGCATCTTTTACGGCTGGGTGCTGCGCCCCACTCAAACCAGTGATTTTGCCCTGCATACCCTGCGCTCAGACTACAAAGCCGATTTTGTGCTGATGACGGCTGAAATCTACCAGAAAGACGGCGACCTGACGGCTGCGATAAGCCGACTGGCAGCCCTTGAAGAGACCCCGCCGCTGCGTCAGGTTCAGCAGGCCATTCTGACCGGCCAGCAGCTGGGTTATGCCCGCAGCGATATCGAAACGCTGGCATTATTCTTTCAAGCCCTGCAAAAGGGATTGCCGTCCCTGACCACCACCCCGCCGCCATGATTGACGAAGAGTATTACGAGGAAGACGAAGCTCCCCGCCAGCCGCCGCTCTACCTGTTGACCGGTCTGGTGATTGGTTTATTGCTGGGGCTGCTCATTTCGCTGGTGATTGCGCCGGTGCAGGTGGTGGATACCTCGCCCTTTTTGCTGAACGCTGCCGATCAGGATACCTACCGCCTGCTGATTGCGCGCGCCTATCAGGCGGGCGGCAATCTGGAACGCGCCCGCGCCCGGCTGGGACTGTTACGGGATAGCGCCATGCCCCAAACCCTGGCCGATCAGGCCTTACGCTTGCAGTCGGCCGGCGGCAGCGAAACGGACATCCGCGCTTTGGCGGAACTGGCCGCCGCACTGAGCGCGCCGCAGAGTGCCGTTCTCACCCAACCGCCCGGCCTGCCCACTTCCCCCCCAGCCGGCAGTGGAGATTTGCCGGGAACGCCGCAAACCTTTCCAACCCTCGACCTGAATCAGGCCGTCTGGACGGCCACGCCGCTGCCAACCCCAACCAGCCCGCCGCCAACGCCGCGGCCGACCTTCACCCCCCGCGTTCAGCCCAGCCCGCTGCCAACCCTTGGGGCGCCGTTCGAGCTGGCCGAACAAAGCCCGCTGTGTGAGGCGAATCAACCTCAACCGCGCCTGCTGATTGAGGTGCAGGACAGCAGCGGAAAACCCGTCCCCGGCATTGCCATTACCGTCGCGTGGGATGGCGGCATTGAAACCTTTTTCACCGGACTGATGCCTTCGATCAGTTTGGGGTACGCCGATTTTGACATGCAAGCCGGGGTGATTTACAGCCTGCGGGTGGGGGAGTTGAGCGAAACCATCAACGGGCTGCAAGCCCCAACCTGCGGTGAGGGAAACGCCGCCTTCCCCGGCAGTTTGCGGCTGCTCTTCCGTCAGCGCTGAGCCCCCCGGATTCGGCTTACAAAAACCCCCTGAAAGGCCGCTTCTTTGCGCCGTCAGGGGCGGATTTTTGGGTTGGGTGATGCTGGAAACACGCCCCACCTCGCCCTTAGGGTTTTCTCAAAGTTCCTTGAGGATTCTCAAACTCTGTATTGAAACTCCATTTGTGGGGAAATGAACCCCCTCCCTCCTCCCCCAATATCGCTTTGGCGATATTGGGGAAGGCGCAGGAGGGGGCAAAAGTTCTTGATTTGACTCGAAAGTGGATTAATCCGAACAGACATCGGTCAGCGCCGGCCGGCTGCTGTTTGACCGTTTTCGACTTTGAGAAAGCCCTGAACTCGACCTCCAAAACCCTTGACGATTTGAAAATATTATTGTACAATTATTCAATGATACAATAATACAATTTTATCTTTACCCGGAGAACGGCTTGGCGAACCTGAACCTGCGCATTGATTTTCGATCCGAAACGCCCATCACCACCCAGATTGTCGAACAAATTCAAAATCGGGTGTTGAGCGGCGAACTGAAACCGGGCGATCAACTGCCCACCGTGCGCCAGCTGGCAACCGAACTGCGCGTCAATTTCAACACCGTGGCGCGCGCCTACCGCATTCTGGACAGCATGGGATTGATTTCCACCCAACAGGGACGCGGCACCTACATCTGGTCGGCCGGGCAGGCAGAAAATCGCGAACGCGAGCGGCGGCAGGCGCTGGAACTTCTCACCCGCCATTACCTGCGCGATGCGCTGGCGCTGGGCTTCAGCGCGGATCAAATCCGCGCCGTGCTGGAAGAAGAAATCGAGCAATTGAACAAGTTGCATTCGGACAACCCGTAAGCCGTTTTTGAAGATTACTTTTCAAGGAGTGTGCCATGGAAAAGAAAGAATCCCGTAAAGAAAAGCTGGAAATGCGCCTGAACCGCGAACTGCCATTTCGCGTCAGCGGGATTGGCGTGGCTGTGGGGGTGTTTTTCTGGTTGAACGGCATTCTGGGCGCCATTTACCTGGATAATCGCGTTTCCGAAGGCTGGGCAGCCGCCTTCTTCCTGCTGTTTCTCCTGATTGGGTTGTTCTTCCTGTATGCCATTCAGGTTGCCCGTCAGTGGGAAAAGGCGGTCGTGCTGCGTTTTGGGCGCTTCATCGGCTTACGCGGGCCGGGGTTGTTCTTCATCCTCCCGCTGGTGGATCAGGTTTCGACCTGGATTGACCACCGCGTGATGGTGACCCCCTTCAACGCTGAAAAGACGCTCACCCGCGATACTGTACCGGTGGATGTGGATGCGGTGCTGTTCTGGGTGGTATGGGACGCCGAAAAAGCCGCCCTGGAAGTGGAAAATTACAAGACCGCCATTGCCTGGGCAGCCCAAACCGCGCTGCGCGAGGTGATCGGCCAGAAACCGCTCTCCGATATTCTGGTCGGGCGCGCCAAGATGGACGCCGAGTTGCAGCAGATCATTGACGAGCGCACCACCCCGTGGGGCATCACCGTGCAGAGCGTGGAGATACGCGATATTGTCATCCCGCAGGAGCTGGAAGACGCCATGAGCCGTCAGGCGCAGGCCGAGCGCGAACGTCAGGCGCGGGTGATTCTCGGCGAATCCGAAAAGCAAATTGCCGACAGCTTTGCCCAGGCCTCGCAGGCCTACATCAACAACCCGACCGCGCTGCACCTGCGCGCCATGAACATGCTCTTTGAAGGGCTGAAAGAAAAGGGCGCGCTGGTGATCGTGCCTTCCAGCGCGGTGGATACCATGAATCTGGGCGGGCTGAGCGGCGTGGTCAGTCTGGCTCAACAACAGACAGAGCAAAAATCATGAATTTCGAGACATTTTCCCGCTTCATACCCTATTTAATTCCGGTGATTATTCTGCAGCTGGTGCTGCTGGTGGTGGCGCTGCTGGATCTGGTGCGCCGCGAGCGCACCCGCGGGCCGAAAATCGTCTGGCTGGTGGTGATTATAGCCGTCAACCTGCTCGGCCCGATCATTTATCTACTTTTTGGAAGAGAGGAAGAATGAGTGCCATTCGCATTGAGAATCTGGTCAAAACCTACGGCGCAGTACGCGCGCTGGATGGCCTTTCGCTGGAGGTGGAACAGGGCAGTATTTTCGGTTTTCTGGGGCCGAATGGGGCGGGTAAAACCACCACCATCCGCATTCTGACCGGGCTGGCCCACCCCAGCGGTGGTCATGCCAGTGTTGCCGGGGTGGAAATCGGCCACAACGGCGCACTGGCGCGCCGAATCGGCTACCTGCCGGAAGAACCGGCGTTTTACGGGTGGATGACGGCGCAGGAATTTCTGGAATACATGGGCCAGTTATTCGGTCTGAGCGCAGCAGCCCGCCGCAAACGCGCCGGGGAACTGCTGGAAAAAGTCGGTTTGGGGGAGGTGCGCAAACGGCGCATTCGCGGTTTCTCGCGCGGGATGCGCCAGCGGCTGGGCATTGCCCAGGCGCTGGTCAACCAGCCGGAGGTGTTGTTTCTGGATGAACCGGCCTCGGCGCTTGACCCGGCCGGGCGGCGGGATGTGCTGGAACTGATCGCCGGTCTGCGCGGGCAGTGCACCGTGTTCATGTCCACCCACATTCTGGCGGATGTGGAGCGGGTGTGCGATACGGTGGGCATCATTCACAAAGGGCGCATGCTGCGGGTGGCGCGCCAGGAGGAACTGACCGCCGCCTATGCGCTGCCGGTCTTCCGGGTGGATGTGACCGGCAATGGCAATCAGCCGCTGGCAGCCTGGGCCGAAAAAATTGGACGTGAAGGGATGGTGGAACAGGTGCAGGTGGACGGGAACGCTATCCGCATCCGTGTGCGGGATGTGGAAAACGCACGCGGCTGGCTGCTGCACGCGCTTGCCGAAAGCGGGCTGGCCGTGGAACGGTTTGAGGTGGTCAAGCCCTCTTTGGAGGAAGTTTTTCTGAATCTGGTCAATGAGGAGGTGCGTCAATGAAACTTTTTTGGGCGGTCTTATCCAAAGAACTGCGCGAACAGTGGCGCACCTATCGCTTTTTGGTCACGCTGATCGTGTTGAGCCTGTTTGGGCTGCTTTCCCCCTTGCTGGCGTACTTCACCCCCCAGATTTTGCAGTCCATTCCCGGTGTGGAAGGGCTGAGCGAGGTCATTCCTCCGCCGACGGTGCTGGATGCGATTGGTCAATATATCAAGAACCTGAGCCAGTTTGCCATACTGTTCGCCATTTTACTGCCGATGGGGAGTGTTTCGGGCGAAAAAGAGCGTGGAACGGCGGCGCTGGTGCTCAGCAAACCGCTGCCACGCGGCATGTTCCTCCTGGCAAAGGCGGCTGCTTATGGGCTGGTATTTGCGCTCAGTCTGCTGATCGCCGGTCTGGCAGGCTACTACTACACCGCGCTGCTGTTTGAGGTTTTGCCTTTCGACCGCTGGCTGGTGATGAACAGCTTGCTGTGGCTGTATGTGATGGTGTATGTTGCCCTGACCCTGTTGTTCAGCACCCTCAGCCGCAGTCAGGCTGTGGCGGCCGGGCTTTCCTTTGCGGTGCTGCTGGGGTTGGGCGTGGTTGGCATCAGCCGCACGGTGGCGGTTTACCTGCCGGCGCAGTTGATCAATTGGAGCGCCATGTTGTTCATTCAGCCGCAAACCGCTTACTGGGGCAGTCTGGCGGTCAGCGCGGGAATGATCATTCTGGCGCTGCTGGCGGCCTGGCTGGTTTTTCGCCGTCAGGAACTCTAAAATTACATGGTTGAAGCGATGGGGCGGGCGTTTGCCCGCCCTTTTTTTGTTTCACGTGAAACGCACCAACGGGTTTAATGGTTTCATGTGAAACCTGCCTTGTGCTATACTCAAAGCGGATGGAATGAGGGTAAATTCTAAATATAGAAAATATGTTCTATCATTCCATCCAGGAGCATCCCATGATCAGTGAAACGGATATCCTCCTGCGGATTTTGATCGCCACTGCTCTCGGCGCGGTGATCGGCTTTGAGCGCGAACGCCAAAACCAGCCGGCCGGCTGGCGGACGCACATCGTGCTGGTGGTCGGCGCCACCCTGGCCATGACTCTTTCAATTAACCTCGCCATGCAGTTCCATCAATTTGCCCCGAACGGCGACCCGGCCCGTCTGGCGGCACAGGTGATTTCCGGAATCGGTTTTCTGGGCGCCGGGGCCATTTTGCGTTACGGTCCCAACGTCAAGGGATTGACGACCGCCGCTTCTCTGTGGACGATGGCGATTGTCGGGTTGGCAGTTGGCGCCGGTTATTACCTGCCGGCTGCTGCAGCCACCGGTTTACTGCTGGTGGTACTGGAATTGCTCGATTTAGCCGAGAAAAAACTGTTCGGGCCGGATTTAGCGGTGACCGTCGAGCTGCACTTACAGGATCGACCGGGCGCGCTTAAAGACCTGAATAAAATCTGGAAGAAACATCAGCTCAATGCCAAAATTGTTTCCATCCGCAAAAACATCAAGAATAAACGGCTGGAAGTGGAAGTATCCTTCCGCTCGCGCAAAACCGAATTGTACGAATTGATCACCGCCGAGATGAACGAATTGGAGGGCCTGGAGAGCTTCAAAATTTCGTGAAGTGGTTGTCTTCCGCATCCGGGCACAGGAAAGCAACCGCCACGCCCTTTTCGTCGCTCATCACAATTTTCAAATGATGGTTGGGGCGGTAATCCGCCACCCGAATCAAGCGCAGGCTGCTGGACAGTTCGGCCGGCAGGTCCATCCATTCGCGTAAATGGTCGGGCGTTTCGTAGAAAAAGTCGCGCCGAAAGATGCTGCCGGGCTGGTCCAGGTAGATGGCCAGCGGGTAAATCTGCGATTCCAGCAAATCCTGAAAGAAGTGCGTCCCCAGCGAAGGTTCCGGCGGCAGTCCGTAGCCCTGCCCGGCCAGTTCGACCAGCGCGCGGGCATGGTAAATGTCGCCGTAATCAATCGGCACGCCCAAATCCGAATTGCTGCTGCCCCAGCGTCCCGGCCCAACGCAAATGAAACGCTCGTTTTCCAGCGCACTGTTCAACCGCCCAATGGCGCGCGCCAGTTCGTTGCGCTGATTCAGGCTATCCAGCGCAAAATAACCTTCGGGCGGCACAAATACCACATAGTCAATCCGTTCCAATGTGCCTTCCGGCACCACAAAGTGGGTCTTGAAGATCACATCCTGCGGGTCTAAATCGGCGGGCAGCGCTGCGGCTGCAGTAACCTGTAACTGGCTTTGCGGGCGGCATTGCAGGATGGTAATGCACAATTCCGGTTTATCCTGTTTCTCCTCGACCGACAGGGTAAATTCCACGTCCACCGGTGCTTCGTAGTGGTGTTCAAGGGTGTGCAGCAGCTCGCGCATACGCTCGGCAAAGGGGGTGCGGCGCAGCAGTTCCTCAAAGGTCAGCACCAGCGGTTTGTTGTCCTGACCCAGATAACGCGTGCGCAGGGAGGTGAAATAGCCGTCCTCTTCCACCTGCGCCACATAACGCAGTGCGGGGTAATCCCCGTGCAGTACCTGCTGCACCGGCAGGGTTTTGAAGGTGTTATCTTCCAGATCAATCACGTCCACATATTGTTGGGAATAGCGCCGGATGGCTTTGGGGTCGGTGGAAGGCCGCAGCAGCGGGTGGCTGAGCGCGATCAGGCGCGGAAAATCGTTGCCTACCCGATCCACAGCGCGGGTGCCCAGCCCCCACACCAGCCGTACAAAGCCTTCCTCACGGCGGATTTGGGGTGCCCAGCGGTACAGGTTGCGGCTGAATGCCACCCCGGCAGCCTGCGGCAGGTAATAACGCCCGTAGCGCTCGCCCTGCACCACCTGAATCAGCACGGCCATGCGTTCATCATAATCCTGCAACCCGCGCGCCCGGCGGTAGAGCAGGGCATTCGGGTTGAGGGTGGAAGCGTACACCCGCGCGATGGCGCGCGTCAGGGCGCGCAGGTTTTCGGACGGCCTGCCCTGATTTGGCAGGAACACGCTCTCGTATTTGCCGGCAAAGGCGGTGCCAAAGTTATCCTCCAGCAGGCTGGAGGAGCGCACAATCAGGGGTTGTGTGCCAACGCTGCCCAGCAGGGCTTCCAGCCGCTGGGCAATATCCGGGCGGAAATCCCCTTCCATAAAATCCCGCAGAATGTGGGGATAATCGGCACGCATTTCGGCTTCGGTCTTGTACTTCTGGTCGTTCCAGTGGAACAGGTTGTTAATGGACATGAAGGAGTAGAACACATCCGCGCCGACGTAGTAAGAATCGGGGGTGATCAGGCAGGTGTCCTCCGAAAGCGCGCTGGCCTGGCGCAGGATGCGGTGCGCCAGCAACATGCCGGCCGCCTTGCCGCCGATGCGCCCCGGCCCGATTTTGTGGCGGCGGATTTGCTGCAAATCGTCAATGGTGAACCAGCGTTTGGCAATGTTGATATAGCGCAGCTGATCGCTGATCAGGCTGCGAATCAGCACTACTTTGGTTTCCTGCAGGCGGGCTTCGTACTTCTGCCGTTCTTCCGGCGGCAGGCGTTCGATGGTCATGGCCTGCTCGAAGACCAGATCCAACGGGGCGGTTTCGGGGTTGAGCGAGAGCATCAGCCCGACCATGTCAATGCCGCGCTCGCTCAACACCTCGCTGATGATGTTTTCCAGCACCTCCAGGGTCAGATGCTGGCTGAAGCGCAAATCGGTCAGGTGATCGCGGATGCGGCTCATGCGCGTTTCCCAGACCTCGGCCGGTTCTTCGCCGACCGGGTTACGCAGGCCTTCGCGTTCCTGAGAGAGAATGGCCAGCCGGCGCACTTCGTTTTCAAAGTCGGCCGGCTGGATGATGCCGCGCGAAAACAACTCGCGCCGCATTTGCTGGCGGATGCGCCCGCTCAGAATCGGGTACTGTGCCAGTGCAAGCACGACATTAATCAGCCGGTCGGTGTGGGTGGGTGTGAACGCCATAGCCCTCTTGAACAAGAATTTTATCATGCCGAGGGGGTTTGTGATAAAATAACAAGGGTTTGGGATGAGCACAAACCGCGGTGAGTATCAAAATGCACCCCCTCCCTCCTCCCCCAATATCGCGGAAGCGATATTGGGGGAGGCGCAGGAGGGGGCAAAATTCTGAAATCGCATGCAAAAAGAATTTATCCCGAACTGACGTTAAAATACATTCACAAAAGCGATGAGGCTCGCTTTTAACCGTCGTAAGACTGATAGCCTCTACTGAATCCGTCCACTCAGTAGAGGCTTTTTTTGGCGATGTACCGAAAGATGTGAAAGTCCGCTTATGAACCCGATCAGTATGTTATTTCCTTCTGCTGTCCATGCCGTTTCCGAAAACGCACAGCCGCCGGCTTACTTCAATGACCTGAATCTGAATCAGGTGGTGGATTGGCTTACCGCCAGCAAGCAGGAGTACAACCTCAAACCCTATTACTACACCGCCGTTCAGGATGAAGAAACCATCCAGTTCCGACAGGAAATTGTCCGCGACTTGCTGGAGGAAACCACGCTGACCAGACTGCAGACCTTTGCCGCACAAATGGTCATCCTGCGCCGCTACCGCAAATTAATCGGCGAGCTGGTTCACCAGAATCATCGCGAGGGCTGGTTTCTCGAAGCAGTGCTGGTCTATGTACGGGCGGTGATTCAACTGGCACAGGATTTGAACGATGCCGAATTGCGCTCGCAAGGGTTGCAGGCTTTTCGACAGGTGTTGGATACTTATGCCCGCTCAAGCGAATTTCAGCGCATGGTGGATGAGGCCGAGCAGTTGAAAAAAGACCTTTCGGCGGTGCGTTACTGCGTGCTGATCAAAGATACCACCGTCAAAGTGCGCCCCTATGAGGGTGAGGCCGACTACAGCATCGAAGTCGAAAAAACCTTCGAAAAGTTCAAGCAGGGAGCGGTCAAGGATCATCTGGTCAAACCGAACATTATTTCCAGCATGAATCATGTCGAGGCGCAGATTCTGGATCTGGTGGCGCGCCTGAACCCCGAATTGTTCGACCGTCTGCACCGTTTTTACGCCGATCACGCCCAGTTTGCGGCCGATTTCATCCTTGCCTTTGACCGTGAGATGCAATTTTACCTGGCCTATCTGGAAACCATTTTGCCGTTGATGAAAAGCGGGCTGAAATTCTGTCTGCCGGTGGTCAGCCGTCAGAACAAAGCGGTGAATGCGGTGGATGCTTTCGATCTGGCGCTGGCAATTCAACTGCGGGAGGATACTTCGCGGATTGTCCCCAACGATTTTCAACTAATGGACAAGGAACGGGTCATCATCGTTTCCGGGCCGAATCAGGGCGGTAAAACCACCTTTGCGCGCATGTTCGGGCAGCTGCATTACCTTGCCTGTCTTGGTCTGCCCGTCCCCGGTAGAGAAGCACGCCTGTTTTGTTTTGACGACATCTTCACCCATTTTGAACGGGAGGAAGATATCCGCAAGCTGCGCGGCAAACTGAACGAAGAGCTGGCGCGCATGCGCCAGATCTTTGAGCAGGCCACCACCAACAGCCTGATCATCCTCAACGAGCCGTTCAACTCGACCACCCTCAAAGATGCTTTGTTCCTCAGCCGCAAGATCATGCAGCGTATTCTGGAACTGGACAGCCTGTGTGTATGGGTAACATTCCTGACTGAGCTGGCATCCGCGGCTGAAAAGACGGTCAGCATGATCAGCACGGTGGACGCGGAAGATGTTGCCCGGCGAACTTTTCGCATCATTCGCAGGCCGGCTGATGGACTGGCGTATGCCATCACCATTGCTGAAAAACACCGCCTGACCTATGAGAAATTGAAGGAGCGTATTCAGGCATGAAGGTTAACCTGCTTTACCTCGACCGTGATTTTGACCCGCAGCAGCCGCTGCCGTGGAACGAAAGCGATTTGATTCAAGACCTTGAATTGAATGTGCTCTTCAACAGCATGGCTCAGGGCGATAAATTTTTGTTCGATGTTGCCCGGCGGGTGATTTTGACCAGCGAAACCGACCTGGAGCTCATTCGCTACCGTCAGCAAGTCCTGCAGGACTGCCTCAACAACCCCGAAATCATCCGTGAGTTGTATCAAATTCCGTTGCAAGCCATCGAAAACAAACGCAAACGCTGGCTGGGAATCTTCACGCATTATCCGGCCGGTGTACTGTCCAGCGGGCTGGAGATGATGGCGATGTTCGTGGAACTGCTGCTTAGACTGCGCCGCATGGCCGATGAACACAGCAGCCGCTTCACCTCGCCGGGTTTTCGTAATTTCTTTGCCATCATTCAGCGCGAACTTAACGATGAATTTTTTGGGGTGGTGGAAGACCACATCAAGGCATTGCGTTTTCGCGAGGGTGTGCTGATCAGTGCCGAGCTGGGGCGCGGCAATGAAGGCATTCATTACACTTTGCGCAAACCCAATCCGCGCAACGGCAGCTGGCTGGAAGAGATTTTCCGCGCCCGTCCGCCGGAGTATTCCTTTAGCCTGCATCCGCGCGATGAGCAGGGCGCACGCGCGTTGGGAGAAATCAAAGACCGCGCCATCAATCAGGTTGCCAACGCGGTGGCGCAGTCCGCCGAACACATTGATCACTACCTGGCCATGTTGCGCGGCGAGCTGGCGTTTTACATCGGATGTTTGAACCTTTTTGAGCAGGTGCGCGAACTGGGTCACCCGCTGACTTTCCCTGAGCCGTATCCGCTGGGTGAGCGCCGCCATACCGTTCGGGGTTTGTACGATATTTCCCTGGCGCTGACGATGAAGAAAAAGGTGGTCGGCAATGATGTAAACGGGGACGGAAAAGATCTGGTCATCATCACGGGTGCAAATCAGGGCGGAAAATCCACCTTTTTACGCAGCATTGGGCAGGCGCAAGTGATGATGCAGTGCGGCATGTTTGTAGCGGCCGATCACTTTGCTGCCAATCTCTGCTCGGGTGTTTTCACCCACTACAAACGTCAGGAAGATAGCAGCATGAAGAGCGGCAAGCTGGATGAAGAACTCGGCCGGATGAGCGCGATTGCCGATCATATTCGACCAGAGGGTTTGATGCTCTTCAACGAGTCGTTCGCGGCGACCAACGAGCGCGAAGGCTCGGAAATTGCCCGCCAGATCACGCAGGCCTTGCTGGATCGTCAAATCAAGGTCTTCTTTGTGACCCATCAATTTACCCTTGCGGACGGCTTTTACCAGAAAGGGCTGGAAAATGCCCTCTTCCTGCGCGCCGAGCGCAAGAGCGGCGGAGGACGCACCTATAAATTATTTGAAGGTCAACCCCTGCAAACCAGTTTTGGCGAGGATGTGTACAGGGCAGTGTTTGAGGATCATCCCCAGCCGCTTTCAAAATAACCTCATCCGGCGGAGATGAGAAACCCTCATTTTTGATGCCAAAAGCTGGCTTTCTTAGAAGTTTACGCCGCTATTTTAGCCAGCAGGCATGTTACAATTACCCCCAATCCACTCGGAAAAGGGTTTTCGATGACCGAACCTCGCTGGCTGGGCTGGGTACAACAGATTCAGGCGCTGGCACAGGATGGACTGGCCTATTCGACCAATCCGTTCGACATTGAGCGCTTTCGCGCGCTGCAGAGGCTGGCTGCTCAAATCATGGCTGCCTACGGGCAGAGCGATTTTGAAACGCTGGAGCGCGTGTTTGCCGCTGAAGCGGGCTATGCCACTCCCAAACTGGATGCGCGCGGGGCTGTCTTTCAGGATGGCAAACTGCTGATGGTGCTGGAAAAAGCCGACGGCGGCTGGACGCTGCCCGGCGGCTGGGTGGATGTGGGCGAATCGCCGCGCAGCGCCGTAGAGCGCGAAGTTTTTGAAGAATCCGGTTACCGCTGCCGTGCCCTTAAACTGGCCATGCTGGTGGACCGCAACGCCCCCAAGAACGGTCATCCGCCTTACATCTTTCACCTGTACAAACTCTTCTTCATCTGCGAACTGACCGGCGGGCAGCCGGCCGAGAGCATTGAAACCACTGGCGCAGCCTTTTTTGGTGAGAATGAAATTCCGCCGCTTTCGGTGGCGCGCACCACCCTGCCCGAAATTCAGCGTCTGTTTGAGCATTACCGCAACCCGCATCTGCCCACCGATTTTGACTGATGAGCCGACTGCCTCGCCGTATTCTTGAGAAAATTCCATTTCCCATGTCTCGCCTCTGGCTGGCGCTGCTTGTGTTCTCCTTGCTGCTGAGCGCCTGCTCACCGATTTTGCCGCCGCAGGTTGACGAGGCAACTCCGCAAACAACCCGCACTCGCGCGGTGCTGCCAACGCTGATACCAACGGCTGCGCCTCAACCGGCGCAGACAGCCACGCCGGACGCGCTGGATGACTTGCGCGGGCTGGAAATCCGCCTGTTGCACCCCTGGACGGGCAGCCTGGCTGCCGAGCTGGAAAATGCCGTGCGTGATTTCAATCAAGGCAATGAGTGGGGCATTCGCGTACTGGCCGAATCGAGCGGGTCGAGTATGGTGCTGGCGCAGCGGCTGGAAAATTCGCCTTCGGCTGAGCCGATTGCCGATCTGATCATTGCCCCGTCGGAGAACTTGCTTTTCTGGCACACTCACGGCAACCGCATTCGTCCGCTGAACGATTTTCTGCTCGACCCACGCTGGGGGTTGAGCGAGGCGCGCCGCGCCGATTTTCCGCTGGCGTTCTGGCAGCAGGATCAGGCGGAGGGTCAGCAGCTGGGCATTCCCGCGCTGCGTACGGCGCGCGTCTTCTTCTACAACCTGAGCTGGGCTTCGGAACTGGGTTTTAGCCGCCCGCCGGAAACACCGGATGAATTCCGTCAACACGCCTGCACCGCTGCGCGCGCCAACAACACCGACCGCACCGGCAGCAACGACGGCAGCGGCGGCTGGATGGTGGATACCGATGGCTGGACGATTTACGCGTGGTTAAAGTCCTTCGGGTTGAACCATCCTCTGGTGGGGGAGCCGGCGCGCCTGTCGTTCAATCAACCGCAAACCCTGCAAGCAGCCGAGTTTTTGCGCGGCATGGTGGATGAGGGCTGCGCGTTCTTCGGGCGCATCCCCCCGGAAGAAGCCTTTGCCACCCGCCGGGCGTTGTACTTTTCGGCATCCCTGCTGGATATCCCGGTTCTCACCGCAACCCTGCAGCGCCTCGGCAGCCAGGATGTCTGGATGGTGCTGCCCTTCCCGGTCAGTGACCGGCCGGTGGTGGTGGTTGGCGGCCTGTCCTACGGCATTCTGCGCAGCCAGCCCGAACGCGAACTGGCGGCCTGGCTGTTCATCCGCTGGATGACCCAGCCGGAGGTGCAGGCTGCCATTCTGCAATCTGGCGGCGGCTTACCCTTGGGAGCCGCTTCGGTAAACCTGGCTCAGGAAGGCATGCGTCAAAAATACCCTGCCTGGGGGACTGCATTACAGTGGATTCCAATTGCCCAACCGCTGCCGGTCAGCGGTGAATGGCGTTTTGCCCGCTTCATCCTTGAGGATGCCTTCTGGCAGGCGCTGCAATATTATGTCCCGCCGGAGCAGATTCCCGCCGTACTCAACCAGATTGATCCGACCTTGCGCGAGGTGGTCGAAAGGTATACCGGTCAGGCCAGTCCGTGAGCCGCCAGTAACTCCTCGTCCGCCAGCAGCTGTTCGGTTTTACCGTCCGCAACCAGCCGCCCTTCGTCCATTCTTCCACAAAATCTCCAACGGATGATCCATATTGTGTCTTGACTGAGGAATAATCAATGTGCCGCCGGTGACGGCGAAGTTCAACATCTGACCGGCAAAAATGGCGGCTGCCAGCACGCCCATCAATGGCACTTCCCGTTCGGAAAGGGTCTTTTCCAGCCGACGAACGGCACTGCCAATGAGGAGGGTAGAAATCAGCCAGAGCGCCAGCGAAACCGCCATGGAGAGGAATCCATCGGGAATGTGCATGGGTTGGGGACTGAAAGCATGACAAAAACCTCGCAAATTTGATAGAATTGGGAAGTGGGAGTAGTGTCATCACAATCAATAAATTGGAGTGGCTGGCGAAAAACGGACGTATCTCCGTTTCGGACATGGGCAGCGGCGCAGCCGTTTATGAAGCCTTCAGTGATCCGCCGCATCACTATCTGGTGTGTCAGCGTTGCGGGCGGGTGGAAATGCTCTCACATCAGCAGGTACAGTCGCTGTTTACCGGCATCGTTGCCGAATACGGTTACCGGATTGCCACCAATCATTTGATTTTATTTGGGGTTTGCCCATCCTGCCAGGAGTCAGATGAGGGGACTGAGTCATGAAAACGGAAAATCTGAACCTGATTCAATTGACCCCCGAATGGCGAGAGGAATTTCTCGATCTGGCGCGGGATTTTCAGGCGGAAGGAGACACCCGCTTCAACGGTCTGTTGAAAGGTGGAGATGAAGCCTTTTTTGTCTTTCTGCAAAATCTGGCAGATGAAGCCAGCGAGGACGACCTCCCACCCGGCGTCATTCCACAGACGACCTTCTGGCTGGTGCGCGATGAAACGACCCTGCTCGGTTTTGGACGGCTGCGTCACCGGATGGGGGATCATCTGTTGGAAAAAGGCGGGCAGGTGAGCATCGAAATCCGCCCCTCTGAACGCGGCAAGGGCTATGAGGAGGCACTGCTCGGCCTGATTCTGGCTCAGGCTGCCCGTATGGGTTTGAACGAGGTGAGGTTAACCTGCGCGGAGGAGGACGCCGAAACCGCCGCGCGCATCGAGGCTGCCGGCGGCGAATACATCGAAACGCGCCCGCTGCGGCGCTCAACCCGGCTTATTCGGATTTATCGGTTGGACTGTCGCTGAGCGACTTCCCCAGCTGTTCCCCATACCAGCGCAGGTAGGCTTCCAGCTGGCTTTGCCAGTAATCCTCATCGTGCCCGCCGGCATTGACCCGCCATTCATGTGCGATGCCCAGTTCAACCAGCCGGTTGTGAAATTCCTCAATCGGGTGGTAGTAGCGATCCTTTTCACCTGCATCGAGGTACACGGCGGGTAAACTTTCGGCGGGGTTTTCCTTCAACCACAGCGTCAGGCGGCTTTCCATGCCGTAAAACGGCGGGGCGGAGTGCCCGCCGAGGGCCGCAAACCGCTCCGCTTGGGTAAAACCGATCAGCAGCGCCCAACCGCCGCCGCGCGAAAGGCCGCCCAGCCCGCGACAGGATGACTGGCGGCAAACCGCCGGATACTGCCCGGCTAACCACGGTAAAAGTTCTTCCATCAGCGCGCGGTCATATCCGCTTTCGTAGGGGTTGCGCAGCGAGTATTCCTCATAAGGCAGGGCAATCACCAGCGGCGGGATGGCTTTTTCGGCAATCAGGCGGTCGGCTGTTTCGGCCAGCCCCAGTCGCAGCCACTGCCCGGCATCGGCCGACTGGCCGTGCAGCAGAATCAGGAGAGGAACAGTTGCTGCACGCTCGCCTGCAAAACAGGGCGGCAGGTACAGGTAACCCTGCAGCGGCTTGCCGAGCAATGGCGAAGCCAGGTGGAACGCTTCGACCTGCCCGCCCTGCTCAAGACAATCCGGCGTTGGGGTGAGGGCGGCAGCAGGCGTAGGCGTTGGGATGGGGGTATCCGGGTTGGGGCTGCTGGGTGATGGATGGCTGGCAGCGAATGGAGTACTTTGTACGGGTGCTGGCGTGCTGGCAGTGAGGGCCGGCATGCAGGCCGAAACCACCCAGCCCAACACCAGCAGCCACATCTTCCCCGTTATGGCTTTCTCAAAGTTCCTTGACAACCCTGAAACATTGGATCGAAACTTGAATTGTGGCGAAACGAACCCCCTCCCTCCTCCCCCAAAATCGCTGAGCCGATTTTGGGGGAGGCGCAGGAGGGGGTAAAATCGCTCGAATTGACGCATCAGTGGATTATTCCGAATAGACATCGATCAGCACCTGCAATCTGCCGTTTGACCGTTTTCGACTTTGAGAAAGCCACATCCTCTCCGTCCTTCTTCCTTGACGATTGTGCATGGTTCGGATTATACTCTGACGCGCCGGGGTGTAGCGCAGTTGGCAGCGCACCGCGTTTGGGACGCGGGGGTCGGCGGTTCAAGTCCGCCCACCCCGACCACACGGCAAGCAACCGCCGAGCCCGCTCGGCGGTTTGCCCGATAAATCCCAGCCCAATCTTGAACATGCGGAAGCCGAGCCATGATGAAACTGCTCAAACGAGAGAAAAACCCCGCCACGCTGCCCTCGCGTTACGATGTGGTCATTGAAGCGGTGCGCTATAATGAGGATGGCAGCCTGAAAACTGCCCGCATTTACGAACGGCGCGGCCCAACCTGGTCGGACCGACTGTTGATTTCGCGGCAGGAATTGCTGGAGCGCCTCAAGAAAGGACAAAAGGTGGTGATCGGCGCCCGCAAACCTTACCTTGCCAGTACGTTTGAAGTGGTTGCAACCGTTCAACTGACCAGCGTGAACGGGCGCGAGGTGCTGACGACAACGACCGAACAAACCGCCCAGGACTGCCTGCCGCAAGCTCCGCTGTTCTGAAATCCTTTCCTTCTTTCAGCAAACTTTGACCCCACCTCTTCTTTCTATCATTATTCCCGCCTACAACGAAGAACGGCGGCTGCCGGATACCCTGCAGAAGATCGCCAGTTTTCTACTCCGGCAGGATTACACCTACGAAGTGGTGGTGGTTGAAAACGGTAGCACCGACCGGACACTGGATATCGCCCGCCTGTTCGAGCAGGATTATCCCTTTATGCGCGCCATGCACCTGGAAGGGCGCGGAAAGGGGCTGGCGGTGCGCGCCGGCATGCTGGCGGCCGAGGGTGAGTACCGCTTTATTTGCGATGCCGACCTTTCCATGCCCATCCAGGAAGTCAACCGCTTCATCCCGCCGCTCAAGCCGGATGGGGAAATCATCATTGCCTCGCGCGAGGCGCCCGGCGCGGTGCGTTATGATGAGCCGATTTACCGCCACCTGAGCGGGCGGGCGTTCAATCTGGCGGTGCGCCTGCTGGCCCTGCCCGGCTTGCGGGATACCCAGTGCGGTTTCAAGTGCTTTTCGGCAGAAGCAGCCCGTACCATCTTTCCGCTGGTGACCATTCACGGCTGGACGTTTGATGTGGAAGCGCTCTACATTGCCCGCCGGCGCGGTTATCGAATTGTCGAACTGCCCATTCCGTGGTACTTCAACCCCGAAAGCAAGGTGCATCTGCTCCGGGATTTGCGGCAGGTAGTGCGCGATTTGCTGCTCATCCGTCGTAATGCTCAACAGGGGGTTTATGATGCTAGCCCCTCTTCCCTCTAATAAGCGCTGCGCGCCGCCCGACTTAAGCCTGGAACGCCAATTGTGGGAAAACGGCTGCCGGTTGATTGCCGGTCTGGATGAAGCCGGGCGCGGAGCGTGGGCCGGGCCGGTGTTTGCGGCGGTGGTTATTCTGCCCCCGTTTTGTGATGCAGAAACAGCGCTGCGCGGCGTGCGCGATTCGAAGCAGATGACCCCCCGCCAGCGTGAGCAGTGGGCCGAGCAGATTCGCGGGTTTGCCGCTTACTGGGGGGTTGGTGAGGCTTCTTGCAGTGAAATTGACCAGCAGGGCATTGTGCCGGCCACCCGGCTGGCCATGCAGCGCGCCTTGCAAGCCAGCGGTATCACGCCGTGCCATTTGTTGATTGACGCGCTGCGCTTACCCCGCCTGAACATTCCCCAAACCGCGCTGATTCGCGGCGATCAGCGGTCTTTGAGCATAGCCGCAGCCAGCGTGCTGGCCAAGACGGCACGCGATGCGTGGATGCGTGCGCAGGAAGACAACTTCCCCGGTTATGGGTTTGCCGCCCATAAGGGTTACGGCACCGCCCGTCACCGCGCCGCTCTGGAAGCGCTGGGCGCCTGTCCGCTGCACCGGCGCAGTTTTGAGCCGGTCAGAAAATCATTTGCCCGGTAGAGAGTACCGTATTTTTGATTTGTCTCTGCAGCATAGGAGTTGGTTAAACTCAGACCAATTGAAAAAATTCAGGTCAAAAATACTTAAAAATCGTCTTGTTATGGTATAAATTAGCATTGCGTCTGGGATGAGTCGCCAAGCGTCTCATGGTGGGGTGGTTTGCCCCAACCCCAGTCGCTTTTTTTAAGGCGGAGTGAAAATGCACTTAACGGTGAGCTCGGGATCAGATCAAAACCTGGCATGCAATGGCAATCACCTCCACCTGCACCTCCCCCAAAATCGCCCCTGCGATTTTGGGGGAGGCAGGAGGGGGACGAAAATTCAAAAGTTGATGTGAAAATGATTTATTCCGAATTGACGTTATTTACTGCTTTCTCCACACCTGATACAAACCCAGCCGCCCGCCTTCGCCGTCCGATTCAAATTCTTCGATGATGGCAAAACCGGTATGCCCGGCCATCGCGCTCAACTCCTGGCGCGAAAAAAGATGGACATAGCGCAATCCGACCTGCTCGGGCTGCCCGGGCAGGCGGTGACGCCAGTCCAGCAGCGTATCGCCCTCTTCCAGATCGTTTTCGTCAATCCCGACCTGTGACCAGGGCTGAATGCGCGCCTGCCAGCGCGGCGAGTGTTGAAACTGCCATTCGGAATGGATGAACAAACCACCGGCAGGCAGCAGGCTGTTCACCTGCCGCAAAATTTGCTGGCGCAGGCCGGTAGAAGGAATGTGGTGCAGGACGGCAAAGGCCAGAACCACATCCACCGGATAGGCAGCCGCCACCTCCACCCAATCGGGGTCGGCAAGGTTGGCGCGCGCAAAGCGGATATCCACCCCGCCGGAGGGGGCGGCGCGCAAGGCGGCGCGTGCCTCCGCCAGCAGCGCCGGAGAGGCATCCAGCCCGAGGTAGGAGCCGGTCTGCCAGCGGCGGTCAAGTTCCAGCGCAAGCGCGCCGGAACCGCAGCCTAAATCCAGCAGCCTTCCGCCAACCGGCAGGTTTTGCAATACACGGCGCACCCCCGGTTGAATGCGCCGGCGGGTGGCGGCGAAGGCGGCTGCAAAATTCTGGTAAAATTGGTCATTAATCTCAAGAAGTTTCTGGATCGTTTCGGAACGCATGGGTTTTACACAAAAATGCAGGCTGGTTTGCGCTCAATCATACCGCAAAGTATGTCATTAATGACCTCAAGGCGTTATAATTTTGTGGTGAATTTATGGAAGAGAAGTTAATTGAAACAAAAGTGACCTATACCCTTGAATTGGAAGGCACGCTTATTTTGATTACTGGTGTACCTGCGCGTGTCAATCCAGAAACAGGAGAACAATTTTTTGCTCCGGAAACTGTGGAACGGCTGCAGGAAATTGTTTGGAAAAAAAGGAAACCAAGCCGTTATGTGCAGGTACCGGTCTATGAATATGCATAACCTGAGATAAGACTCATTTATCGGTATAAGGTTTTACCCGATGGACAAACAACTCTGGCTGGCAAACCGCCAGTTGACGCCTGAAAAAATGGAATACGCCCGCGCCGTGCTGGAGGATATTCGCAGCGGGGTGGATGTCTTTCAGGCGGTGCGCCGCCGCCCGCTGCCAGGAGGCGGTTACCTTTCGAAATCCTTGCTGGTTGCGGCTTACCGCACCCTGACCGAAAGCGGCGAATGGCCGGAAGATGATGATCTGCTTGCCCGCCTGCGCATGAAGCCGGTGCGCACCCTTTCCGGGGTGACCACCGTAACCGTGCTGACCAAGCCCTATCCCTGCCCGGGTAAGTGCATCTTCTGCCCGACCGATGTGCGCATGCCCAAAAGTTACCTGCCGGATGAACCCGGCGCGGCGCGTGCCTTTCAGAACGACTTTGACCCCTACCGGCAGGTGCAAACCCGCCTCGAATCCTACCGCGCCAACGGCCACCCAACCGACAAAATCGAACTGCTGATTCTGGGCGGAACGTGGAGCGCCTACCGCCGTGACTATCAGGAATGGTTTGTGCAGCGCTGCTTCGATGCCATGAACGGCTTTGACTCGGCCTCGCTGGCCGATGCCCAGCGCGCCAACGAAACAGCGGCCTGCCGCAATGTGGGACTGGTGATTGAAACCCGTCCGGATGAAATCACCCCCCGTGAAATTGCCTGGCTGCGCTACCTGGGTGTGACCAAAGTGCAAATGGGGGCGCAGTCGCTGGATGACCCTATTCTTGAACTCAACCAGCGCGGACACACCGCCGCCCAAACCCTGCAAGCCACCGCTCTGCTGCGCGCCGCCGGCTTCAAAGTGGTGTTGCACTGGATGCCCAATCTGCTGGGGGCAACCCCCGAAAGTGACCGGCAGGACTTTCAACGCCTGTGGCAGGGTTACTGCCCGGATGAGATCAAAATTTACCCCTGCCAGCTGCTGGAAAATGCCGACCTGTACGAATACTGGCAGCGCGGTGAATACCGGCCGTACACCACCGAAGAATTGATTGACCTGATTGCCGACCTCAAACCCGGCATACCGCCTTACTGCCGGGTCAACCGCGTGATCCGTGATATTCCCTCCACCCACGTGGTGGAAGGCAACCGCCGCACCAGTTTGCGGCAGGATGTGCTGGCAGAATTGCAACGGCGCGGGCAGACCTGCGGATGTATCCGCTGCCATGAGGTGCGCGGCGAAAAGATTGACCCGCAAACCCTGTCTTTTCAGGATTACACCTATACCGCCGCCGAGGCGGAAGAGCATTTCCTGCATTTCCTTACTTCCAACGGAAAAATTGCCGGTTACCTGCGCCTTTCGCTGCCTCTGCCCGCGGCGCCGGATATCGGCCTAAACGATTTGCACGGCGCAGCCCTGATCCGCGAGGTGCATGTTTACGGGCAGTCCCTGCCGGTGGGTACGGAGCAGCAGGGGGCAGCCCAGCACAGCGGAGTTGGCACGCGGCTGATTCAGGCCGCCGAGGAAATTGCCCGCCAGCGCGGATTCGCGAGGATGGCGGTGATTGCCGCCATCGGCACGCGGCGGTATTACCAGCAACGCGGCTTTGCAATGGGCGAATTCTACATGGTGAAGGAACTGAAATAAAAAAATTCTCCCGCATGAGGGAGTCATGCGGGAGAGGCGATCAGGAAGAGTTCGGACGGCGCCCTTCCACCGGGCGCATGTCCCGGCTTAGAGGCGCAGAAAAGTATCCCGCAACCGAACAGGGCGATTCTCTCGGCGGGGTGGATACGACAGGCAGGGGTAATTCAACGGCAAACTCATCCTCAATTTTTGCGTTCTTCGGATTGCAGACCGATCAGGCTGAGCGCCACGAACATCGTCCCTACCGCTGCAACAACCAGATAAACCACTGTAGCCATTTTGACCTCCTCCTCCTGAAGGACCACCAGATAAAAGGAGCCGGATGAAATTCCGCACATCAGGAGGCTCTTGAATTAATATAACCCTCGTGACACCCAAAGGGTTCACGCGTTCGATGGGTTTTGGACCTGTCTGGGGGGTTCGTTTCGACCTATCCAGATGTCGAGGTAGGTCTCATACTCACGGCCCCCTGCTTGTGCAGACATTTCATATTTTCATTGTAGCAAATTTTTGCTCAAATTCAAATAAAAATTTTGTAAAGTCCGCATTAAAAAGCGCAGGGTTATTTCTATATGGGTATACGACAAACCCCTTCAAAAAGTTCCCGCCTACCGGTTTCATCCAGATTTCTGTAAGATGTGAGAAAGCTGATCAACCCCGCTTCGGGAGATTGCCTCGCTCGCTGACGCCTGCTCAAAAGGGCGGGCTATTTTGTGTTCGTCTTAGCCGCTCACAGATGCGACGCTGTTCAATGCAAAGGCGCAAAGACGCAGAGAAAAAAAGAGTATCCTTTGCGTCTTTGCGATCCATCTTTTTTTCCTTGGCAAGCAATGTTCCTCCGACCCAAACTGTGTCATTCGGAACGAAGCGAGGAGTCCCCCCTGAAGGGAATCACCCCCTCCCTGCCTCCCCCAATATCGCGAAAGCGATATTGGGGGAGGTGGGTGGGGGCCGTGTGGGAAATTGCCGCGTTTGCTAGCGCTTGCGCGCAGGCACATCTCCCGCACCGACCTTTACAACAGTTTTCCCAGCGCCTCCACCAGTCGTTCGATCTGCTCTGTCGTATGAGTGGCAAAAATGGCAATCCGCAAGGCGCCGCCGGGCGGGGTGGAGCTGTACGAAGTGACATGCGCCACGCAAATGTCGCGCTCGAATAATCCGGCGCGCAGGCGCGCCAAATCCACCCCCGGACGCGCCCGCAGGCACAGGATGGGTGCCGGCGTATTGGGCAGTTCCCAGCCCAGCCGGCGCAGGCCCGTGCGCGCCAGCGCCACATTCTCCCACAACCGCTGGCGGCGCTGCGGCTCACTGCGGGCAATTTCCAGCGCTTTGGCGGCGGCTGCCGCTACCGGTAAGGGCGGCGGGCTGGCGGCCACATACACCCGCGAGCGGCTCTCCAT
>Ga0067045_1028201_pt1 | contig 39658 bp, 35 predicted proteins | sample TerdegcTABiofilm_FD_59184 | JGI IMG/M metagenome (GOLD analysis project Ga0067045, IMG submission 59184) | Combined Assembly of (Gp0054472, Gp0054536) Wastewater bioreactor microbial communities from Singapore -Terephthalate degrading... | reverse complement strand
CGATACCAAAGGACCCCCTCTCTTTGCCTTTGATAATGTAAGGGGCAAGCACGATTCGGACAAAAGGTATAAGGCTTCATATCCTTTCTCTTCCTCCTTTAAATAAAAAATAGATTTCTACCTTCTAGAAATGCCTTTATCCTTTGCTGATTGATCTTTCTGCTCCTTTTTTTCTCTTTTCTTATGCTTTTCCTTATATTCAGACCCTAACAACAAGGTTCGGAGAACTACATAAGCTGATAATTTATTGGATTTAAATCTTTAAGCCATAGTATAATGGCTTAAAGATTGTTGTTTCCTTTATTTTCCCCTTATAGCATAGGAGGATGACGGAACTCCAGAGGATCTTTATCCAGAATTTGAAACATTTCCGCAAAAAGAAGGGTTTTTCCCAGATGAAACTGGCAGAACTCTGCAGTATCTCTTCCAACTACCTTAGTGAAATTGAAATAGGGCGAAAGTTCCCTTCCGTGGAAACCTTTCAAAACCTGGCCAATGCCCTGGAGATAAAACCTTTCAGACTATTGATGGACTACGATTCCCTGGAGGAGTTTGTCCGGAATGATCTGGTAATGGTTCTTTCGGAGGCTGTAAAAAAGAATATACTCTCCTCCATCGACTCAATGGTAGCGGAATACCTGATTGCAGCGGAAAAGGTCAACCCTCCCTATGATTCTGATAAGAAAAATAGATAATTATTATATAAAAGACAGTATATTAATTCCTTAAAGACCTATACCGGCATCCAAAAAAATATAAACTCCAAGGAAAACGCGCGGATTTTATAGGATTGTCAGCAAACATCGGGTAATCGCAAAAATCCTTAAAAATTCTTGTTAAGTTATTGTTTATTCGATATAGTTGAATTATTATAGTTCAAATTAATCGGAAATAGCATTTTATATTTCCAAATCGGGTATATATAGGGCAAGAAATGGCAAGGAAAAGATTAATCAACCTTTTTGACGAAATTGATTATAAAATCATCCAGGAGCTCAACAAGAATGCTCGGGTTTCTGCAGCTAAAATTTCCCGCAGCATAGGCGTCAAGGAAAGAACCATCCGGGAGAGGATAGACCGTCTTATGGACCTTGGTGTGGGAAGAATGACCCTTGTTATCGATCCAACGGTTTTCGGTTATGGAATTTCTGTGGATATATTTGTAGACATTGAACCAGCCCTGGAGGAAGAGATTACCGAAAAAATTCTTAGCATTCCCCAGGTATGCTATCTTGCCAACGGGCAGAATTCTAGCGATATGTCCATTCAGGCAAGGTTTAAGAATCTTAAGGATATGTACCATTTTATAAGAACCACCCTCCCGGAAATTCCTGGAGTTAAGATGAAGGACTACACCCTGGTTCCCAAAACCCACAGGGATATATATCAGTGGATTCCCTGCAAGGACGATTTTGGAATAGGCTGATAATATAGGATTATCTGGATCAAGCCCTTAAAGGAAGGGCAATTCTTATTTTTGTCCCTATCCCCTTTTCGCTCTCCACATTGATGGTTCCTTCGTGAGCCTCCACAATGCTTTTAACTATGGCCATCCCTAAACCAGTTCCTCCGGAACTGGAAAAGGAATAGAAGGGCTCGAAGATATGTTCAAGAACCTTTGGCTCCATTCCCTCGCCATTATCCTCCACAAGAAAAACCAAAGAATTCCCCTGCTGTTCCGCAATAATGGAAAACTCCCCCGATCTTCCCAGAGCCTTGCGGGCATTTTCCGAAAGATTCATAAAAACCCGGAATACTCTTTCCTGATCAAAAACCACAGGAGCCTTGTATCTTGATTCGAGTTTTATTTGGATATTTTTAGAAGCAAAACGATGGTTAATATATTCCCGAAGTTTTTCCAGAAAGAGATCCAGGGACACCACACTCATCTCCAGTCTGATCTCGCCCCGGGAATAATCGAGAAGCTCGTTTGCAAGCCTATTGAGACGGTCTATCTCAAAGGAGATGTTCCGCAAAGAGTTTATTGCCTTGTCGTGGATGGTCTTATCCTGGAGCAGTAGATCTGTATAACCCTTAAGAATCGATATGGGATTTCTGATATCATGCAGTATCATAGAAGATAGTTTTCCTAGGGTAGAAAGCCTTTCGTTCCTGAGAAGTTCATTATGGGTTATCTGAAGTTCCCTGTTTGCCGCCTCAAGTTTGCGGTTTCTCTCCCGCAGGTCCTCCAGCAGAGTATCGTTACTCTTTCTTACCATGGCAGAGAGTGATCGGATTATAGAAAAAGCCAGGGATGAATTGTCTTTTAATATACTCCTAAACTGTTCCTTTTTTATGTACAACAACCTGGTTTTGGTTCTGGAAATTACAGTGGCGCTTCTGGGAAGATCGTCTACCAGAGCCATCTCTCCAAACAGATACCCGGGGCCATGAACTGCAAGAAGGTCCGCCTCCTCGGTTCTGTACCCTATCCAGACTTCAATCTCCCCACTCATCACAATATAGAATCGATCAGCAGAATCATTTTCATAGAATATCACCGATTCAGGCTCGTGAGCTTCCTCCTGGCAGTATTTCATTATATTTCTGATCTCTTGATCTGAAAGTTCGTTGAAAAAATAGATACTTCTTAAAAAGGTAAAATATCCTGCCATAATGTGGAATCATACACCCTTTAATTGGAAGAGTCAAAGAATATTGGTACAATCCTAAATCGAGGTAGTTCAAAATGCGGGTCGACCAGTTCAATCCGGTTTTAGTTGGTTTGGTTTCTGCCGTTATTCTTGGACCTATAGAGGGCATGATCGGAAATCTCGATTAGTTTCTCCGGCTTCATTGCATCTTCCGGAATTATGGAAGAGCAGCCCAGGCTTATGGTAAGATGATCAGAAATCTTGGAACCCTCATGCCTTATATTCTGCTCAGCAATCCTTTTTCGCAGATTCTCTGCCAAAGCCCTTGTTCCCTCCAGGTCTGTATCGGGAAGTATAACGGCAAATTCCTCTCCCCCAAAACGGCAGACCACATCCCCCGCTCTACATACCGTGGCTTCCAAGGTAGACGCAACAAGCTGAAGAACCTCATCTCCCCTTCTGTGGCCGTATAGATCATTGTACTGCTTAAAAAAATCGATATCTATCATTATCATACCCAGGGGATTCTTTCTTTCCTGAGCCTTGTTCCATTCCTGGGTCAAATATTCATCAAACCCCCGGCGGTTGGAGATTCCGGTTAAGGAATCAAGATAGGATAAATTCTTCAGGGTAAGGGCTGTTCCTTCCAGTTTGATCTTTTCAATAAACAGAGTTTCTGCTTTGACAAAAGCCTCGGAGGATCTTTTGGAAAGTATAACAGATTGAAGAAAAAGAAAGGCAATAAAACCGGTCGGAACAATATAGGTGGTATTTATCACCTGATTATGATGGAGGGTATCATTCACAATACAGAGGAAAAAGAGCACAAATACCAGGAAAAAGAATAAGGCATCCCGCTTTTTCCTTACCATAGCAGCAAGAAAAATATAAAGCCCATAGAGGGAACAGAGGATTATAATGATCTGAAAAGGAAGAACCAGGTTTGTAAAAAACCGCGGTGGGCTTAAGAGGATAATTAGGGTGTACAGACCTCCGGCGGTAATAAAAATCCCCAGGAAGATCTTTTTGAATTCCTCCGGATATAGGGAATAAACAAAGAGCATCATCAGGGGAAGCCCAAGACTGAAGGAGAGATAGGTCAATCGCACAAGAAGCTGCCAGGAGATCCAGGGCGCCAGATGCTCCAGGAAGTATTCCTCAATTACGAGGTTCCTTAGGGTCATTAAAAAACAGAAAAGGGAAAAATAGAGGGTAGATCGATCCTTTCTGCGTAGGAGGAAAATTACTCCATGATAAAGGGCTATCATGAGAAGGGCGCCGGAAACAAAAAATTTAGCCGCTGCTGCCCTTTCCAGATGCTCTACAAGCAGAGCCTCCGTACCTAAAAGGATCCTTCCCCCAAGCCCTCCTCGGGCATGATGGAAATTGGAAATATGAATCAGGATATCCAATTCTTCTCCTGGATTTTTTATCTCCACCAACTGACTCCTCCATTTTGGGGAGGAATCTGTTTTATCCCTTCCTGGAACACCTGCTCTGGCAGTTAAATGCCCATTGATATAAAGTTTATAAGCTGTATCCTGGGCATAGATCATCAAGGCAAGGGACCGCGTCTCCTCTTCCCCCAGGAGAATCCTGAATCTGTAAGTGGCAAAACCAAGACCCGGAAGTTTTTTACCCTCCAGACTTTTCCCCTTCCAGGTTCCTGGGAAATCCATAAAGGCCGACACAGGTTTTTCAGCTCCTAGGAACTCTTCGTAGGGGATAAATCTGGACCAATAGAATTCACTTTCCCCGGACAAAACAATTTTGCCATCCAGGGAGAGATTCCAGTCAGTAAGATCGAGAATCCCTTTTTTTATAAGAGGCACATTGGAGTGCCGGATTTGGGGATCTTGGAAGGTACAACCGATAAAAATCGTAAAAATCAAAAGAACTCCAGCTAGGGCAATGAGAAGCCATTTGTTTTTAACCGATAATAATCCCAAGGTCATTTTAATTAAGTATACACTATTTTTTTCCGGGAAACAAAAGCCCTCCCTGGTTTTAAGATACTTAATTCCCCGGTTTTACCCTGGTATGGATTGAATTTATCAACCTTTTACCTTATAAAGGGTTTAATAGTACTCTGGAAGCATTGTGAAAGGCAAAATATTCTCCATTAAACTGATACTTCTAACCCTCCTGCTTCTTTTCCTTGACCTTTTCTCCAAGGATCTGGCAGAGAGAATGCTGGCAAACAAGGGAGTTATTCCTGTGCTGGGGGATTTTTTTGTGCTCTATTTTGTCAGGAATCGCGGGGCTTTTCTTTCCCTGGGTAATACTTTAGGCCAGATAGGCTGGTTTATCCTCTTTATATTTCTGCCGCTTCTGCTTCTTGTGGTGTATACAGTTTATATTTATAAAAACAGACTCTTTTCAGGATCCCATCTTTCTGCTACTCTCCTGGTTTTAAGCGGAGGACTCGGGAATCTTGCGGACAGAATACTCTTCGGTTCTGTAAGAGATTTTATGAATATCGGTCTGGGAAGGGTTCTCCGTTCCGGGGTATTCAACCTGGCGGACCTTTACATTGTAATTTTTGTTATTATTCTATTCTTTTCCCTCTTTTCCAGGAAGGATGGGTCTGCAAAGGCAGGGGAAAAAACACTCAAGGAGACTTAAGATGCAGGAAAAACATCTTCCCTTTAGCGGACAGGAACTGGAGAAAATCACGGAAAGGTTTCAAACCCCCTTTCATATATACGATGAAAAGTCCATCAAGGATAATGCAAAAAAACTTTTAAATGCCTTTTCCTGGAACCAGGGCTTTAAGGAGTACTTTGCTGTAAAGGCGACTCCCAATCCCTTTCTTTTAAAGATCTTTAAAAACCTTGGATTTGGCTTGGATTGCAGCTCCTTTACGGAACTGCTTTTAGCAGAAGAGACCGGCTTTTCCGGGGAGGAGATAATGTTTTCCTCCAATGACACTCCGGCAGCGGAATTTGTAAAGGCCAGAGAGTTACAGGCTACAATAAATCTTGATGATATCTCCCACATCCCCTTTCTGGAAAAAAACGGGGGAATCCCAGAGATAATCTCCGTCCGGTACAACCCGGGTAAAAGCAGGGAGGGGAGTTTCATTATGGGCGACCCTGCGGAGGCAAAATACGGATTCACCAAGGAACAGATTTTTGAAGGTTATAAGATGCTGAAATCCCTGGGAGCAAAGAGATTTGGTCTGCACACCTTTATTGCTTCCAATGAACTTAATGCACAATACTTTGTGGATACTGCAGAGATGCTCTTCCGTTTAGCTTTAGAGATAAAAGAAAAACTGGGAATTTTGGTAGAATTTGTAAACCTAAGCGGAGGAATCGGGATTCCCTACAAACCGGAGGATAAACCGGTGGATCTGGATTTTGTAAGCTCAGGGATAAAGGCAAAATACAATGAACTTATCGTTCCTGCGGGACTTCATCCCTTGGCCATCTTCATGGAGTGCGGAAGGATGATAACCGGCCCTTACGGCTATCTTGTTTCCCGAGTGCTCCACATTAAAAATATCTACAAAACCTTTGTTGGTCTGGATGCCTGTATGGCTAACCTTATGCGCCCAGCAATGTACGGTGCCTATCATCATATCACCGTTGTAAACAAGGAAAATCTGCCCAAGGATCACACCTATGATGTAACCGGGTCCCTCTGCGAAAGCATAGACCGTTTTGCTGTCAACAGAAAACTGCCGCCTATAGAGGTGGGGGATCTTTTGGTTATCCATGATACAGGAGCCCATGGGCATGCCATGGGATTCAACTATAATGGTAAACTGCGCTCTGCCGAGCTTCTTTTACGGGAAAACGGAGAGGTAGTACAGATCCGCCGGGCCGAAACTCCCGGGGATTATTTTGCTACCCTGGATTTTCAGGCTCTTAAGAACTTCTAATTTTTTACCCACCCCTTATATCCTGACGGTTTAAGGGGCGGGCAGAGGATATTCAGATACTGGAAGAGATATAATGCTCAAGCTGATCAATTAAAAACTCTTTTTCCTTTATCAGGGCTTTTACAATATCACCGATTGACACAAGGCCTACTACGTGATTACCGTCCAGCACGGGCAAATGTCTGACCCTTTTATTTGTCATGAGGGCCATACATTCCTCCACAGTCCTTGTAGGATGAACACATATGATCTTCCGGGTCATCAGCTCCTTAACCGGTAGCTCCTTGCAGGTTTTCCCGCAATCCAAGGTTTTTCGGGCATAATCTCTTTCAGAGAAAATTCCAACCGGTGTTTTATCCGCTTTAAGAATCACCACAGCTCCCGTATTTTTCTCCGCCATAAGCTGCAGAGCCTCTAAAACAGTAGCCTCGGGACCTAAACAGACAACTCCATAACCCTTAGATTCCAGCAAATCTTTTACTGTTTCCATGGCCTACTCTCCTTTATATATAAATAAAAGATTTAAATAAGAGGTTCTTGCAAAAGACCAGTTTTCTGCAAGTTCCTCATAAAACCGGATGGAAAGGATCTAACCGTGTTCTTCGGTAAATCCTGTAAGCCAAGGTGTACAAGCCGGTTTACAAAATTCATTATAGTATATAAAAAGAGACTGTGCCTGTATAATATCTTAAAAAATCAGTTTTTATTACGGAGGGAATTCCTATGACCTTGATGGAAGCGATAGAAAGAAGGACCAGTGTAAGAACCTATGCAAAAAATGGGCTGAACCCCCAGCAGATTGATAAGGTAAGAACAATACTGGAAAAGACCAGTGATCTTAGTTTCTTCGGTACCCCCCCTGTTTTCAAACTTCTTGATACAGATCCAGGCACCTTTGGAGTAATCCAGGGCTCAGCCTTATTTCTTGCCCTACTGGTAGGAGAAAAAAGGGGATCCCTTGCTTCTGGCCAATCCCCTCATAAAGGCTTGATAGACTGCGGATACACCGCAGAAACCATTGTTCTGGAACTTACAGCCCTTGGGCTGGGAACATGCTGGCTTGGAGGAACCTTTAACCGCCGGAAGGTGGAGGAAGAGCTGGCTTTACCAGAGGATCTTTCTCTTGCAGCCTTGATAGCCTTGGGTGAATCTGGGGATAGAAAAACCGTAATAGAGAAGGTTTTCCGCCTGAGCGCAGGGGCTGAAAAGAGAAAGCCCTTTTCCAGTATTTTTTTCCTTGAAACTCCAGAGACCCCCCTTCCGGAGGTTAAGGCGGGTTCACTCCAACCGGTACTGCAGGCTCTTAGAATAGGACCTTCCGCATCCAATAAACAGCCCTGGCGGGTAATTCTTAGGGAAAAGGAGGAAAAGACCTTAACCTTGTACCTGGAGGTAAAGGAACAGTACGAAAAATCGGCGGGATACCCTATTCAGAGTCTGGATGCAGGGATAGCCCTGGCACATCTAGAGATAGCTTCACGAGAACTGGGACTCCCTCTAAGGAGAGCGGGAATCCCGGAAAACTCCTTTTCCGGATTAAAACCCGTTTACTCCTTTAGGATCTAAGCCTATAGGATTATAACGCTCCAAGGGAAAAATCACCTATTATTTTAAAATGGCTTCCTTCTGCAAAGATCTCCAAATTCCTCTCCGGAAAATATTTGGGCAACAATTCCCGTAATTTGGCAATCACATCTTCAATTATCTCCCACTTATGATCCTCACCCACCTCTTCCAGAGTAACCATACGCAGATCAATTATGTATCCCCGGCCATAGCGAGAACCAAAACCGGGGGTGAAATCGGCACCTAGGTTAAAGAGCCCGTCCGCCTGAGGATTAGAGGTTTTTCCCCTTTTTGGCCTTGCTGGATGAAGTGGATATATATGTCCGTACCGGTCTTCAATATATTGATCTACCTCATCCATCAGAGCCTTTAGATGGTTTTGAAATTCCACCATTTTTGGATGATACAAATCTATCGGACTCCGTCATCACAGGCATCATCAATATCATCCAACCTGGAGTTTTCTGCAGTATGCGGTTTAGCACATTTTTCCAGAGGAAGCTGCTTTTTCTTTTTGACCCCTTCGCCTTTGGATGCTTCTTCCCCTTTAATGGTTTTTCCCTTCAATTCCTTGTCAGACTTGTTTTCCTTGTTTGTCATCTTTGGCCTCCTAAGCAAAAACAGGGTTAGGTAATTAATATAGTAATTTTAGAATAAATAATCAAATGCAACAAACCTCCGGGACCTGGCCAATACAGTATTCACCGGTAGGGGATTGCTTTTTGTAACAAAGGTGTAATAATTATCTTATATGAATATTCAGGCCCTGTGGCCTAAAAAGCAGCCAGCAAGCCTTTCCCGTTTTTATCGAGGGAGCATCCTCTGGACCACCTTTATTACCATGTTCTGCCTGACCTTCAGCTTTGTTCTTATCAAAGTTCAGAATGACAGGAAGGAAGCCTCCAATCTCTACCGGATTCTGAGGGAGGAAAGAAAGAGGGAGATGAAAAGTCATGTGCTCCGATCTATAAATTTCATCGATTTTTTTCAAAAGTCTCATGCCCAATACAATGTGGAAGATGTAAAAAGAGAAGTAATAAACCGGTTAAGCAGTATTACCTTTGGAGAAAACGGTTACATCTTTGTATTCCAGGAAGATGGTAAACTCCTCCTTACCGAGGCAAAAAAAGAATACCTGGGGATGAATCTTCTGGAAACCGGGGATCCAGAGGCAATAAAGGTGTTTATCGAGGGTTTGAAGGCAGTGGAAGATCCGGAAGGCGGATTCATTGAATATTACTGGGAAAAACCAACTGCTCCAAAGGTAAATACAAAAAAACTCTCCTTTGTCATCTCCTATCCTGAATGGGGCTGGATTGTAGGAGGAGGATCCTATTTTGACGATCTGGATCTACTCTTCCTGAGGGAATTGAAAGTCCAAAGAAAAGAATTCCTTTTAACTTTAATTGTAATAATGATCTTTCTAATGCTGCTTTTTCATGTAGCGGTGGTTTTTATCTATTTTTATTCAAGAAAAATCGAAAAGGATACCCTTTTATTTGAGGATTATTTGAAAAAAAGGGAATCTCTTACTGAGAAGATTGATTTTAAAAGTCTCCTTTTTACTGAATTCCGGGAAATTGCAGAGGAACTTAACAGGGCTGTGGAAGAGAGGAACAAATTCGAACAGGAACTAAAGGAAAATGAAAAAAAATACCGGGAGATTGTGAGCAATGCCAACAGCGCCATAATAAAATATGATCTGGAGGGACGGCTGACCTTTTTCAATGAATGTGCAGAAAGACTCTTTGGCTATAGCGCCAGCGAGGTGCTCGGCAAATATGGAGTTGAAACTATTAATAGGTATGATGACCAGGAGCTCCTGCGGGACATAATTCTTAATACAGAAAAATACACCAACAATGAGAATGATAATTATCACAAGGATGGACGCTGGATGTGGGTCTCCTGGACTAACAAATCGATTTATAATGATGCCGGAGAAAAGATCGGTGTCCTCTGTATTGCCAATGACATAACCCAGAACAAACTTGACAGGAAGTTGATAGAAAGGAATCTCAAGGAGAAGGAGGTTCTCCTCCGGGAGATACACCATAGAGTAAAGAATAACCTGCAGATAATAATAAGTCTTTTAAGTCTCAATTATGAAAAGATACAGGACCCGCAGGACCTGGAGATCTTCAAGGAGATGGAGGCCAGGGTGAGATCCATGGCTTATCTTCATGAGCAACTATACGGTTCCCAGAATATTGCAGAGATAGATATGGCCGATTATGTTAACCGCCTGGTTCTCTCCTTACTAGATTCCCATGAATATAACAATGGCAAGCTGCATCTGGATCTTCAAATTAAAAATATATCCTTTGATCTTGCCATCGCCCTTCCCTGTGGTCTCATAATAAATGAACTCGTTACCAATACCCTTAAACATGCCTTTCCCGGGGAAATTAAGAAGGGAAAGGAGCTTCTTGGAATTTCCATTTCCAAATCCTCGGATACTGTGCTATTAAAAGTAGAGGATTCCGGAATAGGCTTGCCAAAGGATTTTACTCTCGACAAAACCCCCTCCCTGGGTCTCAGGCTTGTATATGGTCTTACGGAACAGATCGGGGGGAAAGTCCGGGTTCTTTCACCGCCCGGCACTACCTGGGAGATCCGGTTTCCATTGCCTAAAACAAAACCTTAGCCTGGAAACAGGGCGGATTGTATTAAAGTCCCGCAACATTCTTCGGAGAACCACTAAAAAGAAGCCCTCTTTTCTCTAGGTTAAAAAAGGGTTACTATTCCATCAATCCTTGCTCAATACAATGACTGTTTCGGGTAAAAATATGGACATCAAAAAAAATAACTTCTTTAATAATGTCTTTGGAGTTTCGGCGGTGGAGTTCACTTGGGGTTTAGGTCTTCCCTTGGTAGTGGATTCAACCTTTCTGCCCCTTTTTCTTAAAAACCTTGGGGCATCGAACACCCTCGTGGGATTAATTCCCACCCTATTTTTTTTCGGCACCTCGGTCTTCCCATTAGTTTCCGGTCTTCTTACCAGTGGAACAGCGAATAAAAGGAAAGTGGTTTTAACCTCCCACCTTTATCCCGGCATTGTCCTCCTGTTGTTGGGACTGATCCTTCGCCTTACCTCCCCCTCCAATATACTGATATCCGTATTTCTCCTTTGTTACGCCCTTTTCTCTGCTGGGATAGGATTTCTCCTTCCCGTCTGGCAGAATTATCTTGTTACCATCTTTTCTTCCAAACAGAGTGTCAGCGCTCTTTCAATTATGATGCTGGCTCAAAGCGCAGCAAAACTGATAAGCAGTTTCGCAATCCAGGAATTTGTAAGACGTTTCGCCTTTTCCCTGAAAGGGTCGGCAATCCTCTTCATGGCCACCGGTGCTCTCTTCTTTCTAGGCTCCTTTTTCTTTCTCTTTACTCGAGAGATCTTCCCGGTCCACGAGGATACACAGAAAAAGAGTAAAAACCCAATAGATAACCTTAGGAAGGTGTTAAAGAACCGGAATTTTATTCTGTTTCTTGGGAATGAACTGGAGATCTTTTCCGGTTCCTCTATAATAGCCTTCTATGCTACCTATGCCACAGGATACTGCGGAATCCCGGATTTTTTAGCAGCGGGGCTTTTTGTAACCCTGAATTATACAGGAGCAGTACTTACAAACATAATTCTCGGCTGGTTCAATTTTCTCTCCATAAAAAGGAAATGTCTTCTCTCCAAGGCTTTATCCATACTGGCGGTAATCCTGTTAATCCTTGGAAGATCCACCCTCTCTTTTTTGATTGTAAGCTTCCTCTTGGGAACATCCAGAGCTGTCAGATGGCTGATTTATGCCCCGGCAATAAAAAAGATATCCAGGGAACGGGATGCAACAATCTATTTTTCCGTTGCTCCAATTCTAACCCTCCCCTTCAGCGCCGGGATCCCTCTTTTAAACGGTCTTTTGCTGGATAGCCTTGTTAATCTTGGTGCCGGTTCCTACAGGATAGTCTTTGCCCTGCAGGCTGTCTTTATTCTTTTTGCCCTTCTCTCCAATCTAAAAACAGATTTTGAGGGAGTAAAAGAGGATCTGGAAGCCTTAAACAGGGATAGCCATCCCTTATCGCCGGGGAGTTAATGAAGGGATCCTTCAATAATTACCTCAATAATTCCCTTGACAGCTCTCTATTCCAGGTATATCATTATTGTACTAATACTATAATACAATCGGATGGAAGATGGCGGCACAGAAACTACAAGAGACAAGCCTTACCTTCAGTCTGGACCCCAAAAGCGGGGTTCCCTACTATAAACAAATAATGATGCAGATAGAGATGGCCATTGCGGACGGAAGACTTGTAAGCGGCGACCAGCTTCCCACGGTAAGAAGTCTGGCGGTGGACCTCCGGATAAATCCCAACACTGTTGCCAGGGCTTATTCTACCCTGGAGATTCGGGGAATTGTAAACACCCAGCAGGGTACTGGAACCTTTATAAGCGACAAAAAGATTACCCTTAGTGAAATAGAAAGGGAAAAGATACTCTCCGAATTAACCACGGAATTCATTACCAAAGCCCAGTCTTACGGTTTCAGCAAAGGGGACATTGTAAATTTCCTCAATGAATTAGATACTCAGGAGTAATCGGAGGCGTAAAAAGATGCTTATTAAAGTACCAGAATTTTCGCGGATAAAAAATATCCAGAAAAAGCACCTGGAGAAGGATTTTACCTATAATGCCTTTTCCTACCTTATTTTATCCCTCTTTATTGCCGCAGGAATCCTTGTTCAAGTACGATTCGGTGGAATCTCCCTGGGCAGAGAGATTGCCATTATTGCCGCTATTACCGTGGGTGCGGCAAGTCTTATTGCCCTTTTTCCCCAGTGGTCCACTGCCCTGAAGATGGTGATCCTCGGGTGGCTTGCCCTTTTTATCTGGCTGTCTACGGACTACTGGCCTCTTTTTTTAATCCTTTCTATTGGAATCCTTATCTCCTCCGCCTGCGAACTTATCTACCAGTGGGACAAGGTTGTGGTGCTCAGGATGGGAAGATTTCACAAGGTGAAGGGTCCTGGTCTCTTTTTCCTTATCCCCTTTATTGACCGCATTACCGCCTTTGTAGATACCCGCATCAGGGCAACGGACTTCAGCGCAGAAAAAACCATTACAAAGGATACTGTACCGGTTCATGTGGATGCCCTGGCCTTCTGGATGATATGGAATGCAAAACAGGCAGTGCTGGAGGTGGAAAATTATACCGAGGCAGTAATCCTATCCGCCCAGACCGCCTTAAGAGACTCCATAGGGAAACACGACCTTTCCGAACTGCTTTCGGAAAGGGAAAAACTCTGTGCAGAAATTCAGACAGCCCTGGACAGTAAAACCAACCCCTGGGGCATAACCATCCTCTCCATAGAGTTCACCGACATCATTATCCCCCAGGGCTTGGAGGATGCCATGAGTAAAAGGGCCCAGGCAGAGAGGGAGAAGCAGTCCAGGGTGATTCTTGGAACCGCAGAGGTGGAAATTGCAAAGAAGTTTGAGGAGGCCTCTAAAAGCTATAAGGACAATCCCACAGCCCTGCATCTCAGAGCTATGAATATGGTATACGAGGGCATAAGACAAAAGGGAACCATGATCCTTTTGCCCTCCTCTGCCTTGGAATCGATGAATCTAGGAGCAACCCTGGGAACGGCCGCCTTTGCAGCCCAGCACGGGAAGGAGGAGGAAAAGACTGAACCGGGCGGAGAGACCTGATTTTATTTCTTTCCGAGGGAATTCCGCAGAAGGGCAGTGTTCCTTTCCCAGAAAAAACCTTCCCAATAACCCTGAATTCTTTTAACCCCCTCTGCTTCTTTTAATCTTTTAAGACTCCACAGACAGTATTCAGGGTTTACCTCTACCCCGCAGAAACGCCGATCCAGTTTCTTTGCTGTAACCGCTGTTGTTCCTGAGCCAAGGAAGGGATCGAAGACAAGGCCCTTTTCCGGACAGCTTGCCAGGATCAATTTTGCCATAAGTTTTTCCGGTTTCTGAGTGGGATGACTGGTGTTTTCCGGCATAGACCAGTAGGGAACTGTTATATCATCCCAGAAATTAGAAGGATAAGTAACCCGGAAACGCCCATTCTCTGTTTCCTCCCAGTCCTTCGGTTTTCCACAGGCAGTATAGGGGGCAAGGACTCGTCTTTTCATCTTTACCGCCTCCACGTTAAAAAAGTATTCCTCTCCCAAAGTTGCAAACCAGATATCCTCGGAACAGTTTTTCCAGTTCCTCTTTGCACCACGGCCCTTTTCCCTCTGCCAGGTAATGCGGTTTTGCACCGTCAATCCCTGTTCCTTTAAAAGGGTATAGATGGCACCGCTGCTTCGCCAATCCCCGCAAAAATAGAGTGATCCCTGGGGCTTTAGGGTTTTTAAAACCCCGGGGAACCATTCCATAAGATACAACAGATATTCCTCGTCCCTCTTTTGGGAAAAGGAAAAACCATGAAAGGATTTATCCAGATTGTAGGGAGGATCCAGGATAAGAAGATCGGCAAAGCTTTCCGGAAAATTAGAAATAACAGAAAGCAGATCCCCTTGGAAAACCCGGTTCTCCAGGTCGGGAATCTGAAGAGGCACATCGGCCTGTGAAATCTCTTTTGAAAGGAGATCTCTTTCTTCCGGGGAGAGGATTAAGGTTTTATTTCTTTTCGCCTTGGGGGTCATTTATTAGTGTCCAAGAAATTGATGGAAAAGGCTCTCAAATTCCTCCACAGTCTTATTGATCCTTTTGACAGCTTCCTTTTCAGACCCCGCAAGGTAATCCGACACTGCCTTGATTATTCTTTCCTGTAAAGAGTCCCTTTCATGAATAAATTCCGGTTCCTCCCCTAACCTTCCCGCACCATTTTTAATCCTCTCCCTTTGGGCCTGCCAAAGGTTACTGCCTTTTTCCGAATCCTCCCCAAGACCCACGGAGGAACAGAGGGGGTAAAAAACTCCCTTTTTAAGTATTATTGGTTTATACAGGGAGATACAGGGATAAGAGGTGCCTGTATACCAGACAATTATTGGATCCTCCGGATAACCGGAGCCGAGGAGGTATTCCACAAGCATGGAAGCCGTGGTGGCATTGTTCAGAAGGCCTCCCCCATGGATACAGAGGCTTTCCATGTTTTTGCGGTTAGGTTTATTTGGGGAATAGGTATTATGAGACCTTAGGAGGGAGAAGAAGTCAGCTGTCCGGGGAGGTTCCTCCCCTTTGGAAAGCTCCGCAAGGATCCTTCCCGAGGCGGAGTTCCGGACATTGCCTCTGGAAAAATAGGTGAATAATCCCTTTTCCACAGCTTTCTTCCAGGAGAGTCCTCCCTCAAGCCTTTGCATACTCGCAGGATCCGCCCGGTCAAAATTCTCCTTTATGGAATAGGCATTGGAAATGGAGCCAAATCCTTCTATCCTCTTATATGCCCATTGCCGGCCTGAGGTTTCTAGAATATAAGCCCCCCTAGGATCGGAGATAAGAAAACTGTTATGATAGTAGAGTTTCCCTTTGTAGGCTCCGTTTCCTCCCTGGCCGAACTCCTCCAGGAATCCCAGGATGAACTCCAAGGCCTCCTCCGCTGTGGCAGAGTTCTGCAAGGCCAGGCGCAGAATATCCATCCCCAGGATACCCTTTTTATCCACCGGCGCCTTCCCAAAGACCGCCTCATTTCCCAGGGAAACTCCACGGCTGTTTATCCCCATTTCGGCACCCCAGATCCAGGAGGGTTTTGAGATAACGCAACTGTAACCGGAATCCGGCACCTCCAGCATTCTGTTCCCAGATATGGTGACTGTGGAGGATGGGGGTCTCTCTTCAATAATTAAGGTATACTGAGGCTCCTCAGGCTTCCTGTCGGAATTCTTTCCAAAGAATGATCGTCCACCACGGCTTTCTCTACCATTGACTTCAGCCCCCGGAGATTTTCCCCTGGAACCACCAAAATAAATGGTATCACACATAACCCCTCCTCCTTGATCGGAATGTTTGTATTGTATCATGCCTCCTTTTCCCGAACAATGCGGGATACTCTTTTCCCGCCGATTCCCTCATCATTAAAATCCTGATATCATCCTCCTCTATGGCAGTTATACTTGCAGCCCTCTCTTCTCTTCTGTACGGCGTTGGCGATTTTACCGGGGGCCTTGCTTCCAGAAAAATCTCGGTCTTCTCAGTGGTCTTTTTTTCCCAGACCTTCGGGGTTTCTGCAGCCCTCCTTTTCCTTCTCCTTACCCATTCACAGATCCCTCTCCTTCAGGACCTTGTCCTGGGAGCTGCAGCCGGCATCTTTGGCTCCGCAGGTCTACTTCTCCTTTACAAGGGTCTTGCGGAAACCCAGGCAGCGGTAATCTCTCCCACCTCAGGGGTAGTGGGAACCGTGATACCCACCCTTTTCGGTCTCCTTCTCGGCGAGATGCCCAGTACAACCCTTTGGATCGGTTATATCCTCTGCATACCAGCCATTGTCTTCCTGGCCTATGAAAGAAGCTCCGGATCTCTTAAGACCGGGGTAAACAGAGCCCTGCTTTTGGGGTTTTTGGCTGGCCTTGGGTTTGGTGCCTTTTTCATTGTTATCTCCAGAACCGGTAAAGATGCCGGGATATGGCCTCTTTTTGCAGCAAGGATTACTTCCCTGGGGATGATCTTTTTAACTGTAAAGGCGAGACGACAGAAGCTTAAGTCAGGCAGGGCCCTTTTACCCCTTCTCCTGCTTACGGGACTTTCCGATATGGGTGCCAACATAGCCTTTCTGTTAGCCAGCAGGAGGGGAATGCTTATTCTTGTAAGTATAGTTTCATCCCTATACCCCGCTCCCACGGTACTTTTGGCAATGATAATCCTGAAACAGAAACTCGGTCCCTTAAAGATTGCAGGCCTCCTTCTGGCCTGTGCCGGCATAGCCTTTATAAGCCTCGGTTAATGGAATTATAATTATCCTGGTGGTATATTAAGGGCGATTTTAAAAATCATGATTTTTAAAATTACCTCTTAAAAGCGGATTTTAATTTCCAAAAACCCGGGTTTCCCCGGGAAATGGTTATGGAGGCAGAGACCTGAAAGAAAAGTGCAATGCCAGGATAATCCGGCTGGGTAAGAAAAGCCTTTCCGTAAAAACCTTCCTCCTCCTTATCCTACTTAGCGCTCTCTCACTATTTCCTCTTCCAATACCCGCAGAGGGAACCGATCCTCTATGGCTCAGGGCTGTGGAGATAAGAGAACGGAACAATTATTGGCTTCCCGGGGAGATGCAGATCTCAAGCTGGGAATACAATTCCTCCGGAAAGCTTGAAAACAGGGAGGTGGTTGTTCTTTCCATCTATGGAGACTCCATGGATTCCCTGGAATATACCATCCTTTCTGCCTATAAAAACGGCTTAGATATAACCGAAACCAGGATAAAAGAGGAGGAAAAACGGCGGAACTCTGGTAATCCCAAGAACCGCCAAAGTCCCGATCCCTTTGACGGGGAAGTGCAATCCCTGGTAAAACAATCTTCCACCGGAGAAACCAGGATCATCGAAGGCAGGAGGGCAGCGGAATATCATTTTTCCCTGCCCGGAGAAAAAAGGTTCCATTACAGCGGCAGCGCCTGGCTGGATACGGAAACTGCGGTTCCCCTTTTGGTGGAACTTGTTCTTGATCCTCTTCCTCCGCTGGTAACAGAGTTCTATCTTTCCACAAAATATTCCTCCTTGCCAGACCAATGGTATCCCCTGGAGGTAGAGATGAAGGCCGCAGGTACCTTTCTGTTTATTAAAAGAAGATTTGAGACTATACTACAGTTTTCCAAATACCGGCTTTCCAACGACGGAAAACTCCAGGAGCCTTGACTTTCGGGGGTAGCACCGGTACTGTAGGACAATGGAGCATAAAAACCGGGAAAACAAAGGGGAAACCCCGGGGCATCTTATTCTTTTTGGAATGCAGAATTGCGGAAAAACATCCCTGGGAAGACTTTTAGCAGAAAGGCTGGAACTCCCCTTCCTGGACCTAGAGGATTTGATAGAAGGTGTTCACGACTCCTCCCGGTCTTATTCCTGCCAGCAGATCCATGATCAGTATGGAGCGGAGTATTTTAAACAATGTGAAACCGCCGCAGCAAAACTCCTTCCCCTTCCCGGGTGTACAGGCAAGAGATTTATTATAACCCTTGGAGATGAAACCCCGGAAAACCGGGAAGCCATGAAATATATACAGCCTCTGGGGGAATTGATCTATATCCGAGAGGATCCGGATCTCCTTCTTTCAAAAATAAAAACAAAAGGGTTTCCTCCGGAACTCAGAATGGAGAATCCGGAAGAGATTTTCTTCTCCCAGTTTACAGAAAGGGAACAGATTTACAGGAGTTATGCTCATAAAACTGTATTTATTCAAGGAAAACCGCTGGAAAAAGCAGTAATACTTCTTGAGCAGACAGCCTTGCATTCTTTCCTGGTATCCGGGGAAATGACCGGGGTAATTAATGAGGAGAGGAAAATTGAACGGTAGTTCCTTCGGCAGGATTTTCCGGATCACCACCTTTGGAGAGTCCCATGGACCAGCGGTAGGTGTGATTGTGGAGGGTGTGCCCGCCGGACTTTCACTGTCCCCTGGAGATATACAGAGGGATCTGGATAGGCGGAGACCAGGTCAGTCCAGGGTGACCACATCCAGGGAGGAGGCGGATCAGGGGGAGATCCTCTCCGGCGTCTTTGAAGGAAAAACCACTGGCACCCCTATTGGTATCCTCATAAGAAACCGGGACAGCAAACCGGAGGCATACGAAACCCTCAGGGATGTTTTCCGCCCCGGCCACGCGGATTACACCTACTGGAAGAAATACGGAATCCGGGATCATCGGGGGGGAGGCCGCTCCTCCGGCCGGGAAACCGCCGCCCGCGTGGCCGGCGGCGCTGTTGCCCGGGCTTTTCTGGCTCAGAAGGGGATAAAAGCTACCGCTTACACCCTCCGGGCTGCAGGGATCTCCTGCAGGGTTTTCGACGAGGCGGCAATAGAGAGCAACCCTCTAAGGGCCTGCGACCCCGAGGCGGCAGCCCTCATGGAGAAGAGGATCCTGGAACTCTCTAAAGCGGGCAACAGCGCCGGGGGTATAGTGGAATGTCGGGTTACCGGAGTACCGGCAGGCCTGGGGGAACCGGTTTTCGGAAAACTGGATGCCCTGATTGCCGGAGCTGTGCTCTCCATAGGCGCAATAAAGGGGATCGAGTTTGGCCGAGGTTTCGAAGGCGCCGATCTTACAGGGAAAGATTTTAATGATCCCATCGACTCCAGCGGGTTTCTCTCCAATAACTCCGGAGGAGTTTTGGGGGGGATAAGCAGCGGACAGGAGATCCTTTTCCGGGCAGCGGTTAAACCAACTCCAACCCTTGGAATAGAACAATCTACAGTGGATAAAGAGGGGAAAACCACACTAATCTCTGTAAAGGGGAGACACGACCCCTGTATCTGCCCGAGGGTTGTGCCGGTTGTAGAGGCAATGACTCTGCTTGTATTAGCGGATCTATATATTCTGGGGCTTGGGTCCCGGATGTAATAACTCATTTGGAGGTACTATATGGTTATATTGACCCTGAACTGCGGAAGTTCCTCGGTCAAGTATCAGGTTTATGACATGCAAAAGAGGATTGCCCTGGCTACGGGTATCGTAGAAAGGGTGACTCAATCCGGTTCTTTCATAAAACACAATGCCAAGGGGAAGGAAGAATACAAGTTCGACAAGGATTGCCCAGACCACAAGGCAGCCATTGAATTAATTATGAAAACCTTGATAGATGATAAGGTGGGAGCCATAGGAAGCATCAGCGAGATCATGGCCGTGGGCCACAGGGCTGTTCATGGGGGAGAGAAATTCTCCAAATCTGTCCGGATAACCCCGGAGGTTCTGGACACCTTTGAAGAATTGAAAGGTCTTGCGCCTCTTCACAATCCCGCAAATATAACAGGAATAAAGGCAGCCCAGGCTATCCTGCCCAAGGTTCCCCACTGCGCAGTAATGGATACCGCCTGGCATCAGACTATGCCAAAATCCTCCTACCTTTATGCCCTGCCCTATGAATGGTACACAAAATACGGGGTTAGGCGTTATGGTTTTCATGGAACCTCCTTCCTTTATACAGCCAAAAGGGCGGCCGTTCTCCTGGGCAAGGATCCTTTTAGTATAAATTTAGTTATAGCCCATATCGGGAATGGTTCCAGTATAAATGCTGTTAAAAACGGGTGCTCCTTCGACACCTCCATGGGTCTTACTCCCCTGGAGGGCCTTGTTATGGGAACGAGAAGCGGCGATCACGATCCTGCCATCGCTTTTTATATCATGGAAAAAACAGGTCTCTCCCCCAAGGAGGTGGAGAATGCCCTTAATAAAAAGAGTGGAGTTCTTGGAATAACGGAAAAGTGGGTTGACCGCCGGGATATAGAGGTTGCTGCAGCCGAGGGCAATGAAAGGGCTTTATTGGCCCAGATTATTGAGGGCTATAGGGTAAGGAAATACATCGGAGCCTATGCTGCAGCTGTAGGCGGAATCGATGCCCTGGTCTTTACCGCAGGGGTAGGAGAACGAGGACCTGTTACCCGGAGGATAGCCACAGAGGGTCTGGAATTCCTAGGGATTAAGGTTGACCAGGAAAAGAACAAGGCCTCCATGACAAGAAACGCGGAAACCTGCATCTCTACGGAGGATTCAAAGGTCAAGGTCTTTGTAATTCCCACGGACGAAGAACTCGTTATGACGGAAGACACCTTTGCCTTGGAAGAGGGAACCTACGACATTCATACCAATTTTACCTACTCCTTCCAGAAACCAGATTACATAAACAAGGAAAGGGTAGATAGCCTGGCAAAGGATCTGGAAAAGTGGAAAGGCCTCGATAAGATTCTTGCCTATCCTGCAAAATAAGTAATAATAGTTGCCTACGCTAAGCATATGGGATTTTCCTATGCTTAGCGTATTTATTTAATAATTATGGTTTTTAAGGGTTATCTTCAGCTGAATTGAATTTTACCAATGCCTCCCAGTCTATTTCACCAGTTTTTTTACAGAAATTATCTGTAAACTCCTTTGTAAACCGATTAATCATTTGAGAGTAGGAATTTAAATAATAATCATTCCTGTCTTTTGCCTTGTACCCGATAGGTTCTATTATTTCTGTAAAAAGTTTTTTATCTCCAGAAATGAAGTACCAAAATTTCTGGCCACAATACTTATAATAATCACCCTTATCTGGTTTTTCATCTTTTCCATAACAACAACCATTCACTGCAATAATCATCAACCTTGAATTGCTTGTCCTTAAAGCTTTTTGAGCGGTTTTAAAATCTGCTTTCATTTTGGCTATTTGTGAACTATTGCCCCAATTTGGACCGGATTTTATATTCACGATGTATCGTATATTATCCTTATCAAATTCAAGGTCGATTCCTGTTATTCCAGATTTCCAGCCATTGAAAACCCTTGAATTAATAAAGATAGCCAATCCTTCAAGCCAATCACCAAATATACCTTCTTCGCTTGAAGAGATATGAGCATCCATGATTCCTTTAATAATCTGTTCAGAGGTTAATACATTTTTGGCTTTAAACAGATAGGGGTTCTTCCTTTTTAATACATCCTTAAGTTTTATTCTATTCAGGCTTTCTATACGCTTATTATGAAAGACGCCAATATTATTTTCCACATACTGCTGTACATCATCAATATTCAGTTTTTTCATAATTTTTCTCAGAATCGCAAAGATAATATTCAACTTCAGGAACTTTGTTTTTTACCATATTATAAAATTCCTGCTGAATATCTATTCCAATGGAATTCCTTCGTAACCTATTGGCTACGACTATTGTAGTTCCTGATCCCATAAAGGGATCCAAGACCGTATCAAATTCCTTTGTAAACAGCTTTATGAACCATTCGGGAAGTTCTTCAGGGAATACCGCACTGTGATTTTTATTACCACATTCAGTAGCTAAATGCAAAACATTTGTAGGATAGGCCTTGTCGCGCTCCAGCCAATTGGAAATATTTTTGCCAAACCCACTTCCCACTCTAGAATTATCACGGATCTTATCTGTTTCTGATAGCTTCTTTAGTCTTGATTTTGACCAATCTCCAATTGGAACCATTACCTCTTCCTGATACATATTAAAAGTTTTATCTTTATTAAACTGCAACAGCCTTTCCCAGGCATCTCTGAATCTATTCGGCCATTTACCAGGGTAACAATTCTTCTTATGCCAAATAAATTCTTCAGTCCAAAGCCAGCCTTGTTTTCTCATTTCTAAAATCAGTTCTATTACGTAGGTACTTCGTTCACCGTTAAGAACCTTTTCTTTTATATTTAATACAAATGTTCCTGTAGGTTTTAAAACCCGGTACAACTGTTCAGAAATGGGTAAAAACCATTTTACATAATCTTTTGGATGAATTCCGCCATAGGTATTTTTTCTTTGATCTGCGTAAGGTGGTGAGGTTACGATTAAATCTACAGAATTATCAGCAATTTCAAACAGCTTCTCTGTGCAATCTCCTAATAAAAGCTGATTTCTTACTTCCATAGCAATTCTAAAATATCGGTTTTGCCTCTTTTTTTCAAGTGCAGTTGTTATATCCTACCTTCCGAAGAGCGGGCCCATATGACCCTTCCATCTAGGATTTTTGGAGGACATGTCCTCGTTGTACAGGGGTTTTTTAAGGGGTGGAGCCTTGCTGTCCAGGATCTGGAGGATATAACTGGAGATCCAGCGGGAAACCCGCAGAACCACCATCTTATGCCGCAGTCTTCCCTGCACATCCCTATTAAGGATATTTGGAATCGTACTGGTGGTGATAATCTCGTCTATGCAGGGGTCATTCATGTTTATCCTTCCTTCCCGGGAGGAGTTGAAGTGGGTAACAAAAAAGACAACCCTGTTTGGTTTTGCCGTTCTAAGGAGCTTGCAGCATTCCACTATGGTTTTTCCGGTACGAACCATATCGTCGATTACCACCACATCTTTACCCTCTACAGCCGCGAGGGGGATCTCCGATTCCGGATCGGGTACAATCTCTACTTCCCATTCAGTTTTCCTCTCCTTGTTCATGGAAAGGACGCCTACATCGCTCCTCCCCAGCTCAAGCCTTACCTCCTCCACAAAGGAAGTAGCACCCTTGTCCGGAGCGCAGAGAACAAGATTGTTGTCATTAACAATATCCGATTCCCGAATGTAATCGGCATAAACATCCGCCGGGTGAAGATCGTGGAACCGGCCGGCAAAGCGGTCCATATAGATAGTTTTTACGGAACAGGAGTGATTGTGCACTGTTATTACCTCGTCCACCCCTGCCTTTACTAAAAGGTCTGCATAAAGCCGGGCAGAAAAGGGTTGGCCATCGAATTTCTTGTAGTCCACCGCATCTCGCTCAAAACAGGTGTAACCCTGCTCAGGTCTTGGCCCCCTATCTTGGGCGCTGTAAAAAAGGTCCGGCTCGAGGAGTATAACCCTGCCGGCACCATTATCCCTGGCAGCCCGGGCAATGAGAAAATTCCGCATGGCGATCTCATCCCGGGTAAGGTCCCCCAAAGTGGTGCTTACTATGAGAACCTTCTTCCCCTCCAGTTTTCTGCCCACATTTTCCCAGGAATCCTCATCCACCAGAAAACGGGGGCAGAATTCTGAGTTGAGAAAGGTCTTTAAAGAGATTAGATCGGAATAATGTTCATCCTGATTCATATGCTGGGAAATATCCGCCACAAAGGGATTCTCCGCTGCACTGCCTACTATTATCAGTTCTTCCATGTTTTAAAATTATGGGGGAGGTGAGTAATTGTCAATACACTATTATTCATAAAGGCATTGACCATTACAATTTTTGGTTTTACCCTGTTTATAGAGGTAAAGATGGAAGAGCTTGTGAAACCTTTTGACCCAAAGGTGATTGAAAACAGCCTTAGAGAATTTGCGGAGCTTTTGGAAAAAGAGACTTCCGGGGGCTATGAAGTATACCTTTTAGATCCCAACAGAAACAAACTCTTTAACAGGAGAGAGATACTTCAGACTCCCCTGTTCCAGGAACTGGGCAGGGTCAGAGAGGAAACCTTCCGCCTTGTGGGGGAGGGAACAGGGCGGTGCCTCGACCTGGATCCGGCCATTGATGCCAGATTTTGCCAGATTATCCTGTGGGACCCCAAGGCAAGGAGAATTGCCGGGGGTTACAGAGCAGGGATCGGTCCTACCATGGAGCTGGCGGATCTCTATAATCTTCAAGTGGGTTTCCGTTTTTCCCGGAGTTTCCGAAGATATTTAAAAAGGGGTGTAGAGTTTGGCCGCAGTTTTGTTACCACGGAATACCAGACAAAAACCGGTTTTCACAGCCTTTGGCAGGGAATCCATCGGTTCATCAAGTATCTTCAGACAACCGATTTCCCGGAGATTCGCTACCTCTTTGGAGGAATAAGCATAAGTTCCCAGATTCCCTATACCTTCTCCGACAGGATCATCTTCCTATTCCAGAAAAGTTTTCCTGGCAAAAGATTCAGATTCCGTAACCCTATAATAGCAGGCGGGGAGAATGTTTACTGCTTTCAAAGCCCAGAGGAGGATCTTGAATCCTATTTCCGTTTAGAGGGGGAAAAGGACGCCCGGAGAGCCTATGTAAAGAGGAGCCTCCGGTTGATGAAGGATATGAAAAGGGAGGGATACAAATTTCCCGTACTCTTTGCCTCCTACGCAGATCTTTGCGGAGAGGATGGTTCCCTTTTCTCCGTGGCGGTACAGAACAAGCACCGGGAGGGAGCCCTGGAAGTAGCCTTTATAAATGATCTTTACTACCTAAACCCCGCCCAGGACAGAATCTTCACGGACAAACAGGGTTATTCAATACTCTCCCATGTAAGGAAATTTCAAAAATCTTGATTTTTAATATTGCCAAGGTGACCCTAGATTGAGGTTCCTGCAAAATTATATTTTATAGGAACCACCTTTCGGGTTACAAAATAAAGGTAAACTGTTTCCAAAACCACGCCTCCCGCATAAGCAATGGAAGCCAGGATTATTCCAGTCCAAGAGAGAAGAGCCGCTCCGGAGAAGAGAAGTACCGTAAGACCAATACTGTTAATTACAACACCTTTTGTTACGATCATCGTATTTCCCCTACGTATCTGTACTGCTCTGTACCAGGAAACCAAACCAATGGTCAAGGGTACAGAGGAGAGGATGTACATTGGAATCCGCGTGAGAGGGATAAGGGATTCTTCCAAACCCGTTACCTTTCCAAGCAGAAAATCCCCCGCAGGGGTAAGGGAAACAATAAGCAGGGCTGCGCCAGCGAGAATTGATAAGCGCAGTATAAACCTCCAAAGCTCCCGGTGTTCCCCAGGACCGGAGAGTAGGGCTATTGCCACCTCCTGATAGCACATTGTTACAGCCTGAAAGAGAAAGATAAAGCTGGAGATGACAGACCAGATTGCCAGGGATTCCACGGGCAAGGCTGCCCTGGCAATCCCAAGAGCCACTAAAGCCCGGGCTGCAAGATTGATAAAGGAGGTGGTTGCCAGGGGTATATAGAATTTCAGCATTCTCTTCCAGGGAATAACACCGTCCTGGGAGGAGGGTGTAAGAAAGTCCTTTTTCCTTACCGGGGCTGTAAAAAAGAAGGCCGCTGCTGCTCCTGCCACAACACCCACAGAAAGGCTTATCCCTCCTAAAACAGACCCGGAGATCCCTCGAATACCGTACCCGGCGGCTATTACAAGGAAGGTTACCACAATCCTCACCACCATGGTTAGAGGCACAACCTTGGTTCTCTTAAAACCGATAAGAACCCCCTGCCACAGCCTCCTGTAGCCAATGGAGGCTGCCCAGGGAGTCAGGATTAGAAAGGAGGTCCTGCTTAAGGGTATAAGCCCTTCGGGAAGATTCATCCATCTTCTTAAAATAAGTTCATAGAGGGGAGTGACTCCTAAAAGAAGATGGATAAGGGTAAGGATCAGGGCAGAGAGATGCATGAAATTTACAAGGCTTCTGTAGCTTTTAGGACCCCTTACAAGGGCTGTGGCAGCAGTCAAAAGCTGTATTATTGGGCTTTCAATCAGGAGACATATGGAAAAGGTTATTCCAAAAGCGGCAAGATTTTCCAGGGCTTCGGGCATCCTTGCGATGAGGGCATTTACCACGGGAAGTTCGATCCCCATGATTACCCACATAACTGCCAAAGGAAACCAGATATTAAATATGCTTTTCTGGGTTACAGATGTATCTGCCGGTTTTGCCATCTTCTATAAAGGCCTTACAGCTCCAGAAGGAGATTCAACCTTTGCAGGTGCTCCTTTTCCTCCTGAAGTATACGTTTAATCGCTTTTTTTATATACCCCGGAGGAGCATTTTTAATTAACCGCTGAAAGTAGGCGATGCTCCCCTTTTCCAGTTTTACTCCTAAAAGGAGGGCCTCCCTGGCAGACCCAGGTATTCCCCGGGACAGGGCGGTTTCCACCTCCTCCAGCACTTTCTCTGTGCCGGACTGGTTATCCTCCGCCTCTGCATCGTGAACAGCAGGATATTTTTCCATCTCCTCCTCGTAGAAGGAGCGATGATAGGTTTCCTGTTCCAGGAGAAACTCAATCTCCTCCTGCTCCCGACTGCCGTCGGGAAGCAAAGCGACCAGCCTGGAGTATAGAGCTATTCCTGCTTCCTCAATTTCAACCGCTTTTTTGTAGCTTTCCCGGGGAGTCATTTTTCCTCTCCTGTTTGTAAGTTGATAGTCAGATTGTTGTCCGCTGGCGGAAGATCCTTCCACAAGCCGTAAACCAGATCCTTCCGGTCCGCTACCACGAGATGTCCCAAGAGGCTCAGGTTTCTCCTGCTTAGCATCTCTGTGCCCTGGAAATTTTCATCCCCAGAATAATGCGCTACGAAGGCAGCGGTTATCTGAGGGACAAGCTTCCCGATCTCCCGATCCTTCATCTTGAGTTTCCTCAAGGTATCTACTGCAATTCCGGAGATCCTGGATTCAAGATACTCCCGGCTGTATTCCCGGAAGGTAACGCCGGGAGGTAAAGGATAATCTATGGAATCTATAACCCGGGAGGCAATATTAAGGGTCCAGGGGGAGGAGAATTCCACAAATCGAACAGGGCAGGGATAGGTGACGAGAGACCCGGTCTCGATATCAAGAATAAAGCGGTCGGTACCATTAAAAACAGCCTTAGTGATATCCTGGGCATGATAATGCCCGGTAAAAACCACCCTTACATTGTGAAAGGCCAGTAAACGGGAAAATTCCCTCCACCCTTCAATAAGATATTCTCCAAAGTGCTTTTCCTGGGCTTCATGATGCTCCACAGTTCCATGGTGCATCATGGCTATAACTGCCTTCCCCTCCCTCTGGGAAAGAGAAAGGACCTTTGTAATCCAGGCTATCTGTTTCTTGGAGAAACCCCCTTCTGTTACAGGCTTTCCCTCCGGGTCATTCTGAGAATAAAGACAGGAATCCAGGGCTAAAAGCCAGAGTCCCTCCACCGGTTCCGAGACATAACTTAAAGAAGAGGGATCCCTATGCAGGGCAGCGGCGTATCCGAAATCCTGATACAGCAGGGCAAACTCCTCCGGTGTAACGCTCTCCACTCTCCTGCTCCCCTCCGGACCAAAGGAATAGGCCATGGGATTGGCAATGTCGTGATTTCCTGGAACCACAAAAACCTGTATCCCCGCCTGGCGCAGAATATCCAGGTATTCCACTGCAAGACGGTGATTCGCCAGCTCTCCATCCTTGGTAAGATCGCCGGAAATCAAGAGGAATTCCGGCTTTTCCTCCAAAAGCAGGTTGACCGCCGCTTTTAATAAGGCCTCACTTTCCCTAAGATGTTTCCTGTCCTTTTCAAGATAAAGCAGAAAATCCTCACCTTCCTCTCCAAGGGTAAGGGAATAGAGGTGAAGATCGCTTAGAACCGCAAAACGGGCGGAAGGATAAGGAAATAAGGAATAATTAAGGGTCTCTTCCTCCCTGAAGAGGGCTTTCTCTGTAACACAGGAGGAAAGAAAAATAGATAAAAAAATAATGGAGAAAAGCAGGAGGATTTTTGCATATCTTATAGGATTATGCTTTACAGAAATTTCAGAATGGGATTGCAGAATTGAGGGTCTATTAAATATGTTTTTACCCTCGCTTAGGTTTTTAGAGATTTGAAATACCACGATTTTTCAAATTGCCTCCCTTGATACAATTTTTTTACTCTTCTAACCTCCAAGCCGGAAGGATCTAGTCTAAAGGGAAGTATATAATCCAGTATATCCCAGGTTCCCGGGTACCGCTACCCCATTTTAATCCCATTTTATTGTGAAATTTCCATTAATATCCTAAAAATGAAAACAGCTCCAGAACTTTAACCTTGCAAAACTTGTCTTAGTGGGTATACTGTTAGCGATATTCTTCTATTAGTAAAGGTAGCAAAGGACGATCTATGGACAAAAGACTATTGATACTTCTTAAGGACTGGAAGGATAAAAAAGGCAATATCATTCCCCTTCTACAGAAAACTCAGGAGATTTTTGGATACCTTCCCGAAGAGGCTATGAAAGAGATAGCCAAGACCACCGGTATCTCCCCGGCGGAGCTTTTCGGTGTTGCCACTTTTTATGCCCAATTCCGCTTCAGCCCCCAGGGGAAACATACCCTGAAGGTTTGTCACGGAACAGCCTGTCATGTTAATGGTGCAGATGCCATTGATGTAACCATAAAATCGGAACTGGGAATTGAACCCGGGGAAACAACGGAGGACAAACTCTTTACCATGGAAAAGGTTTCCTGCCTTGGGTGTTGTTCCCTGGCTCCAGTGGTTATGATGGATGATGAGATTCTTGGAAGACTGAACTCATTAAAACTATCCAAAACAATAAGGAAGATTCAAGAAAATGAAGATAGCGGAAATTAAGGTTGGATTGGGTTCCTGCGGAATCGCTGCAGGAGCAAGGCATGTTTACGACACCCTGCTTCAGACCAAGAAGGATCTCTCTCTGAATCTTGAAATAACCCCTACCGGATGCATCGGTGCCTGTCACAGGGAACCGATCCTGGAGGTAATTACAGAAAAGGGAGAACATCTTCTTTACGGAGAGGTCTCGGAGCACAAGGCTAAGCAGTTTCTGGAGAAAAACTTCGACGAAGGAGTCTTCGGAAAGGGGTCCCTTATCCCAGAAGATTATTACTATCTGTCCAAACAGAAGAAACTGGTATTAAAAAACTCCGGTATAATTAACCCGGAATCCATAACAGATTATATAAAATCGGGTGGCTATAGCGCCCTTAAAAGGGTTCTGGAGGAGTACACACCTGAAAAGGTGATAGAAGAGGTAAAAGCCTCCGGTCTCCGGGGTCGGGGAGGAGCAGGTTTTCCCACAGGAATGAAATGGGGTTTTGTTGCAGCCAACAAGGCTCCAAAGAAATACATGATCTGCAATGCCGACGAGGGAGACCCTGGGGCTTTCATGGATAGATCTGTGCTTGAGGGTGACCCCCATGCCATTCTCGAAGGCATGATAATTGCCGCCTATGCCATTGGAGCAGAGGAGGGTTACATCTACGCCCGGGCTGAGTATCCCCTGGCAATTAAGAGGCTTTATCTTGCCATACACCAGGCGGAGGAGAGGGGTTTCTTAGGCAAAAGGATCCTTGGAAAGGATTTCTCCTTTTTCATCCATATAAAAGAAGGAGCCGGCGCCTTTGTCTGCGGAGAGGAAACCGCTTTAATGGCCTCCATAGAAGGCAAAAGGGGTATGCCGAGGCTAAGACCCCCGTATCCTGCAGAGAAGGGTTTATGGGGGTATCCCACCAACATTAACAATGTGGAAACCCTGGCAAATATTCCGCTGATTTTTAGAGAGGGCTCGGCAGCCTTTGCAGCCTTAGGCACAGAAAAGAGCAAGGGTACCAAGGTTTTTTCCCTGGCAGGAAAGATAAAACAGGGAGGAATGGTCGAGGTTCCCATGGGTATAACCCTACGGGAGATTATCTTCGACATCGGAGGAGGCATCCAGGGGGGCAAGAAATTCAAGGCTGTTCAATTAGGCGGGCCCTCGGGCGGTTGTGTTCCAGAATCCCTCCTGGACACCCCGGTGGACTACGATTCCATCACTCAGACTGGAGCCATCATGGGTTCCGGAGGGATGGTGGTAATGGACGAATCCACCTGTATGGTGGATGTGGCAAGATACTTCCTCAGCTTTACTCAGAGTGAATCCTGCGGTAAATGCACCTTCTGCAGGGTTGGAACAAAGAGGATGATGGAGATCCTGGAAGCAATAACCCAGGGACGGGGCACCATGAGAGACCTGGAGGAGTTGGAGGAACTGGCAAAAACCGTTAAAATCTCCTCCCTCTGCGGTTTGGGTCAGACTGCTCCAAACCCTGTTCTAACAACCCTACGGTACTTCCGAGATGAATATATCAAGCATATTCAGGAGAAAGCCTGTCCGGCTCTTCAGTGTAAGGCCCTGATAAAATACGAGATTATACCTGAAGCCTGTACAGGCTGCACAATCTGTGCCAAGGTCTGTCCCACTAAAGCAGCGACAGGGGAGACAAAGAAGATCCATTCCATCGATCAATCCCTCTGCATTCAGTGCGGGCTCTGTTACGAGGGCTGCAAATTCAATGCCATCAAGATTAAAACAGGAGTTCCAGAAAAATGAGCAATACCGCGGAACAATTTGTAAATATAGTACTTAATGGAGAAAACTACACCACCCGGGCAAATCAGACTATTCTGCAGGTGGCAGAAGAGGCGGGTTTGAAAATTCCCACCCTGTGCCACGATCCTAGGATAGAGCCCTATGGTTCCTGCTGGGTCTGCATAGTCAAGGTGGAGGGAGCAAGAGGTTTTGTTCCAGCCTGCGCCACAAAAATAAGAGAGGGTTTAAAAATAGTTACCGAGGACGAGGAGATCCGCACAAGCCGGAAAATTGCACTGGAACTGCTATTATCCAACCACTCCGGAGACTGCAAGCCTCCCTGCACCCTCACCTGCCCCTCCAACATAGATGTGCAGGGTTACGTTGGACTGATAGCCAATGGAAAGTATTCCGAGGCCCTAAAGCTTATTAAAAAGGACAATCCCTTTCCCTCAGTCTGCGGCCGGGTTTGCCCAAGGCCTTGCGAGGATGCCTGCCGGAGAAATCTTGTGGATACCCCTGTGGCAATAGACTGGCTTAAGCGATATGTAGCGGATCTGGATCTCTTTTCAGACGAGAGCTTTGATCCCCCCTGCACAGGAGCTATAGGTAAAAGGGTTGCCATTGTAGGGGGCGGACCAGCGGGACTCTCTGCGGCTTATTACCTGGTTCAAGAGGGTATAAAGGTAACGGTTTTTGAAGGGGAGGAGAAGGCAGGAGGAATGTTGCGCTACGGTATTCCTGATTACAGGCTTCCCCAGGATCTTCTGGATGCAGAGATTGCCACCATCTCCCGCCTGGGGGTGGAGATCCGCCCAGGGATGCGCCTGGGAAGGGATATTTCTGTTGACCAGCTACAGAAAGACTACGATGCTGTTATTCTTGCCTTGGGCGCCTGGAAGAGCAGGCCGATGCAGATTACCGGTGAGGATCTCCCCTGCGTCATCTCCGGCATAGAGTTCCTAAGGAAGAGTGCCATGGGCACCCCCCCTTCTTTGGGAAAAAGGATAGCAGTAATCGGAGGAGGAAACACTGCCATCGATGCCGCAAGAACCTCGCTGCGTCTAGGATCTCAGGAGGTGAGCATTTTCTACCGCAGAAGTCGCGCAGAAATGCCCGCTACGGAGATGGAGATAGAGGAGGCCCTTGAGGAGGGAGTAAAAATAAACTACCTTGCCGCACCCGTAGCAATTGAAACAGATTCTGAGGGTTACCTACTCACTCTAATAAAAATGGAGCTTGGCGAACCGGATGCCTCGGGCAGGCAGAGACCAGTTCCCGTAGCAGGATCGGAATACAAGGTGAAGGTGGATAAGGTGATCGCAGCCATTGGACAGTTTACCGATGTTTCGCCAGTGATGGAAAAGGACAGTCTTTTGGATAAGCGGGGGAATTTCCTCTCCGATCCCCAAACCGGTGCAACCAAGATCCCAGGGATCTTTGGGGCCGGGGATCTTGTAACAGGAACCGATATCGCTATCCGGGCAATTGCCGGAGGGAAATTCGCCGCCCGGTCGGTGATGCAGTATCTGGAAGGGAAAGAGGTTACGGCTCCCTTTGAATTCCTTGTAAAGAAGGAGGAGTTTAAACCAGTAACCTCCGAGGACCTGGCGGATAAACCGAAAATACCCCGCAATACCATGCCCAGAATCCCTCTGGAAAAGCGGGTAAGCAGTTTCCAGGAGATAGAGCTGGGATTTACGGAAGAACAGGCAAAGGCAGAGGCAGCTCGGTGCCTGGAGTGCGGATGCAAGGATGTTAAGGAGTGCAAATTAAAGGAATACTCCCAGGAGTACGGCGCTGTTGTAAGAAGATACAAGGGGGAGTTCCAAACCCATCCTATAGACGAAAGTCATCCCTTTATCGAGAGAGACCCCTCCAAGTGCATACTCTGCGGACGCTGCATCAGGATCTGTTCCGAGGTACAGGGAATCGGAGTTTTCGGGTATATAAAGCGCGGCTTTGCCTCCTTGGTTGCTCCCTCCTTTGATAAACCCTTTGGGGAGGAAGAGTCCTGCATAAGCTGCGGCCAGTGTGTTTCCGCCTGTCCCGTAGGAGCTTTAACGGAAAAATTCAGCCCGAAGAAAACGGTACCCCTTCCGGAGAGGATTGTGGAAGGTTACTGTACCCTCTGCTCCGTTTCCTGCCCAGTGGAATACCGGTATCATGGCTCCTTCTTTACCCGGGTAACGGACCGTTACGATGGCACAGTAGGAGGAAAACTCTGCGAAAAGGGACGATTCCGCAACCTTTTTGTCCAGGAAGAGGGTTATGAAACAAGGCATCTTCTTGCAGGCGAGGAAATTTCTGGGGAAACAGCCCAGAGGAGGCTCCGGGAGACTATCAAAAAAGCGGAAAAGGTGCTTATTCGGATAAGCCCCTATCTTTCCGGAGAAGGAATAGATCTCCTTATTGAAAGGGCTGTTAAGAAAGGTTATCACCTGGCTCCTCTCGATCTTGCGGCAATAGAAGAATCCTGGCTGGATCTTCCCGGAAGAGAGGGGAACCGGTTTTTTGATGAACCCTTTGCAGGAAGCAGCCGGGAAAAGCAAAAAGGGATCGCCCTGGTAGTAGGAGCCCTGGAGGATACAAATAATGTTGCCTTCACAGAGCTATACAGATTGAAAAAGGCAGGTCTTCTGGAATTATGGATCGTGGGAAGGGATACGCCTCTCTCCAGGAGGGTTTCCGATCGGGTTTTCCCCGATTTCTCCCAATTCCCCCAGGCCTTAGGATATGCCCTTTTGGAGAAAAAACCGCTTGAGATCTTCACCAACCCTGAAGAACTCCATGAAACCTGTGAAAGAGAGACAGAAGAAAGAATAATCCGTACCCTGGCCAGGGAGAAAACCCCCTTTGGTCTGAACCTATTCTGGAATTCCAGGAATGGTGAATATCTTCTGGATAAACTTAAAAAAACAGGGCTTAGACCAGAGAGGTTCGGCCTTGGACTTGAGGACTATGATCTTGTTCTGGATATCGGAGAGGGAAAAGCGGATTACAATCCCGGTAGTCTTGTTCGGTTAGGAAGGGAGACCAAGGGATCAACCCTGTTTCTGCCTCTCCATCGGGATCTGTGGTTATGCGGAACCTCCTACCCCACCGGCAAGAAACCCTTGGAAAGCGGCAGCATGGAAACCTCTCTTTTGAAAAAGGAATTTTCTGCGATCCTGGATTGATCGGAAAAAAAGATAAAGGAGAACAAGATGTCGATGGACGATTTAAGTAAAATAATAGCCTTTGCAATTGAGAGGGAAAAGGAAGCTGTCGATTTTTACACAGATCTGACTGATAAGGCGAGGTTTGTTCCCCAGAGGGAACTCCTCCTGGAACTGGCGGATATGGAAAGGGGCCATATAAGGGTTCTTCAAAGCCTGGAAAAAAAGGGTTTTTCAAAACTAACCCCTAAAAAACCCCTAAACCTTAGGCTTGGGGATTACATGATCCCCTGGGAAAAGCCCCTTGCTGAACTGGACTACCAGGGGATCCTTCTCCTGGCTATAAAAAGGGAGGAGACCTCCTACAGGCTTTATACAGACCTGGCGGCAGAAACCGATTCCGAGGAAGAGAAGGTGCTTTTTACCCGTATTGCCGGAGAGGAAGCGGAACATAAGCTGAAATTTGAGACCCTGTACGATGAGGATATTTTAAAGGAAAACTAGGCAGGGTCGGCTGGATCCCAAAGGGATCTCCACCTTTACTGAAAGAAGGATTGCCAATACTGAGGCCGGGGAATAATTCCCTGGCCTTTTTTATACGCTTTTTATAAATCCAAACCTTACCACTGAAAGGCTTTAAATTTTAACAGATATTCTTTATATTCAAGGCTGCTCCAGTTAATCGGCCTGCCTAAGACCGCTGAAAACCGGGGTACCCGGTATACTGCAACCGTAAGTTTAAAAGCTTCTCAGGATCAAAAGGAAATCAGGGCATGGATGAATTAAAGGAAAAACCTCTTATCGTTCAAAGTGACGGCAGTCTTCTTATGGATGTCCATAATCCCGAAGCAGAAGAAGCGAGAAGCCGGATTGCTGTTTTTTCCGAACTGGAGAAATCACCGGAACATATCCACACCTACCGGATTACGCCCCTTTCTCTCTGGAATGCCGCTTCTGCAGGGTACACTCCGCAACAGGTTATTGAACGGCTGCGAGGCTGTTCCCGGTATGCCCTTCCGCAAACTGTGGAGGTCACCATCCTGGATCAGATGGAGCGTTTTGGAAAACTGATCCTCTCTCCTCATACTGAAAACACCCTTTTCCTCCATACCCAGGATCCGGCAATAAGGGCGGAGATCCAATCTACAAAAAGGCTGGAAAAATACCTTTCCCCGGAGGGTGATGGTTTTATTGTGAATCTGGTGGACCGGGGGACAGTTAAACAGGAACTTATCCGATTAGGGTATCCTGTAAAGGATGAAGCTCCCTTGGCGGAGGGGGATCCCCTGCCTATAACCCTGCGGGAGATAACCCTTCAGGGAGATCCCTTTGTAGTGAGGGATTACCAGGCCGAGGCCGCCAGAGCCTTAACTGGGGACAGAGAGCCGGGTACGGGTTTTGGTGTTATTGTCCTTCCCTGCGGATCGGGAAAAACCATAGTAGGTATAAAGGTTCTGGAGATCCTTTCCACCAATACCCTTATAATTACCACAAATATAGCGGCGGTGCATCAATGGATAGACGAACTCATCGATAAGACTAATCTTCCCAGGGAAGAGATAGGAGAGTATACGGGGGACAGAAAAGAGATAAAGCCCATCACCATAGCGACCTACCAGATCCTTACCTGGAGGCCGGACAAGGAGGCGGATTTTCCCCACTTTGCTATTTTCAGATCCAGAAAATGGGGCCTTATAATCTACGATGAGGTTCATCTCCTGCCTGCACCGGTTTTCAGGGTTACAGCGGAAATCCAGGCCCTTCGCAGGCTTGGACTTACCGCCACCTTAGTAAGGGAGGACCACCGGGAGGAGGATGTCTTTGCCCTGATAGGCCCTAAAAGGTACGATGTCCCCTGGAAGGAGCTGGAGGCGAAGGGATGGATTGCGGAAGCTTACTGTTTCGAGATCCGGCTGGATCTGCCAAAGGAGCTTAGAATACCCTATGCCGTGGCAGACAAGAGGGAAAAATTTCGTCTTGCTGCGGAGAATCCTCTAAAACTTGCCATTACCAAAGAGCTTATAGAAAACCATCGGGAGGATCTGATTCTGGTAATCGGTCAATACCTTAATCAACTTTCCGAGATTGCAAAGAATCTGAAGGCTCCCTTAATTACAGGCAAGACCCCTAATGCGGAGCGGGAGAGGATCTATAAACTCTTCCGCCAGGGGAAAATAAGACTGATTGTGGTATCCAAGGTGGCGAATTTTGCCATTGATCTGCCCGATGCCTCGGTGGCGATTCAGGTCTCCGGCACCTTCGGATCCCGGCAAGAGGAAGCGCAGAGATTGGGCAGAATCCTGAGACCAAAGGAGAGGAACTCCTATTTCTATTCCCTGGTAACCCGCTATACGGTAGAGGAAACCTTTTCGGCCAACAGACAGAAATTTCTTACCGAGCAGGGATACAAATATCACATCGACTTCTGGGAACTCTCCTCCAAAGGAGATTCGGAAAATTAATAAAAAGCCGGATGCTCCGGTGAGGGCATACAAAGGATCTCCAGAAATTTCAGATCAAAAAAGGTCTGGGCATTAGCAGGAAGCAGTACCGCTGCTGTATCCGCTCCGCTTCCAGAGCCTGCTATTGCTATCACTGCCTTACCTTCGGGAACAAGACCCGCATCCGCGGCCATGAGGGTTATCTCCGCTGCAACCTTAACCCCCTGGCCGAAGGTTCTTAAGGTAAAGGCAATTATCTCATCGGTTTCATAGGTGCCGAACTTCTTCCTTACCGATCGTCCGATTCCGCCAAAGGCATGGGTTGTGGTGAGAATCCTGATCCCTTTCTCCTTCAGAATCTCTGCATTTTCAGTTTTAAACTCCTGGTGATAGGGCTTTTGAAAACCGGTAGAATGGGAGACTGCAACCACTGTGAAATTCTTGAAAAGAGTAGCAGCCTTTACTGCCGTGGCTCCCGATGTGGAGGCCACCAGGATTGTATCAATCCTCAGAGCTGTCGCCCGGTTAAGGACGATCTCCAGGGTTCTCTCTGTGTTAACCGGTCCGGGTTGGGAAAAATAAAAGCTTTGACCTGTGGTTTCCATAATTTACTCCTCCTCCATAAAGGGATACTGTATCTCGGAAGCGGGAAGGAAATTCTCTTTAATAGCCCTGGGAGAAAGCCACCGGTAAAGGTTGATAGCTGAACCAGCCTTATCATTGGTCCCGGAAGCCCTGGCGCCTCCAAAGGGCTGCTGTCCCACCACCGCTCCGGTAGGTTTATCATTAATGTAGAAATTCCCGGCGGTATTTACCAGAAACCTAGAAATCCTCTCTACTGCATACCGGTCCCTGGCAAAGAGGCTGCCTGTCAAACCATAGGGTGTTGCCCTGTCGCAGGCCTCAAGTGCTTCCTCAATCTGGTTGTCCTTGTAAACATACAGGGATAACACGGGGCCGAAGAGCTCCTCGGTCATGGTGAAGTAATCGGGTCTTTCTGCTCGTATCAGAGTCGGATGGATAAAATATCCGGTCGAAGCATCGTACCGTCCTCCTGCAAGGATCTCTGCTTCTTTATCCTTTCTTGCTCTCTCTATTGCCGAGGTTATTTTTTTATAGGCGGATGCATCTATTACGGCATTTACAAAATTCCTGAAGTCCTCCGGAGGGCCTAGGGTGAGACCTTCTGCGGCTGCAACCGCTCTCTCTCGGAATTCCGGCCAGAGAGATTCGGGAATAAAAGCTCTCGAGGCAGCGGAACATTTTTGTCCCTGATACTCAAAGGCTCCTCTAACGCAGGCAGACACAAGCTCCTCCAGTTCCGCCGAGGGATGGGCAAAGATGAAGTCCTTCCCCCCTGTTTCCCCTACAATCCTGGGATAACTTCTGTAGTTCTCAATATTACTGCCCAGGGTTTTCCACATTCCCTGGAATACCGATGTAGAGCCGGTAAAATGTATACCCGCAAGATTCGGATCCTTTAAGACCGCCTCTCCTAAAACCGCCCCTTCGCCGGGCAGAAAATTTATAACCCCTTCGGGAAGTCCTGCCTCCATGAGGAGCCTCATGATGTAGTAACCTGAATAAACTGCCGTAGAAGCAGGTTTCCAGAGAACTACATTCCCAAGCATGGCAGGAGCCGAGGGAAGGTTCCCTGCTATGGAGGTAAAATTGAAGGGTGTAATAGCAAAGACAAAACCCTCCAGTGGTCTGTATTCAACCCTGTTCCAGATACCCCGGGGCGAATAGGGCTGATCCTCATAGATCCTCCGGGCATAGAAGGCATTATAACGAAAAAAATCTATCAATTCACAGGCGGAATCGATCTCCGCCTGAAAGGCGTTTTTCCCTTGGCACAGAAGGGTAGAAGCATTAAGAATCTGCCTCCAGGGCCCGGCAAGAAGATCGGAAGCCCTTTGGAAAATAGAGAGCCTATGCTCCCAGGAGAGTTCTCCCCACTCCCTGGCTGCCTTCCTGGAAGCCTCCAAAGCCAAAGCCACTTCTTTTGCACCTGCTTTATGATACACTCCCAGGCTGTGTCCGTGATCATGGGGAATCCGGCATTCTCCCAGGTTTCCCGTTCTGACCTCCCGGCCTCCGATTATACAAGGAATCTCTATCTCCCGGCTTCTAAACTCCCTTATCTTTTCCTTAAGCTCCAACTTTTCCCTGCTGCCCGGTTTATAGGACAGGACAGGTTCATTTGCGGGAACCTCCAGTTTATAAACAGCTGAACTCATGCTCTCCTCCTTAAAACCTCTCCCTCCTGGAGAGAATATCTAGTTTTTGTTATATAAAACCCCTCACCACAAGCTTCGAAGAACTAAGTATAACATAAATCTCCCCTAAGGGGGTAATCATCTCAGCAGCTCCCCTCTATTAAAGTCTCTTTCCGGGGAAAGATCCCTTAGGATCTCCTCCTCCTCTTCAGATAAGGAGGATCCGGTAGCCTTTTTGGCAATTACCTCCCCAGCTCCGGGACCAAGCATAAAACCTTGTCCGCACATCCCTCCCGCCAGATAATACCCTTCAAGGTCTGCCACCCCCCCCAATAGGGGAAGTCCGTCGGGGGTCATGGGATACAAACCTCGCCAGATTCTCCTGACCCGGAGAGGAGCAAGCCTCGGCACCAGGTTAAGTATTCTTTTGGATAGGGCAGGCAAAAACCCTGCGGTTTCCAGGGTATCCAGCCCGCGGATGGGAGGATCCGGGGTTAGGCAGAAAACAACCTGTCCTGTTTTTATCTGGAAAAAATAGCAGTTGGCGGAACCGGGAAAACTGCGGAGATCCACAATCAGGGGCTTGAAAAGGGGAGCCACAGGTTCCGTTACCCCTGCTTCGTGGGGTTCTCCTATCACGGGTGGGATATAATTTGTGGGAACCTGGATCTCTCGTATCCTGGCCCCGGAGGCATTCAGTACCACCGGCGCCTGGAAGTTTCCTCTTTCCGTTTCCACCCCTGTAACCTTCCCTTTTTCTGCCGTTACCTTGAGAACCCGGCAGGGGAAAAGAAATTCCACCCCCTCCCTCCTGGCCTGCCGATACATGGAAAGAAGAGCCAGAAGGGGCGAACAATGCCCATCCCTGGGGGAAAAGGTTCCTCCAAGAAGCCCCTCCCGGTTGAGATCGGGTACAAGATCCAGAAGCTCCCGAGCAGGCAGCCAGGATATATCAAGATTATAGTTTTTCTGAAATTCCAGAAGAGATAGCAGGGTAGCCCTGTGTCCTTCATTAAAGACCGGAAAACAGTATCCCCCGGTGCTCCATTCTATTTCATCCCCATAAATCTCTTTCCAGGTGGAAAAAACAGGGAGACTTTTTAAACCAAGACGGATCTTTGCCGGATCGGAGTGGGTTGCCCTAACCCCGCCAATGGCAGCCTTGTTTGATCCCTGACCCGGACTGGAAGC
>Ga0067045_1003397_pt1 | contig 39675 bp, 31 predicted proteins | sample TerdegcTABiofilm_FD_59184 | JGI IMG/M metagenome (GOLD analysis project Ga0067045, IMG submission 59184) | Combined Assembly of (Gp0054472, Gp0054536) Wastewater bioreactor microbial communities from Singapore -Terephthalate degrading... | reverse complement strand
GTACGTTGCCGGATACAAATGCGTCGGCTGCTGCGATCAATTGCCCTTTTTTTACGGTGTCTCCTTTCTTTACAACCGGTGAAACCGGTGCCCCTATGTGCTGCCTCAAAGGTATAATCACCTTTTCCGGAAGAGGCGCCGCTTCAATCGGCTTGGCAGCGGTATACTTCTTGCTGTCGTCAGGGTGTACTCCTCCACGAAAACTCTTCATCTCTTTACCCCCGTATAATTTTTTTATAAGGTTTATTATTTGTGAATTTCCAGCTACAAACCTTATAGATTCTACCCTCACTCCACTTTAAACTCACTGGAAATTTAGACACTGCTCCGACTAATCCCCTCATTTTTAAACGAGGGATACAGCCGGGTTACTACCCAAATCATAGTATAAGAACTACAAGCCCTTTACCCCTGCTTCGTCAGCAAGAAGGCGGAAGTTCGTACTTATTATAATGTACTATCAACGAACAATGCAATAGTCTAGTCGTTAAGCTTGTGAGCAGTTTGTTCCACAAACTTAGGAACCACTTTTTATCGGCTTGCTTATGCCGGACAAAGTCCTTAAAATAAAAAAAACTATATATCTCAATAGCAATTTAATCAGTAGCAGACCGGATCACGGATATTAAGAAATTATTAACTTATTGATTTAATTATGCAAAACGAAATTCACAATATCTTTATTTTTAATAACACTTATTTTTTGTTCCGGTTTATGGGATTCAGTAAAAGCTTCAAGCAAATAAACACCAGGTGATAAATTATTAAAACAATATAAACCTTTACTGTCAGTCTTAGTCGAAGCTAAAATTTCACTGCTGCCAAAATTACTAATATTTATAGTAGCACCAGCTATTGGTGTATTATTTAAAAAATTTATTACTGTTCCGCCAAGAGTAATATGTTCTGTATATGAGACAATTATTTTCAAGATTCCGTTAACAACTATACTATCAGGCCGTGAAAAATAACTGTCAATGTTTACTTGATGATCTAAAGAAACAATATCTTCCTTAGTTATTTCATTATTCAGTTTAATTAAGGTATTGATCTCTACATCCTTCGTAAATACTGTGGACTGGCTAAGACCGCTATTATTCTTTCCTTTAGTAGATGTCAGAGCAAATAGTTTTAAAATAATTTGAACCTGTAAAACTGCACTTTCCATGAGTAAAGTATTAAATTTTTCAACACGTTGAAATACTTTAACATTTGAAACCGGCATGGTAATATCTACCGACCTGGTCCAGTTTACTATTTTTTCATAAGTATTGGTTGATAATGTTTGTTCTTTCAATGAAAATCCTCCATAATATTAAAATATAAAAGAGTTTTTCAGTATAATAAATTATAGATAATATTCACAAATAATATTATAATGGAAAAAAATACACCTCTTATTTATTAGCAGAATCCAATAAATAAGAGGTGTTTGTTGGTAGTCAAACTAAAGTTTAACTAACTTTAGCCTCAATTCTAAGTTTGTCGGCAACCATTGCGATAAATTCCGAATTTGTTGGTTTACCCCGCTCCAGATTTATCGTATAACCAAAAAATTTAGTCATCATCTCTACATTTCCACGATCCCAGGCCAATTCTATTGCATGTCTGATTGCCCGCTCAACTCTGCTGGGTGTTGTTTGATACTTCATGGCGATCATCGGATAAAGCTCTTTTGTAACAGCGCCGAGTAAATTAACTTCACTGATAACCATCAAAATAGCGTCTCTCAAGTAATGATAACCTTTAATATGCGCGGGCACGCCCATCTCATGAATTATGTTGGTTACAGCAATATCAAGATTTTTAGGTTTAACCGGCGTAATATACTGTGTAACATTAATTCCTTCCGCTAATTGACGTATTCGAGTGGCCAGAACATTAAAATCAAACGGCTTTAAAATATAATAATCGGCACCTAATTCAACTGCTTTTTGGGTTACGCTTTCCTGCCCAAAAGCAGTCAACATAATTACTTTAGGTCTATTGACGCCACCTTCCAAGATAAGTTTTTCCAGAACACCGATGCCGTCAAGATGAGGCATGATGATATCCAGAACTATTATATCCGGGTTGGTTTCCCTTATCATTTGAAGGGCTTCCAAACCGTTATAGGCTATACCTGTAAGATTCAAGTCTTCCTGTTGATTAATAAACTCTTTCAGCAATTCGCAGAACTCTCTATTATCATCTGCGATTAATAATCGGATGGACTTTTCTGACATTTAACTTGCCCGCCTCCTATTTCTATATTTTGTAAATTGTTCTATATATCAAAACTGATTCGACGGCAAAAAAAAAATTCCTTCATATGGTTTCAAAAATAATGGTAATAGATGGTATCAAAGTATCTGAAAAGCTTCAAAACCGCTAACTTGCGATTTTATAATTTTTTTCCATTGGTAATATTTCTGCTTCCCGAAGCATCCACTCAACCGGTACCCCATAACCTCTTGTTGGATCATTGACAAAAACATGGGTTATCGCACCAACAAGTTTATCATCTTGAATAATCGGACTTCCACTCATGCCCTGTATGATTCCACCAGTTTGTTCAAGAAGGCGTGGGTCTGTAATTTTTATTATTATACCCTTGCCATCATGCACTGCGTTTAAGTTAAGCTTCAATATTTCCACTGAAAATTTTTCGACCTGTTCATCCTTTAATACGGTTAGTATCTCCGCCTTTCCCTCATGAATCTGATTCGCCGGCGCTACGGTCTTAAGCATATTTTGATTGGCATTTTCAAGAGGTTTTTGCAAGTTTCCCAAAAATGCCTAGTTTTGTATTTTTTGAAATTGTGCCGTTAATCTTCTTGTCATCTTGAAATATTCCGATTTTTTCACCCGGTTGACCGCGTTTTCCCCGGTGAATCGCCTGAATGCTGGCCCCAACTATCCTGCCGTCGGATAAGTTGAATGGTTGCGCTGAACCAATATCAGTAATGACATGACCCAACGCGCCATAAGTCATGCTTTCCGGTTCATAAAATGTGAGAGTTCCCAGGCCTGCCGCGCTGTCTTTGATTAGCAGTCCAATCCGGTACCGTGAGGTTTCTGTGCAGTATACCGGATTAATCTTTGTGTAAAAAATATCTGTCCCGTGTTTTACCTCCAGATTCAGAGGTTGTCCGGAAGTTCCCGCACGGGTAACCATATCACGTACTTGCCCTTCACTTTTAACATCCTCATTATTTATTTTTAAGATTATATCTCCAACGCTTATTCCGGCGTCGACAGACGGGTTGACTTTATTACCGGACTGTTCTTGAATTGCAGAATATCCCACTACTATTACACCCTTAGAGTGAAGCAGAACTCCTATCGACTGACCGCCGGGCACGACCTTAACCTGGGGAACAATGCTGACAGCCGTATCGCGCAGAGATATGAGCCTAAATAAATCTAATGCGATTTGCTTTTGCCCGGAGCCGGCTGCCGCCAGACATGAGTCCGGAGCTGAATTCCGCATTTTCAATTTAAATTTATAATTTTGACAATTATCGTATTCCTGGTGCAAATGCACTCTTACATTATTCCAATTATTATTCCAGTGAACGGGAACGGGGAAATTCAATTGATAAATGAGTATTCCGGTCAAAAATAAAAATATGCCGCCTAATAAACCCCGTCTTTTCCCCCTCAAGCATCACCCCTCCAATTTTAGTGTCGCCCCACCTCCATATTTTCACGATATCATGAAATAATTCAAAATATATTGTGTAATCTTAAGATAACCTTAATAAATCACTTTTATTCCGCCTAAATGTGCCTCAACTTGCCAAAACGGCAATTATAACGGCTTCAAAACTGCCATGCAACTTATTGTTTTATTCCCTCATATAGCCTGTAACAATTAAGTCATTTTTTTACATTTGATATTTCGGGTATTCAGAATTCAGGAGTCAGAATTCAGAATATTTCAAAACGATAAACCAATCTCTTATTCTGACTCCTGGCTCCTGACTACTGACTACTGAAGATTAAAGATTATAGAGATTATCCAATAAGTCAAAGCGGCAAAAACGATGGTAACCGGCAGGGTAATCATCCAGGCTAATACAATCTTTTCAGCTGTATTCCACTTAACTGAAGAAATTCGTTTGGCCGTGCCGACGCCCATTATTGAAGATGATATTACATGAGTGGTGCTGACCGGCAGCTTGAGCAGGGTAGCAAGAATGATGATCAACGCTGAACTAAAGTCCGCGGCAAAACCGTTGGAAGGTTCTAGTTTAATAATCTTCGAACCGACTGTTTTAATAATTTTCCACCCACCGACCGAAGTCCCCAGTGCCATTGCTATAGCGCAAGAACTCTTAACCCAAAACGGCACTTCCAGATCCGCTTGCAGCCCGCCCGCCACCAAAGCGAAAGTGATAATACCCATTGATTTTTGAGCGTCGTTTGTGCCGTGGCTGAATGACTGCCAGGCGGCTGTAAATATTTGAAGGAAACGGAACCGGCGGTTTATTTTAGCCGGGTGAGCGTTCTTAAAAATAATCCGGATCAGGTTCATTATGACGAAACCTACAGAAAATGCTATTAAGGGAGAACTAATCAGGGCCTCGATAATGGTAAAAAATCCTTTATAATTAACTGCTTGAAACCCGGCAGCGGCGAAAACGGCACCTGCAAGGGAGCCGATCAGGGCATGCGAAGAACTGCTCGGTATGCCGAAATACCAGGTAATCAGGTTCCAGGCAATACCTGAAATCAAAGCGGCGGCGACAATGTACATACCATGCTCAAGTTCCATCGGGTTAGCTATTTTTCCGCCAATAGTTTTTGCCACTCCGGTAAAAAGCATGGCGCCCAGGAAGTTCATGACGGCTGCCAGAAAGATGGCAGTCCTGGGAGGAAGCGCTTTTGTGGATATTGATGTGGCAATTGAGTTGGCCGTATCATGAAAGCCGTTGATGAAGTCAAAGATAAGCGCCAGGAATACGACCAGAACTATGACAATTATAGTGGAATCAAACATTTATTTTCCCCTTACGAACTCCGCATCATAATACCTTCAAGAATATTTGCCACATCCTCGCAGGAATCAGATACAGCTTCCATCATACCGTATATGTCTTTCCTTTTTATTAATTCAATCGCGTCAGTACAAGTGGAAAAGAGAGTTTTCAAGCTGTCCCGGAGCAGGTCGTCCGCCACATTTTCCAGTTCGTTGATCTTGTGAGTGTGATTAGTCATATCTGTAAGCCTTTTTTCCACCAGGTGGTTGATTGCATAAACAACTTCCTGAACACACATCTCAATATTCTTTGTAAAAAGCATCATATAATCATCTGCTTCAACTATATTATAAAGCTCCAGACGGGAAGCGCATGCTTCCAGGCAATCTAATATATCATCCAGTTTTAAGGTTAGTCCCAGGATGTCTTCCCGTTCAAAGGGTGTTATAAAGGTTCTGTTTAAAGCCAGAATGATTTCATGAGTATAATGGTCGCCCATATCCTCAACTGTTTTGAGCTGGAGCGCATACTCTTCCGCCTCGTTCAGCTTGCTGATCTCTTCCCGGAAAACTTGAATGGCAAGTTGGAGGTTCTTCGCTATCATCAACAAATTTTCAAAAAAAATATCCTTCTTTTTTTGAAACATTCCCTGACTCCTTCTATGAAATAAAAATGTTGCTTCTTCTGGTATATTATCATAACTTAATGTTAAATCAATGTTAAATTTATCAAATTAGGAAACAGCGGGTAAAAAATCTTCAATACAGTTTTCTATGGATGGATAGACGGATATTGCGGCATTTGCTAAAAAGGATGCTCATAGGAGCATCCTTTTTATTTCCGGCTATTGTTTCCCAGCCATGGTTTGTTCGGCCCGTTCGATGGCAAGTCTGACCAGGTTACCACAGTTTTTCGAAGAGACATTACCAAAGTAGCCGCCATCCCTGCGCACCACGTCGCCTACACCTAATTCGTCGGCTAATTCATACTTCAGCCTTTCGGACATTACTCCTCCACGCCTTCTGCTCATTAGCCCAACCTCCTTTATTTACGGAAACAATAGCTAATAATATTATTCGATTATGCTTGATCATTTATAATAACAGTTTTTTTCATTGATTCTAACATTAATATACCGGAAAGTGTTCCGCCAGCCACTCAAAGAACACTTCCCATACTTCCAGGTGGCGCCCGGTAAACTGGTGATCGGCTTCCGGGATAATTTGAATTTTTTTCGGTTCGCCGGCGGCGCGGTAAATTGACCAGGCGTTCTCAACCGGTACTACCTGATCATTACTCCCGTGAATCACCAACAGCGGACTTGGAGCAACCAGCGCGGCCCGGCTGAATACGTCATGCCGGTCCAGGTCGGCGATAAAACTCTTTTTTATCCGCAACGCGTCTTCTTCCTCCGACAATCTAATCATATCACTATCCTCGCCAGTTGACTGGACACGTAACCGAGCGAATACTTCACTCAACGCGCCCGGCGCCGCCCAGGTGCACACCCCCGCCACATCGCCGCCGGCCCTGCCAAGACAAATAGCCGCCGTACCGCCGAAACTCCGGCCAACTGTGACAACTCTGTTGAAACCCAACCCACGGCAATAGTCCACTGAACACTTAATATCCCCGATATGCCGCGTAAGGCTTACGTCGGCAAAATCACCTTCGCTTTCCCCACATCCGCTAAAGTCAAAAAGTAAAGTGGCGTAGCCGCGCACCCCCAGTTCCTCTGCCATCGCAACGGCCCGGCCGCCGCCTTCCTTGCTGCCGGTAAAGCCGTGGCAGACGACTACTACCGTACCGCCGGCCGGACCGGCATAAAGAATCCCGGACAGGTTAAGTCCCGCTTTGTTAGGGTACTTAATTCTATTCCAGACAAACTGATGCCCCAAACTTGCTCGCCTCGTTTCATCTCTTTGATTCTTATCAGCCATTCACCTTAAATATTAAAACAAGCTTATAACGTAATGATAGGAAACAGCATATCCTATGTCAAGACAGCAAGCGCTATACCAATCTAAGGATCAATGCCCGCTTCCTCTTTATACTCACTTCCAGGTTGCCTGGAGGAAGGTATTCAACCGTTTCAGACACGTCCATAAGATTTATCATGACCCGGCGGTCGGCCAAATTTTTCTTGATCCGGCCCGGTATATTCGGATTCATAGCAATATCCACGTTTACTGTTCTTTCAGCCGAGCTATTATTCAAACCTACAATGATGGTATTGCCGCGAAATTCCCTCATGTAAACATATAAGTCATAGCTGGAATAAAGAGTAAAAAGGTAGCCGTATTGAAGAGCTTCGTTTTCCCGGCGAATTCTGATTAATTTGCGCAGGCTGCGGTAAATAAAACTTTCCGCAGTATAGTAGGGAAACGGTTCCAGGGTAGACGGGTCGATTTTTTCCCACGGCATATCCCGGCGCAGGTAAGCGTCTCCGCCTTCATTCCGGTCGCCCTCCAAACCAACTTCCGTGCCGTAATAAATCTGGGGGATACCCCTGGTCGTAAACAAAAAAGACAAAACATAAACAACCAGGTTCGCCGCCTCGCTCCTGTCTCCATCGGAATAATCCACCGCCCAGCTCATTATCCTTTTTTCCAGATCGTGGTTGTCTACAAGGGTGACCAGGCGGTTGGCATTATTGTATTTCCAGTCGGTATCCAGCACCCCCGGCACTTCCGGCGCGGCGCCTCCGCGCGGCCCGGCAATAGCCGCCATTCCCTTCCTTTGTCCGGGCGGCTTATTGTCTTCGTCCCGGATCATTACATCAATGATATTGCCGCACAGGGGAAAGTCAAATAGAGAGTCAAAGTCGTGTTCTCTCTGGTATTTGGAGACGGAATCCGCGTCAAAATCCAGCACCTCGCCCAGGAAAAAAGTATTCCGGTATTTGCCCCGCACATAGGCTTTAAAATAGTACCAGAAAGCCTGGTCGATATATCTGGCCGAATCCAGCCGGATGGCGTCTATTCCGGTATCCTCAATCCAATCAATGATGTTATTTACAAAATAGTCCCGGACATCGGCCTGTCCGTGATCCAGAGCCGGCAGCCCGAAAGGCATATCGTCCTGATGATCTTTAAACCAGCGCGCGGGCAGGCGGCGCGGATATTTCCTGTAATTTTCGTTATGGTATCCCGTATGGCTGACGATCACATCCAGAATAACTTTAATTCCATTTTGATGCAGTTCATCAACCAGTCTCTTTAATTTATCCCTGCCGTTATCCTCCGTTTCAGGGATAAGATGAAAGTCTACCCGTTCAAAGTCAAGGGCCCAGTAACCATGGTAGCCTTCAGCCAACCCCGCCGCGCCTTCAATACCACCTATACTCAGATAAACCGGGGTGATCCACAGGGCTGTAACACCGAGATGCTTTAAGTAAGGAATCTTTTCAATAATCCCGGCGAAATTTCCTCCGTGGTAATTATTCAGGCCGGCAGGCGTGCCGGCTGAATCATCGTTCGAAGTCCCGCCGCGGCAGAAGCGGTCGGTAATAATAAAGTAAATGATGTCGGCCTGCGATATTCCTTCCGTCCGGTACATAGTCCCGACAACCGCCATTTCATAAAGATCACCGTTTTATGATTTCCACCTTAAAATGGGCTTACGGGCAGCTTTTACGCCATCCAGCCGTCCGACTACTGTAGTATGGGGGGCCTGTTTTACTTTTTCCGGTTCCTGTTCAACCTCCCGGGCAATACTAACCATAGCGTCGACAAACCCGTCTAAGGCTTCCAGGTTTTCAGTCTCCGTCGGCTCGATCATCAACGCCTCCTTGACGATCAAAGGAAAGTAAACGGTGGGCGGGTGATAACCATAATCCAGCAGCCGCTTGGCAATGTCCTCGGTGGTAACACCCTTTTCCTTTTGCCGGCTGCCCGACAGCACAAACTCATGCTTGCAAACCTGATCATAGGGAAGATCGTAATATTCCTTGAGTCTCTTCATCATATAGTTGGCATTCAGCACGGCGTCCTCCGCCGCCCGTTTCAAACCTTCCGGCCCCATGGCCAGGATGTAGGCGCAGGCCTTAACTACCACTCCGAAGTTACCGTAAAAGGATCTTATCTTTCCGATAGACAAAGGGCGGTCGTAATCCAGAGAGTAACGGCCGTCCTCCCTCAGTTCCACTACCGGCTTGGGCAGGAAGGGCACCAGATGCTCTTTCACTCCCACCGGACCGGAGCCGGGGCCGCCTCCGCCGTGGGGAGCGGCAAAGCTCTTATGCAAATTCAGGTGCACAACGTCAAAACCCATATCGCCCGGAGTCGAAATTCCCAGAATGGCGTTGGCGTTGGCCCCGTCGTTGTAGAGTAGACCGCCCGCGTTGTGGACAATTTCGGCTATTTCTCTAATATCAGACTCAAAAAGACCGAGTGTATTGGGATTGGTCAGCATGATCCCGGCGACCCGGCCGTCAACCGTTTTTTTCAAGTCGTCCAGGTCCAGACGGCCGTTTTTGCCGGACTTTATTTCAACAATCTCCAGGCCGGTCATCCGGGCAGACGCCGGGTTGGTTCCGTGGGACGAATCAGGTACGATAATCCTGGAACGGTGTCCCTCGCCCCGGTGATCATGGTAAGCCTTGATCATCATCAGGCCGGCCAGTTCACCGTGAGCGCCGGCCGCGGGCTGCAGGGACACCCTGGCCATCCCGGTGAGTTCGGAAAGATAACGGTCCATATTATAAAGCAATTCCAGGCAACCCTGAACCGTATCTTCACTCTGGTAAGGATGGACCCTGGCGAAACCGCCCAGGCGCGCCACATCCTCATTGACCTTGGGATTATACTTCATTGTACAGGAACCGAGCGGGTAAAAACCATTATCAACCCCGTAGTTGCGCCGTGACAGCCGGGTAAAGTGTCGCACCGCCTCTACTTCGCTGACTTCCGGCAGACCGGGCGAATTCCGGCGCAGGTACTCCGGGGGAATCAACCGTTCTATCTCCTCCTCGGGAACATCTATGGCAGGCAGGGAGATACCGGTCCGGCCCGGGGCGCCTTGTTCGAAGATGAGTTCCTCCACAATTATACCTCCATTACTATTCAAGTATTCAGAATTCAGGACGATAAACCATTCGCCGCGCTATATTTAACCAGCCGGTCGATTTCGTCCCTGGTCCTGTTTTCAGTAACGGCAATTAACAGCGAATTCTTTAACTCGGGATAGTCTTTGGCCAGAGGATAACCTCCGATGATTTTACTATCCAGCAGGCGGGCGTTTATAATATCGGTATCTTCCTTACCGGTTACGGCAAACTCTTTAAAGAACGGGGCGTTGAAGGTTGGAGTAAAATTGCCGGTCTCCAGCAGGCGGCGGTAAGCATAATGGGACTTTTGCAAACATAGCTCGGCGACTTGCCGGAGTCCCCTTTTACCCAGTACGGTTAAATAAACAGTGGCAGCAAGGGCGCACAGCGCCTGGTTGGAACAAATGTTGGAGGTGGCCTTTTCCCGCCTGATGTGCTGCTCCCTGGCCTGCAGAGTCAGAATAAATCCCCGGTTGCCTTCGCCGTCGGTGGTTTGGCCCACGATACGGCCGGGCAGCCGGCGCATCAGCTTTTCAGTAGTGGCCATAAAGCCGAAATAAGGCCCGCCAAAGCTCAGGGAATTGCCCAGCGCCTGGCCTTCTCCAACCACAATGTCCGCCCCTGTCTCACCGGGTGATTTCAGTAAACCAAGCGAGATTGGGTCGGCGCTAACAATTAACAGAGCTTTATGCCGGTGGGCCAGTTCAGCTAATTCAGCCAGATCTTCCAGTGCCCCGAAAAAGTTCGGGTTTTGCACGACAATAGCGCTGGTTTGGCCGTTAATCAACTCACCGGCCCGCTGAACATCAGTAAGTCCGTCCTTGTAGCCCAGTTCTCTGACCCTGGCGCCGCTAAAGCGGGAGTAAGTCTTTACCACTTCCCGGGCTTCAGGGTGGACTGTCCGGGAAAGCAAGACCTCCCCGCGCCCGGTGGCCTGGCAGGCCATGGCCACGGCTTCGGCCATGGCGCTGGCGCCGTCATACACGGAAGCGTTGGACACCTCCATCCCCGTCAGTTCGCAGATCATGGTCTGGTATTCAAAGATAGCCTGCAAGGTCCCCTGGCTTATTTCAGGCTGATACGGGGTATAAGCGGTGTAAAACTCCTGGCGCAGGAGAACGTGGTTGATTATACTGGGAACATAATGGTCGTATGCTCCCGCCCCGAGAAAACAGGTATAATCATCCAGATTTTTATTCTTCCCCGCCAGGGCTTTCATATGGCGAACCGTTTCCATTTCCGGAAGAGGGCCGGGCAGGTTTAAGCGGCCTTTACAGCGCACCCCGGCAGGTATGTCGGCAAACAATTCTTCCACTGAATCAACGCCAACGGTATCCAGCATTCGCTTGCGGTCTTCGTCGGTAATGGGAAGATACGGGTACACCGGCTCAAGCCTCCTTGCAATACTGTTCATATTCCTCAGCGGAAAGCAGGGTATCCAACTCGCCCGGGTCAGATATCGACACTACCACAAACCAACTCCCGTAAGGGTCGCTGTTAACTAGTTCCGGTGATGTGAACAGCCGCTCGTTGACCTTGGTTATTTTGCCGCTTACCGGGGAATATACATCTGAAGCGGCCTTGACCGACTCAACCACTGCGAATGCTTCACCTGCGCCAACTTCCTCCCCGACCTCGGGCAGTTCAACAAAAACGATGTCACCCAGGGCATGCTGGGCATGGTCGGTAATACCTATTGACGCTTCGACTCCTTCCAACCTGACCCATTCATGCTCACGGGAGTATTTCAGATCAGCCGGGATGTTCATACTCTTATTCCCCCAATTAATTATTTATTATTCAGGTATTCAGAATTCATTAGTCAAAACTCAGAATATATGGTTGTCAAATAATATGATTATCAAGATTGCTCAGGTGTATGACGTGACGCTTACCTACACCTACGGGCTCATGTTCGCCCTTGATATTGTATGAGCTCATTCGCCCTCGGGCTCGGTCAAACTCGCTCGCTTCACTCGCTCAAACAGTTCCCTCGCTATTCCGAGCGCGGTTCTAACTCAATAAGTTTGACTTGCAATGGCGATACTGCAGAAACGCTAATATCATAAAGTGACTCTCGCCATTGCCGTCCTCAAAATCGCCCTTTGGTTAAGCGCCACGTCATACTGAGCTAACTTTATAGTCATGTCAAAATAAATTATTTTTCCTACTGACTCCTGAATTCTGACTCCTGACTCCTTTATTTATGCTGTCTTTTATAAAATGGAATACGGACGATTACTGCCTTCAGTCTCTTGGCTCTGATTACCACATCAATTTTACTGCCCTGCCCGGCGCAGCCCGCTTCAATCAGAGCTAATCCGATGTTTTTTTTCAATGTCGGCGAGTAGCCTCCGGATGTAACAAACCCAATCTCCCTGCCGCCGGACTCAACCGGATAGCACGCTCTGGGTATGCCCCGCTCTCCCATTTCAAAACCGACCAGTTTTCTGGCCGGCCCCCTGGACAAATGAGCGGCAAGGGCGGCCCGCCCGATGAAGTCGGGCTTTTCAAATCTGACAAACTTGCCCAAACCCGCTTCAATGGGCGTAATATCCGGAGACAACTCGTGCCCGTAAAGCGGCAGGCAAGCCTCCAGGCGAAGGGTATCTCTGGCACCAAGGCCGGCTGGTACAACGCCGGAAGACTTCCCGGCTTCCAACACCGCCTCCCATAAAGCCGGCGCATTGGACGGGCTTGTATATATTTCAAAACCGTCTTCGCCAGTATAGCCCGTCCGGGAAATCATACACTTAAATCCGGCAATATGAACACCACACAGGATATGAAAAAATTTGAGGCCTGCAAGGTCAGTTTCAGTCAAAACCTGCAAAACCTTTTCGGCCAGGGGACCTTGCAGGGCAAGTTGGGCGAAGTCCTTAGAAACATTTGATATTACCACTCCATCAGTTTTATATTGCGTCAGCCAATTAAAATCCTTTTCGGTATTAGCAGCGTTAACCACAAGAAAGAAATGCTCCGGACCAAACCGGTACACCAGAATGTCGTCCACCACGCCGCCATCCGGATAACACATCAGACAGTAAAGAGCCTGGCCGTCCACCAGCACCCCGATATCACCAGTGGTCAACTTTTGGATAAACTCACAGGCGCTTTTTCCCTTGACCTCCACTTTACCCATGTGGGAGACATCAAAAAGACCGGCCCGGGAACGCACCGCTTCGTGCTCCTCCAGGATACTACTGTATTGCACCGGCAGCGCCCACCCGGCAAACTCGATCATCTTACCGCCGTTACGGCGGTGGGTTTCGTACAAAGGTGTTTTGAGTAAAATATCCATTTTTCCCCCTAAATTCTCTAGCTTACCCATTACAATAACCAAATATCTGTTTTCAATACGACACTCCGGGGAAGCCATTATAAAAAAGAGCCAGTTGACAGGTTCCGGCTCTAGTCACATATCATGTTCCAGCTCTCTCCAGGCCAAATCAAATTCTTTCAGCAACTGTTCGGTAAAAAGTATAAAACGTATCTCTTCAAAATAATTGTACTTGTGGATAAAATCACGCACTGTTCGCAACGCGATCCGGGCTGCCCGTTTTACGGGAAACCGGTATGCCCCGGTGCTGATCGAAGGGAAGGAAACAGAACGAATGCCGTGCTCCATGGCCAGGGACAGACTGTTTAAATAGGCGCTGCGGAGAAGATCGTCTTCGTTATTCCTTCCGCCGTTCCAGATCGGGCCGACCGTGTGTATAACATAACGGGCTTTGAGATTCCCGCCGCTTGTGATAACGGCCTGGCCGGCCGGACAACCTCCTCGCGAGGCACGTATTTTTTTACATTCCTCAAGAATTGCCGGTCCCCCGGCGCGGTGGATAGCGCCGTCCACCCCTCCTCCACCCAGTAGGCTGGAATTGGCCGCGTTAACGATAGCCTGGGTATCTTGAGTGGTAATATCCCCTTCAATTATTTTCAAAAGAGTCCCGCCTATATTATACTCCACTTGTTACCCCCCTGTTATTATTCAGGTAATCAGAATATCTCAAGACGATAAATCTTTTTCTCATTCTGACTCCTGACTTCTGACTTCTGACTCCTGAGGAGTTTATTATGTGCCGAATAAAATGCCTACGCCTTTTTTGAATATCCGAATGAGCCGAGTTTATCCGACATTTGCCGGTATTCATTCAGACAGTAGCCGTACGGTCTGATTTTTTCCAGGTCCGGATGCCCTTTTTCATTTAAAATGTCCTCATTATAGTGTACAGCCAGCACATCAGCGATAAACGCGTCGTGGCTGCCCAGGGTAATTACCTGCCTGACTTTGCATTCAAGGTTAACCGGACACTCTGCAATCAGGGGCGCTTTCACGTAGGTGGCGGGTACCGGGGTTAAACCGGTTTCCTTGAATTTATCCACCTGTTCGCCGGATACTGTCCCGCAATAGTCCACTAGCTTGGCCTGGCCGGCCGTGGGAAAATTGATCACATATTCCCCGGACTCTTTAATCAACCTGTAAGAGTACCTGCCCTGCGAGCGGACGCTGACATACACCACCGGCGGCTCGGAATTCATCACTCCTGTCCAGGCGATGGTGATAATGTTCGGTTTACTATTCTCCCGGCCGGTTGTTACAAGCACGGTCGGAATTGGAAAGAGTACTGTCGCAGGCCCTTTCATCACTTTATTAGTGGTAATGCCAACCATCCCCTTTTATTTTCATTTTAGCTGATAAAATTACTAATCATAACTTTATTATATACTTAAAACAGTCAATTTGATAGTTTTGAAAAAACCTTCCTTCCAAAATCTTGTTCAAAATCAATTTTCACACCGTCATGCAGCCGGATTAGCCCAAAATCATCCAGACACTCGTAAAAAGCTTCAAGGATATGCTCGTGACAGGTAAATAGAATGACTTGCCGCTCCCGGCCGAACTCCCCGAGCACCCTTATCGCGCCCCTAAGCCTTTCCCGGTCAAAGTCCACCAGGATATCGTCTAAAATAACCGGCAGGCCCACACTGCCGTATTGGCGGGCCAGAGCCAGACGTACCGATAGATAGAGTTGCGACGCCGTGCCCCGGCTGAGTCCGGCCACTGCCACCCTGTTTCCTTCCGGTGCCTCCACCTCCAGCATATCGGCCCGTCCGGCAGGGGCGATTACCATGGTGTAAGCCCCACCGGTCATCGGTCTGATGTACTCAGAAGCCTGCCGTAAAACCGCCGGCTGCCGTTCCCGCTCATGATGCTCTTTGGCCATGTTCAACAGGCGCAGGCAGAGGGCGCGCGTCTGCCACTCCCGGGCTTTGCTTTGCAGGGCGGCCATTAACATTTCTTTCTCCTGCAGCCGGACGGCCAACTCTTCTCCGTTTTCCAGCAAACTGACCTGGTTGTCCAACCTGCCGATCTGCTCCCCGGCCTCTTTTATTTTTTTTTCCAATTCCCCGATCAATGCCGTTAAACTGTCCAGTTCCCTTTCATTATCTGTTCTTTCAGACAACTCTAAATCCTGTTCAAGTTGAGAGCGATCTGCGGGCGAACCGGCAATGATCTTTAGATCCCGCTCGAAGGTCTGGATTTCCTTCGTCAGTTGTTTTCCCTCATAATATAAAGCCGCGCGGCGGCGGAATTCTTCGGGTTCAACAGCGCCGCCCGCGGCCAGCAAAGCTTTGATCTCTTCTTGCAAAGATTTTAAAGCGCTTTCCTGGCGCGATTTTCGCGCGTACAGCCCGTCCAGTTCCGCACGCAGCCGTTCCTTTTCCTCAGCTAATTTGGCATTCTCCTTTAATAATTCTCCCAGACGGATCAGCCGGTCGCAGGCCGTATCCATCGCGACAGTTTCATGTCCGGTCCCGGTAAGCAGAGCATTTAGCCTTGTTAAAAATGCTTCGCTCTGGCAAAGCGTTTCTCTTTCCAGCGCAACGGTCTTCTGCCAGGTGTTATAGCTTTTTACGGCTTCTTCATAAGCGTCAAAGTAAGTAAGGACGCCGGAAGGATTAAGGTCTTGGGGCAAGCCGCGCTCTTTCAGCCAGGCAAGCCACTCTTCACCAAGACGGGCCAAAGCCCTCTCTGCCCGTTCAAGTTCTTTACCGGCGCCGGACAGCCTCTGCAATTCCACATCCAAAGTATTCTTTGACTGTGTAACGGCGCGCTTGAGGTCCTCCGCGCGCGCCAGTGCCCTTTTTTCTTCCTCCAGTGCCCGCCGGACAGCCGGGATTTCCTCTTCCAGGAACACCGTTTTGCCCAACGCGGTGCTTGCCGCCGTTTCCAACTCCTTAACCAGGCCGTTTTCCTGACTCGACAGCTGTTCTATTTCTCCAGCCATACCGGTAATACGCCGGCTTAAATCCAGAAGGTTTTCTTCCAGCAGGCCGCGGCGCGCTTCCACGCTTGCAGCCGCGCGCCGCGCGGCCAGCAGTACCAATACCATAATTGCGATACTCGCGGCCAGCGCCAGGAAACCGGAAATACTCCCGCCCCAAAAGGCGGCAGTAGTGAATACAGCCAGAACCACCGTCAAAACTGCCGGCAACCAGTTGGGCAAGATACGGGTTTGCAGGCTCCCAAGCTCACTTTCCGTGTTCCTTTCTTGCTGCTCCAGTTCCCCAAGCCGGACACGCAACAGATCCAGTCCGGCTCTCAGTTGGGAGAGCCGCCGTATTCCGTTGTCAAGAACGTCCAGCGCCTGTTCACGCTCGGCCAGCGGCCGGTCTGACGGCGGAACAGGGATTTTATGCGCGGCCAGTTCGGACCCGACATTCCGGAAAACCGCTTCTTTTTCCCCGGCGCTCCTTTCTAAACGGGCAACCTCACTTCTGGCTTCTTTTAGCCGGTTTTCTCCTTCAATAAACTTTTGTTTATAACCTTCAACAATTTCCCTGGCGGGTAGAGATGTATCAATTGATTCCAGACGCGCTTCACCAAACCCATAACCGAGCTTATATATTCGCTTATTGTATTCTTCTTCAGCGTGCTTAACCTCAGCGGCCTGTTCCGGCAACCGCCGCAGCCTTTCCAATTGGAGGCCCCGCTCACTTTCCAGCGCCTTAATTTCAGGGGAATATCCGAGCAACTGAAAATCAACCCTAATATCAAGACGCCTATGCAACTCATTTACCCGCCTGTCCGTTTCCTCCATGGCAAGCGTGAGATCACGCGCTTTGTCCTCAAGAACCTGCAACCTTTCCACCCCCGACTCCGGGAATGAAGGCACTTGGGGCAGATCCTTAAACTGCTGCCGGGCTTCTTTCAGGCGAATCCAGCTTTCCCTCGCCCTTAACACCGCTTCCACACGCCGTTTACGAAGCTCCGCCTCCCTTTTCGCCGACTCAAGCCTGACTCTGTCCGCCCGTAATGATATCACTTCCCGCTTTAACTGCCCGTACCGCTCAGGTTCTCCCTGGAGCAGGCGGACCGTAGCTTCGACGTCTTCCAACTCTTTGATCAACTGATTTATGACAGGCTTCATCCCGCCCGGCCGGAACAGGCCGTTAAGCTCCTCCTGCAAACGGTTTATTCCGGCTGTGAGCCGGCCCGTCCGGAGTCCGGTACCGGCACCGTATACATGAGCGCTCACCTCACCCGCTCCCAGTTCTTCCAACCGGCGCATCTCATCCATACCAAAGCTAAACACATTACGGAATACCAGCGGCGTTATGTCCCGGAGAATTCGATCCCTCAAGAATACCTCATTTCCCGCCGTCCCGTCCGGCAGGGTTATGGAAACCTTTCCATGCCTGCCCCGCGGCCCCCGCTCAATCCTGAATAATTCCCCGTTATCGTCCATGAATACCAGATACCCACCCAGGCGACCGCCCCGTAAAGGCTCCCCCAAGCGCCCGTCTTTAACCTTGAATCCGAATAGCATCGCCCGGATAAATTCCACCAGGGTCGATTTGCCGGCTTCATTCATCCCGAATATAACCGTGATATTCTTGTCTAAATCCTCCCGCCGCAGGTGCAAACCGTTCAGGATACCGAAACCGTCTACTCTTAATTCAGCCAGGCGCATTATTCTTCACCATCCCAAAGCAAATCCACCGCCAGGTTCCCGGCCGCTTCAAGCAATTCCTCAAACTCTTTTTCATCCGGTTCAGCCAGGTACCGCCGGGCACGAGAGTGCTCAACCAAAGCAGCCAGCGCCCGCCTCAGTTCCGCTTTTAGTTCCTGACTTCCCCGCGCCTTCTCTGCCAGGCTCAGGAAATCGCCCAGCAGGGTATCGGTACCGGCCAACTCATCCATATCCACGTCCGCACCTGTTGCAATCCGGACCGATTCGAGCCACAAAAAGTTATCTGCTTCCACCGGAAGCCTGCTTCTCAATTCCTGAACCAGGTTTTCGGCATATGAAGCGCGGGCCAGGTTCCTGTGCAGAAATCCACGCCCGCTCAACAACACACGCGCTATAACCGGTTTTCCACCGGCAGCCTCTCTAAAACCCAGTAACCGATCCTCTAAACTTTCCAACAGGTTCAAGTCATCCGTAATTCCTTCGATAGACATTTCCACTGATTCCCACCTGACCGGGGCGGTAGGGATAAATTCAACCGCGACATCACTATTTTCCGTTACATTAACCAGTAAACAACCTCTTTCCCCGGTCTCCCGCGGGTGTCTGCCCTGCGGGCACCCCGGGTAAGCCACACAAGGCCCGGCCGGGTTGAGGATTACCCGGCTGTGGACATGACCCAGCGCCCAATAGTCGAATCCTTTTTGGACAAGGTCGCTCAACGCGCAGGGGGCATAGTTTTCGTACCCCTTTATACCGCCCACGTTACAGTGAAGAAGGGCGACGGCAAAGGGTGTTCCGGCGCCGCGCATAAAGCGGCTGGAATAATTCTCAACCACGGCCCGCTCCGGATAGCTGATGCCGTAAACGCGGGCAATCTCCCGTCCGTTCCGGATCACAGGCCTTGATTCCACATCTCCGTCAGAAAAAACATGAACCGTTTCAGGCAACTTGATATCCGCCCGCCACCCGGAACAATGGTCGTGGTTACCATGAACGACAAAGGCCGGGATGCCCGCGTCGGCCAGCCGGACCATACCGTCTCTGAACCTGAGTTGGGCGCGCAGGCTTTTATCGGCAACGTCGTAGATATCCCCCGCCAGCAGTAGAAAATCAACCTTATTATTGACACACAGGTCCACAATATTACTAAAAGCCTCAAAGGTACAGTTCCTCAACCGGTGCAAAACACCTTCAGGCACCCTCCCGCCGTTTACCACAGCCTGTCCAAAGCTTTTGAACTGGCTGTCCAGATGCAGGTCGGCGGCATGAACGAAAGTAAAGCTACCGCCCAAGCAACAGCCCCCTCCATTCGTTTGTTCACCTGAGACTGATAAAAGTCAACGCTACCACAATAATTAAGAGAACGGCGACACCCGCGAAAAAATGCCTTTTATCCCTTTTGGCCCGCGCCCGCTGTTCCGTCAGCTCTTTCTTTTCCGGAGATATGTATTTAACCGTTTTTAACTTGGGGCGGCCTTTTCGCGGAGTGAACTCGTATACTTTACACTGGTCCTGTTTTTGTGCCATTTTACCACTCCTGTCAGACATGCAGAGTCAATTAGCAATAGCCGGGCTTACTATATTTTATCAAGCCCGGCTGTTGTTTAAAACCAATTTAACGTCCATATACGCAGAGCCGTTATACTGATTAAACCTTAAACCGCCTGGTGACCTCTTCCAGCTTATGTACCAACCCGGCCAGGTCCTGAGCAGTATTCGATACTTCATTCATAGCCGACGTTTGCTTTTCCGCGGTACCCACAACTTTCCCGATCCCGGAGGACATCTGCACGGCAGCTTCCGCAACCTCCTGAAACTGGGTATGTAATTCATGGACTACCTCGTAAATCCGGGTAAACTCCGTGCCGGCTTCCTGCACGGTCAAAGAGCCGTCGCGCACTTTCTGCTCGCTGTCGGCCATCATCTGAACCGCGTTTTCCGCTTTGCCCCGGATCATACGGGTGATTTCATTAATTTCATTGGCCGCTTCCGAAGACTGCTCAGCCAGTTTTCTCACCTCTTCGGCCACCACCGAGAAACCCTGGCCGTGCTCTCCCGCGCGCGCCGCCTCAATGGCCGCGTTTAACGCCAGCAGGTTTGTTTGACTGGAAATCTGGGTAATTAATTCGGCAATCTGGGTGATCTTTTCAGTGTTTTTGGCTAAATCCTCGATTGTATCGGCGGTAAGGGCGGTGAATTCACTAATCATGCCCATCTGTGAAATAGCAGAGTCGATTTTATCCTTGCCGCTTTTTGCGAAACCGGTAGCTTTTGTAGATGCTTCAGAAACCGTGCGGGTATTGTCCGATACCCGATCTATGGTCGTTACCATTTGACTGATTGAAACCGCCGTTTCACTGGCGCCGGCGGACGTCTCCTCCGCCTGGGCGGCCAATTGCTCCGTTGAGTTTGCTATTACCCCGCTGCTCATGGCAGTGTGACTGATTAATTCTTTTAGGCTCTTGACCATGTAATTAAATGATTGCGCCATCTTCCCCAGTTCGTCATTGGATTTGTACTCAATCTCTTTGGTCAGGTCTCCGTGAGAGACGTTTTCTGTAAACTCAATAAACCGGGCAAGAGGTTTTACAAAAATTTGCTGAAGCGCTATAAAACAAATCGCCATACTTAAAATCAGCCCGATTATCCCGGCAAAAAGAATACTGAAAGCAAACTTTTGAACCGTCTGGTCGTAGAGACTATTTGGCACGCCAACGTAAAAAATGCCGATTATTTTACCCTGCCCGTCTTTGATCGGCTCATAGGCGGTCTGATTCCATGTTCCCACCACCTGAGCCTTACCGATATAGATCTTACCATCCTGCAGCACCGCCCGGGCTACTTCTTCAGCGACGCGGGTGCCGATTGCCCGCTGCCCGTCGGCCGTTTTTACGTTTGTGGCGACCCGTTTATCCCCCTGGAAGATAGTAACAGTATCGCTGGTAAGATTACCAATCAGATCAACAATTTCGTAATTCTCATTCATTCTTGTTTCGCCCTTATAGATTTCCCCATCCCGGATGGACCAGGGGCCCGGATACCGTTGATCTATAAGAGCGCTGCCCATATTCATATCCGACATTAATTTTACCTGGGCAGACTCAATCAAGCGGCTATGCATTGATTTTACTGAATACACACCTACTATAGCGACAAGCAACACCAGGACGAGTGAAACCAATAAAGCCAGTTTAAGTCGAATGGTCATCTTCACTCAGATCCCTCCCCTTTTTTCAAATAACTTATATCTTTATAAAACTTGATTGCAATAAAAGCAAAAACACCTCCTTCACTAATAATGTTCCGCCATCACGGTCAAGCCATCAAGATATGACTCCTTCCGCCATAATTCGCCATAATATCAGTAAATTCAACAAAATATAATGGAATCCTTCCTGATGAGGAAATAATTGCTTACAGGGCACCTCTTGCCATTATTTGGATATAACTTGTCCCCATGGTCATTTTCCCTATTATATTCATATAAGCTAATCATTCCAGACATAGTGAATTGTTTTAATGAAAAAAGATTTTTTTCCTATCCTGATTAATTAATCTCTCGCCTGCGTATAATAAATCTAAAAAAGGGGGTGAAAGAAGATGAAGGCAACAGGAATCGTGCGCCGAATCGACGATCTGGGCAGGGTGGTAATTCCAAAGGAAATCAGGCGGACGATGCGGATCAGGGAAGGAGATCCCCTCGAGATTTTCACCGACAGGGAAGGCGAGGTAATATTAAAGAAGTACTCGCCCATTGGTGAATTAGGCGAGTTTGCCACAGAATATGCTGATTCCCTAAATGAAACTCTCGGCCACATCTCTTGCATCGCAGACAAAGATTCGATCATCGCAGTGGCAGGCGCCCCGAAAAAGCAGCTGATGAACAAACAGATCGGTAATATTGTGGAAAACGCAATGGCAGAAAGAAAAATGACAGTGTTAAATGAACCTTGTTACTTAACTTTCGATGAAGATATTAATTACAATTCAGCGATAATCGCGCCAATAATAGCAGCAGGCGACGCAGTCGGCGCGGTGATTCTCGCTACTAAGGAACCGGGCGTCCAAATGGGCAACCTGGAAACAAAACTTGCTGAAACCGCTGCAGGCTTCCTGGCAAAACAAATGGAGTCATGAACCAGGCAAAAACTCAAGGCAGCTGCTACTCCAGGCCTCGCTTACCGGCGAAGCCTGTTTTTTTGTTACTATATCAGGTATTCAGAATTCAGCTTTCTCATTCTGACTCCTGACTTCTGAATCCTGATCAGTTAAGGTTTTTCTATTATGGTTATCACATATCCTCAGATGTAATTAAAAGTACAGATCTCTTTCCCCGTCACTGATTTGCCCCAACCTGCGCTCTACCTCCCGCGCTACCGCTTTCCTGCCGATAAAATCCAGATGTTTGGCTATGGTATCCTCGCCTACCCGTCTGGTTTCAGGTGAAGCGTAATCCAACAAAAATTCTTTGAATGTTAGAATGGCGTTGGGCTGACAAACATTTTGAATTTCTCCGCTCTTTGCCAGGGGCATAAAGCGGTCACCGGTCCGCCCGCTCCGGTAACAAGCCGTACAAAAGCTTGGAATATAACCGGAACGGCAAACGCTGCGAACGACTTCATCCAGGCTGCGGTGGTCCTCCAATTTAAACTGGGGAGCCTCGTCCCCTTCACTTAAACCCATTTTATCCTTGTAATACCCGCCGACGCCGGTGCTGGAACCGGCGCTGAGCTGTGAAATACCCACAGAGAGAAGCTCATCCCGGAATTCCGGGCACTCCCTGGTGGAAATGATCATTCCCGTATACGGCACCGCCAGCCGGAGGATCGCGACAATTTTTTTAAAGTCGGCGTCTGACACCAGGTATGGGAATGAATTCAGGTCCACACCCGCCGCCGGTCTCAGGCGCGGTACTGAAATTGTATGCGAGCCGACGCCGAAAACCTCCTCAAGGTGCAAAGCGTGCAGCAGGATAGCCATCACTTCATACTTGTAATCGTACAGGCCGAATAATACCCCCAACCCGACATCATCAATACCGCCTTCCATCGCCCGGTCCATCGCGCAGGTGTGCCAGTCGTAATCGGACTTGGGACCGGAAGGGTGTGCCACGGCATAGGTAGGACGGTGATAAGTTTCCTGAAAAAGGATATAGGTGCCGATTTTTGCTTCCTTGAGGCGCCTATAATTTTCAATGGTGGTAGCGGCGATATTCACGTTGACTCGCCTGATGCTGCCTCTTTTCTCCTTGACTGAATAAATAGTTTCTATTGATTCCAACACATAATCTATAGGACAATTAACCGGATCTTCACCGCATTCCACGGCCAAACGTTTATGGCCCATATCCTCAAGCACCTGGACTTCTTGAATGATCTCCTGCCTGGAAAGTCTGTGGCGCCGGAATTTATTGTCCCTCCGATACCCGCAGTAGATACAGTTGTTGACACAGTAATTGCTGATATACAGCGGCGCGAAAAAAACCAGGCGCCGCCCGTAGATGTTTTCTTTAATTCTGCTCGCGGTGCGGTATATTTCCGCCAATAAATCATGGTCGTCCACCTGCAGCAATACTGCCGTTTCTTCGGGCGTCAGACCTTTTGCGTCTCCCGCTTTTTTTATTATCCGCGCCGCCGTCTGCCGGGCGGCGGTGCGGGCTTCATTCAACAATCCCGCAATAAGAGCGTCATCAATAAAATCGGCTTTTGATATTGCCAAGTTAATCACTCCTCAATTTTTACCCATACTTTTTTTGCGTGATAATCTATTGAGTGCCCGTAACCCGTACCCACTTTGCGGCCGGCATTTTCCACCATTTTAACCGCCCCGGCGTAGCTTTCCTCCGGGGTGCCGGCCAGCCCGGTCTTGCCGGGGTATATTTGGTAGCTTACCCGGTATGCGGGAGGCGTCATATTCGGCATTATTACGTTTGCCCCGCACCGTAACGCTTTATCTCTGCCATACGGGTGAATTGTCCCGGTGGCTGTGGTGGCTGGCATGTGCACACAGGGCAGCGCGAGCCGGGCGGCAGCCAATGTCTTTAAAGTCAGCGCCAGTGTCCCGGCCGGGCGATCACCCAGGGGAGTTTGCTCATTTGGAATAAACGGCCCGATTCCGGCCATTTCCACCCCGGTTTCGCGCATCAAAATGATGTCTCCGGCCAAAGTTTCCACAGTCTGTCCGGGCAGGCCGACCATGTTCCCCGAGCCGACCTGAAATCCTATCTCACCAAGCCACTTTAGCCTCTCTATCCGTTCCGCCAGGCTGGTGCCCGGCCGCAGTACGGCAAAAAGCTTCTCGTCACAAGTTTCGTGTTTGAGCAAGTAGCGGTCGGCACCCGCCTCACGCATCTTTTCATAGTCTTCCCGCGGCCTGTCTCCGATGGAGAGCGTTACCGCAACGTCCGTTTCCTTTTTTAACAAACGTACAGTATCGGCGAGGAAATTTGCCGTATAATAGCCGTCTTCGCCGGACTGGAGCACAATGGTCTTACAACCCAATCCGGCAGCCTTGCGGGCGCTGTCAAGTATCTCGCTCATGGTCATCCTGTACCTGGCCAGTTGACGGTTGCTCCGCCGCAAGCCGCAATAAAGACAATTATTCGCACAGTAGTTGGAGAATTCAATAATACCTCTCAGGTGCACCTCGTCACCCAAAAATTGTCTACGAACCTGATCGGCAAGTTCAAAAAGAGCGGTACTCTCTTCCTCACTCGCGTCAATCAGGACAACTAACTCTTCCTTTGACAACTCCTTTAGATCACCGGCTTTTTTCAACGCTTCCCTAAATTCCGTTCTCATCCAATCCACTCCTCGACCTTTGGGCATATAACACGGCTCAGGTCCGGCCCTATGATTGTTCGGGCCCTTCCGTGCTCTACCCTTCCAGCAGCCGGCCGGCGGAAGGGAAAGGTGTCAGCGCCCGTTTTAAAATGCCGTGCAGGTAGGCGATTAATACGCCGTAATTTACTATGGGCACCCCGGCTCCAACGGCTTTCGCTATTCTGTGCAGCATCTGCTTGCGGTTAATCATACACGCGCCGCAGTGGATAATTAGTTGGTACCGGTTCAAATTTTCCGGCATTTCGATCCCGCTGGCCCACTCAAAATGAAGCTCGCCGCCCGCCCGCTGGCGCAGCCAGCGGGGAATCTTCACCGTGCCGATATCATCCGCCATCCGGTGGTGCGTGCAAGCCTCCGCAATCAGGACCCGGTCTCCCGGTTTCAACCGGTCCACCGCCCGCACTCCCGAAACCAGCGCCTCAAGGTTGCCTTTATGGCGGGCAAACAGAATGGAAAAAGAGGTCAGCATAATATCTCCGGGTATGTCCGCGTCCACTTTTAAAAAGGCCTGCGAATCTGTAACCACCAGCTTGGGCTTACGGCTCAGGTCCTTGAGCGCCTGCTTCAGCTCGCGCTCTTTAACCACCACGGCGCAGGCGTCATTGTCGAGGATGTCCCGGATGGTCTGAACCTGGGGCAGAATCAGCCTGCCCTTGGGAGCCGCCAGGTCAATCGGCACAACCAAAACTACGGTGTCACCGGGGTTGATCAAATCACCGATGATCGTCGGTGAGGACCATTCCCTGGGTGCCGACTTGATTATTTCTTTTTTCAAATCTTCAATGCCCTGCCTGGTGACTGAACTGACCGGTACCACCCGAATACCCAGTCTTTCGCTTAACTCTTCCGGTGTCAGGTCGGGGTTCAAGTCGACCTTGTTCAATACCCCGATTACAGGCACGCCCTGTTCCCCGGCTTTACCGACAAGGCTTGACTCATAATCGCCCGCGTCCTGCCCCGGATCCACGACCAGCAGCATTAAATCCGCTTTATTAAGTACTTCAAACGTCTTCTTTACCCTTAACTCACCCAGTTCACCCAAATCGTCTATGCCGGCCGTATCAATGATCACCACCGGCCCAATGGGCAGAATTTCCATCGACTTGTATACCGGGTCGGTAGTGGTGCCGGGCACATCGGAAACAATGGCGATCGTCTGGTTGGTCAAGGCGTTAATCAGACTTGATTTACCTGCGTTGCGCCTGCCGAAAATGGCAATGTGCAACCTCTCGCCGCGCGGCGTCTCATTCAGCCCTCCCGCGCTCATTCAAATCCCCCCCTTTTTTCAAACGCCCGGCTCCGGCCACACCCGGCCTAGTCAATTCACCCGGGGCAAGTATTTCTTCCAGGTCTTCCACGGTTAACAGGCCGGAAGCAAGGACCACTTCTCTCAACCGCTTATTTTTAATCATCGCTTCCCTGACCATACCGGCGGCCAAATCGTATCCCAGGTGCGGAACCAGCGCGGTAATATAACTGTGGCTTTCTTCCAGCCAGCGCCGGCATCTGGCCTCGTCAGCCTTTATCCCCTTGATACACTTTTCATTAAAGATGTTCACCGCGTTATTCAGTAATTCCAGGGACTGCAACAGATTGTGCGCAATGAGAGGCAAAAAAGCGTTTAACTCCAGTTGACCGGAGGATGCGGCATAAGCAATCACCTGATCGTTTCCCATCACCTGGTAGGAGACCTGGGTCACCATTTCCGTCATTACCGGATTGACCTTGCCCGGCATAATGGAGGAACCTGCCTGCGCTTCCGGCAGGTTGATCTCAGCCAGGCCTCCCAGCGGACCGGAAGAGAGCAGTCTGAGATCACCGGCGATTTTAGCCAGATTGACCGCGCACGCTTTCAAGAGACCGGATACTTCAACAAAAACGTCGGCATTTTGAGTCAAGTCGATAGTGTTCTCCGACCTCGCCAGCCCGTATCCGGTGATCATCCTCAATTCTTCAATTACATTAAATATATAGTTCAAATCAGCGTTTAAGCCGGTACCTACCGCCGTCCCACCCAGATTGACCTGGCGCAGTCTCTCTTCCACTTTATACAGCCGCCAGCGGTCCCTGGCAATCGCTTCGGCATAGGCGCTGAATTCCTGCCCCAGCGTCACAGGCACCGCGTCCTGCATTTCGGTGCGTCCCAACTTGAGGATGCCGGCAAATTCGGCCTCTTTTTCCTGGAGGGCTGACTGGAGGCCGGCGAGAGAATCGCTCAATTCCAGCACCATGCCGATAGCCGCTACCCGCAGGGCGGTAGGAAAAACATCGTTGGTGGATTGAGAGAGGTTTACGTGTTTTAGCGGGTGCACCAAATGGTATTCCCCTTTTTTGCCTCCGATTAATTCTATGGACCGATTGGCGATTACCTCGTTCACATTCATATTGACAGAAGTACCGGCGCCACCCTGAAACGGGTCAACGATGAACTGGTCGGCCAGCCCGCCGGCGGCCACCTCTGCTGCGGCGGTTGCCATTGCCTCTCCTATTTTCCGGTCCAAAAGCCCGGCGCTGATATTGGCCACGGCCGCAGCCTGTTTAACCTGCGCCATGGCCCGGATCAAAACCGGGTGCACCTTCATTCCGGAAACCGGGAAATTGCCCGCCGCCCTCGCGGTATGGATGCCGTAGTAGGCATCCCGCGGCACTTTCATTTCCCCCAGCAGATCTTTTTCAATACGGTACTGCACAGTAATCCTCCACCTAACTCTCCGCCGGTTTTTTCTTAACTAATGCCGATTTCACCTGAACACCCTTAATACCACCCAGTTTTCCGGTCATGGCGCCGATTTCGTCAGTCGTGCCGTCGATGATCAAGGAAATCACGGAAAGGTTCCGCTCCCGGTACGGCACTCCCATTCTCCCGACAATTATTTCGGCATACTCGCTTAGAATGCTGTTAATCTTCCGGGCGGCATTCTCGCGGTCCTCCACCACTATACCGATAACCCCGATGCGCTCTTCCAACACAATCACCCCCTAAAAATATAAGAGCCCTTCTCCCGCAATGCGAAAAAAGGGCTGCTTAACTGAATCTGATGTACTTTCTCCTTGAGAGCAGGAATTTCCCTTTTTCGCAGAGCTAAATTTGTGACCCTCGGGCACGGAAAACCCCCTACCCTCAGGTAAAATCTAGTTTTCTATGATCATTTTAACGCTACTCACCCTAAGAGTCAATGCCCTCTTTAATCAAAACCGATGACGACCTGTTCTCCGTCCGCAATTAAGACTTTGTTCTTATTGATCGTTTTATCTTTCAGCCATGGCCGTGTAGCCACGTCTTTTGGAAACGCTCTTGTATGCCGGCCTGATGATCTTGCCGTCGTTGACGATTTCTTCAATGCGGTGCGCGCTCCAACCGGCTATTCTGGAAATAGCGAAGATTGGTGTGAACATCTCCGGGGGGATGTCCAGCATCCGGTAAACAAAGCCCGAATAAAAATCAACATTCGCGCTTACACCCTTATACATTTTACGGTATTTCGCTATAACTTCAGGCGCCAGTTTCTCAACTTTTAAATAGAGATTATATTCGTCTTCCATGCCCTTCTCCATCGCTAGCCGGGCGACATGTTCCTTGAGAATGACGGTCCGCGGGTCAGATATGGAGTAAACGGCATGTCCGATACCATAAATCAGTCCTGAACGGTCAAAAGCTTCTTTATTGATTAATTTGGCAAGGTAGTTCTCAATTTCTTCGTCATCATGCAAATCCTTTACTGTTTGCTTCATATCCTCAAACATTTGAACAACCTTGATGTTGGCGCCGCCGTGCCTCGGTCCTTTGAGCGATCCGAGCGCCGCGGCTATAACAGAGTACGTGTCTGACCCGGACGATGTCACGACATGCGTCACAAAGGATGAATTATTGCCCCCGCCGTGCTCGGCATGAAGCACCAGGGCAAGATCGAGCAGCGCCGCTTCAAGCTTTGTGAATTTGCTGTCCGGTCTTAACATGTGCAGGATATTTTCGGCGGTGCTGAAATCCGGTCGCGGACTGTGTATATACAGGCTGTTATTTCCATGGTAGTGAGAGTATGCCTGATAACCATACACCGCGAGTGACGGGAAACAAGCAATCAGCCTGATGCATTGCTTTAAAACATTTTTGATGGAAGTGTCATCGGCATTATCATCAAAACTGTATAAAGCCAGTACGCTCCTTGCCAGCAAGTTCATCATATCCTTGCTCGGCGCTTTTAAAATAATGTCGCGGACAAAATCCTCGGGTAGTTTTCGATACCCGGCGAGAAGCCGCTCAAAATCCATTAGCGTATCTTTATCGGGGAGATCTCCAAAGAGCAGCAAAAAACAAGTCTCTTCAAAACCATAGCGCCCGTCTTTAAAGAAACCATTTACAATCTTGTTTATATCAATACCCCTGTATATTAACCTGCCCGCGACAGGAATAGTTTCGTTTTCATCAATTATATAGGCATGGACTTCGCCGATCTCCGTCAGACCGACAAGCACCCCCTTACCGTTTAAATCACGGAGCCCGCGTTTTACGTTATATTTACTGAATAACTCAGGGTCGATAAAGTTGTTGTTTTTAGCCATGTCACACAATCCATCAATTATTTTCCCTTCGATCTTTGCCAAGTTGTCATTATTCATATAAAACATAACCTCCCCAACAAAAACTTATATATTTACAATTGATTATTACAACTAACTAATAAAAATATGAAGGATAAAAGATAACAATATAAAATAAATTATTATATATTTCCCTAAGCGATCCAATTATTACAACAGTGGAACTGATTTAATATTTTGTAGATTATTCTTATTTCTTACATTATTAGTATATCAAATATTAGTTTTGGTGTAAAGAAAGCACTAAGGTAAAAATTATAACCATCTTTCCTAATATTGTCCATTTTCAACACATTATTTAAATAAATTACGTATTTAGCTATATTTCCTTATTATCTTTAATAAGTCGTGTCTTAATATAAATCTTGTAGCTTTGCTACAGTTTGTTAAACTTTCCCGATATTTAATTGCTCAAAAATGTTCTTCAGTCTTATGGCTTTCTTTTCCGGGATGTGATAATTTATACATATTATTTCTCAGCGAAATTAATTATATTTTGCCTGTTTGTACCAATATGTCTTATAATATTTTTATGGATATAAAGTTTACTCAGGTAGAGTTGGAGTGGCGCTTGCCAAACGGACTCATATTACCAGACCTTGACGCCAGGAGGTCCGCACATGACTAGATACAAGCTGGCCATCGACACCGGAGGCACTTTTACGGACTTTTGCCTGCTGGGGGAAAACGGCGACTTATATATCGCCAAAGAACCGTCAACTCCTGAAGATCCTTCCCGGTCCATACTGGCGGGGATAAAAAATATCACGCAAAAAACAGGGATCGACCCCGGCCGAATTGACTTGCTCCTGCACGGTACAACAGTGGCCACCAACGCCATCCTGGAGCGAAAAGGTGCGCGTTTAGCGCTCATCACCACCAGGGGCTTCAAAGATATCATCTATATAGGAAGGCAAAACCGCCCTCATTTGTATAACTTCTGGGCTTTAAAGCCGCCGCCCTTGCTGCCCCGCCATCTGGCGCTGGAAGTAAACGAGCGGGTTTCAGCCGACGGTACTGTCCGGGTCGCTCTTCAGGAAAAAGAAATCCAGTCGGTAATCGTTCAAGTTGAAGAAGCCGGCGTGGAATCGGTTGCGGTTTGCCTGCTGCACTCATATATCAACCCGGTCCATGAAATCATGCTGAAAAACGCCTTGAAACAGCATTTGCCGCACCTGCACGTCACTATTTCCTCTGAAATACTGCCTGAATTCAGGGAATATGAAAGGACCAACACCACGGTGATAAACGCTCTGGTCAAGCCTTTGACGGACAGGTATATCAGCCGGCTGGAAAAAGATCTGGCTTCCACCGGTGTAAAAAGTGAATTGTTTATTATGCAGTCCAGCGGGGGAGTAATCACCGCTCCCCGGGCGCGCGAGCAAAGCGCCCGCATCGCTCTCAGCGGGCCGGCGGGCGGTGTGCTGGCCGGGGTTTACCTGGCCCGCTTGACCGGCAACAAGAACTTGATCACTGCCGACATGGGCGGTACCAGTATGGATATTTGCCTGATTCACAACGGCAAATCGCGTTTTACCACGGAAGGCGCCATCGGCGGTTACCCGCTGCGGCTGCCCATGCTGGATATTCACACCATCGGCGCCGGCGGGGGCAGCGTTGCCTGGGTTGATTCCGGTGGCGCGTTACGGGTGGGGCCGCGAAGCGCCGGTTCAGTCCCCGGACCTGCCTGTTACGGCCTGGGCGGTGAAGAGCCCACGGTAACAGACGCCAATTTACTTTTAGGAAGGCTGGATCCGGCTGATCTGGCCAGTGTAAAAACATTAAAACCGGAACTCGCCGCCCTGGCTGTAAGCAAGAAAATAGCCGACCCGCTTGGGTTGGCACTTGAAGAAGCTGCGGAGGGAATCATCAAAGTGGTTAACGCCAACATGGTCCGGGCTATGCGGGTTGTATCCGTACAAAAAGGATACGATCCCAGGGATTTCACCCTGGTGCCGTTCGGTGGCGCGTGCCCCCTGCAGGCAGTGGAAATGGCACGGGAGTTGGGCATTCCCCATATCCTGGTTCCACCCCACCCCGGTGTTACTTCCGCCTGGGGAATGCTGTCTGCCGATGTACGCCATGATTATTCCTTGACCTTTATTGAGAATTTAACGCCTGCCGCCTGTGCGGAAATCAACGGCAAATTTGCCCAGCTTACCGAACAGGGTCGAGAGGATCTGGCCAGAGAAGGATTTACAGAACCGGAAATGAATTTTACCAGGTTATTGGACATCCGCTATCAGGGACAATCTTATGAATTAACCCTTTCCATCCCAAGCAATGCATTGATTGAAGCGGATATAAAAATCATCATCAGGCGCTTTCATCACCTGCACCAGCAAAGCTACGGCTATTGCCGCGAAGACGCTCCGGTGGAAATTGTCACTTTGCGGCTGATCGCTACCGGCGCCCTGCCGAAGGTACCTCATCTGACGCGGGCGGGAGTCAAAGAAACAAACATATCCGGCGCCAGGCAGGTCTACCTGTCCGGAGAATACCACAGGGTACCGGTATATTCCAGGCAGCAAATCAGCCCCGGATGGCGGGCCGAAGGGCCAGCCATCGTTACCCAGGCTGATACCACCACTTTGATCTGGCCCGGCGACCGGGCTCACTGCGACCGTTGGGGCAACATTCTCATTGAAACGAAGGTGCAATAATATGAATATCGATCCGGTAACCCTGGAAGTGCTTAGAAACGCCTTGCAGTCCGTGGCGGAAGAAATGGGCGCCGTCCTTATCCGCACAGCCCTCTCTCCCAATATCAAGGATCGCAGGGACTGTTCCACGGCAATATATAACCCGGCGGGGGATCTGGTCGCCCAGGCTGAACATATTCCTTTACATCTCGGACTGATGCCCGCTGTGGTTAAAAAAGTTCTGGAATTTTTCCCGCCGGAAAATCTCGCTCCGGGCGATGCCGTAATGATCAACGATCCCTATGTGAGCGGCTCACACCTGCCGGATGTGTGCATCATCTCCCCCGTTTTTGCCGGGAACCGCCTGCTGGCTGTAGTTGCCAACCTGGCCCACCATGTGGATATGGGGGGAGCAGTGCCCGGCAGTATGTCCACTTCAGCAACGGAAATTTTTCAGGAAGGTATCAGAATACCTCCGGTTAAAATAAGCAGTAAGGGACAGATTAACGTTGACCTGCTAAAAGTGCTGGCGCACAATGTCAGAACCACTGCCGAATTTTACGGGGATGTCCAAGCCCAGCTTTCCGCCAACCAGGTCGGATGCAAGAGATTGCAGGAACTGGAACAAAAAGCAGGAGCGGAAACCCTCAAGGATTATATGGATGAAATCATCAATTACACGGAGCGTAGGCTCCGGACGGCATTAAGAGATATCCCCCAAGGCACATATCAATTCACAGATTACCTGGAGGGGGACGGAATCAGCGATGACCTGATCAAAATCTCCGCCTGTGTGCGAATTGACGGCAACGGTGTCAAGGTTGACTTCACCGGCACCAGCCCGCAGGTAAAAGGCCCGGTTAATGCCACCAGGGGAGTTACCCTGGCCTGTGTCTATTTTGCCGTTAAAGCCGTCGCCGACCCCGACCTGCCGGCCAGTGAGGGAATAGCCAGGGTAGTGGAGGTTATCACCCCTGCCGGCACACTGGTCAACCCCTGTTTTCCGGCGCCGGTAGCCCACGCGAACATCAACACCGCCCAAAGGATCACCGACGTGGTGCTGGGCGCCCTGGCCCAGGCGGTTCCTCACAAGGTTACCGCCGCCGGCACAGGCAGTATGAGCAACTTTACCATCGGCGGCAGGGACGCCCGGCAACGTTACTATTCATACGTGGAAACTTACGGCGGCGGCCAGGGGGCCAAATATAACCAGGACGGGATGGACGGCGTACATGTCAACATGACAAATACTATGAATACACCAGTTGAAGTTATTGAAATGAATTACCCCTTGCGGGTGGAAAAGTACGCTTTAATCCCTGATACGGGAGGTCCGGGCGAGTTCAGGGGCGGAACCGGTCTGGCGCGCGAGATCACCGTTCTGGAAGATGCCGTCGTTTCTTTAAGCACCGAGAGAAATACCATTAAACCCTGGGGCTTGCAAAAAGGACTCCCCGGCAGGCCTTCGCGGTGCTACATCAAAGTACCGGGCGGGGAACGCGAGGAGATTCCCGGTAAAGTTACCAGGGAAGTGCCCGGCGGCACAACCATCATCCTGGAAACAGCGGGGGGCGGCGGTTTCGGGCAGCCCTGCCGCAGAGATCCGGCCGCAGTGCGGCAGGATGTCGTCAATGGGTTAGTTTCAAAAACCGCTGCTATGGAATTTTATAAGCTTGATCTTGAACGCAAGTAGGGACGGTTCTTGCTTGCCCCCTTGAGGGGGCAAGCAAGAACCGTCCCTACTTGCGTTACCTTTTTCAAAGTGCCTCTTATTTGCCGGCCTTTTTTTTCAGCATTTTTTGCAGTCTTCATAAGCCTGCTTTAAACGCGCATATTCCATGGCCAGGCGGGCGTACTAACCTCAGCCTTTTTTTGCTCCTTGATCTCACGTTCGATTTTTTCAAGGGTTTCCATCAAATCGACTAAATCAATCGGTTTGCCGAAAAACGCATATGCCCCGTTATTTACCGCGGCAATAGCAGTATCTACGTCTCCGTAGCCGGTATTAATGATCACCTTCGCTTCCGGATTGAGTGAACGAACCTTTTTTAATACCTGAATCCCGTTCAAGCCAGGCATCTTCATGTCAGTAATGACAACATCATATTGGTCTTGTTGATACGCGACCAATGCTTCCCTGGGGATAGTAAACTTATCGCACCGGTATCCCGCCGGTTCCAGCGCGGTGACCAGACCATCCAAACAATCCGCATCATCATCGATTAATAATATATTCACAACAACACTGCCTCCTGATAATGCTTTAAGCACCGGCCCTGGCTAAGACTTCTTCAATAGCTTGAATAAGTTGTTCTTGTTTAAAAGGCTTAACGATAAAATTTTTAGCCCCTGCCTGGATGGCCTCCATCACTAAATGCTGCTGGCTCATGGCGCTGCACATAATAATATTGGCGTTAGGATCAATGTTACAAATAGCTTTTACTCCCTCAATACCGCTCATATCCGGCATAGTGATATCCATAGTTACCAGATCCGGCCAGTGCAGTTTATATAATTCCACCGCTTCCTGGGCATTACAGGCCTCGTCTACAACTTCATAGCCGTTTCTCGTAACAATATTTTTAATCATCATCCTCATAAATGCCGCATCGTCCACAATTAGGATCCGCTTACCCAAAAGTAACTCGCCTCCTGTTTTCTATTTTTGCTATAAGAATACAGTGCAAGACGCATGCCATAGCAAGTGGGGGTAGCAAGTGGGGACGGTTCTTGCTTGCCATCCTTGAGGATGGCAAGCAAGAACCGTCCCCACTTGCTAAGATAAGATGAACGGATCGGTACACCAAATAGTACAAATGGACATTTTGGTACATAAAAACCGGAATTCTAACCAAAAGTGTTAATTAAACTAAACAATTTTATCATCGATCATCAAGTGTTTAAGCCGGCTATAGAGGGAGCGGCGGGAGATGCCAAGGTACTTGGCAGTTTCTGTTTTATTGCCTTTATGCATCTGTAACGCTTTAAATATGATATTATTGGTGTATTCTTCCAGTGGCAGACTGTTGGGCGGCAGGGTGAAATCTTGATAGTCCAGTACACCGGCGGTCATAACCTTACCGGGCATAATACAGGTATCAGCTTTTTGCAAAATGCCGAGGTGGGCAGGTTTTACCACCTTGTCATCCCACATCAATACCACCCACTCCATGGCATTTTTTAATTCCCTTACATTTCCCGGCCACTGGTAAGATAATAAAACATTTGCCGCCTCTTCGCCAATTGCCTCAAAGCGCTTTCCCTTCTCCCGGGCATACCGGGCCAGGAACATTCTTGCCAGAGGGAGAATATCCTCCACCCGCTGTCTCAGTGGCGGCAGGTAAATCCTGCCGACATTCAGCCGGTAGAACAAATCCTGGCGAAATTTACCTTGTCTCACCTTCTCCTCAATATCGACATTGGTGGCGCAAACAATACGAGTATCGGTTTTAATTTTTCTAAGGCCGCCAACCCGGTAGTACTCTTTTTCCTGGATAACACGCAGCAACTTGGCCTGCAGGTCGGTTGGTATCTCACCTATTTCATCAAGAAATAGAGTGCCTCCTGCTGCCATGTCAAGTTTCCCTTTTTGCCCTTTGGCAAGACCGCCGGTAAAAGCTCCGGCCTCATAGCCAAACAACTCACTTTCGAAAATACCGGGTGAAATAGCGGCACAATTAATATCAACAAATGGAGCAGTGGTAACTCCATCCCCATAATGGATATATCTGGCAACTATCTCTTTCCCGGTACCCGTCTCTCCCTGAATTAAGACAGGAATGGAACGGTCAGTACGCAGTTTCCGCGCTTGTTGAAAAACCTTTTTCATGGCTTCCGAAAAGATGCCGACTTTACCCAGACCAACTGATTCATAATAGGCTTTTTTCAGGCGCGACAATTCCTGCCTGGTTTCTTCAGTAGCCACTTTGACCACATCTTCAAATTTACCGTTTAAAATTTCATTTTCCCGCTTTAACGACTGGTGCTCGGCCACCCGTTCGGTGATATTTACCAGTTCCTCAATATTAATCGGCTTGAGCAGGTAGTCATAGGCACCGGCGCGTAAGGCCTCAATGGCCGTCCGCAGTTCACCGTCACCGGTGATCAGGACAATATCCACGCCCTGACCGCCCGGCAAACCGCGGATCTTTTGCAACAACTCAATCCCGGACATTTTGGGCATCCTGATGTCACTAAGCACCAGGTGAAACTCTTTGGAGGAAAAAGCGTTCAGTGCGGCGCACCCATCGGCGCTTTCCACTACTATATGGCCAATTTCACGTAAAAACTCACCCAGGTACGTACGGCTGGCATGGTCATCATCGACAAGTAGAATATTCACTGTAGACCACTCCGTTCAGCCTGGTTTTTAATGGCCGGCAGTTCTATTCTAAAAGAAGTTCCGCCTTTTTCGTTGTTCGTTACTTTAATCTCACCGTTGAAGCTGAAAATAACAGATTGGACAATGGACAGGCCCAATCCCATTCCCTCACCAGCCTTTTTAGTTGAAAAAAACGGTTCAAATATGTAATTTTTTATTTCGCTGCTAATCCCGGTAGCATTATCACTGATTTCCAGGACTACTTTTTCACCCTCCAGCCAGGTAGAGCAATATATAGTTTTTTCAGCACGGCTGACCGTATCCAAAGCCTGCATTGCGTTAACCAGCAGGTTTATTACTACTTCCTCCAGCCTGCTCTCATTACCGTATACTGCCGGTAAATTGTCTGAAAGTGCTTTTTCCACAACAATTCCATGAGCTGACAACTGCCGTTCCAGCATATCCAACGCCCCGTACACAGCTTCATTCAACCTACATGGTGCAAATTGTATCGTACGCTCGTTGTTGACAAAAGAACGCATGTGCTTAATAATCTCGTCAATCCGCCCGGCCTGGGCCGAGATTTTTTGTAAGTTTTCAAATATTTTATTTAAGTCCTGGGACTGACCTCTTTTGTGCCAGTAAAGCATTCCGTCGGTGAGCACTTTTATTGAATTCAGCGGCTGGTTGATCTCATGGGCGATGCCGGCCGACATTATACCCAGAGAAGCCAACCTCTGCGCCCGCGCTGCCTGGGATTGGAACTGCTGCCGCTCCTCCCTCAGCTTTACTTGCTCCGTGATATCATTAAAGATACCGATATATTGTGTTATTTTTCCATGCTCGTCCTTTATCGCACTGCTTGACAGCCACACTGGAATATCTTCGCCATTCTTGCGTTTAACCCAAATTTCACCTTGCCACTGTCCAGATATCTTCAAGGAACTCCTTATCTTTTGATAAAATTGGGCATTATGCCGTTTTGATTTGAATACCCTTACATGTTTGCCACTTACTTCTTCCTTACTATATCCGACGATCAAAGTAAAAGTCTGGTTAGCCAACTGGACTTTTCCTACCGGATCGGTTACTATTATTCCATTTGTGATGCTCTCAAACACTTTCGCCATCATACGCAGTTCAATCCCAGCCTGCCTGTATTCGGTAATATCGCGGACAGACTCGATTGCTCCAACTACATTCCCGACGCGGTCAAAAAGCGGCGATGCCGTCGCCCATACATAAGCTCCTTTCCCATTATACAGAGCAGGTACAAATGCCCTGGCAAACAGGGTATTTCCCTTTCTTTCGAAATTTTTATATTTAGACGCGATCTCCTCATCAGGTGAAAAGATAAGGTCAAGCAACCCCTTTCTCGGTCTCCCGTAAAAAGGTACCGCGTAAGCGTAATCACCTTTACCGATAATGTCATCTTTACTGATTCCCGTCATCTCTTCAATTGCCCGGTTCCAGGCGATTACTTTTTTTTCATTGTCGATGACAACTGTCGCGTCGGGAAGAAACTCAATAATATCCAAAAGCTGTTGTTGAGTATTGTACAGTTGTTCTTCAACCTGCTTGCGCTTCGTAATATCACGCACGATAAACAGACGCTGGTCACCCGCATAAAACCCGCTGATAGTAAGCTCAATGGGAATATTGGAACCATTTTTATGCCGACCGGTAATTTCCCTGCATATGCTTTTTATCTTATTTTGCTCGTCATGCTGTTCCCTGGGAAGATAAATGTCAGACTTGCGATAAGAACCGGGCATTAATTGCCTGATGTCCAGCCCGATTACTTCACCGGCCATATAACCAAAAATGCTTTCAGCAGCTGGATTAAAGGATTGGATCAGACCTTGTTCGTTGATGGTAATCAGACCGTCAAGCGTATTCTCAATGACACACCGGGCGTCTGTCTCGCTTTTTTCAAGCAATACCGCGGTTTGCCCGGCATGCAACAAGCGATTGACGCGCTGTCGCAACACCCCGAAGTTGATCGGCTTGACAATATAGTCGGAGGCCCCGGCAGCAAAAGCAAGGTCAACTATTTTATCATCATCAAGGGCAGTAACCAACAGCACCGGCGTACAATTGCCGCCGGGTAATTCCTGCAACCGGGCACAAGCGGTAATACCGTCAGCCAGCGGCGCTGTTATATCCATTATAATAAGGTCGGGCCGTATCTGCGGATATGCAGACAGTAACTGCCCGCCGTCTTTAGCCTCTACTACCGTATAACCCTCATCCTCAAGAATTTGCCGCAACAAGCTCCGCATGGTCTGGTCATCCGCTACAATAAGTATGACAGATTTTTTTGACATAGTAAGCTTATCCATATAAGTCCCTTTCCCGCATTTGCCGTATAAGCCAGAACAAATTCACCTTCGGCGACCTTTGGGCATATAACGCGGCTCATGTTCGGCCCATATAATCGGGGACATTCCTCCGACCTAAATATAGGCCTGTTAGGGAGGTGTGTCCCCTTTCCTCAGCCGCTCATTCGCCCTCGGGTTCGGTCAAACTCGGCGCTTTGCGCCTCAAACAGTTCCCTCACTTATCCTCGGGCTCAATCGCTCTCTTTTTGAAAAAGGCCTCAAAATCGCCGCTTATTTATGCCCAAAGGTCACTTATCCACAATTCTTGAAAAGCATAATTTCCTGCTAAGCAATAAAAAAACCCCAGTCAACCGGGGTTTACAGTACAGTATTACCTATTTTACTTTCCTGGCAACCCGGCTATCTTAGCGCTATTTTAGCGCCTTAGACCCGTAGCTTTGCGTATATAGCTTTCGCTATAATTGCTCTTATCAGTTAAGTAACTTATATATAACTTCCGCCCTAAAGTAAATAGGACTTTAGTCTCAATATTATTGCTCGAATGTTAACCGGCACAGAAAGCCTGCATACCGGCGCTAACTGGCAGAAAGCACTAACATCTTTTCGCACACGGCGAAGAGCCTCCGGTTATAGGAGGCTCTTCAATATTGGTCACTTTAATGAAATACTTTATGCCTTATTAAATCTCCCGCGCGGGGTATAATGAGTATGCAGCAATTGGTGAGATTTATGCCCCAGCGGCTTCTCTAAAAATTCCTTGTACAACTGCTGGATCGCGGGGTTCTCGTGGGATTTCCGCAATGTCATCGCTTCATCGGCGGTGTATATGCCGTTAATCCGCTGTTGCCTAATTTCATAGTCGGTCGGGATCGGCTGGCCGCCGCCGCCGATGCAGCCGCCCGGACAGCACATGATCTCAATGAAATGGTAGTTCGCTTCGCC
>Ga0067045_1028200_pt1 | contig 39727 bp, 39 predicted proteins | sample TerdegcTABiofilm_FD_59184 | JGI IMG/M metagenome (GOLD analysis project Ga0067045, IMG submission 59184) | Combined Assembly of (Gp0054472, Gp0054536) Wastewater bioreactor microbial communities from Singapore -Terephthalate degrading... | reverse complement strand
CCCGCCTGGAGGGCCGCCCGCCTGCTTCATTCCCCCAGGAACCTGACACGTATGATGCATCACGCCTCACCCCGTCCTCTGAGTCACCCTCTGTAGAACGGAACACGCAGCCCACAACTCCCACTCCACCTGACATCTCACGTTTGACGTTTGACGCTTCACGTTCTCCCTACCATCCCCTCTTCCTGCGTCTCTTCCCTGGCGAGACCGAGGGCGTTTACCGCGCCGAGCTGAGCTCGCCGGAGCTGGATCCGCTGCCGGGCGGGACGCTCCAGCTCAACCTGGCAGAACTGGCTGCGGCCGACGCGGAAACTTACGGCCGCCGGCTTGGCGAGGCGCTCTTTGGGGAACAGGGCGCGCTCCGCGATGCCTACCGGCAGGCGCAGACCATTTTCGCCGAGCGGAAGTGGCAGCGGCAGTTGCGGCTGCACTTAGAGGCCGAGGAACTGGAATCCCTGCGCTGGGAGCGGCTCCAACACCAGGTCGGCCAGCGCTGGTATCCGCTGGCGACCGCTGCCGATCCGCTTTTCTCGCGCTTCATCCCGGCCGGTGAAAGGGCCCTGCCCGCACCGCTGGGCGGGCCTCCGCTGCGCTTGCTGCTGGTGATCGCCTCGCCCCCTGATCTGGCCCAACGGGGGCTGGACCCCATCTCGCCGGAGGAGCGGCAGGAGCTGCACGCGCTCTTTGCCGCGCTGCCCGGCGTGGAGGTCACCTGCCTGGAGAGCGGCACCGCCTGCCCGCCGACGGTGGCGGCGCTCCGCGCCGCGTTGCTGGAGGGCTATCCCCTTTTCCACCTGGTCTGCCATGGCAAGCGGAAGCAGGGCGAGACAGAGCTCTACCTGGAAGACCGCCCGGTCCAGACACAGGAGGTGCTGGAGCTCTTCCGTGGGCTGGCCGAGCGACCACGGTTGGTTTTCTTAGCCGCCTGCGAGAGCGCCGCCCGCGGCCGCGCCGATGCCTTCCTGCCGTTGGGACCGGCGCTCGTCGCCGAGGGGGGTATCCCAGCGGTGGTGGCGATGGCCGACCGGGTGGGGCTGACGACCGCGCGCGACTTCGCGGCTGCCTTCTACACCTCGCTGTTAACGCACGGCCTGGTGGATCGCGCTGCGCAGGAAGCGCGCCTCAGCGTCCGTGACCGGATGGATTGGAGCGTCCCTGTCCTCTTCAGCCGGCTGCCCGATAACCGGTTATGGGGGGAAACGACAAATGGTCGGGGCGCGGCGCCTAACTCGTCTACTTCCATCCTCCCTGACTCATTGTCAGTGTCCCTGGGCGACCTGCGTCGGCAGCTCAATCAACGCTTTGACGACGCTGAACTGGATACCTTCTGCCTGGATCACTTCCCCGCCGTCTATGACAAATTTGGGCGCGGGCAGCGCAAGGACGAGAAGATCAACCTGCTGCTGGATCATTGCCGCCGCTGGCCGGAAGAGCAGGCGCGGCTGGTGGCGCTGCTATCAGCTGGCTAACATTGTTCCCAAATTAATTCTTATAGCAGGAGCGGGCGGCTACCGGCTGGCGGTCCCGCTCATGTCAAGAGGGGGCTGTAGTGACGCCTTCAGGTGTTTCTTGGCGGTCAAGAGCGGCTGAAGCCGCCACTACAAACAACGTGAATTGGCGTAAGTCTTGAAAGCCGGTTGTGAGGTGCTTTTGCGCCGTGGTCAGCGCGCTGAAGTGCGCCACGACCAACCCGCGCCCGGCCGTCTGACGTGACGTTTGACGCATCACGCAACACGCAATACGCGACATGCACCACGTACCCTGTGAAAGGAGGTCCCATGTTCCGTCGTCTTGCTCTCATCGGCACCCTGGTCCTGCTCTGCGGGGCGCTCTGGACGGCCGCCGCGACCGCGCAGACGCCCGGCCTGACGGTGACTCCCTCCGCGCTGACCATTGCCGGAACGCGCGGCATGGGAGCCACGCGGACATTGCTCCTCCGCACCACCGAACCCATCACCGGCCTGCAAGCCATCCCGCTGGACCTGCCCAACGCCGCCGGGGAGATCGTCCTGCCGGCAGCGGCGCTCACCGTGGCGCTGCCGGCGACTGAGATCGCCGCCGGCGGATTGCTCACGGTGCCGGTGACCGTGGCGCTGCGCGGCGTGCCGAGCGGCCGCTTCAGCGGCGAATTGCTGCTCCATTACAGCGGTGGGGCGCTCTCCGTGCCGGTCACTGTCACGGTCAAAGATCCGCCCTGGGGGGCGGCGGCAGTCACGCTCATCGGCGTGGCGTTGGGCGTCTGGATGAACCGTTACCGGGCGCAGGGCCGCCCCCGCGATGCGCTGCTGGTCCGCATCGGCCAGTTCCGCGCCCCGCTGCAGGCCGAGACCGCGTTTGAAACCCAGGCGAGCGCCTTTAAGGACCGGATAGATGGGCTGTTATACACCGTGGAGGCGCTCATGCAGGCCGAACAGTGGACGCAGGCCAGCCAGGTGCTGGACCAGGTGCAGGAGCTCTGGGGCCGCTGGCACAACGCCCGCGCCGAGTGGCTGGTCCAGTTCCGGTATGCCGACGAGCTGGAGGCGCGGCTCAAAGAATGGACGGACGGCGGCCTCTACGTCCAATCGCTCCGGCGGGAGCTGGAGGACGCCCGGCGCGACACGCCCGACCTGCCGACGCAACCGGGCGTCACCGGCCCGGAGGAGTTCCAGCAACGGCTGGACCGGATTGCCCAGGCCGCCAACCGCTACCTCCGGCTGAAGGAGCGGGCCAATGAGCTCAACCAGCTGGGGCAGACCGGGGCCGCCGCAGCTTTTCAGCGCCGGCTGAACGAGCTGGCCTGGACGGCGGAGACCGATCTGCAAAAGCTGGAGCAGGAGCTGGAGACGGCAGTGGTGGAGGCCAGGAAGGCAACCCATCCGGCAGCTACCGAGACGTTCCGCGACGCCGGGATGACCGCTTTCTCATTGGAAGGGGCCAAAACGCCGGGGGTGTTCGCCTCGGCGGTGAGCTGGTTGTTGGGCGCACCGGCCGTCAGTACGCGGACACCGGCGCAGCAGGCCCAGCAGGCCCGGCAACGGCTCAACTGGTTCACGCTGATCAGTTACGCCGTCGCGGTGCTGTTGCTGGCGGGCGCGGGGTTCGGCGAGCTCTACGTGGCCCGCGCGGAGTTCGGGGCCAATCCGTGGGGCGATTACTTTGCGCTGTTAGCCTGGGGTTTCGGCGCTGAAACCGCCCGCGCCTCCATCACCGAGACCTTGAGCCGCTGGGGATTACCCGGTACCCCTTAGGAGACCGCGGACGACGGACGACAGATCCCAAGAAAAATGACCCTGACTCACGGACCACAGACCATGGTTACCGGTGGGTGGTCCGTGGTCTGTCGTCTGTGGTCTCTTCCACCATACCCCACAGAAGCTCGCCCTCAACGGCTACCAACCGCGTCGGCGTGAGGTGGTTGTAGAGATCGGCCTCACTTTCGGTCACGACTTCCAGGTAAGTGTCGGTCAGGCCGTGCCAGCGGCCGGCGGCGTCGCGCTGCTCCCAGAGCACGGGCAGCGTCTGTCCCAGGGAGCGGGCCCGGTAGGCGGCGGCCAGCTGATCGCCCAACGCTGCCAGCTGCGCGGCGCGTTGCGCCCGCACCGGCGGCGGGACCTGGCCGGGCAGCTGCACCGCCGGTGTCCCGCTGCGCTCTGAATAGGGGAAAACGTGCAGCCGGGCGAAGCCCAGGGCCGCTACGAAGGCCAGCGTCGCCGCAAATTCCTCTTCCGTCTCGCCGGGGAAACCGGCGATCAGGTCGGTCGTCACCGCCAGCTCGGGCGCGATCGCACGCGCGGCGGCCACCAACGCGGCAAAGCGCCCCGTCGTGATCCGCCGTCCCATCCGGCGTAACGTGGCATCATGGCCGGCCTGGAGTGGCAGGTGCAGCTGGCGGCAGAGGCGCGGGTTTTCCCATTGCCGGAGCAACCGCTCATCCACGTCCCACGGCTCCACCGAGGAGAGCCGCAGCCGGGGCAGCGCCGTTTCGCGCAGCACGGCCTCTACCAGCGTTGCCAGCCCGCTTGCCAGCCCCAGATCGTGCCCGTAGGAACCTAAGCAAACCCCCGTCAGCACGACCTCTTGCGCGCCGCCGTCCACCCGTTCCTGGACCGTGGCGATCACCTCCGCCAGGGGGCGGCTGGAGGCCGGGCCGCGCAACCGGCGGGTGACGCAGTAGGTGCAATGCTCGTCGCAGCCATCCTGTACGCCAATGAAGGCGCGGGTGTGGCCCCACCGGCCGGGACTCCAGGGGGTGGGGGCCGCCGGGGAACGCCCCAGCCGCGCCACGGTCTGCGGTTTGGCGCTGTTGGGGATGACCCAGGCCACACCCGGCAGCTGCGCCGCTACCTCCGCTTCATCGGTGGCCCAGCAGCCGATAGCGGCTAAGCGGGCCTGCGGGGCGCGCCGGTGCAGGGTGCGCAACCGGTGGCGGCTCTTGCGGGCGGCCTGCGCGGTCACAGCGCAGGTGTTGAGGACAATCAGGTCGGCCCCGTCAGGGGTGGGGATAACCTCGTCGCCGGCCCCGGCAAATTCGCGGGCCAGCGTCTCCAGCTCGGCCGCGTTCAGCCGGCAGCCCAGGGATTCCAGGTAGACGCGCATCTACGCCGGCTTGCGCACCGTCAGGCGCTCGGCGTGCAGCGCTTCCCGGATGTCGCGGAGCAGCCGGGTGGCGTCGCGTTCTTCCTCAGCGGTGACCGCGATAACGCCATGCGCTTCATCCAATATTACGGTTCCGACCGCCGGAGACTTTTCTGCCGCCAGTTCTACGGTTTTCCACGCTTGCTCTGCCTGGCCTGGGTTCAACAAGGCAGGCACGACGAGCGAATGTCCCACCAGGACGCGGCTTTTGTTCTCATTCCACTCTGGCTCGTTTTCCTCTTCGTTCTCCGGCGCTGCCTCCGGCGGCGCCGGTATGATGGCCACGATCAGGAGGAAAGTGATGATGATCAGGGCCAGTCCCGCCAGAAGGTAGAGAAAGCCGTGGATCAGGGCCCGGAAGAAAAGCCGCACCGGCTCCACAGGGAAAAACCAGAGGACGATGAGGGCGGCTACGTAGAGGACGACCAGGAAGAGCGACCGGGCCCAGGGGTAGGCATAGTGTGTGGATTCAGTTTTTGACATCCTTGTCTCCCGCGAAATCGTCCCGCAGTTTTCAGGCAATCGGTGGCCGTTCGTATCTTTTCAATAACAAATTTGAGTCCCCTGCAAGAAGCCAAAAATCTCACGCCAGGGCATCAAGCCCGCCAGGGTTTTCTTCAATGCAGGTGCTATACTCTGCAAGATACCGGGGCGTGGGTCAGGGCAGTGGCTCCACCTGTAGATTATCAAAGCTGACGCTAACGTCGCCCTCGTCAAAAGCGCCGGCGTAGAGGCCGATCTCCCCTTGGGAGAGCGTCGCATCCTCCACCTGGGCCACCGTCTCACCGTTGACCTGGAACGTGAACTGCTGACCCTGGGCCTCCACGGTGAGGGTATTGGTGGTCTCCCCTTGCCGGATGGCGGGGCTGGGCGTCCAGTCTGACCCCAGGAGCGTCCAACTCCCGTTGTCGTAGAGCGCCACGCGGACATAGCCGTCGCCACTGATGGAAAAGGCGTAGAAACGCTGGTCGTCGTCCATGCGGACCAGCACGCCGTATTCGTTATCAACGGGGCCGGCCTGTTGCGTCGCTTCCACCGTCAGCCGGAAGTTGCTGAAGGAGCGCCCGGCGGCAGCCCAGGCGATCTGTTGCGGCTGGTGGACCTGGATGTGCAGCTGCCCGTCGGTGATGGTCACGGCCGCGGCGGCGTCGCTGCTCAAGCGCCAGCTGCCTGCCGCGTCAAACGGTTCGGCCCAGGGACCGGCGGGCGTACCGGGCTGGCACGCGATCAGGGCTACCCACAGACCGATGAATGCTCCGAGCCGGCTGATTGGCTTCATCCAGCGGCACATTGTGGCACCTCAGGGCTTCTTGACGCTGAGATCGTCAAACCAGACCATCGTTCGCCCCTGGACGGCCGTGCCGGCGGCCATGCCAATGTCGCCTTGCGTGAGCGTGTTGTCTTGCACCTGGGCGACCTGTTCGCCGTTGATGGAGAGCGTCAGCGTGGACCCCTGGCAGACGGCGAGGAGGCGGTTGGCGGAGCCATCGGTGTGGATCAGCGGGGAACGCAACATGGCGGGACCGGTCAGCGGCACCAGGTCGCCGCCCTGCACCCGCCGGAAGATGGCGTAGTAGCCGTCGGCACTGATGGCGAAGTAGTAAAACTGCCCGCTGCGGTAGCGGCAGAGCAACCCGTAGTGATTGTCGCTCGTCCCTTCGGTACGGACCTGGGCCTCCAGGGAGACATCGCTGTAATTCCGTCCCCCTGTTGTCCAGACGAACCACTGCGGCACGTCAATCTGGAAGAAGTATTGGCCCTGTTGATAACCGCGCACGAAGGTTTCATGCGAGGCCGCCCCCCAACCGGTGGCTGGATCGGAGAAATCGTCGGTGAAATTCCCCGAGGAGCTTGCGCAACCTGCCAGCAGCAAGAGTGTGATCACGATGAGCCATCCTGGTCGTTTTTGCATGGGAGCCTCCAAATCGTGATTATACCTCATAAGGGGGAAGCAACAAAGCCGGAGCCACACGGATAGGGGCTACGCCCGCCATTTTGTGCTCCCATGAAAGCCTTGCCGCCCGCCACGGAATGCGAATGGCGAATAGCCCATGGCGATAAGAAAGCCCGCTGGCCTTGGCGCCGCTGTGTTAAATCCGGCCTTCATGGAAGCTGATCTCATTTGGTCAGGGGGACCCAACGTTGGGACAGTGCCGGCTCTTATGGGATGGCGATCCGCCCCAACATTGTCAGGAGCAGCAGCCCGATGATCGCCACGTTCAGGAAGAGCAGCAGGGCCAGGACGAAGCGTTGCCAGGGCTGGAGGCCGCCGGTGGCGGACCGGCGAGAACGCCGGCGGCGGGATGTCCGGGGTGCGGCCGGTTCCGGCGGTGCGGCGGGCGCTTCCGGCGGCACCTCGTGCAGCCAGCCCGGCGTGGTGGCCGCTGTACCGGCGTCATCGGTCTCTTGGGGCGTCAATTCACGCAACCAGTCCGGCAAATCTCTCCCTGAGGGCACCGGCGGCTCCTTTCTCAACGTTACTCACATCCTGCGAGCCAGGGGGGTGTTACACACTTGCGCGACAAATTCCGCTTGTTGTAGCACCCCCTTGTGCTACTTTTGGGAATATGCTACAATAACAATACCCCAGGAGCAGGGAAAAGTCAACCTTGCCAATCAAACGTCTGACCCGTGAATTTTACGGCCGCGCCACGCTCATCGTTGCCCGGGAGCTGTTGGGCCAACGGTTGGTGCGCCTGTACCACGGCGAGCAGCTCGCCGGTCGGATTGTGGAAGTAGAGGCCTACATCGGGCAGGGAGATCAGGCCTGCCACGCCAGTATGGGCCGGACGGCACGTAACGCGGTGATGTTTGGCCCGCCGGGCCAGGCGTATGTCTACTTCATCTACGGGATGCACTATTGCCTCAACATCGTCACCGAAGCGGAGGGTTTCCCGGCCGCCGTCCTGATCCGGGCTGTGGAGCCGCAGGCGGGGCTGGCGACGATGCAAGCGCTACGTCCGGGCCGGCCCCTCGCCGATCTCACGCGCGGGCCGGGCCGGCTCTGTGCTGCTCTGGCTATTGACCTGAGCTGTAATGGGGCCGATCTCTGCGCACCCGACTCGGCGCTCTGGGTGGAGGAAGACGCGGCGTTGCCCGACAGCGCCATTGCCGCCGGTCCCCGGATCGGGGTGCGGGGCGACATGGCTGCCTTGCAAGCGCCCTGGCGCTACTACCTTCAGGATAACCCCTGGGTCAGTGGCCGCCGGACAGTCACCGACCACACCACCGACCACAGATGAAAGACCACGACGTTGCCCGTGGTCAATCTGGGGGAGTGTGCCATTAAAAATCGTTCCGACATTTAAGAAAGGAGCAGATGACCATGAGTATCCTGCGTGGAAAGGGCCTGTGGGCCTATCGGACCTGGGAATTGGACCGGGCGCTCCAGATTGCGCCGGAGATGGGGGTGACTCATATCCTCTACAAAGTCGGTGAGGGCTCCTCGTATATCGCCAATGCGGCCGCGCTGGCCCAAAAGATCCGCCAGGCTAAATTGACGCCGGTGGCCTGGAGCTATCTCCGGCTGAACGACCTGACTGCCGAAGTGGCTATGGTCCTGGCGGCGTTCCGGGATGGCTACGATGGCTTTATCTTTGACATGGAAGAGGGCAGCAAGGATAAGCACGCGGTCGCGGCCCAGTTTGCGCAAACGCTGGTAGATCGGGGCGTCGCCCCTGACCAGCTCTACCTTTGTTCCTATCCTAACATTACCTCACACCTCAACCTGCCTTTTGTGCAGATGGCCCCGCTCTGTAAGGGGGGCTTGATGCCCATGGCTTATGGCACTTTCCAGCGCCCCCCCGAGGTGGTGCTGGATCAGTGGACTTACCGCGATGAGCGGATCTGGTTACAACAGCAGGGGCTATCCCTGCCGATCTACCCGGTGTTGGGGCCTTATTACGATGAGCAGGGCAACAAACGGATGACGCAGGCGGAGTACCAGGCCTGGCTGGACCGGATGGCGGTCTACAAGCCCACCTTCTTCAGTCTCTTTACGGCGGCGACGATGGAACCGGCCTACTTCGCGCCGACGCGCGCTTTCGCCTTGGGGGAATCCCCCAAACCCAGCGGGGTCAAGGTGGAGATCAACAGCCCGGAGGTGGGTTATTTGAACATCCGCAGCGGGCCGGCTACCACCTTCCCCATTTTGACGCAGGCCCCGCACGGGTCGGTGCTCCAGGCCTTAGAGCCGGAGGCCACGGTTAAGGCCAAAGTGGGAAAGGATGGGCAGTGGATCGGTGTGCTGACCGCCGATGGGCAGGCCGGCTACGGCGCGGCCGCCTATATGAAATTACCCTCCGGTCCGGCCCCCGTCGTCGGCGAGGTCAAATATGTCGTGGTGGAAAGTCCCGAATATGGGCTGCGCGTCCGTGGAGGTCCCGACGCCAACCAGCCGCAGGTCTGGTGGGTGCCGCATGGGACGGTGCTGGAATCGCTGGAGGATCCCAAGGTTACGGCGGCGAAGCTGGGCCAGCAAGGGCAGTGGCTCAAGGTGCGCACGCCGGCCCGGAAGGAGGGCTACGTCGCGGCCTGGTATCTGCGGGCTCCGCTCGGTCCCGACAACCGCACCCCGGTGGATGACAAAACGTTGCCGCTGGCGCAATCGGCCTACCTCTTCGGCATTCACGCCATCAGTGCCGGTGACGAACACTGGTACGGCGATAAAATCCGCGCCCTCTATGCCGGTAAACCGCACAAGGGCTGGATTTTCTTCACCGAAGGGATCGGCAGCAATCCCGCCGCGCATCAGCAGGTGAACCAGGCGGTGCGCGACCGCTACTGGCGGTGGGCGCAGGATGGGTATGGCGTCATCGTCCGGTTGAATCACGGCTACCATCCCAGCGGGACATTGCCGGAGCCGCAATTCTACGACGCCTTCGCCGAGACCTGCGCGCGCTGGGTGGAGCTTTACCTGAAACATGCCGAGGCTCCCGCCACCAGCTATCTCTGGACCATCCAGATCGGCAATGAGATGAACAATCCCAGCGAGCACCCCAACGGCCAGACGCTCACGGCGGCGCTCTACGCCCAGGCTTTCAACAAAGTCTACGCCCGCATCAAGGCGGTGCTACCCAATTCCATCATCACGCCGGGCGCGATTGATCCCTACAACGCGCAGATTGCCCGCCCGCTGGATTACTTCCAGCAAATGCTGGACGGCATCACGGCGTTAGATGGCTTTGTCCTGCACGCTTACACTCACGGACCGTCGGTGGAGGCAATCACTCATTTGAACACGTTTGGCGGGGAGCCGCTTACCGATCATTACTACGACTTCCAGACCTACCGGCTCTTTATGGAGCGGATCCCGGCCAAGTGGCGGGGGCTGCCGGTCTACATTACCGAGACCAACCACGTCTGCCGCGATATGTCCAACGAAGGGGGGAGCCAGGGCTGGATCAACCAGAATATCGGGTGGGTGCGGGCCGCCTATGCTGAAATTCAGCGCTGGAATAGCACGCCCTACACCCAACAGATCCGCGCGCTCCTGCTCTACCGCTGGACGGCCGACCAATGGGCGATTGACGACAAACCGGCGATCCTGGAGGATTTCCGGATGGCGCTGGACAGCGATTACCGCTGGCGTGGTGGCGTCGGGCCGGTCTCCTTCGGACTGCTGGCAGCGCCAGCGGCTCCGACCGGTGCCGAAGCCGGGCTGGCCTTTGGCCTCTCCTTTGCCGCGGCCGCGGCTGAGGCCGCCCCTGCTCCTGAGGAGCGACTGCCGCTGGAGGCCGATGATCTCCAGCAGATTTGGGGCATCGGATCCAAGACGGCGGCGGCACTGCGGACGGCCGGCATCCAGACCTTTGCGCAAGTGGCGGCCGCGACGCCGGAACGGCTGCGTGCCATCGTCGGTCAGGCGGGCATCGGTGCGCGTGGCAGCGCCACCTGGCCGGAGCAGGCCCGCTTGATTTTGGAGCACCGGCCGGCCGAGCTGGCGGCTTTACAGCAACGGCTGGCACGGGAGCGCGCCACCGACCGTTAATGCGTGTAACAAGGGGCGACGCCCGATGGGCTGCGGGTGTCGCCCCTCAATAGATTCAGCTCTTAGTGTGTTCAGGAGGGTGCGGTATGTCATGGCAACTTAGAGACTGGATTCGTTTGCTGGTGCTTGAGGGAGTCGCTGTTATCATTCTTGTTTTTGTATTTTGGTGGTTTAGCCGGCGGAAACCGGCGTCTCCACCCCGCGACGAACAGTGCGTTCCACCGCCCTCTAAACCGGTGCCCGTGCCGGCGGTGCTGCCAGCCAGCGTGCCGCCCTCGGAACCTCCCCCGCCCGTCTCCGAAGCGGTGACACCGGCCGAGACTGTAGCGCCGGTTGAGTATGAAGTGACCTCAACAGAAGCGCCAGAGGAAGCCCCGGCCGCGGCGGTGACGTATGCTGGCTGGGGCGCTACCGCCGCGGCCATGCCCGCCGAGGAGGTCGCGGCCGCGACTCCGGCCGGGCTGCCGGCAGAAGAAGCGGTCGCGGCCCCTGTTCCTGCTGAGGAAGTCGCGGCCGCAGCTCCGGCCATGCCGCCGCAACCCGACGACCTGACCATTATGGAGGGGATCGGTCCCAAGATTGCCAGCGTGTTGGCGGCGGCGGGGGTCACCACCTTTGCGCAACTGGCCGCGGCCGACGTGGACTGGCTGCGTGAGGTGATGCTGGCGGCCGGCCTGCGGCTGGCCGACCCGACCACCTGGCCGGAGCAATCCCGGCTGGCGGCAGCCGGGGATTGGGAAGGACTGAAGGAGCTGCAAGGGCAGCTCAAGGGCGGCCGGCGGGTCAAGTGATCTTCTGTTGATGAAATGACCGGCACCTGGAAAGGTGCCGGTCATCGCTACACGGTGCAATTACGGGATGAACTGCTTGATGATCTGCTCCAACGACGGCTGGCCGATGACCTGCAGATCGTAGCGCACCCGTTGCATCGGGTGGTTCACGCTGAGGATGCGGGTCAGGTCAATCGGGGTGCCGACGATCACCAGGTCGCACGGCGTGTTGTTGATGGTGACCTCCAGGTCGCGCATCTGTTCGTGACCGTATCCCATCGCCGGCAGGATGAGGCCGGTCTTGGGATATTTCTCGTAGGTCGCGGTGATGGAGGCCACCGCGTAAGGCCGGGGATCCACGATCTGGGCTGCACCGAAGCGTTGGGCCGCTACGTACCCCGCGCCGTAGGCCATTTCCCCGTGGGTCAGCGTGGGTCCATCTTCCACGACCAGAACGCGCTTGCCCCGAATGGCCGCCGGATCGTCCACGAAAATGGGAGAGGCCGCCTCCACGATGATCGCCTCCGGGTTGACGGCGCGGACATTCTGGCGCACGGTGCGGACGGCGTCGTAGTTGGCCGTGTCTACTTTGTTGATCACGACGACGTTGGCCGCGCGGACGTTGGCCTCGCCGGGGTAATAGGTCAGCTCGTGGCCGGGCCGGTGGGGATCGGCGACGACGATCCAGAGGTCGGGCTTGTAGAATGGGATGTCGTTATTGCCGCCATCCCAGACGATCACGTCGGCCTCCTGTTCGGCCTGGCGCAGGATTGCCTCGTAGTCCACTCCTGCGTAGACGACGATCCCCCGGTCAATGTGCGGCTCGTACTCCTCGCGCTCCTCAATCGTGCACTTATGCTCGTCCAAGTCAGCATAAGTGGCGAAGCGCTGCACCCGTTGGGCCACCAGGTTGCCGTAGGGCATCGGGTGGCGGATGGCGACGACCTTCTTGCCCATCGCCTGAAGCGCGGTGCAGACGGCGCGGGTGGTCTGCGATTTGCCGGAGCCGGTGCGGACGGCGGTGACGGCGACGACCGGCTTGGAACTTTTGATCATGGTGGCCTGGCCGCCCATCAGGCGGAAATCAACCCCTAAGGCGATCACTGTGGCTGCCTTGTGCATGACGTACTCGTGGGAGACATCGGAGTAGGCGAAAATTACCTGTTGCACTCCCAGTTCCCGGACCAGGCGCGGCAGGTCTGCTTCAGGGTAGATCGGGATGCCTTTGGGGTAGAGACTACCGGCCAATTCGGGCGGATACATCCGGCCGTCAATGTTCGGGATCTGGGTCGCGGTGAACGCCACGACCTCGTAACGCGGATTGTCGCGGAAGTAAGTGTTGAAGTTGTGAAAATCGCGCCCGGCGGCCCCCATGATCAGAATACGACTTTTCTCCATACGCAAACTCCTTATGATATTGAGATTATGCACCTCACGACGTGAGGGCTCCAACGGCTATGACTGGTGGGCTGAGGCACAAAAAAGAGCGGCCTTCTTCATTCAACTGCATTCAGGTCCGCTCTGTTTTGCTTTGTCGGTGTTCTCCGAATTCACGGGGCACGCCTGGCGGTGGCGCTCTGCTCCTGGGGCTGCTGAGCCTGCAAAGCCTGGAGGATCTCCCGGCGCAGGGGCACCAGCGCTCCTAATACCCCGTTCACAAAACGGGGGGCACTGTCGGAGCCAAAATCTTTCGCCAGCTCTACGGCCTCGTTAATCGCCACCTTGGTCGGAATTCCTCCTAACGTAAATTCATACAACGCCATGCGCAGCAGATTGCGGTCTACCAGTGCCACCTGATCTAACGGCCATTCCGGGGCATGGGCCTGGATGTAATGATCCAGTAAATCGCGGCACTGCGCAATTCCCATGACCAGACGCCGGCAGTAGTCTTGCACCTGAGGCTCAGGAGCCGGCTCCTCGGCAAAGCGCTCTTCCAGCACTGTGCCGAGGGGATGGGCCACAGCGTCAATTTCGTATAACGCCTGGAGGGCCAGCTCGCGGGCCTGCCGACGATCCCCTTTCATCACGTTGTAACGTACCTGTTCTGCAAAACCGACAGCGGCCACAGGGTATCAGGCCTGGGCGGGTGCCGGCACCGCCTCTGGAAACATCACATCTTCAATATAGACGTTCACCGCTTCCACTGGCATACCGATCATCTCCTGGATGGCGCGGGTGACCTCATGTTGGACCGTCTGGCCCAGCCGTAGCAGGCTGAGGTTGGGTTCGGCGATGAGATGCAGGTTGACGGTTACCCGGCCCTCGTGGACCTCTACTTCAACGCCCTTGCTGGCGATTCCCAAAAAGCGGTCCAGGTCTTTTTCTGCGATGCGCACCACGCCGGGCACCTGGGCGCTCGTCAGTGAGGCGATCGTCTCCAATACCTCGGGCTTGACGGTCACAATGCCTGGGATTTTATATTGTTCGCTTTCCATACTTCCTCCTCACATACTCAGCCCACCGTCCACCGCCAGGACTGCCCCGGTGATGAAGGCGGCATCGTCAGAAGCGAAGAAGGCGACGGCGCGGGCGACGTCGTCCACCGTGCCCAGACGACCCAAGGGGGTCATCTCCAGCAAGCGGGCCTGCCACTCCGGCGCTAATGAAGCGGTGAGCTCGGTAGGGATGTATCCCGGCGCGATGGCGTTGACGGTGATCCCCTTCGGCCCCAGCTCGCGGGCCAGGCTCTTGGTGAGGCCGATCAGCCCGGCTTTGGAGGCTGAATAGTTAGCCTGCCCTACCTGGCCCATCAACCCGGAGACGGAGGTGATGTTGATGATCCGCCCGCTCCGTTGTTTGAGCATGGTCCGGGTCACTGCTTTGCAGGCGTTGAACGCGCCCTTAAGATTGATGCGAATGACCTCATCCCATTCTTCTTCACTCATCCGCATCAATAACATATCGCGGGTGATCCCGGCATTGTTGACCAGGATATCCACGCGACCGAAGGTGCGGAGGACGGTCTCTACCATTTGGGCAGTGGGGATGGCCTCCCCCACGTCGGCCGCGACGGCTAACGCCCGCCGGCCCAGCGCCTCAATTTCGGCCACTACCTGGGCCGCGGCCTCGGCCTGGCGGACATAGTTGACGGCAACCTCCGCGCCGCGCCGCGCCAGTTCCAGCGCGATGGCGCGCCCAATACCCCGCGAGCCGCCCGTTACCAGCGCGATTTTCCCATCCAGTGTGCCCATACCTGCGTCACCTCTGGACTACCCGGCCGGTAGTTGCACGACCTCGGCCTGCACATCGGCCAGCGTCCGCTTCACAAACGCCGCCAGCACCTCTTTCGGACCGACTTCCACGAAGCGATTCACGCCATGCGCGCCCAGCCAGAGCAGGCTCTCGCGCCAGCGCACCGGCGAGGTCAGCTGCCGGGTGAGCACGGCCCGGATCTCGGCCGGATCATGTAAGGGCGCAGCGGTCGCGTTGAAGACTACCGGGATCTGCGGCGTGCGCAACGCGACTGCCGCCAGCACGGCTGCCAATCCGGCCTCCGCCGGCGCCATCAGCGGGCTATGGCCGCCAATGCTCAGCGCCAGCCGGGTCACGCGGCGAATGCCGTGGGCGGCGGCCCGGCGAGTGGCCTCGTCAATCGCCGCTGCCGTCCCGGAGAGCACCAGCTGCCCGGGGCAGTTATCGTTGGCCACGACCAGCGTCTCCCCTGTGGCGGCCTGCGTCTCGGCGCAGAGCGCCTGGGCGGCTTCCGGCGTCGCGCCCAGCAGGGCCGCCATCGCGCCGGGGGTCTCGCGCCCGGCTTGAGCCATCAGCCGGCCACGCTCTGTCACCACGTGCAGCCCGTCGGCAAACGTCAAAGCGCCCGCTGCGACCAGCGCCGCGAATTCGCCCAGGCTATGCCCGGCGATGAAGGCCGGAGGCTCCGGCCAGCGCTCTTGTACCGCAGCCCACAGCGCCAGCTCGGTGGTGAACAGCGCCGGCTGGGTGAACTCGGTCCGGTCCAGCGTCTCAGCCGGCCCCTCAAAGCAGAGCCGGCTGAGGGCATAGCCCAGCAGCGCATCGGCCTGCTCGTAGACCAGGCGAGCCGCGGGGACGGCCTGATACCAGGTCGCACCCATGCCCACAAACTGGGCTCCCTGACCGGTGAAGAGGAAAGCTGTGCTCATGTTATGGAGTGATCAAGGGTGAGGGCGCAGCGAACTGTTAATAAGGGCTGCTGCGCACCGGACCCGATGCCCTATTTCTCTTTCTTGCTCTTCTCTTTCAGATCCAACACTTGGGCGCGGCGATAGGTACCGCATTTGGGGCAGACGTGGTAGGGCAACACGGCCTCGCCGCACTGCGGGCAGTGGGTCAGTTCCGGCAATTCCATCCGGTAAGCATTGGCGCGGCGGCGATCCCGGCGCCCGCGCGATAGTCTTCGCTTTGGCTGAGGTGTCATGGTTTTTGTTACTCCCTTTTACTTCATAATGATGCAACGTTGGCGGTCTGACAAGCCGCCAACGCAAGCCCCATTATACGAAGAAGGGGCGTTCTGTCAAACCCCTTCGCCGCCCTTGAGCCGCTTTTCGCGATCAACCTCCAACTTTTGCAGGCCGTTCTCCACTACCCGCAGGAGACGGGTCAGCTCTTCCTGGAGCTGGCTGAGCACGTTGAAGGCGTATTCGTCCGCGTCGTTGCGCAGGGCGGCGGCGTCCTGGTCGGCCCGCTGGCGGATGCTTGCCGCCTGCTGTTTGGCCTCCTGCACGATGCGGTGCTCGGCGGCCTGGCGTTGAGCTTCAGCCTGCGCCTCGGCGACGAGCCGGGCGCTCTCCTGCCGGGCCTGCGCCAACAGGGACTCGCGTTGCTGGACGATTTCTTTGGCCTGTCGCACTTCGGCGGGAATGGCCTCGCGCAGCTGCGCGATCTGAGTGCGCGCGCCCTCCTCGCCGACCGCCCGGTTGCCAAAGGGCAGGCGGGTGCTCTCCTCCAGGATGTATTGCTCCAGCCGTTGAATCAGGAACTCCAGGTCCATCGTCGCCTCCTCATGCTGTGGCAGGTTTAAATCGTCCCTTCTCAATCGCGGAGGGAGACGACCGTTACCGGCGGATCCTGGCTACGCAGGAGTTCTTTCTTGCTCAGCAGGGCCCGGTAGACCGGTGGGGGCACCATGGCCGTCACATCTCCGCCCGACATGAAAATCTCTTTGACGATGCTGGCGCTAAGGAAAGCGTACCGTTCATGGGTCATCAGACAGACGGTCTCAATCTCCGGCGCTAACTGGTGATTGGTGAGTGCCATCTGGTATTCCAGCTCAAAATCCGAGATCACGCGCAAGCCCCGCACCAGGGCCTGCGCTCCAATGGATTTAGCGAAAGCAACGGTCAGGCCGTTGTAAAGGGAGACTTCAATGTTCGGTGCATCCTGGAGCACCTCGCGGACCAGCGCCAGCCGTTCCGGGGCCGAAAAGAGCAGCGTCTTGTTCGGGCGTTCGTAAACGGCAACGACGAGCCGGTCAAACAACAGGGCGGCCCGCCGGGCAATGTCTTGATGTCCGCAGTGGATGGGGTCAAATGTTCCAGGGTAGACCGCTAAACGCTGGTTCAACTTAACTCCCCTTCGCGGTGCCAGAATTGGGCCACCCGTTGGGCGAGCGGCTGGTGTTCCGGTTGTGTCAGCTCGGGATCCTCGGCCAACAGCCGGGCGGCCACGTCACGGACGGTGTGCAGGAGCCGGGTGTCGGCCCAGGTCGCCATCGGCAATTCGGGGAAACCGCTCTGCTGGGTGCCCAAAAATTCGCCCGGACCGCGCATCTCCAGGTCCTTTTGCGCCAGGACAAAGCCGTCGGTCGTGGTCTCCACGGCCTTGAGCCGTTCCAGCGCTTCCGGTGAGGGGGTATCGGAGAGCAGCAGGCAGTACGACTGGGCGGCCCCGCGGCCCACCCGGCCGCGGAATTGGTGCAGCTGCGCCAGGCCGAAACGCTCGGCCCCTTCAATCAACATCACGGTGGCGTTGGGGACGTCAATCCCTACCTCCACGACCGAGGTGGCCACCAGGATGTGCAATTCACCGCGGACAAAGGCCGCCATGACCTGCTCTTTCTCATCCGCCGGCAGCTGGCCGTGCAACAGTCCCAGCCGCAGCTCGGGGAAGATGTCGCGCTGGAGCCGCAGATGCTCTTCCACGGCGGCTTTGGCGTCAATTTTCTCGGAGCTTTCCACCAGCGGGCAGATGATGAAAGCTTGATGGCCGGCCTGGATTTGAGAGCGGATGAAGGCATACGCCCGTTCCCGTTCCCGGGGTTGCAGCACCCGGGTCTGAATGGGCTGGCGACCGGGCGGCATTTCGTCCAATACGGAAACATCCAGGTGCCCCCAAAAAGTCAACTCCAGGGAGCGGGGGATGGGGGTGGCGGTCATCACCAACAGGTGCGGGTTGTAGCCTTTCTGGCGGAGGGCGCCCCGCTGTTCCACGCCAAAGCGGTGTTGTTCGTCAATCACGGTCAGCGCCAGGTTGCGGAAGGTGACTTTGCTCTGGATGAGCGCGTGGGTGCCGACCACCAGCGGCAGCGAGCCGTCGGCCAGTCCGGCGTAGAGCTCTTCCCGCTCGGCGGCGGTGGTGCTGCCGGTCAGCAGTCGCAGGGTGGGCTGTGGTTCTGGGAAGGTGGCGAACAGGCGAGTCAGGTTCTTGTAGTGCTGCTCGGCCAGGAGCTCGGTGGGAGCCATCAACGCGGCTTGATAGCCGGCCGCGGCGGCCGCGGCCATCAAGAGCGCGGCGACCACTGTCTTGCCGGAGCCGACGTCGCCCTGCAGGAGGCGGTTCATCGGCTGCCCGGAGACCAGATCGGCCAGCATCTCATCCAGGGAGCGGCGCTGGGCGCCGGTGAGAGCATAGGGCAGGCCGGCTGTCCACGCTTCCAGCTGCTCCGGCGTGACCCGAATCTCTGGCCCCGGTTCGGATTTCCAGACCAGCTTTTGGCGCAGCAGCCCCAGTTGCAGGTAGAGCGCTTCTTCAAAAGCGAGACGCCGCCGGGCCGCGCTCAGATGCTCCTGGTTGTCGGGGAAATGGATGCCCCACAAAGCCCGTTGGAGCGGGAGCAGCGTGTGCGCTTCCCGGAGCGCCGCCGGCAGGGGGTCACCTATCCGCCCGGCCCAGGCCGCAAGGGCCTGTTCTACCATCTGCCGCAGCCACGTTTGGGCGAGCCCTTCGGTCAGGGGATAGATGGGGACAATGCGGGCCGTGTTCAGGCTTTTGCGCTCTACCGGCTCCCAATCCGGCGCATTCATGGTCAGCCGGCCCAGATACTCGTCTACTTTGCCGCTGACGACGATCTGCATCCCCGGCCGGATACGGCTCTCCAGGTCGTGCCGGTTAAACCAGGTCAACTCCATCATCCCGGTGTTGTCAGAGATCGTGGCGTGAAACAGATCTTTACCGGTGCGGGTTTTCCGTCCGCCGGCGTCCCACACGGTAGCGATCACACTGACCGTTTCGCCGTATTTGAGGTGGTCAATGGTGCGCAGCTGCGAATAATCTTCGTAGCGGCGCGGGTAGAAGAAGAGCAGATCGCGGATGGTCCGCACGTTCAATTTTGCCAGCAGCTCGGCCCGTTTGCGCCCGACGCCGGAGAGCGTCTCCACCGGGGCGGCCAACCCGCGTCCGGCCGGTTGGGAGGCCCGGGGTGAGGGCATGGGCCGGCCCGGCTCAGGGGGCGGTGGCGGCGCGGGGACCGGCGCCGTTGCCGGTGGCGCAGGGGGCACTGGCAGGGAAGGTGGCAGGGAAGGGCTCGCCGCTGGGGGGCCGGCCTGCAACGTTTCCCACAGTGCCTGCATCGCTGCCCGGCGCGCTTCTGGTTGGAGGCTGCTGTAAGCGCGCAACCGGTCGGTGACCTCCAACACCCAGGCCCGTTGCTCCTCGCCGTAGGCTTCGCTGGCCTGCTTCAGCCAGGTTTCGGCATAGCGGGCCAGGCCTCCCCCTACCGCTTTGTCCCGAAAATCGTATTCCTCCTCCAGGTGGAGAATTTTTTGCAATGTTTCCAAAGGTTTGGGCATACCAGGTCCTGTTTGAGCGTTAGAATAGAGCGCGCTGTCTGACGTTGCTGCGCCCCGTCAGGCTGTGACCACCGCCACGCCAATCGCGCCGGGGCCGACGTGGACGCCAAAGGCCGGCGAGACGGCCACGATCGGCACCTCGCTGGCGGGCAGACATTCCTGCACGATGGCCTGGAACCGGGTTTGCAGTTCCGGTTCCACGCCGCTATGTAACACGGCTGCCCGTTCCAGCGGACAACGCTGGTGGAGCCAATCCGCCAGAGCTTGCAGGGCGCGGTGGTGCGTGCGCACCCGGCCCAGCAAGCTGACTTCGCTATCATGGATGGCGATGAGCGGCTTGATCTGCAACAGATCGCCCATCTTGGCGCGCGCCCAACCGACTCGCCCGCCCCGGTGGACGTAATCCAGCGACTTCAGCACGCCGGTCACCGTCGTCCGGGAGCGCATCTTTTGTATCAGCGCGGTGATTTCCGCAACGGAGGCTCCCTGCGCGGCCGCTTCCGCTGCTGCCACTGCCATCCACCCCAATCCCATCGTGACCTGCCCCGTTTCTAACACGTGGACCCGCGCGCCACGCACTTGCTGGCCGGCCAGCTGGGCATTGCTGGCCACGCTGCTCAGGTTGGATGCGATGAAGAGGCCAACGATGTCGGAGGCCCCGGCCGCGGCCAGCTGCTCGTAGACGGCCTGAAATTCGGAGGGTGGGGGTGAGGCCGTCCCAAACAGGCGCGGTGTCTGCCACAGGCGTTCGTAGAAAGCGGCCCGGTCCAACAATCCATCGTCCCGATAACTCTCATTGCCGATCAGCAGATAAATGGGAAGCACGGTGATTCCCAGCCGCTGGGCTAAAGCGGGAGGGAGGTCAGAGACGCTGTCGGTGATAATGCGGACCTGGTTGGCCATAGCCGTTAACGCCAGTGACCTTCATAGATGACCATGCCCACCGCGTCAGGCCCCAGATGGGAGGCCAGCACCGGGTCGTAAGTGATGACCGGGAATTGCCGGCCGGGTAACACCAGATCCAACCGGCTTTTGAGCCCCTGTGCTTCGTCCATGGCCCCGGCTCCATTGTGGAAGATCACCGTTTGTTGAATGCGGGTAAACTCTGACGCGAACTCCACCAGCTTGTCCAGCGCCTTCTCCGGCGTCCGGCTTTTTTCCAGCGGGTTGATCTCCCCGTCCTCAATCACCAGAAACGGGTGGATGTTGAGCATCGCGCCAAGGATGGCCTGCGTGGCGCTCAGCTTGCCGCTCGTGTAAAGGTAATCCAGCGTGTGGGTGATCATCACGACGTAAATCCGGGGGATCATGCCCCGGATATGCTTGACCACATCACTGACCGGCAGATTCCCCTCTTTGAGCAGCTCGCCGGCCCGCTCTACCAGGATGCCCAGGCCCACCGAGACGGTCTGCGAATCCATGATGGTGATATCACAACGGCCCATAAAATCGCGCGCCGCGATGCGGGCATTCCGCATGATCGGGCTGAGATGGCCGGAGGAGAGGAGCACCAGCATTTTATTGGTGCGATAGAGGGTGCGCTGGAAGACCGCCCGGAAATCGTCGGCCGAGGGGCCGATAATCTCCACCGGCGTCCGGTGGGCGGCCATCTGGCGGAGCAGATCCAGATGGCCCTCTGTTTGTTGGTCATACAAGAAGTTGCGCCCGCCGGTTTGGGCGACGATGGGCAGTGAAATGATCCCCAACTCGTGTAAACGGGCCGGAGTGAGGAAAGCGGTACCGTCCGTGATCAATTGTACATTGTTCATGATTGTCACTCAGTGATTATTCCGTTGTTCTACTGCTGCCTGGATCATTCAATGGAAAATAAATAGGGATAATAAGGCTGTCCGCCGTGAACCACTTCAACTTCCAGATCGGGATGGCGTTCGGTAAAAGTACGGGCTAACGACTCGGCCTGTTGCTGGTTGACCCCTTCGCCGTAATAGAACGTGATCAGCTCACGGTCCTCCAGGTCGGCCTTTTCCAGCAACTGGACCATCACCTCGGGCACGGAGCGGCCCGCCAGTATCAGTTCCCCATCTAACAGCCCGATGATGTCTCCGTGGTGCACCTCCACACCGTTCAGCGTCACATCGCGGGTGGCGTGAGTCACGCCGCCGGAGACGATCTGTTGCGCGGCTTGCAGCATGACCTGGACATTGCCGTCCAGCGTGGCCTGCTGGTCCAGCGCCAGCAGCGCGGCCACGCCCTGGGGGATGCTTTTGGTCGGGACGACAGCGACCTCTTTTTCGCTCACTTGCGCTGCCTGTTCCGCCGCCAGGATAATGTTCTTGTTGTTCGGCAGGATCACGACCTGGTCGGACGGTACCTGCCGCACCGCCTCCAGAATTTCGGCGGTGCTGGGATTCATCGTCTCGCCCCCGGGGACGATGGCCGTTGCCCCCAGGCTGCGGAAGACCTTGTCCAGCCCGTCACCGGCCGAGACGACGACCACGCCGATGGTGGGCGGTTCTGGCGCTACCAGGACCGCCGGCAGTTCGCTCCCCGGACCAAGCACCGGATGGGCGTCGCGCCCGGCGATGAACTCCTGGTATTGGGCCCGCATGTCTTCCACGACCACGTCGCGCAGGGCTCCCCATTGCACCCCATAGCTCAGCGCCACACCGGGATCGGGGACGTGAATGTGGACTTTGATGGTCATCGGGTCGCCCACGATCAGGCCGCTTTTGCCCATAGCACTGATGTCGGCGCGGATCTGCTCTACGTCCATGTTTTGGCCGACCAGGATGAACTGAACGTCGTAGCTGTATTCGTTAGCTTCCGCCAGATCCAATTCGGTCTCGGCCGGTGGTGCCAGGTCTACGACTTGGGCAAAACGTCCGCTATCCTTTTCTTCTACCGGTAAGCCGATCATTTGTCGCCACATCCCTTCCAGGATCACGACCAGACCCTGACCGCCGGAATCAACCACCCCCGCCTGCTGCAGGACGGGCAAGAGGGCTGGCGTGCGGGCTTCGGCTGCTTTAGCGCGTTCCACCATCCGTTCAAAGATGCGCACCAGGTCGTCGGTCCGTTTGGCAATTTCCTCGGTTTCATCCGCCACTTCGCGCACGACGGTGAGAATCGTCCCTTCCACCGGCTTGACCACCCCTTTGTACGCCGTCTCCGCCGCCTCACGGGTTGCGCCGGCCAGATCGGCGGCCCGTAACACCGGCTTGCTGTCCAGGCTGCGCGAAAAACCGCGCCAGATCTGCGAAAGGATGACGCCGGAATTGCCGCGTGCCCCCATCAGCGCGCCGTGGGCCACTTTGCCAGACAACCGGCCGATGTTATCCTCTTCCAGGTTGATGATTTCGTTCCAGGCCGAAGTCATCGTCAAAGCCATGTTAGTTCCGGTATCGCCGTCTGGTACCGGGAAGACGTTGAGTGCGTTGATGGCGGCCTGATGCTGGCGCAGCCAACACAGTGCCGCCCAGATCATCCTTTTAAAATCGTGCCCGTCCAGGGCATAGATCTTAGCTCCTTCTTGCTTGACCACTTTATTTTCCTCGTTAAATGGTGTTACTCACCCGTAGCGCCTGGACGTGGACGTTGACGGCTGCCACCGGCAATTCTAAGGCCTTTTCCACCTGATATTTCACCACGTGCTTGACGCTTTCTGCCACCGTTGCGATTCGGGTCCCATATTCTACCACGACATAGACATCAATCGTGATCTGGCCCTCGTTGACCTGGACTTCCACGCCGCGCTTACGCTCTGGGGAGAGGAAATCCGCCAGGCCGGTGGCGAAGTTTTTGGGCACAGTCCCGACCACGCCGTAGCAGGTTTGGACTGCCTCGCTGACGATAGAGGCGATCGCCGCCGGGAAGACTTCAATCTTCCCTTTGGGTTGCACCTTGTCATTCATGCTATTCCTCCTCATCTTCCAGAATGTCGGGCCAATAGGGCTATTTTACCTCAATTTTCGCCCCAGGGCTATTGCCTGGGGCCTTCAAGGGTCCTTTTTCTCGCGGCACGGGCAGAATAAAGCCGGTGATTTCCTGGTCGGTTGCGTCTTTTTCCCTTTGTGGTATGATAGTCCCGTTATCGCGATTAGAGAGGTGAAACTATGGCAAAATGTGAAATTTGCGGCAAAGCCCCCAGCTTCGGGCACAATGTAAGCCACTCCAAGCGGGCCACGTTGCGGATGTTCCGCCCGAACATCCAGCGCAAGCGGGTTCTGGTAGATGGGCAACCCCGCCGCATCTACATCTGCACCCGCTGCCTGCGGACTCTGTCCCACGAAGAATAGTCCAGGTCATTTTGCTCCTGAATCGGCCCTGTTCGTTACGAACGGGGCCGATCTTTTTTGTCAGGATGGGGTCGCTGCCGCCCGCAAGGCCTGCAAGGCCGGGCCGATGCCTGCCGGGGCGCCGAAGACCGCTGCTCCTGCCACCAACGTATCCGCCCCGGCCGCCACGACCAGCGGCGCGGTCTGGGGGCTGATCCCGCCGTCCACCTCCAACCAGGCCGGGCTACCGGCGGCGTCCAGCAACGCGCGCACGGCTCGCACTTTGGGCAGCACTTCAGGCAGGAAGGCCTGGCCCCCAAAGCCCGGATTGACCGTCATCACAAGCACCAGGTCCACCAGCGGCAGGACGTATTGAAGGGCCGTTTCCGGGGTGGCAGGGTTGAGCGCCACGCCCGCTTTCACCCCCAGCGCGTGGATTTGTTGCAACGTCCGGTGCAGGTGGGGCCCGGCCTCCGGGTGCACCGTCAGACAATCGGCCCCGGCTTGGGCAAAGACCTCCAGGTAGCGTTCCGGTTGTTCAATCATGAGGTGGACATCTAACGGCAGCGTGGTCAAGGGACGTAATGCCGCCACCACGAGCGGACCTACGGTCAGGTTGGGGACGAAGTGCCCATCCATCACATCCACGTGGATCAGATCGGCCCCGGCCGCCGCCGCGGTGAGCACTTGTTCTCCCAGGTGGATGAAGTCAGCCGAGAGGATGGAGGGAGCCAGCCGTATTTCTTTTGTCGCGGTTCTCATATCTGGGGTATGATACAACGGAAGCCGGAAAACGCAACCATTCCGCGCGCCGGGCTCGCCGCGTTACCCTACTCTTGTCAAACCTTTCGTTTGTGGTACAATCATCTTATCACGCCCCTGTAGCTCAGTTGGATAGAGCACTGGCCTCCGGAGCCAGTGGCCCGCGTTCAAGTCGCGGCAGGGGTACATCGGAAGCGGCCTGACCGGGCTTGCTTCCCCAGGTTAACTCCCTTGAGCGGCCCGGTGTTGCACCGGGCCGCTTGTTGTTATAGCGACACCCCTCAAATGTGAAAAGGCGGACATGGATGCACAAATAAGAGACCGGATCCGTGGCTGTGCGGTGGGGGCAGCCGTTGGCGATGCGATGGGAATGCCCCTGGAATTTGGTCCGGCACGCTCCTCGGATCGCCTGGAGCGCGAAATGCTGCCGGGCCGGTTGCCCGCCGGCAGCTTTACCGATGATACTGAGATGGCCCTGGCCCTGGCCGAAAGCCTCCTGGCCAGCTGGGGGCTGGATCCCGCCGATCTGGCGCAGCGGTTTGTCGCCTGGTACAAGGCCCATCCGCCGGATGTCGGGGTGCATACTCGCCACGTATTGAGCCGTATCGCGGCCGGGGAATCCTGGGAGCAGGCGGTCGCCATGGTGCAACAGACGGCCCCGCACTCGGCGGGCAATGGGGCGGTGATGCGTTGCTGGCCGGTGGCGCTGGCCTGGTGGGACGACGAAGCTTCGCTCCTGACCGCGAGCGCCTGTCAGAGCCGTGTGACCCATGCGCACCCCGAATGCATCGCCGGGAGCGTGTTTGTCAACGTGGTGATCTACCATCTGCTGCAGGGGCAGCCCCCGGCCCAGGCGGTGAACGCGGCGCTGGCTGAGGCTGCCTTGCCGGAGCCGCTGGTGGCGGTGATTGCGGCGGCCCCTTCCCGGACGCGACAAGAGCTACGCAACAGCGGTTGGGTCCGCCATACGCTGGAGAGCGCCGTGTGGGGCCTGTTGACCACGGCGTCATTTGAAGAGGCGGTGGTGCAGGTGGCCAACCTGGGCAGCGACACCGATACGGCCGCAGCCGTGGCCGGTGCGCTGGCCGGCGCTGCTTACGGCCTGGCGGCGATCCCCGTGCGCTGGCGGGAGACGTTGCGCGGCGAATGGCCGGTGGGCAGCGGCCAGCTCTGGCGCGCGGCCGATTTCATCGCGTTGGCCGACCAACTCGCGGCCGGGCACTGGCGGGTTGACCGCTGCCAGCCTTTCCCGGCACCGGCTTGAAAAAGTCCCCGGAGGCCTGATGGACGCCGAAGACGTATTCCTGAAGGCTATGCAGTTAGAGCTGGACGGGCGCGAGTTTTATTGGCAGGCCGCCCAACGTAGCACCGACCCCCAGGCCGCTCAACTCTATCGGCAGCTGGCCGAAGACGAAGCGCATCACTATTTGTACCTCAGACGCCAGTACGAAGCGCTCCAGGCGGGCCAGGGTTGGGCGGCGATTGCGGAACTGCCGCCGGTGCGGGCCCTGGACGCGGCCGCCCCCATCTTTCCGGCCGGGAAAGCAGCGCTGGAGGTGTTGCCCGATAACGCTACCGAAGAAGAAGTGTTGCTCTTTGCGCTCACGGCTGAGGACAGGAGCTACCTCCTCTATGTCCGCCAGACCCGGCAGGCGCGGTTTGGGCCGGAGCGGCAGTTCTTCACGCAGCTGGCCGCGGTCGAGCTGGGACACTATCACTTGCTGATGGCGCATTATCACGCGCGTTTCAGCTTTGCCGGGCGGCAGACTTGAGGGCCGCGAGCAACTTTCTTCGGCGGGGCGCGTAGTAGAAGAGGGTTTGCTGTTGCGGCGGCCTGTTTCGTTACACACTTTAGTCGTTAGCCATAAGAGGAGGGGGCGGTGAAAAGTCACGAAATTGATTATCAGGTTTATGGCGATGATCTCCAGTTTGTGGAGATAGAATTGGATCCCCGGGAAACTGTGATTGCTGAAGCGGGCGCCATGGTTTTCATGGAGGAGGGCATCACGTTTGAGACCAAGATGGGGGATGGTTCCAAGCCCAAGTCCGGTTTTCTGGATACGTTGACCAGCGTTGGCTCACGGCTGCTCACGGGTGAGTCGCTCTTCATGACCCATTTCACCAACTCCGGCGAGGGCAAAAAGCACGTCGCGTTTGGCGCGCCCTATCCGGGCAAGATCATCGCTATTGATCTGGATGAGGCCCGCGGTGAGTTGATCTGCCAGAAAGATTCCTTCCTCTGCGCCGCGCTGGGCACCGAGATCAGCATTGCGTTCAACAAGCGGCTCGGCGCTGGCCTCTTTGGCGGCGAGGGGTTCATCCTGCAACGGTTACGGGGCGACGGGATGGTCTTCATCCATGCCGGCGGCACCATCGTGGAAAAGCGGCTCCAGGGCCAGAAATTGATGGTGGATACCGGCTGTCTGGTTGCCTTTGAAACCGGCATTACCTACGACATTCAGCGCGCCGGCAACCTCAAATCTATGATTTTTGGCGGCGAAGGGCTTTTCCTGGCGACCCTCCAGGGGACGGGACGGGTCTGGCTGCAATCGTTGCCCTTCTCGCGGCTGGCCGACCGGATTTTGCAATCTGCGCCCTCCGCCGGTGGTAAGGGAACCGACGAGGGGTCGGTCGTGCGTGGCCTGACGGGGTTGTTCCAAAAGTAAGGGGGGCTCTGTTTTACAGCCCGGCTGATACCAGCCGGGCTGTTTTGTTGGAAGAAAAAGTGTGTTCCGGCCACTTGTCAGCGGCCGGAACCGGGGCATAATGAAGCTAACTTTGTGCTGAGCCGTAGCCGGAGGGGCTATGAAAACCATTGGGCTGATCGGTGGGATGAGTTGGGAATCGTCACTGGAATATTATCGCTTGATCAACACCGGCGTCAAAGCGCGGTTGGGCGGGTTCCATTCGGCGCGCTGCCTGCTCTACTCGGTGGATTTTGCGGAGATTGAGGATTTGCAGCGCGCGGGACGCTGGGACGCGGCCGGGCAAGCCCTCGGAGCGGCGGCCCGACGGCTGGAGCGCGGCGGGGCGGATTTTGTCGTCCTCTGCACCAACACGATGCACAAAGTGGCGGACGCCATTGCAGCGCAGATCACCATTCCGTTACTGCACATTGCCGATGCCACGGCCCGCCCCATCACGGCCCAGGGGCTGCACCGGATCGGCCTGTTAGGGACGCGCTTCACGATGGAGGAGGATTTTTACACCGGCCGCCTGGCGGAACGGTTTGGGCTGGAAGTGCTGACGCCGGACCCGGCGGCGCGCGAACTGGTCCACCGGGTGATCTTTGACGAGCTCTGCCTGGGCCAGATCAACCCGGCCTCACGGGCCCGGTTCAGAGAGATCATGGCCCGGCTGGTGCGCGACGGCGCCGAGGGCATCATCCTGGGCTGCACCGAGATCGGGCTGCTGGTGAGCGCGGAGGATTGCTCGCGGCCGCTCTTTGATACGACCCGCCTCCACGCGGAGGCGGCCGTGGCGTATGCCCTGGAAGAGGCATGAGGCTCCTTTCTGATTCTACCAACGAGGGATTGGTTAGACGATGACGCCCACACGGACTGTTTCACCCCAACCGGAAGCCGACGAGCAGGTGCTGGATCGGGCACTCCGCCCCCGCAGCCTGGACGACCTGATCGGCCAGGCCACGCTGCGCGAAAACCTGCGCATCCTCATCCAGGCGGCCCAGGGACGCCATGAGGCGCTGGAGCACGTCCTTTTCTACGGCCCGCCGGGGCTGGGCAAAACCACCCTGGCCCACATCTGTGCCCACGAAATGGGCGCGCCGATCCGCATCACCGCCGGGCCGGCCATTGAGCGAGCGGGGGACCTGGCGGCCATCCTCAGCAATTTGCGCGAGAAAGAGGTCCTCTTCATTGACGAAATCCACCGGTTGGGGAAGGTCGTGGAGGAGATCCTCTATCCGGCGATGGAAGATTTCGCGCTGGACCTGGTCATCGGGCAGGGGCCGGGCGCGCGGAGTGTGCGGTTGAGCCTGCCGCGCTTCACCGTCGTCGGCGCGACCACCCGCCTGGCGCTGCTCTCCGCCCCGCTGCGGACCCGGTTCGGCGCGGTGTACCGGCTGGATTTCTACGATCAAGCCGCCTTGGAGGAGATCGTCGGCCGGGCGGCGCGGGTCTTGAACGTCACGTTGGAGCCGGAGGGCCGTGCGGAGATCGCCCGGCGCGGCCGGGGCACGCCGCGCGTCGCGTTGCGGCTGCTGCGCCGCGTCCGCGATTACGCTCAGGTGAAGGGCGACGGCACGATCACCGCGGCCATGGCTGCCGCCGCGCTGGCCCTGCTGGACATTGATCCCCAGGGGTTGGATGATCTGGACCGCCGGGTCTTGAAGGCGATCATTGAGAAATTCGGCGGCGGGCCGGTGGGGCTGGAGACCATCGCAGCCTCCATCGGCGAGGAGGCCGACACCATCATGGATGTGGTGGAGCCCTATCTCTTGCAGCTGGGTTTTCTGGATCGCACCCCGCGCGGGCGCGTCGCCACCCGCCTGGCTTACGAGCATTTGCAAATTCCTTACGAAAAAGCGGAACAGGGGACGCTATTTTAGGTGGGGGGCGGCGGTCTGTCGTCCGTGGTCGCTTGATTGTGTTGGTGACAACTGGGGTTACAATAAGGAAAGATATCCTTTAACACCGTGTAGCTGTTAATCTTCTGAAGCATAAGGAGTACCATGCCTGCTACAATTGTGATTGGCGCTCAATGGGGCGATGAGGGGAAGGGCCGCGTGGTGGATTATTTCGCCGCGCAAGCCGACCTGGTCGCCCGCTACAACGGTGGCGACAACGCCGGGCATACCGTCATCGCGGAGGGCCACAAACTGGCGCTGCACCTGATCCCTTCGGGAATCCTTTACCGCGATGCACTCTGTCTCATCGGGGCCGGCACGGTGGTCAACCCGCTCAATCTGCTCAAGGAGATGGAGGCGCTGCGGGCCGCCGGGATAGAGATCAGCCCGCAGCGCCTGAAGATCGCCGCCGCCGCGCACCTGATCCTGCCGACGCACAAGCTGCTGGATGGCGCCTCGGAGGGCCGGCGGGGCCAGAGCGCAATCGGCACGACGCAGCGCGGCATCGGCCCGGCCTACGCCGACAAGGCTGCCCGCGTCAACCTGCGCGCCGGCCAGCTGCGCGACCCCGACGCCTTCGCGGCGGCGGCCCGCACGTTGCTGGAAAGCCACGTGCTTCGTCTGACGCAGCTCTATGAGCTGGAAACGATGCCTGACCTGACCCCCCTGGTCGCCCAACTCTACGAAGCGGCCCAGGCGCTCGCGCCCTACCTGGTAGATGGGGTGGCTCTGTTGAGCCAGGCGCTCGCCGCCGGGCAACGGGTGCTGTGCGAGGGGGCGCAGGGGACGTTGCTGGACCTGGACCACGGCACCTATCCTTTCGTGACCAGTTCGGCGACGATTGCCGGCGGCGCCTTGACGGGGTTGGGTTTCGGCCCCAAGGAGGTGACGCGCGTGGTGGGCGTCGCCAAAGCCTACACTACCCGCGTTGGGGCCGGGCCGTTCCCCACCGAGCTGCTGGACGAGACCGGCGAGCGCATCCGCCGGGTTGGCTACGAATACGGCACCACCACCGGCCGCCCGCGCCGCTGCGGCTGGCTGGACGCGGTCATCCTGCGCTACGCGGCCCAGGTCAACGGGCTGACCGAGCTCGCGGTGACCAAGCTGGATGTGCTGAGCGGGCTGCCGGCGTTGCGGATCGCCGTCGCCTACGAGCTGGACGGCGAGCGCGTCACCGATTTCCCTGCCGAGTGGGGGAGCGAGGTGCTGGCCCGCTGTCGCCCGGTCTACGAGGAACTGCCCGGCTGGTCGGCCGAGATCGGCACCGTTCGCGAGCGGGCTGCGCTGCCGGCCGAGGCACGCGCTTACCTGGAGCGAATAGAAACATTGACCGGCGTGCCGGTCACCTTCATCGGCGTTGGCCCTGAACGCGAAGCGATGATCTTGCCGTAAAGATCCCTGAGCAGAATCCCCTCCCGGGCTTGACGGCCCGGGAGGGGGGACTGCCGGACGGTGGCCCGTCCCGGCGGGCCAGGGCTGCTGGCCGCTTCATTTGTGCGGTATATGGGATCTGTCCCCTGCCCTTGACTGACCGGCAACGGCCGCTGAATGAGTCTCCCTGGCCCTGGGCAGTCAATACCCCCCACAAGACGCAGCCAGTTTGCAGTTATCCCACTGCCGGGTTATACTGCCCTTCAGAGAAACAATCGGGGCGCGTTAACCGAATCAGGGCTGCTGAACACTTTGCTTCAAAGGACCAGGAGTTAAGGAGGTCTCTCATGGGACAACAGGGCATGAAAAAGATTGAATTTGCCATTGTGCTGGTGCTCCTGCTGTCGGGCTGCCGCGAGACCACGCCGGTCCCCCCGACCCAGGAGCCGACCGTAGCCATGACGCCGGTGACTGTGCCTTCTCCTACCGCCACCGCTCTGCCGACCTCCCTGCCACCGTCGCCTTCGCCCACCCCGGCAACGCCGGCCGCTTCCTGCCCGCCCCGGCGCGAGCTGCCGTTCCCGGCGCGTCCGACCACCGTCACCGAAGCCCCTGCCGTCCTGGCCGCTTATCTGAGCGCGGGCGGCGATCCGGCGCAGCTCGTGCCGCTCCTGCACGAGTGGGAGATGCTCCCGCCGCAGCCCATGAACCCGGTGGAGGCCGACCTCACCGGCGACGGCGTGCCGGAACTGGCATTGTCCATCATTGACCCGGCCGCCCAGACCTACCCCCCGGAAGGGACGTTGCTGGTCTACACCTGCCAGGCCGGAAATATGGACCTGCTGCAGGCCTACACGCCGGGACAGGGGTTGGGGATTTATCCGGTCGGGGCTGAGGATTTCACCGGTGACGGCATCCCCGAACTGGCTTACGCCACCGAACTCTGCGGGGCGCACACCTGTTTTCGGGCCTTTTATCTGTGGACGTGGCGCGCTACTGCCTTCGCCGAGCTGGTCGCGCCGGGGACGCTCAGCCTCCCTTATCCCACGTTTCTGCTGGCGCCGGGCACCGTACGCGCCGTCAGCGGCGGAATCGGTTCGGTGGGGGCCGGGCCACAGCGCACGATCACGCAAACCTGGACCTGGAACGGAACCACTCTGACGCAGACCGCGACCGAGGTGGCCCCCGCGGTGTTCCGCTACCACGCTTTCCTGGACGCCGAAACGCCCTTCTTCGCCGGAAATTATGCCGCCGCCCTGCCGCTCTACGAGCGCGTGTTGACCGATGAGACGCTCCAACCCTGGGCGCCGGCCATCAGTGCCGCCGACGAACGGGCCGGGCTCCAGGCCCTGGCGCACTGGCGGCGGCTGTTGAGCCAGTTGCAGCTGGGGGACCGGAGCGGTGCCCAGGCCGAATACGAGACACTTCAAACCACATTCGTTGACCATCCCGTAGCGCGCCTGGCGCAACGCTTTTGGGAGGGGTCTCAAGGCGGTGAAAGTGTGACGGCGGGCTGCGGCGCGGCCTTAGCCGCGCCGGAGAGCCTCACGGTCGTGGAATTCCTCAACCAGTTCGGCTACGCCAATCCCACTTACGAGGTACACCAGTTATGTCCTTTCACGACCCCCTGAGCGCCGGCGGCCCCCGCGACACCTTCCGCCGCCAGTTGGGCGAGCTCCCGGCCTTCCGCGCGTTGCTGCGGGAGGTGGAAGCCCGCTTTTACGCTGACCTGCCGTTGCCGCCGCCGGTGCTGGACCTGGGGTGCGGCGATGGACACTTTGCCACCGTCGCCTTCCCGCAAGGGCTGGAGGTGGGGCTGGACCCCTGGTGGAAGCCGCTGCAGGAGGCCAGGACGCACCACGCCTACCATCTGTTGAGCCGCGCCGACGGCGCACGGATGCCCTTCGCCGATGCCAGCTTTGCCACTGTGGTGAGCAATTCGGTCCTGGAACACATTCCTGCCGTGGAACCGGTGTTGCACGAGGTCGGACGGGTCTTGCGGCCTGGCGGCCGGTTCTACTTCTGTGTGCCGGGGCCGAATTTCCGGCGCTTTCTCTCCGTAGCGCGGGCGCTGGATACGGTGAAACTGCACACTCTGGCGGAGGCCTACCGGCGGCTCTTTGATCGCATCGCCCGGCACTATGACTACAGCACGCCGGAGACGTGGGCCGCGCGGTTAGCGCGGGCCGGCCTGAGTGTGGAACGCTGGTGGACCTACTTTTCACCGGCGGCTACGGCCGCCTTAGAATGGGGCCATCCGCTGGGGTTGCCCTGCGTGGTCGTGAAAAAACTGACAGGCCGCTGGTTGCTCACGCCGGCCCGCTGGAATCTCTGGCTCACCGAGGCGCTCCTGCGCCGCTACGTAGAAGAACCGCTGCCGCCGGAGGGAGCCTGCCTGTTCTTCATAGCAACGAAAAACGCGGTGTGACGGAAACCGCCGCTGTCATCCCGGTTCGCCCAACCGGAAGCGCGCCAGCGGCGTGTATTCAGCGCCCGTGGGTTTGAGCAGGCTGCGGAAAAAGACCAGCTCGGCGGCCTGTTCTTCCCCCAGCCGGCCCACCGGCGCTTGTGCCAGTGCTTCCCCGATGCGCCGCAGGTCGGCCGGCGAGGCCTCCTTCGCCACCCGGCCTAACGTCAGGTGCGGCGAGAAATCGCGTTCCTCCGGTTGAAAGCCCAATTGCGCCAGTGCGGCACTGACGGCGGCCTGCAGCGCCGCCAGCCGCCCGTTCGGCTCCTCTATTCCCACCCAGAGCACGCGCGGCCGCTTGAGATTGGGGAAGCACCCGCTGCCCTGGACCTGAAACGCAAACGGAGTCGCTGCGCGCGCCACCGCGGCCAGCGCCGTCTGGATCGGCGCGACCCGGTCAGGCCCGATCTCCCCTAAGAAAAAAAGCGTCAGGTGAATCCCCTCCGGCTTGACCCAACGGACGCTGCCTTCCGGGCAGGTGCGCATGAAGGCCCGCTGAGCCTCGGTCAAACGGGCGTGGGTTTCAGCGGAAAGCGGGAGCGCGACAAATGTGCGAAGCATTTCGGCGGTGGGCATACCTTCCTCCCGAAGTAATTCTTGACTTAACTACAAAAATCTCACGCAAAGCCACCACGAACACCAAGAAACAATGGGTCAAAGAAGAAAAACTTGGCGGGCTTTGCGTCTTGGCGTGAGCTTTTCCGGCTTTATTGTGTGGAAAAATCGGGCAGCGGGGCGGCATACAACCGGTTTTCGGCCACCAGGTAGAGAATCGTCCCGGTCTCGTTGACGGCCAGCGCCTCTAACGAATTCAGCGCCTCGCCGGGGAGCCGGAACTGGTGCAGGAAGTGACCGCGCTTGTCGAGCACCACGATGCGCCCCAGCCGGACGTCGCCCAGGTAAAGGTGTCCCGCCGCTGGATCCAGGTCTACCGTCATGACGGTGGGACGGAACCCGGCTTCCGGTAATCCCTGTACCTGGAAAGAGCGGTCTTCGGTTCCCTCAAAATAGACGTGAACGGTGCCGTCGCCGGACAAGAGATAGGCGCGCCCATCCAGCGCCAAATCCAGGACATTTTGCAGCGGTGGCGCCATCCCGTCGGCAAAATAGGGCCGGCCCGGGCTATCGTAGAGGCCGTTGAGCGGCACATAGTACCACAGCTGATTGGTCTGCCGCTCCACCAGATACAACTGATTGCTAAACGTATCCATCAACGTGACCGTGCCGCTGTCCAGGTCGCCCGGGAGCCGTTGGCGGGTGAGACTGCCCGGCCCTAACGACGGCTCGTAAACGTAGACCGTGCCGCCCTCACTGTAGACCATGACCGCGCCGTCTGGATAGCCGGGGCCGGGTTCCATCCAGGCCAGGTCCACCAGGTGGGCCACCGTTTCCCCCAGCAACGACTGCCCGCGCTTTACCACCGAAACCGGGGCCCCGACGCTCTGCCCGTCGCTGCCCAGCGGCAGTTCCAGCAGCTCATCCACCGTGGGGTTCAACACGAAGATCCAGTCCTTAGCGACCACCAGCCGCCGTGGGGTGGGGGTCGGGCCAAGCTCCAGCAGGGACCGGGGGGCCAGCAACGCCGCGTTCTTCAGGGCGTCAATCGCCGTCTGGGCTTCATCATGGAACGCCCGCGCCTGAGCATTTTGCGGATCCAGCGTCAGGATTTGCTCGGTCAAGTCCAGTAGCCGCTGCCAGTCCTGCGGGGCCTGGCTGGCGTAAGCCGTCGCCTTCAGCGTCGCCGCTTCGTCCAGCAACGTTGCGGCGCGCGACGTCCCCCCGAACTGCAAGTAGGTGGTCACAGCGATGAAGAACACCAGCAACGCCAGCCCTAAAGCCAATCCCGCCATGACCGGCGTCCGCTCAAAGGGAGCCGGACGGACTTTTCCCGGCCGGCCACGCTCCACGCGGCCAGGGGCTAAGGTCCGCAGCGCCTGCCGGAGCCGGGCCCGCCGGGCCGCCCCGGTCCAGACGCCGGCCGTCGGGCGGCGCAGGCGCAACGAGGGGAAGCGCAGCGTCGGCAATTTGGGGTAGGGGATGTGCAAACGGAACCGTGATGTGGCCGGAACAGGCAGCGAGGCCGTGGCCTCCACCGTTGGTCCCTCTGGCTCTTCCCCGGTTGGGCGCTCAGCCAGGAACTCTGGCAGTGGGGCGGCGGCCGGCTGCGGAGCAACTACCGGCGCGGGTTCGGGCGGCGGAGGCGGCTGGGGGGTAGCTGGCGCGGGGACCGTCGCTGCAACCACGCTTGGGGCCGCGGCGGCTTCTTCTGCCTCTTTTGCCGGGGCCACAGGTGAGACGGTTGTAGCGGTCGTTGTGGTGGGCTCCTGTTTACGGAACGGCCAAAAACTCTCGCGACGCGGGGCCGGAGCCGGCTGAGCCTCCAGTTCGGGCAGGCAGTGTACCAGGATTGCGCTGCCGGTAGCATGGCCCTCCTGCACCAGCGCGACCAGCCGGGCCGCCAGCGCTTCAGGGTCGGCCGGTTGGAGCGTTTCCACCCAACGGTCGCGGGCCTGTGTCTCGGCCACCGCCGTCGTCGCCAGGAAAAGCGTGCAGCCTTCCTCCACCGGCGCGTAGCCAATGTGGATCACCGGCGGGATGGCCGCGCCCAGGGGGATCAACGAGCGGGATTCACGGGGGAAGAGCTCCACGGTCCCATCGGGGTGAGAGAGCAGCGCGTTGCCCGGCCCCACCTGCCCGCAGAAAATTTCCTCTTCGGTGAAAACCGCGCAGGTGAGGCTGCCGGAGGTGGGCAGGGCGAGCGGCGTCTCGGCGTTAGCTCGCACGAGGAAACGGTTGGCCTCGGCCAGGGCGCGCCGCAAGCGCGCCACCACACTGCCCGACGAGGTCCAGTACGCCTCGGCCGCCAGCGTGCGAAGTTCCCGGCTGCGGCGTGACAGCGGTGGGTTCAAATCCACCAGGATGGCCAGCAACTCGCCAGCATTAACCGTGCGCGGCGGGGGCGACTCCACCGTCCCTTCGGGGGCGGAATGCTGGCTGCGCTGCCCTGCCTGAAAGCGGAGAATCTGGGTTTGATAGTGCATCGTTTCGTCCCTGCTTCAAGTTTAAGGGCAGGCGCGATTCTGTCAAGTGGGGATATGATCTTTCTACACCGCCAGAACTTACCATGGCCGCCAGATTGCTGAATATCAAGTAAGATGCGGGTGAGGTTTATGCCAGGTTTAAGGTGATTATACCGTAGGTCTGGCAGCAGGTAAATGAGAGCACTTAATCAGACAACCGATAGGGGGGCGGGGCACAGATTGTTGTATATTATAGACAAGGTTATCAGGTGAAGTGTCAAGCGCTTTCATGAGGAGGTGATAGAGATGGTCAGTCAAAACTTCTCTCCCCAGGGCTGGGTCAACCTGGTAGTGGTGTTGATCGTGGTGGGCCTGGTGATGGGCCTGGCCTTAAGCGACGCCGAAATCCTCAATCCCTGGGCCGCCGCCACTAAGCACGCTCAAGCTCAACTAGATCTGAAACTCCAGCAGGAGAAACACCAACAGGAACTCCAGGCGCTGGCAGCCAAGGAAGCCCGTGCAGAGCAGCTGGAGGCCACGTTTGCACCAATTCAACAAACAATCCTCACCGTCGGTCTGGCTTTTCTATTGCTGGAACTGGCGTTCATTTTGCCCCTGCTGAGCTGGGGGCTGCTCCAGCGGCTCCCGCGTCCGGGCAACACTCAGCCCACGGTAGCCCAGGTTCCGGTCCAGCGGAGGCCGATGCCCCCGGAGTTAATTGAGGCGCGCCTGCGGCCCTACGTGCGGGAACAGCCCACCCCCACTTCCACCCCGACCCGGGGCGGCAACGGGTACAACTGAGGCGCGTTCAACCAACAAGAAAGGAGGTCGCTGCTCATTCAAACCACAACAGTCTTTAATGGTGACCGGGATGGTGCCCAAACGCCTGACTACAAACTCAGGGCATTGTTTTCAGAGAGGAGGCTGCCTATGGTGCTATGAAAATCAGCCGGGTTTCTGCTACCCCACGGAGGTCCGCCAGGACCTCCGTGGTTTTTGCGCTTCATGGTCAAAAACCTGATTTGGGTGTATCCTGAAGCGAGGATAGAGGATGTCTCCTATGGAATCCGCTCTCACGCCCTCCTGGGAAGAGTTTGCGGCCTGGACGCCGGCTCAAGTAGCCGCCTGGGTCGCGGTGCGCCGGTTTCCACGGCTGGGAATCTACGTGCCCGACGGCACGCGCCGCCTGACGCTGGCCCTGACCGACGAGACGCCGGGCACGCCGGGCTTTGATCAAGCGGCCCTGACCTTGGCTGAAGGGTTGCTGCGCCAACAGCTCCAGCGCTGTTTTGCCAGCGGGCTGTGGGGCCTGGTCGTGCCGCTGTTCAGCCGCCGTGTGCTCAGCCGGGGGGATGAGTACTGCCGTCACTTTGTCCTGCCGGCGCTCCAACGGCTAACGGGCGCGGAAGATTGGCTGGCGTTTTACCAGGAACAGGGTGTGCGACTGCGGTTTTACGGCACAGCAGGAATAGAAAGCAGCCCCCGGTGGGATGAAATCTGTAGCGAGATGGCAGCTGTGCAAACGGCCACGGCGCACCAGACCGAGCATCTGCTGCTCATCGGGGTGGGGGGCTCGCCGCTGTTGGGCGAAGATGCCATCGCTCTGACCGGCGCGGCTGAGCCTCTGGAGCGCAAAGTTCAAGCCTTGTACGGCGAGCCGCTGCCGCCGGCAGATTTCGTCCTCATCGGCGGCAAAATGGGAGGGTTGGGCGCGCTGCCTCCCCTGCTCTGTGACGGAGATACGGCGTTGTATCTCATGCCGGTGCCGGGTTTATTGCTCAGTGAAACCGGCTGGCGTAGAATACTCTACGATCTGCTCTTCCAACGGCGGGAAACGGAGTATCGCGCCCTCTCAGCGGACGAGCGCCGGGCTTTGAGGGAGCTCTACCAGCAGGGAGCCGGGTTGATTTACGGCCTGGGGCAGCCGCGTTGGGGGCTCTGGCTGCCCCAGGAGCTCTACGCCGCAGTGACCACTGCCGGGAAGCGGACGGGGAGACGGGGCAGCGAGTAGCTGGCCGGCGCGCGGAGCAGCGCCTCGGCGCGGCACCCGCCGTGGCAGGCCAGGCTCAAGGCGCAAGCTGTGCATTCCGTCGGCACGAAGGCGCGCCAGCTCCGGGCCGCGGAGGAGTCCAGGATCTCGGCCAGCGATTGCTGGCGCAAATCGCCCAGATGGACCGGGGCGTGATTGCAGGGCCGCACCCTGCCCCATGGGTCCACGGTGACAAACGCCTCTCCCGCCAGGCAAGCGGTCACTTCGGTTGTGGCGACACACTGCGGCAACGGCGCGCCAAATCCGACTGGCTCGCCCTGGGCCTTCAGCACCTCAATCCGGCGCGTGGCGGCCTGGACCTGGGCCGGTGTCGCTTCCAATGCTGGCAGCGGGCTGCCGATATACCGGCTGAAGGAGACGCCGGCAGCGCCCAGCATTCGTGCCAGCATTATCATCACCTCTACCCGGTTCCAGTTGTAGCGGGTGAGCACCGTGCTCAAGGTGACGCGCAGTCCGGCAACTGTGGCGCGGCGGATGTTCTGCACGGTGGCAGCAAAGGAGCCTGGCACCCCGGAGAAGCCCTCGTGCGAGGCCGCATCCGGTCCGTGCAGCGAGACCAACATTCCCTGGAAGCCGGCAGCGCGCTGGAGGGATGCCAGCAGCGCAGCGGGATCAGGCCAGCGGCCATTGGTCAAGAGCGTGAAGGGCAGTGCGAGCGCCTCAAGCGCCGCCACGAGGTTCGCGAACTCCGGGTGCAGCGTCGGTTCGCCGCCGGTGAGCTTCACCCACTGGAGATGAGGGCGGGCGGATTCTAATATGGCCGCCCAGGTTGTGGCCGGCAGGGGCGCGGGGGAGCGTTGAGCTGCGTAGGGGTTGCTACAGCCAGGACAGGCGTTATTGCAGGCGGAGGTCAATTCCAGAAAAAGAAAGGCCAGCCGGGTGCCGTCCCAGGTCAGGCCCTGAGCGTGGCAGGCACAATCAGGCATTACAACCTCCTTGAAAACCAAAACAATGCGAAGGAAATACAACGTACACTCAATATAAATTATAGTCAGATTAGGAAACAATGCAAGAAGCAGCCCCACACAGGACTGCTTCTTGCATTGAAACCAAAACTACGAAAAAGTTTCAGGCGCGAGGTTCTGACACTGTGCCCAAGTTCTCTAATTCATCCGTCGTCAGGTAGAGATCAGAGGGTCCCACATGGCTCTCCAGGAAACGGAGCATCAAAGTACGCTGTTCCGGATCGTCCTTTGAACGCGGGAGGTTATATCTGGCAGCAGTCCGCCACGCTTCACGGTAGACCGTCTGCAAGACCGGCACCGGCAGCTTTTTGAGCACCTCATACAGATCGTTTTGGCCCCGTTGCGCGCCATAAGATTCAGGGGCAAACAGGTCATTGTAAGCCATGGAAAGCGTTGTGTACTCCACAATCTGGGATAGCAGCGGTGATTTCTGACGCCACAAGCTCTGGGCGCGGACCTGGTAGAGTTTGCCCAGTGCCAGCCAGAAGCCCTCCTGGCCACTCTCAGGTGGATAAGCAGCACCGGGCCTGATTTTATAGTCTGCCGGCACGGCGGCTTCGGCTTCTTGAAGCCAGCGCTCGCTTTCGGCAAAATCTTCCAGATAGAGCGCTAACAACGCCAGGTTGACCCGCGCGTCTACCGAATAATAAGGTGTCACTTTTTCAGATTCAATCGCCTGTTGGAAATAGCGCCGGGCCGGTTCGGCCAGATTGGGCGCGTTGCGCAACCACTCCACCGGTACGTTAAATCCCTCACGCTCTATTAAAATGCGGTCGCGGCAGGCGCTGCCGGCCTCAATCCAGGCTTCAATCAGGCGGATGGATTCCTGATAGCGCCGGGTGAAGATCTCCACGGCCCGCTCGGCCCAGGCACGGGCCTCGTCAATCTCTGTGCGCTGCTGGCGGGGTGTG
>Ga0067045_1028199_pt1 | contig 39731 bp, 33 predicted proteins | sample TerdegcTABiofilm_FD_59184 | JGI IMG/M metagenome (GOLD analysis project Ga0067045, IMG submission 59184) | Combined Assembly of (Gp0054472, Gp0054536) Wastewater bioreactor microbial communities from Singapore -Terephthalate degrading... | reverse complement strand
CCCCCCCCCGCCGAATCCCCCCAGGAAACCCCGTCGGAAACCCCGTCGGTGGTATTCCCCACACCCTAGCAGGAAGAGGGAAATAAGAGTTTAAACCAAATATAAGTAAAAACCATATCGACCATAAATAAAACGGATTATAGCAGGGCTTCCGATAAGAGCCGAATTCCCTGTAATCCCCTGATGGCATGTAAGGAGTGTTTTTCTTTGGCGGGCAAGATAATCGTAAAAACCGTAAAAATACTGGTTCTCATCTTCATAGCAGGGTTTACCCTGGCTTTTTCCTTCTCCTTCGGACAGTCCCTCTATAACACCTTCTGGGAACTGCCGGAGGAAATAGAAGTCCCCAACATCGTAGGAGAAGACGCCACAGTAGCCGACAACAAACTGAAGGAAAAAGGGATCTCCCTGAAAATCGTGGATAGCAAATATCAGGAAAAATATCCCTCCAATACCGTCATAGAACAGGATCCTCCCGGGGGCATCATGGTGAGGCGAGGCAGGGAAATCCTGGTAACCATCAGTTTAGGCCCCGAACTGGCGGAAGTGCCGGATCTTACCGGATTCTCCCAACGACAGGCTACGGTGGTGCTGGGCAACAATAAACTTAAACTGGGGAAGATCGACTCCGTGAACGATTCCAGCCGGGAACCGGGAGAGATCATGGAACAGAATCCCGCCCCCGGAGAAAAAGTCAAGATAGGAACCGAAGTCAAGATAAAAGCCAACAAGGGGGACGAACCCATGGTAAAAGTCCCCAACCTGGTAGGAGTCAATGCCTCGGAAGCGGACAAATACCTGGAACCCCGCACCCTGCAACTGGGAACCATCGTGTGGGAATGGCACGACTACGTTCCCAAAGGAGAAGTCATTAGGCAAATCCCCAACCCCGGCTCCCTGGTACAACCCGGCAGTCAGGTGGATCTCAAAGTCAGCGCGGGAATGAAAGGGCTGGACTTTAACCTGAAACAGAAGAGCCTGGTGATCTTCGCCCCCAAAGGTGAAGGACTCCAGACCGTTAAACTGGTACAGGTGGACGACCTGGGCGAAAGAACCATCTACAACGGTAAACACGCCCCCGGCGAAAAAATCGAAATCACCGTCCACGCCTGGGGAGACTCGGAAATCCAGGTCTTCTACAACACCCGCCTGGTACGCAGAATCAGATTCTAAACAAAATAAAAATAAAATTCGAATAAATCCTAGCGGAGGACTTCAGTCCTCCCTTTCCCCCCAAAAAACGGATAAACACCTCATCTTTTTATTTCAGAAACGGAGATAAACATCAATGAATTGGATACAATCGGTAATCCTGGGGATAGTCCAGGGATTGACGGAGTTTTTGCCCATATCATCATCAGGACATCTTATCCTGACCAGATACGTCTTCGGAATTCCCGAACCGGGCAAGGTCTTCGACGTTCTTTTGCATACGGGAACCCTTATAGCCCTCATAATCTATTTCTGGAAAGACCTGATTAAATTATTCAAGGACTTTATTTTATCTGTAAAAGAAAAAAAATACTACGGTGTGCCGGAAACCGATACGGTATGGTTTATGCTCATATGCACTATTCCCGGAGGACTCTTCGGCGCCCTGTTTAACGATTACCTGGAAGGAATACATAACGTTTATCTTATAAGCGGACTTCTCATACTCTTCGGAATTGTTTTGTTCTTTGCCGATAAGACCGGAAAAAAGGAGAAAACGTTAAAAGATCTCACATTAAAGGACGCGGTCATAATAGGTATAGCCCAGGCTCTGGCTCTCTTTCCGGGAGTATCCCGCTCCGGCGCCACCATGACCGCCGCCCTCTTCCTGGGGTTTGACAGGGATACCGCCGCCCGGTTCTCCTTTTTGATCTCCATCCCCCTGATTACGGGAATATCGGGATACGGAATACTGAAACTGATATTAAGACCCGACTCAACCCCGGTGGAGATTTATATTTTGGTGCTGGGAGTGGCGGCATCGGTTGTCAGCGGTTTTCTGTGTATAAAATTTTTGCTGGATTTTCTTAAAAAAGGGAGTTTCAACGGATTTGTCATCTACCGGGTTTTACTGGGTATTTTCCTTATAGTTGCCGCCCTCACGGGAATAATCGGAAGATAAAGAATTGGGGGGAGCAGGAGGGGAAAGGAATGTTAGAATGTTTTCCCCCTTTTATGAGGCAGTAATGAATGCCCGGTTCAAAAAGCGGAAAAACAAATAGAAACAAGTTAAAAAAAGAATCGAGTTTTTGATTATCAAATGAAGGATTTTTAGATCTGTTTTAGAAGTTATAAGAAATCCGTTCTGTGAGGAGTTTCGTTTAAAATGGGAGCTAAATTTTCTACCACCGAGGATCTCCTTCTCATGGCTTTTGCCAATTACAAATTGCAAAATTACGAGAAGATGCTGGAAAACGCCCAGAAAGCCCTGGAGATCCGTAAAGATGCGGATCTGGCTATTCATTATAAAGCCCTGGCACTGAAATGTCTGGGCGATCTTAAAGGCGCCGAAAAGGTTATCAAAGGAGCCATCAACGAGAAAGATTTTGAAGAGGAACAGTGCCCCCACGTCTTCCTCCTGGGAGTAATCCAGTGGAACGTGGGCGATATGGAAAATGCCGAGGAGAATCTGAAAAAAGCCATCAACTATGCCCCCTCGGAAACGGTATATCTGGTTGAATATGCCACCTTCCTGGTACACCGGGGCAAGTTCGAAGAAGCTCTGGACGCCATCTATAAAGCCCGCAGCATCAACGCCGATGCCCCCAAACTCAACCTGCTCCTCAGAAGCGCCAAACAAAAGGAGTTTCTGGAAGGCATCGACGAGTTCATCTATGAACCTCCCCTCCCCTTCAATACCGAAACGGCAATTCCATATATCATGCTGGGCAACTACTTCCTGAAACATGATTTCCTTTCCAACGCCCAGATCCAGTTCGCCGAAGCCCTCCGCAAAGACAAACGGAACAAGGAAGCCCAGAGCGGATATGCCACCTCTTTCCGCCTGGGAGAGGGCAGCTTCATGATGTTCGCCCGGCAGATGGCAGGCTTCCTTACCAAATGGTATGTCCTTATCTGCATAGCGGCGGTTTTCGCCTTCATGGGCTGGACCGCTTATAAAGAACCCTTCTTCCTCCTGCCGGCGGTTTCCCTTATGGCAGTGGTAACCATCGGCATCCTGGTCATGTATCTTATCGGTATGCGGCGGCTCAGTTCCGACGAATACCACAAGATCCTGCAGGAATGGCAAGCCTCGGATATCGATGAACTGGTTAAAAAACTTGAAAAATATCAATCAGAGGACACCAAACAAAAACTCAAGGAAGAAGCCATCCTGGCAAAAGCCGAGAATTTTCTGGGATACAGCAGTTTCTTTACTTTCCTCTTCTGGCTCTCCCTTATCATACAGATTATCCTGGTAAACATCCGGGTTACCAATAAGATGAACGTTGAAATTCAGGATATAATCCATTCAGCCCGATATATATTCATGTTCGTCCTGGCCGCCACCATGGGACTGGCCATATTCACCAGAGTACGCTACAAATCCATGTACCAGGAAGCCCAGGAAGAAATTCAGAACCTGAAGAAGGGCCTCGAAGAAACCAAGGAAACTCCCGCTGCCGGAGCGGAATATGCCACCCGCAAATTTGAAAAAGAAACCGAAACCCGCAAAATTGAAGAGGAAGTACCAACTACCCGGAAATTCACCCAGGAAGACGTCCGCAAGGCTCCCGCCAAAGCAGTACAGGAGGACAAGGCTCCCCCTACCATGAAGTTCGGCGCCGGGGACAAAGCTCCCTCTACCATGCGCTTCGGTCCTGCCGAGGATAAGGCTCCCCCTACCATGAAATTCGGCAATGCCGGCAGCGACAAGGCTCCCCCTACCATGAAGTTCGGCAGTGTGGGTAACGACAGGGCACCCGCCACCATGAAATTCTCCGCCCACCCCGCAGCGGGGAACAAAACCAACGAAACCGCTCCCAAACCGGGGGTGGGAGGCAGCAAACCCATCCAGACCATGCGACCCGCCTTCGATAAAGGAACGGCGACTCCTCCGAGAACAGGACCATCCTACAACCCCGCCCGACAGGCTCCCCAGACCATGAAATTTAGTGCTCCGTCTTCTCAACCGCCTACCGCCAACGGAGACAAGGATAAAAAATGATTGAAAAGGAAGGGGATTAGCATGAAGATCCTTGCCATATCGGGAACCTACAGAAAGGGAAAAACCATTGATACACTTATTGATAATGTTATTCAGGGAGTGAAAGAAGTTAAGCCCGACGCGGAAATTACCAGTATCCGCCTCATCGAGAAAGAGATCCGGTATTGCACCAATTGTATGGCGTGTAAAAAAGTCCCCCCGGAAGAGGAAATTTCCCGTTGCGTCATAGATGACGATATGACCGAGATCTATTCTCTCATGCACGAGAGCGATGCCTATATATTCGGGTGTCCCATCAACATCGGCGATGTTACCGCAGTTATGAAAACCTTCCTGGAAAGAACCGCCTGGGTCATGGGAAAACCGGGAGATACCTTTCCCATAAAAGGATGCCCCGTCCCCCGGAATCCCAGAAAAAAGAAAGCGGTTCTCCTTCTCAGCACTGGAAATGTTCCTCCCCTGTTCCGGGAGTTTTGCGATAACGCTACTCCCATGTTCAAATCTATGTGTGAATGTTGTATTAACGCCAAAATAGTAGGGGATCTTTACGCCGGGGCAATCAGCACCCAGGGACTGGATCCCTATATTCCCCAGGCAATCCAACTGGGGAAAAAACTGACAAAGGAATAAAACCAACCTCAAAAAAGCCGGTGATAGGCAATACTCAAAACCAAAAGACCCGCGTAATGTTGTTCGCGGGTCTTTTCAGTTATTTCAAATATAAACCGCTCTATTTGATGTTGCTCTTGCCGAAGGTAACCACCAGAATCGCCACGTTCTGGTTGTTGGAGAGTTTTACTCCCCGCACCATAACCCAGTCGCCGGTTTTAATAGCGGACGCGGAAATCTTCTGGTTCTTCTGATAGAATACGGTCTGGGGGACTACCTGGCAGACGAGTTTTTGCCCCGTCTGGGTCATGATGGAGAGACGGCTGGAGTCTATGTTGATCACTTCGCCCATGCCCAAGAGGACTATTTCTCCGGAGAGGGAACCCTTGGAGGAAATCTCGTCAAAAAGTCCCGCTATGGCTTCCTGGTGAAGAATCTGGACAGCGGTATTTTTCTGCTCCTTCTGCTGTTCGCCGAATACGATAACCGGTTGTCCCACGAAATCAACCGGTTTCTGGATCTTCTGTTTTCCTCCGGGAGTCCATCGGGTGCTGTCGGTAAAGAAGAGGGTGTCCACTTTGCCCGATTCGTCGCCGATCTTGATGATCTTGCCGTTCATGTCCACTTCGCTGACCTTACCCCTGGCAAGGATGGGGCCAATCTTATCCCTGTAAGCCTGAATCACGTAACTCAGGGCATCCTTAATTTCAAGACAATTGAGAACATCGGGTTGATCTTCCTCAAAACCCAGCCAGCGCAGTTTGGCGGAAATCTTTTCCCCTTCTCGGAAGTCTCCCAGGGTGGCGGGATAGTTATCCACAAAAAACTTGGTCTCGGCGTTGGTGCGGATTTTGATCTCCTTGCCGTCCTCGCTTTTCTTGAAAACCAGGACATTCTGGGCTCTGTCCACTTTGGTTATAGTTCCAGCCCAGTCCACCTCGCTCTGAATCTGTTTGAAATAGAGGAGAAATGCCTTGATTTCCCATACTTTTGTCGCCTTGATCATACTGCCGGAAATATTGTCGGAGGTAACCACTACAGTATCCCCCACCTGAAAGTCGGTTAATTTGGCTTTCAATTCATACTCTTCCAACTGTTTGGGACGCGCCTTTCGATACAGTTTGGTTAACTCATCAACTTTTACGATCTTGACTTCCTTGCTACCCGATACCGCCACATCAAGAGTTCCCGCACCGGGGTTTACTTTCTGGATAGTTCCGCGAATACTGGGGATTTTTGCGACTTCTACAAAGTCATCTTTCTTATCCTGGGCGAAGCAGGGAAGAATCAACGCCGATATCAGCGTCAGCACCAATACCGACACCACAAGAACTTGAATCTTTCTCATAGAGTTCCTCCTTAATTGACTTTTTTGGTTCTTACCGGTAATTTTCTATATATTTTTCCCTTTGTCCTTCTAGTCCCATCTATTTTGTCGTATTTTAACAGATTTATCGCCATAACTGGTTCTTTTTCAAAAGGAAGAGTATGAAAAAAAACAGGAAAATAAAAGTGAGGTAAAGCACCACAGAAAGTTGATTAGTAAAATGAAATATCTCCTGTTGACTTACGGATGCCAGATGAACCAGTACGATTCCGAGGTTATCTCCTCCATGATGGATAATATGGGCGGAGAAAAAACTTCAACGGAAGAGGATGCCGATATTATTATTTTCAATACATGCTGCGTCCGCAAAAATGCCGATGATAAGGTTTATGGCCGACTGGGGCAATACAAGAGCCTCAAGGAGAGAAAGAAAAACCTGATTATCGCCGTTACCGGGTGTCTCGCCCAGAAGGACGGCGACGGGATGCTAAGAAGATTCCCCCATGTTGATATTGTACTGGGAACCCGGAATCTGTCCCGACTGCCGGATCTGATTAATAGCGTAATGGGAATGAGGGGGGAAGAGGAAGGTCTCCCCAGGAGCATGACCGGCTGGACAGGAGCCGAATTCCTGAAACCCGATCATCCCCGGAACCGGGTAACCGCCTATATTCCCGTCAGTATCGGCTGCGACTGCTTCTGCAGCTATTGCATTGTACCTTACGTGAGAGGAAGACTGGTCTCCCGCCCCTTGGACGAAGTGGTCGCAGAAGGAGAACGGTTTGTCGGTCAGGGATTTTCCGAACTTTTCCTTATAGGGCAGAACGTCAACACCTACGGCTTCGATCTCCCCGGAACTCCCACCTTCGCCAAATTACTGGAAAAGATCAATGAAATAAAGGGAGTGCGCCGGATCCGTTTCACCGCTCCTCATCCCAAGGATTTTCCTCCGGAATTGACGGAGGTCATGGGCAGACTGGAACACCTGTGCCACCAGGTTCATCTTCCCTTACAGGCGGGATCGGATCGGGTTCTGAAACTGATGAACAGAAGATATTCTACCGCCGATTACATTAAAATCGTTGAAAACCTGCGAAAAGCTGTCCCCGATATAACCTTTTCCACGGATCTTATCGTGGGATTCCCCGGCGAAACCGACGAGGATTTTATTGAAGGATTGAATTTCATAAAAGAAGTAGGCTTCGATCAGGCTTTCATGTTCGCCTACTCCCGCCGGGACGGTACCGCCGCCGATAAAATGCCGGATCATATCCCCCACGAGATCAAGATGGAACGCCTCTATCGCCTCATCGAGATGCAAAACAATATCACCCGGCAAAAAAATGAAAACTGGGTGGGCAAAACCGTGGAAGTCCTGGCGGAATCCCTGTCTAAGAAAGACCCCGGCAAAATAACCGGCAGAACCGCCCACAACAAGGTGGTCAACTTCACCGGTAATGAGGACATGATAGGAAAATATTTTGATGTTCGACTGACCAGGGCATACACCTGGGGCTTTCTGGGAGAAAATGTAATCCCCGCTCAAACCGATCCCAATTCCGAACCGGGATAAAATTGCGAGGCCTTTTAAAACTCGAATTTCCTTTCGGGAAAAAGAGGAAATCCGGTTTTTTGGGTAATAGTAATTATAGATTTGCTTTGTGAAAGTATTTGGTTGTTTTGCCAAAGAGCCAAATATCTGACGAAGGAAGTTGCGAAAATCTTTCCGCCCACCTTCACCGGCGATGGAGATAAAAAGGAATTTCCCATAATATCTCCCTGGGCAGGACAAAGGTTAAGACATCGCAAACTTTTCCACAGACCGACTTCTAAAACGGGAAGGAAGTGCTTTTAAATATGGATTGGAAAGATGAAGCAAAATATCTGATAATACTCATAGCGGTATTTTTACTCTGTTTCTTTTTACCGGTAGGAACCGAAAGATTCGACAATGCTTTAATGGAAGCCCTTTATCTGCTAAAATGGTATGCCCGCGAACATGTGATATTGTGTCTGATCCCTGCTTTCTTTATTGCAGGAGCAATATCGGTGTTTATCAGCAAGGATTCGGTTCTGAAATATCTGGGTGCCAAGGCCAATAAGATCCTTGCCTACGGTGTCGCTTCAATATCGGGAACCATTCTGGCGGTATGCAGTTGCACCGTTTTACCTCTCTTTGCCGGTATCTATAAAAGGGGAGCCGGGTTAGGTCCCGCTGTAGCTTTTCTTTATTCGGGTCCCGCCATCAGTGTTCTTTCCATCGTCCTCACCGCCCGCATTCTGGGAGCGGAAATCGGCATCGCCAGAGCGGTGGGAGCGGTGGTTTTCAGCGTGGTTATAGGACTCCTCATGCAATTGATATTCAGTAAGGAAGAAGAGGAAAGGGTCGAAAACGGCGGATTTTTGATGAGCGGAGGCGGAGAGGATCGTCCCTTATGGCAGAACTTTTTATATTTTTTCTCCATGGTGGGGATTCTGGTCTTCGCCAACTGGGGAAAACCGGACGAAACCCAGGGACTATGGTTTATGATCTATTCTTATAAATGGTTGATTACGGGTATCTTTGCCGTTCTCTTCGGTGGGATTCTGGTTCTGGTTCTTAAAATCGAATGGTGGAAGGTTCTGCTGGTTGCCATACCCACCTTTGTGTTGTCGCTGGTTTTTCCCGGAGATCCCCTTATTCCCTTCTCTTTTGCGGTAATCGGGATCTCATATATTACCAGCATTCAGGAAGGTGCGGGAGGAGAATGGTTTTCCACTACCTGGGAATTTACCAAACAGATCACTCCTCTTCTTTTAGGAGGAGTTCTGGTATCGGGATTTCTTCTGGGCAGACCGGGCTATGAGGGGATCATCCCTTCTCAATGGGTTCAGTCCGCAGTGGGGGGGAATTCCTTCTTTGCCAACCTGTTCGCCTCCATTGTGGGAGCCTTCATGTATTTTGCCACTCTCACGGAAGTTCCCATTCTTCAGGGTCTTCTGGGGAGCGGTATGGGTAAGGGTCCCGCTCTTGCCTTATTGTTAGCGGGTCCCGCTCTGTCTCTTCCCAGTATGCTGGTCATCAACAGCGTCATGGGGACGAAAAAAACTGTGGTATATGTTTTACTGGTAGTTATAATGTCCACCATAACGGGAATGATTTTTGGAAGTTTTGTTCATTAGCGAAAATCAAGGTATTGCAATAAATTATATTTTATAAGGAAACTAATGTTATGAAAACCAGAGTTCTGTTTCTATGCACGGGTAATTCATGCCGCTCCCAGATGGCGGAAGGACTGCTGAGAAGTATGGCGGGAGAGCGGTATGAGGTCTTCAGCGCGGGAACCCGTCCCTCTTCGGTTAACCCTCTGGCTGTCAGGGTTATGGATGAAATAGGAATTGATATATCATCCCACTATTCCAAGTCGGTGGATGAATTCGTAAATCAAAATTTCGATTACGTGATTACCGTATGCGATAATGCAAAGGAATCCTGTCCCTTTTTTCCCGGCAATGTCAAAAGGCTTCACTGGAGTTTCCCCGACCCCGCAGAAGCGGAAGGCAGTGAAGAGGAGATTCTCGCTTTTTTCAGAGCGGTTAGAGACAGGATCAAAACAAAAATTCAGGAGGAACTGATATAATAGAGTCCATTTATTTTATTATAAATTCAGGAGGTATTTTAGTATGAAAAGTTTATTGATTTTAGGAACCGGTTGTCCCAAATGTAAAAAACTGGCCGAGGAGACCGAAAAAGCCGCCAAAGCCCTGGGTATTGATTACAAATTGGAAAAAGTTACCGACATCAATCAGATCATGAGTTTCGGCGTTATGATGACCCCCGCCCTGGTGGTGGACGGTAATGTAAAAGTTGCCGGCAAAGTCCCCAATCAGGAAGAACTGAAGAAATTGATAAAGTAATCGGAATCGGTGAATTCAACGTAACTATACAATCAGGACTTACGCCATTTTCAACCAAAACTGCTGTGAAAGTTTCTTTTAAACCGGGGGTGTTCCCGGCGGAACTTCAAAAATTGGAAAATAAAATCCGCTCGGGGGATTTTACCGTCGAAGAAGTGAAGGAATGCCAGAAAATGCAATGGGATTTCGCTAAAAATCTTTTGCAGGTTCCTTTGGAAGAGTCCTTTAATGTAGAGGTATTAGAAAATTTTACCTGGGAACCGGATCCTTATATTCATTATGGCAAAAGAGGAGATATTATTAATAAAAATATAAAATAGTTGAAGTAATTTTCATAATAAAGGATGATTTCGATATGATATGATTTTAATTAAAATAAAGGAGATGTAAAAATGAAAAAGTCCGTATTAATAGTATTAGCGGTTCTGATTTTAGGGAGTCTAATCTTTTTCATGTTTAATAATCAAGATTGTAATTGCTCCAAAAACATAACCCCCTCCGATTCTTCCATATCAGGTAAAACAACAAATGATATAGTTGAAGCGAAGGAAAGTCCTCAAAAATCAAATGCCGCAAACTCAAAACAATATATTGTCTATTATTTTCACGGTAATTTTCGTTGTCCCACCTGCAAGAAGATTGAAGCATATACCGGTGAAACCGTCACCCAGAAATTTGCCGACGAAATTAAGAACGGAAAGGTGCAATGGAAAGTAGTTAATACCGATGAATCGGGAAATCAACACTTTGTCAAAGATTATAATCTGTTTACCAAATCGGTGGTTCTCTCGGAAGTGGAAAACGGTAAAGAAACCCGTTGGAAAAATCTTGACCGAATATGGGATCTTGCCGGAAATAAAGAGGCATTTTGCTCCTATATCGAAAGCGAAGTAAAGGATTTTACTAAAGGATAAATAATTAAAAATTTCATTATGGGTGGTAATATATGCAGGACAATATTTTAACCGGCATCGGGCTGGCTATATGGCTGGGGATTCTGACTTCCATCAGTCCCTGTCCTCTGGCGTCCAACATCGCCGCCATCGCCTTTATAGGAAGGAATATAGGCAAAACGAAAAACGTTCTGCTGTCGGGTTTGTTTTACGCTCTGGGCAGAACCCTTACTTATCTGGTAGTGGGGATCATTGCGGTTTTCAGCCTGCTGAGTATTCCCTCGGTTTCTCAATTTTTACAGATATATATTAATAAAATAATCGGTCCTTTATTGATTATTGTGGGTCTTTTACTGTTGGAGGTGTTTCAGTTCAGTTTCGGCGGAAAAGGGGTGGATGAAAATACTCAAAAACTGGCGGAAAAGGGTGGCGTCTGGGGAGCGGGACTTTTAGGAATAATCTTTGCTCTGGGTTTTTGTCCCGTTTCTGCGGCTCTTTTCTTCGGCAGTCTTATTCCCCTGGCATTGAAATACAATTCCCGATTTCTCCTTCCCGGTCTTTATGGATTGGGAACCGCTTTACCGGTTATTTTATTTGCCTGTATTATATCTTTTAGCGTCCAATCAGTGGGTAAAATATTCAATAAATTGACTGTTTTTGAACTGTGGGCAAGACGAATCACTGCCGGACTGTTTATCCTGATAGGAATCTACCTCAGCCTGGTTCACATATTCAATATGCAGATAGGAGTATAGAAGTTGGAAATCGGAAACCCGAATGTGGGAAAAACCCCGAAATTCTGTAGCGAAGGACTTTAGTCCTTCTAAAAAACTCCTATATAAGGTGTTTTTTGTCAGTCAGACCACTGCCGGCGGTAGAGAAAGGTCGGAATTTAAGGGTTTTCACACACTTGGAGTTCAGATCGGAACGGATATTCTTTTATAAAGGAGGATATTTTATGAGTGAAAATAAGGATGAAAAAGGCTGTGGAGGGAATTGCAGGGAAAAAGAATCCCCTCTTCAGGAAAAAGCATCTCAACCGGAGAAGAAACTTTCAATATTCGAGCAATACCTTACCGTGTGGGTTTTTCTGTGTATTATCGCGGGAATAGTTTTGGGCAAAGTGGCTCCCGGAGTGGCAAAAACTCTGGATTCATGGTCAGTTTATGAGATTTCCATTCCTATTGCGATATGTTTGTTTTTTATGATGTATCCCATTATGGTAAAGATTGATTTTGCGGAAGTGGTTAAGGCGGGAAAGACGCCCAAACCGGTTCTTTTGACACTCTTTGTCAACTGGGGGATCAAACCCTTCACCATGTATGCCATAGCCTGGTTTTTTCTTGGAGTTTTGTTCAAGGATCTGATTCCCGGTACTGAAATAATCAAAGACGGCAGAACGGTGGAACTTTTCAGATCCTATATTTCTGGAGCGATTCTGCTGGGTATAGCTCCTTGTACCGCCATGGTTCTGATGTGGGGCTATTTAGCAAAAGGCAACGACGGTCATACGCTGGTCATGGTGGCTATCAACTCTCTGACCATGCTTTTTCTGTACGGCCCTCTGGGAGGATTTCTTTTAGGGGTAAACGCCATGCCGATTCCCTGGCAGACGATTCTGCTGTCGGTGGCTGTGTATGTAGCTCTTCCTCTGTTGGCGGGCTACTTCTCCCGAAAGTGGATCTTTCAGGTCAAGGGCAGGGAATGGTTTGAGAAGCAGTTTCTCCAGTGGTTGACTCCCGTTAGTATATCCGCCCTTCTTCTGACTCTGATTCTGCTGTTTTCCTTCAAGGGTGAAATAATTATCAAGAATCCTCTCACCATATTATGGATTGCTATTCCTCTTTCTATCCAGACCCTGCTCATCTTCGGTCTTTCTTACGGGCTGGCAAGACTTTTGAATCTCTCCTATGAGGATTCCGCCCCTTCGGCAATGATCGGGGCTTCCAATCATTTCGAGGTTGCTATCGCCACATCCACCATGCTTTTCGGGCTTTCGTCGGGGGCTTCTTTGGCGACGGTGGTGGGGGTTCTCATCGAGGTTCCCATAATGTTGATGCTGGTTTCGATATGTAAGCGTACCTGCCACTGGTTTACCGTGTGTAATCAGGATTGGCCCCACTGCAGGAGAAAAAGAGAACAGATGAATGCGGTTGCATAACAAAAATAAAGGAGAATATTGAAATGGATAATAATAAGGAATGTTTGTGTAAGGCTGCTCCGACGCTGATTTTTCCCTGTTCCGGAGGAGCGGATGTGGGTGAAATAGCGGATCGTACCGCCCGCAAAATGACCAGAGAGGGCAAGGGAAAAATTTTCTGCCTGGCGGGAATCGGCGGAAAGGTCAGTGGAATAATAGCATCGGCACAGTCGGCGGAAAAGATTCTGGTAATAGACGGTTGTCCGTTGGATTGTGCTAAAAAGACCATGCAAAACGCCGGATTTTCCGATTTCTTGCATCTGAGAATCACCGATCAGGGTTTTAAAAAAGGTTCTTCACCGGTAACCGATGAAACCCTGTCCGCTGTTGTGGAAAAGGCGGAATTGCTTTTATAGTGATTCCAATAAATAACAGGAGTTACGCTCAAATTCGAGGAAAACGGCATGAAATCGTCATCCTGAATCCTGAAACCAGTTCAGGACAGGCTTTGTTTCAGGATCTCCGGCAATAGGCATGAAATCCGGGTTTTACTAGAAAATGGCGTAAGTCCTTAGAATGACGCAGGAAGAAAGAATAAGAATTTTGTTATACCTGTAACGGCTGTAGAATCTGAACAAGGGAAGTTTATCTTCTCATGACTTTCAGCCTCTATCGGGGTTTTTCCAGATTTTTGAGAGAGAAGACTTCGGGATCGATTTTGGTGTTAAACTTGATTTCCTTATAGATCATGGAAGTGGAGTGTCCCTTTTTGTTGAGGGGGGTCATGGTCCAGCTCATGGGGAACATTCGATCATTAGCCTTTTGCACATTGGCGAAGGTCAGGGTTTTTATATGATTTCCTTTTTCATCGAAATAATGGATCTGTACCGGAGTCCAGTTGTCGGGATTTACCCAGATTATCAGTTTTCCCCATACTACCGGGGCTTCCGGTTTGGGATCGCACTGGATCTTATAACAGTTAGCCCCGTTGATAGTTTCTCTTCCCAGACTTTTATGGGTATAATCGTTTACCGTGCTGGATTCCTTTACCAGATCATCATTGGTAAAATCGCTTCCCATCCAGGATTGTAACATCATGGAGGGAGATATTTTGATCCTCATCTCGGCGGAAGGTACCCATTGGTACAGAAGAGTCCCCTGTTTTAAAAATGTGGTTCCCGATTCTCTGGCAGGAGCGGTAATATGAATGAAGAAATCCTCGCTTCCCTTACTCCAGGATTTCATGGAAACGGTTCTTGTCCAGTTGGGGGTTACTATGGTCATATCGGCGACTCCGTAGGAGGTCTCTCCCCGCAGGAGGGTGTCCATCTTCTTTATGATCTCGGTGGCGTTCATCTCCTCCGCTCTCACCACTGAAGCCGATACCCCAAAAAAGGATAACAATAAAAAGAAAACGGTTAATTTGGCAAACATGATGTTCGTGTTGAAATTGTCGTTTATTTTCATTTTCTTTCTTCCTCTCTGAATAGGGCTATATACCATAGCGAGACTGTGCTATACTCATATTGTAGTTCTTCGGAAGGATCTATTCTCTCTTACGGCAAAAGAATCCCTGTTCACAACCAAAAAAACCGGTAAAAGGAGAAGAAAATGATAGATAAGAATTTTAAATTGCTATATTACTATAATAATCTGGTCAACTGGGAAAAACGGCTGGAAAAGGAGATACCTTTTATTGAAGAGGTATTAAGAACACGAGGAGCGGTAAAAATTCTGGATGCGGGTTGCGGCGTGGGAAAACACTCCCTCCGACTGGCGGAAAAGGGATTCATCATGACCTCCGCAGACCTGAATGAAGAGCATATCAACGAAGCCCTCAAGGGAAAAGAGCAACTAAACTCCCTGACGGAAGAGAAAGGGATAGAATCCGCAAAGGCAGATGAACGGCTGAATTACATTATCGAGGATATGACCGAACTTTCATCCCTTCCTGCTGGTGGGTTTGACGGACTGTTCAGTATCGGAAATACCATGGCGTCCTTTGATGAACAAAAATTGAAAAAGGCTTTCTCGGCTTTTCATCGGGTTTTGAAGCCGGGCGGGATTTTTATGGGGCATATCCTCAATTACGATACTTTTAAAGAAAAAGATCACTCCGACATCCGCTCCGCAATTATTGACGGCATCGAAACCATTTATATCAAGACCTTCCACCACGAAAAAGATTATATGGTTATGCTGACCAACTTTTTGTCCAGAGAAGGAGATAAGTGGAACGGATTCACCACCTCCACCTCTATGCACAAATATAATCCTTCCCGGATAGAATCTCTGCTGACGGAAACGGGATTCCATAACATTTCCATCCATAACGGATTCACCCCTCAACCCTTCGACCCCGAAAAAACCCGGGATATGGTGTTTATAGGTGAGAAAAAATAGAGAAAGTGGGTATAATTCAGACATCGGATTTTATTAAAAAATTGCCCATCACCCTGTAGTTCAGGACTTTAGTCCTGTAAAAAAATTGTCCCTTACCTCTGTAGTTCAGGACTTTAGTCCTGTAAAAAAATTGTCCCTTACCTCTGTAGTTCAGGACTTTAGTCCTGTAAAAAAAATTGTCCCTTACCTCTGTAGTTCAGGACTTTAGTCCTGTAAAAAAAAATTGTCCCTTACCTCTGTAGTTCAGGACTTTAGTCCTGTAAAAAAATTGTCCCTTACCTCTGTAGTTCAGGACTTTAGTCCTGTAAAAAAAAATTGTCCCTTACCTCTGTAGTTCAGGACTTTAGTCCTGTCGATGCAGACCTGAAGGTCTGATCTACAGAGGGTTATTAAGAGCCTATTTGGAAAGTCTGTAGGAGGGTTCTCCAGAACCCGATTTTGTCTTGTATAATTTGCTGAATTGAAGAAAAAGACCCAGGAAGGACTCCAGAGTGTGTGAAAACCTTTAAAACCGAACCTCATCACAGCACCTGTTGTGGTAGAGATTGAGAATGAATACCAGATAATGTTGTTTTTAGAAGGACTAAAGTCCTTCGCTACCACTTTCCACACAGTCTGACTCTTGAAAACCTTGAGGGAGGTAGGATGAGATGTTAAAATATCCTGCGATTTTTCATTTCGAGGAAGATGGATTTTCTGTGGAGTTTCCCGATCTGCCGGGGTGTTGGACCCAGGGAGACACTCTGAAGGAATCCATTGAAAATGCCGAAGACGCCCTCTCTCTTTATCTGGGAGTTTTGCTGGATGACGGAAAACCTATTCCCGGACCGTCCCATCAATCAGGGGAGAATGTAATTTATATCAATGTTCTCCCTGACACCGCTCTTCCCATTCTGCTTCGACAATACCGCGAAGACCATAAGCTGACCCAGAGAGATGTGGCGGAAAAAAACAGGAACATCCTACCAGGCTTATCAAAAGCTTGAAAATGTCAAAACATTTAATGCCAGAATAAAAACAATTCAAAAAGTCGCCCGTATATTGGGCAAAAAGTTGATAGTTGATTTATTATAGTTTTTTACTTTTTACAATCTCTGAGAGCAGAAAAGGAAGTCGAAATCTATAAGTTGGAGGTCGGATTGTGGGGAAGGATAAAAAAACAAATATCAATGAAATCCTGCCGGAAGAACCTATTCCACTCAAAAAGACCACGCAGAAAAAGCCGATTCCCCTGTGGGTGAGGATCGTCAGCACTGTGGCGGTAACGATGGCGGTTCTTTATCTGGTGGTGGCAATTCCCATGCCCTATCTGTTTCTGGCTCCGGGAGAGGTGATCCCCGCATCCGATATAATTACCCTCCAGGGAGGAACGAAAAAAACACCCGGCGGTATATATATCACCACCGTTATAATAGAGAAAGCCGACGTTATACTCTATCTTCACCACTTTTTCGATCCCGATTCCACCCTGATCCCGCTGAAAGAAAGAAAATATAATAACGAAAGCGGGGAAAAAACCGGGAGTAAATCGGGAGCGGTATTTAGGTTATTTGCTGCTAAAACCCAGGATGAAGGGCAATTTCCACAGATCCCGAAACAAGTTCGGGATGACGGTTTCACATCGGTATCCTTAAAACAGAACTCAACTCATTTGAAGTATAAAGATTATTTTCATCCTCTTCCGAACCGCTGTGCCGATATGCAGGGGGGAGAAAGCGAGGAGGAAACCCTGGAATCTATCTACAGGGCGAAGCTTTTTGCCCTGAGGACGATGGGATACGATATTCCCCTGGAATTCCGGGGAGCGCAGATTATCCGGTTTATGAGCGACAGTGCTTCTCGGAAAATATTGCAGGTGGGAGATATAATCGTCAAGATCGACGAGGTGAAAGTCGATCACAGAAAAAATCTCATCGATTATACCGACGGGCAGAAACTGGAGGAGCGGGAATTTCTGGTAACTTATATAAGAAACGGTCGGGAGGAGACCGCCAGGGTTCCCCTTCAGCGGGATTTCAGGGGCAAGGCGTCCATTGGGGTGTATGTTCAGACTTATACCTTGAAATCTTCACTGCCTGAGAAGATAGAGATCAGGAAAGGGAATTTTGTGGGATCTTCCGCCGGTCTTGCCATGTATCTGGAGATTATCCGCCAGTGGGAAAAGGAGGATATTCTGGGGGGTAAAAAGGTGGCTGTGTCCGGTACTCTGGGAGAATCGGGGGATGTACAGCCGGTGGTGGGCATTGAATATAAAGTGCGGGGAGCGGAGAAGGCGGGATGTGAATATTTTATATGTGCTGAGGAAAATTATAAGAAAGCCAAAGAAACTGCCGTAAGCGTAAAAGTTTTGCCGGTAAAGGATATTTCCGACGCCATGAGGGTATTAAAAGATTTGAAATAGTTATATCATCAGGATATTTATTTTCTTCCGAAGTGAAGTTGAATTATGGAGAACCAAAGGAAAATAGAAGAAAAGACAACTTCCGCGATAGGTATATATTCAGTCCTCTGGCGGAAAACCACGTCATCCTGAACTTGTTTCAGGATCTATACAATATCTTGTGCCTCAGATTCCGAAACAAGTTCGGAATGACGGGAGGACTGCAATAGAAAATAAAACACTTATTCCCCGCAGTTTAAGCCATAGTTCCCCGAATTCCGGTATCAGGGGAGATTCTTAGGAGTTACGCTCAAATTCGAGAAAAACGGCATGAAATCGTCATCCTGAAACAAAGCCTGCCCTGAATTTGATGGTTTTCCCGGCTTTGAGGGTAAGCCATAAAATTCATGAAGACGGAGGTTTAAAAAAGAACATTTAAAAACCGCTACAATGCGATTTTCAGACCGGTCATGAGCAAATTGAGAAGACCTCCCGCCAGAATAGAGAAGGCCGCCACAAAGAAACCCACCAGAAGAGCGAACTTGATCCCTTTTTCTTTTATTATTACAAAGAACTGGGCGACACAGGGAATAAACAGGGTAATCGTAACCAGGGATACCAGCATCTGGTTGGGATTAAGAAGTCCTTTCTGCACCAGCATATAAAGACCCGCAGCGCCGTAGTCTCTCCTTAAAAATCCCATCAGCAGTATGTCGGTAACCTGCGAAGGAAGTCCCAGAACAGTAACCACCACAGGGCTCGCCAGTTCCCGGATAAAAGTCAGAATATGAAGTTTATCCAGCAGAAACAGGATAAAAGTAGCCACTATGAACAGGGGAACCGCTTCTTTGAGATACCATTCGATACGGGAAAAGGTCTTGATGAAAATATTTCCCATGCTGGGGATCCTGAGAGGGGGAATCTCCATGATGAAATCCGAGTTGTCCCCCGGCAGCACCTTGTTGGCGATGAACCCCACCGTCAGAAGGGAGGACAGCACGATAAAAAGCCATATAAAGAAAGCGTAGGATTTAAGTCCCGCCATGACCCCCATGATGACCCCCAACTGGGCGGAACAGGGAACTCCCAGAGCCAGCAGAAGAATAGCCAGCATCCGTTCTTTTTTGCTGTCCAGGATCCGGGCGGCGATAGTGGCCATGGTACCGCAACCCAGTCCCAGAATCATGGGCAGAATGGCCTTGCCGTTGAGTCCAGCCAGAGAGCAGAGTTTATTGGTGGTAATAGCCAGTCGGGGCAGGTATCCCGAATCCTCCAGGATGCTGAAAAAGAGGAAAAACGCCGTAACCACCGGCAAAACAATGGCAAAGGAATAGGAAAGGGCAACGGTTATCAAGCCATATTCCCCCACCAGCAGTTCCTGAATAAGGGGGATGGGAATTAATTTAGTGAGTACGTCTGTAATCCAGGGGTTGATATATCCCTCGAAGAGGGTATTCTTCATGAAGTCCACCGCCACACCCGCCGCCAGTTGTCCCACAAAGTAATACATGAGAACCAGCACCGTTAAGGCGACAGGAATACCCCAGACCGGGTGCATGGAGACTTTTCCGATTTTATTCAGTATCCCCTTACCGGTACTGACTTCCTTGCACTGGACTTTCTTCAGTATTTCATTGACCACTCTTATTTTTTCTTTATTTATGATATAGATCAGAGGCTCTTCGAATTTTTCCCTGGTCTTGCGGATAATATCATTAATTTTAAGAATCTGTTCCCGACTCAATAATTTATTCAGTCTTGAATCCAGGGATGTATCCTCCACCAGGATCATCAGCGCAACGGATCGGGAGGAAACGGAAAAGGGAGGAAGTATTCTGGAAATGGCATCAACGGCGTTTTCTATCTCCGGGGGATAATTGAAACTGAAGGTGGACTTTTTGGGATTTTCAAGATTCTTTTTCAGTGTATCTATCCCCGTCCGACTCACCGCAATAGTGGAAGTTATATCAACCTCAAGAATCTTTGAGAGTTTTGCGGTATCGGTATAAATTCGTCTCTCCCTGGCTTCGTCGCTCATGTTGAGGGCCAGGGTGAAAGGTAGTCCCATCTCCGCCAGTTCCATACTGATGAGCAGGGTTCTCCGGAGATTTTTCGCATCGGCCACCTGGAGAACAACCGGGTCCTTTTTATCCAGAAGAATATCCCTGGTTACGATCTCGTCGCCGGACATAGGAATGAGGCTCAGGACTCCGGGAGTATCCACCAAGTTGATTTCCCGTCCCGATTTTTTCATCTTCCCCTGGGTTATTTCCACAGTGGTGCCGGGATAGTTGGAGACCACCACATATTGGCCCGTGAGCAGCCCGAATATGACGCTTTTTCCCACATTGGGGTTTCCCACCAGAATAATTTCGTTAGGGGAGAGCCGGGGCTCGGCTTCGTTATCACTTATATTCGTAAGGGGGATTGCTTCGTTGATTGCCGCGTTACTCATACTGCGTTCTCCTTTCCTTTCATTATATTCCTGCGATCCCGGAGAAAACACTTTTTGATAATGAAAATGGTTTTCAAAAATGAAAGAAATTTTTTGCCGAAAAGAAACCAAAGTTTTCGTGATTTTGTTATAATAGTCAGCGGTTTTGTATTTTAGCCATATTCGGGAGGAAGGTGTATTAAAGTGAATTTTGTTGATGATATCAAAGGCGTTTTCGAAAGAGATCCGGCGGCAAAAAATGTGCTGGAAATCATATCCTGCTATCCCGGACTTCATGCCCTGTGGATGCATCGGATTGCTCATTTTTTCTGGAAGTTGAAGATTCCTCTTATTCCCCGGTTGATTTCCCATATTTCCCGGTTTCTTACGGGCATAGAAATTCATCCCGGAGCCACCATCGGCAAAAGATTCTTTATCGATCACGGTTCGGGAGTGGTCATCGGAGAAACCACCGAGATCGGCGATAATGTGCTTCTGTATTCCGGGGTGGTTCTGGGCGGAACCTCTCTGGCGAAAACCAAGCGGCATCCCACCCTGGGCAACAATGTGGTGGTGGGGGCGGGTGCCAAGGTCCTTGGAGCCATAACCCTGGGCGAAGGAGCCAAGGTGGGAGCGGGTTCGGTGGTGGTCAGGGACGTTCCCCCAGGAGCCACTGTGGTGGGTATTCCTGCAAAAATCGTCAAGAAAGAGGAACCCAAACAGAAAACCGATCTGCAACACGGCGATCTTCCCGACCCTCTCGCCCGTTGCGTCGAATGTATGATGGACAAGATCGAAAAACTGGAACGGGAACTGACGGAATTCAAGGGAGCCGTCTATCGCAACGAAATGGGAGTCCACGCCGCCGAGGAGATTCTGGCCAAGGAAGGCACTCCCATGAAATGCGACCAACAGGACGTTTTCTGTAAAACCTGCAACTGTGCGGAAGGGGACGGCGGCAGCGAACTATGCAATTACCATCAGGCCAAGGAGGAATTCAGGGCATACCGCAAAAAAACCGCACAGCGAACCCAAAAGGCGGAAAAGGATTGATATGTTGTGATTCCTGTCCTGTAGCGAAGGGCTTCAGCCCTTCTTTATCAATATTATTTTTGTGTTCCTGTCGAAGGCGGAAAAGGATTGATATGTTTTGATTCCCGTCCTGTCCTGTAGCGAAGGGCTTTAGCCCTTCTTCTATATTTGATTTTATTTTTATCATTCTCATTAAATTAAAAGGAAGTAATAGCCGTGAATATAGCGAAAGACGCCACCAAACTTATAGGTAACACCCCTCTGGTCTGGCTTAACGGCATCAACGACGGTTTCTCCCGGATTGCAGCCAAACTGGAATATTTTAATCCCATGTCCAGCGTCAAGGATCGGATCGGGGTCAACATGATCCAATGGGCGGAAAGAGAGGGTAAAATCGGCAAGGAAACCGTCATTGTGGAGCCTACCAGCGGCAACACCGGTATCGCCCTGGCTTTTGTGTGTGCCGTAAAAGGATATAAATTAAAAATATTTATGCCGGATACTTTCAGCGTGGAGCGAAGAAATATCATGAAAGCCCTGGGAGCGGAACTGATGCTGACCCCCGGCGTTAAAGGCATGGCGGGAGCCATAGAAGCGGCGGAGAATTTCTGCAGCGAAAATCCCGACACCTTTATGCCCCAACAGTTCAAAAACCCTGCCAATCCCGCAATTCACCGGGAAACCACAGGCCCTGAAATATGGCGGGATACCGACGGCATGGTGGATATTTTCGTGGCGGGAGTGGGAACCGGCGGAACTCTCACGGGAGTGGGCGAATTCCTTAAAAGTAAAAAACCGTCGATAAAAGTAGTGGCTGTGGAGCCTGATTCGTCGCCGGTGTTGTCGGGGGGGGATAAGGGAGGTCATCGGATCCAGGGTATCGGTGCGGGTTTTATCCCCGATGTTCTTAACAAAGCCGTATATGATGAAGTTATACGGGTAAAAGATGAGGACGCACTGGAAATGACAAGACGACTGCCCCGTGAAGAAGGACTCTTTGTCGGCATATCGGCGGGAGCCGCCGCATGGGCATCCCTGGAACTGTCCCGGCGGCATGAGAACAAAGATAAACTTATCGTTACCATATTCCCTGATTCCGGCGACCGGTATTTGACCAATAACTGGTTTGATTAACCAATCCCTAAATTTGCTTTTCAATCGGGAGAGGATATGGTATAATTAAACAGGGAGTATGCCGGGTGATCGCGGTGAAGCAATTTACTGAGGAAAGTCCGGGCTCCACAGGGCAGGGAGCCGGGTAACCCCCGGCGGGAGCGATCCTAGGGACAGTGCCACAGAAACTATACCGCCCATCGGGAGGTTGGAAGTTAGAGGATAGAAATTAGATATTATTTCATATAGTGATTCCAATAAATAATTTCCTTCATATCTCTGTCATCCTGAACTCGTTTCAGGATCTATCTCGGAAGTTTTTATTAAGAACCACTATAAATTGGTTGGTTTTCAATCTTTAGATTTTTGTAAGGGATTGAATCCGGTTCTTCTAATATCCGTCTTCCAACTTCTGACTTCCTTTTGGGTAAGGGTGCAACGGTGGGGTAAGAGCCTACCGGCGGAAGGGTAACCGACCGCGTCCAGGTAAACCCCTCCCGGAGCAAGACCGAATAGGGGGTCGGACTCGTCCTCTCCAGGGCGGGTCAGTCGTCTGCCCGACGACGAACCCCGGGTAAGGTCGCTAGAGGGGATTGGAGACAGTCCTCCCAGAGAAATGATCACCCTCGACAGAACCCGGCTTACAGGCATACTCCCGGTTTAATACCCTTTCGCAGAGGATTTCCGTAGGAGGCTTCTCCCGAAGCCGATTCTCTCTAACCTAATCGGGGTCAGGAGACCCCTCCTACAATATCTGCAAACACCTACAAATTATGGGGGACTGGAGGAATTGGTTTGAAGAAAAGAAAGCCTATCGTCATAAAGTTCCTCGGTGTTATTTCAGTTCTTTTATTGATTGTGGTTATAAAATATCTGCCTCTTCTTACTTCTTTTATATATCATCGACGATTGATATAATGAAGAGTTACGCCTTTTACTGCCAAAACCCAAATTTCATGCTCATTATCAGAGAGCCTGAAACAAGTTCAGGACAGGCTTTGTTTCGGGATCTGAGGCACAAGATATGGTATAGATGCTGAAACGAGTTCAGCATGACGTGGTTCTTTGTTGAAGGACTGAATACCGGTATTACATCCCTTCTTCTTCCCGGAGGGGGATTTCGATGGTGAAGGTAGTTCCTTCATTGACCTTGCTTTCTACCTGAATATCGCCGTTGTGTTCCTTGATGATGCGATAGGCGATGGAGAGTCCCAGTCCCGTGCCTCCGCGAGTTCGTTTGGTGGTGAAGAAAGGATCGAATATCTGCCTGGTAGTTGCCATATCCATGCCGCTGCCGTTATCCCTGACCTGAACTTGAATAAAATCGCCGTCCTGAGAAATTTTGCTTTCCACATGGATAGTTCCCTTGCGTTCTTCGGGTATGGCGTCGGAGGCGTTGATGAGGAGATTTACCATGACCTGTTCCAGTCCGATGGTGTTGGCGTTGATGCGGGGAATTTCTTCTTCCAGTCTGGTGGTGATGGCGGCTTTCCGTTTGACCTGATTGTAAACCAGACGGATGGAACGTTCGATTATCTCGTTGATGCTGACATCGTTGGCTTTCTGGTTTTCTCCCTTGCGGGCGAATTTCTTCAGATCCGCCACGATAGCCTTGATTCTTTCGGTGCCGCTGACCATATCCTCCATTAAAAGGTTTATATGTTCCTTGAAGAAGGGGTATTTGAGCCGGGCAATTTTAAGATTGGGATTATTCTCAAACTCCCGTTCCATAATGGGAAGAATGTCCTTCATGGCTTCCTGAATTATATGCATATTCCCCTGGATAAAGGTATTGGGATTGTTGATTTCATGGGCAATACCCGATACCAGCTGCCCCAGACTGGCAAGCCGGTCCGCCTGGAGCATCTGGGCGGTGAGATTTTTCTCCCTGGTAATATCCTTTGCCCATTCGATGACTCCATCCACATTTCCCTGGGAATCGAAAACGGGGTAACACTGCAGCTGATACCAGCCGTTTTCGCTTTCCACCTCCACCGAGTGGGGTTTTTTTCGTTTGATAGCCAGTCCGCCGGGACATTTGGCGCACATTTTGTCGTAGCCGAAGAGAACCTCGTAACATTTTTTGCCCACTTCTTTCTCGTCCTGGTTGGTGGTCTGGATGTTGAAGTCGGCATCGATATAAAGAACCCGGTCGGTGATGGCGTTGAAGAGGGTTTTGAGTTTATTTACCGTTCTTTTCAGTTCGGTGGATGCCATTTTACATTCGATGTTCATTGCCATTAATTTATCTTTCTGGCGGGTAAGCACCTCGGTTCTTTTCATCACCTGTATTTCCAGGTCTTTTTTCTGAACCCTCAGTTTTGCCTCCAGTTTTTTACGCAGGGTGATGTCCTTGAGAATCCCCTCGTAATAGACTTTTTCGTTTTCTTCAAACCGGATCCAGGAACCTTCCACGGATATTTTTTCTCCGTTGCGGGCGGACAGTTCGAATTCAAAGTCATCCACTCGTCCCTTTTCTTCCAGGAGTTGGGCGATATTTTCCCGATTTTCGGGGTCGGCGTAAATATTGTCGCGAATTATATGGGGAATCAGGGAACCGTCTTCGGGATATTTTAAAATCTTGAAAAAGGCTCTGTTGGCATCCACAATTTCCCCCTGAGGCGTACTGATAACGATGCCGATATGGGCGTTGTCGAAGAGATCCTTGTACCTCTTGCGGGACTGTTCCAGTTCCCGGACTCTTTCCTGAATGGCCGATTCCAGATCTCTGGTGTATTGTTCCCGACGGGCGGACAGTTCGAACCTCTCGGCGGCTCTCCCCAGAAGTTTGGCAATGGAGGAGATGAGAATCCTTTCCTCGTGAAGGAATTCATAATCCTTGTAATAATTAACTATTATATTTCCCCGGACATCGCCCTGAACGAAGATAGTTTCCGACATGGAGCGGACCACCGGTTTATCGGGTCTCAGGTGGGTAAATTCCCGGTTATCCAGAGTTATTATGGTGGAACATGCGTTGGAAAACTGCATACCTTTGGTGATATAATCGGATACATTGAGTAAAAGATCTTCCAGTTTCTTAGCCCGTTCCATTTCGGATGAAAGAAGATATAAACATTTTAGTTCTTTTACTCTTTCATCTCTTTCCCTTTCCAGCAGATATTTCAGTTCGAAGAAATTATCCACAAACATAAAGGCGAATATATCACCCTTGATTTTCACCGGAACGATTTTCACCGGAACGCATCGTTTAGCGCCGTTTTTCCTGCTGTAGGATATCCGGGATGTAACCGATTCCTCCCTGAAAAAGACGATATCCAGGCTTTTTTCCAGTTCCTTGTCCTCGATATCGATAAACCGGAAAAAGAGATGATCCTGTATCTCATGAACTTTATATCCCAGTTCCTCGGCCATTTTTTCCGATATATAGCGAACTCTGCCGTCTCTGCCCATGAGTGCGATGTAATCCAGAATAGCGTTGGCAAGTTTTATGGCGGGAATGTCGGCGTAGTTGATGACCCTAGGTTCCGCCGGATCTCCGGGAATGCCGGTAGGGGGGGAATAAGCCGGGCCTCCGTTGTTCCCGTTGATGTTGTCGATTTTGCCGCTTCCGCTCTCTTTTGCTATGTCGGAACGGGAGTCAAAGGACGGACAGGATGGGAGAGAGGATGCCGGATTGGCGGGATTTGGAATGTCATGATCGGAGAGTCGGGTTTTTGTCGGGCTTTGAGGGGCAGGGTCGGAAGCGCTAACTTTTTCGGGATTTGGCAAGGGAGAGTTCATCATATACATCACCACTTTATCGGAAATCGGTATAGACTTTCATTTTATGCCTTCTGCCCCAAAACCTTTCCGTACAAAAGAGAAATTTCAGGCATTACGCCTTTTAGAGTCTATTCGGAAAGTCTGCGGGAGGACTATCCGGAGCCCGATTCTATCCCCTTGCCGATGACAGGTTGTTATTTTCCGGATAGGTTCGCATACCGAGTCGCAATCAAATAGGAAATAAACATTTGCAGAGGTTTATAGATGAATATTGCTACCGATTTAATAGAAGGAACAACGAGGCGGAGTGGTTTGATCTGTTGTTATCCGCATGTTCTGAAACCCGGACTATAACCTATCAGGAGTTACGCCTTTTATTGCCAAAATCCAGATTTTATGCCGATTCCCAAAGATCCTAAAACAAAGCCTGTCCTGAACTGGTTTCAGGATTCAGGATGCCGGTTTCCTCGAATTTGAGCGTAACTCCTGACCTATATTGAATTAGCGGAACTAAAGAAATAATGTATGAAACCGCTCCCGATACTATTGCCCCTGCCAATGTTGATGATGTTACTACAGAGAACCACTTCCCTCTACTCGGATAGGCTCTTAATGAATTGAAACAGACCGGTTCACCGCTAAAGGAAGAGAAAGGTATGGCCGACACAGGAAGAGAAAGAGGTACGAACCTTAAAGGGGAAGGTTGGGGTAGGCGTCCAGAGTCATATCCGCAATTTTGCCCCGCTTATAGAGATAATATCCCGCTGAGGCGATCATGCCCGCGTTATCGGTGCAGAGTATGGGAGAAGGCAGGTGTACCCGGATGCCCCGTTTTCCGCCCTCTTCTTTGAGGTGTTGTCGCAGGAGGCTGTTCCTTGCCACTCCTCCCGCCAGAAGTATATCTTTTATATTATGCAGTTTAACCGCTCTAAAAGCCTTTTTTGTCAGGGTATCCACCACCGCCCACTGGAATCCTGCGGCAATATCCTCCACCCTGGCGTTTTTACCCTCAGGGGATTTGAGGAAATAGACCACCGAGGTTTTTAGTCCGCTAAAAGAGAAATCCAGATTGGACTTATCCTCCATCATTGCTCTGGGGAAGGGAATTTTGCCGGGATCGCCCTTTTTTGCCGTTTTTTCTATGATGGGGCCTCCGGGATACCCCAGATTCAGCATACGGGCCACCTTGTCGAAGGCTTCTCCTGCGGCATCGTCTCTGGTTTCGCCCAGGATTTCATAATCGCCGTGATCCTTTATGAGTATAATGGAAGTATGGCCTCCGGAAACCAGCAGAACAATAGACGGAATGGGCAAGTCTCCCTCTTCCAGATAGTTGGCGTATATATGGCCTTCCAGATGATTTACCCCTATAAGAGGTATATTCAAAGAATAGGCAATGGCTTTTGCGGATGCTACTCCTATCAGGACAGCTCCCACCAGACCGGGTCCGTGAGTAACTGCCACCGCGTCAATATCCTGCCATTCTTTCCCGGCTTCTTTCAACGCCTTCTCTATCAGAGGGTTTATGACTTCAAGATGTCTCCGGCATGCCAGTTCGGGCACCACTCCCCCGAATTCGCCATGCAGATCCACCTGAGAAGAGATCAGATTGGCATAACACCGGACTCCGTCCTCTACCAGTGCAACAGAAGTCTCATCGCATGAACTCTCGATTCCCATTATAAGCATAAATTCCGTTCCTTTCCTTGTCAGGGGAATTCCATCTCAATCTGCTATTCCCAGGTCAGGGATATATGTTCTTCCCATTCCCGGCGGATTTCCTCCAGTTTTTCCTTGAATGACTTATGCTGGGTTTTGCCCACCCACATGACCATAGCGTCGTTGCCGTTGGCATAGTAAGCTCTCCGGCTACCGATCCTTTTAAAGCCGAATCTTTCATATAACCTGATGGCTGATTTGTTCTTCACATCCACTTCCAGGGTAGCCCAGCGGCAGCCTTCCTTTACCGTCTGATGGAAGAGGTACCAGACCATACACTGACCGATCTTTTTTCCTCTCAGCCGGGGTGTTACCCCCACGGTTACCACATGGAGTTCGTCGATAATATGCCAGGCTCCCACATATCCCACCAGGACGCCCTCCTGTTTTGCCACAAAGAACCGGGAAACGCTGGTATTTTTCAATTCCTTTTCGTAGGATTCCTTGGGCCAGGGTTCATCGAAGCATTCCTTTTCTATGAGTCTCAGATCCGGCACGTCAAAGACCGTCATGGGAGAAATCACCAGGGATATTTTTTCCGACAAGGGGGGAGATGCCTCTTTGCCCGGTTCCGCCTCCACAATTTTATCCTCCGTCGGAAGTTCCCTGGCGGGAGTCTCTTCTTTTGCGGTTTCATCGCTCATGTTCCGGTCATCAGGGGAAAAACCGACATTATTATTTTCATCATTGGCAAAATTTTTATTTATCATACAATTCACCCGGCATAAACTACTATTTATTCGAGAGTCATAAGTCTGATCTCAGATATTATTATTCGAAATCACAGCAGGAAACTCTTTTAATTTTAAGGGGTTATTTCTCTGCTGTTTCGATTTATTTACGGCAGGAGTCTTCATCAGTGGTGAAAACCGTCTCCGGGGGTGTAAGTCCCTGTCGTGCTATTCTTTTCATGTTCGCTCTCCCTGAGCATATCCCAGAATACCGTGTTCCAGTTATTATTCTTTCGTATTTATGCCCAGAGCGAAAATATTATTCCAATACTTGTAAGATCTATCGATCTCCCCGGAACCCGCATCGGAGGATAGTCTCAAAATACGGAAGGGATTCATGGAAAACAGGTTATGAATACGGATTTCTCTTCTGTCGATCCATTTCTCCAATCCTCTTTTTATTTTTATCAGATTATATTTTATGTTATCAAGCATATAATATCTTCCTTGACTTATGGACTTTTGTCCCTATTGATGTTAAAAAACATTTTATTTTATGCGATAGAGAGGAGTAAGAAGGAAAAAAATAGAAAAAACAACAGGGAAAGACCAGAGGGATGAGTCCCTAATCCGATATGGACTGACCCTTTATGTTGTTGTTTTCCTCAAAAAAATCCACGAAAGGACGTCTCTTATGAGAAAAATATTCACACTTATTCTATTATGGCTGGCTATGGCAGGATTCTTCTTCTCCTCCGTATCGGCAGCGGCGGAGTTGAAATATCCCGAATCTCTCTCCAAGGGGGTCAGTAACCCGGTAGTCATAAAACATAATCAATATATATATGTTATAGGTGGCAATACACGCATCGCCGAAAATACCTACTCCTCAGTAAAAAATGTCCAACGTTGGGATGGAGAAACAGGCCAGTGGGAACAAACAGCCCCCATGCTCACCGAAAGAACCACCGCCGGAGGGTTTTATTACAATAACAGAATATATATATTCGGCGGAACCGATAAGGATAACAATCCCCTCAATACGGTGGAATCCATGAACGTCAGGACAGGCCAATGGCAACAGGAACCCCCCATGCCAACTCCCATGACCCGATTCGCGATCACCCGGAGGGGAGAAAAGGTCTATATATTCGGCGGCATTCCCGATCAGACCTCGGTCATGGAATTGGATCTCACAACCTGGACTTTTACGAAAAAGAATCCCTTGCCCAAAGGACTTAACCGACTCTCTGCCGTTACCGCCGACGACGGCACTATCTATCTGGTGGGAGGGGAAGACACTCAGGGGAACGGAGTCCCCCAAGTGCTTACATACAATCCCGTAAAAGACAGTTTCACCGAGATCCCCCCCCTTAACCACCCCCGCAAGAATTTTTCCATATCCACCGTAAAGAATTACGTTATAGTCAGCGGCGGATGGATAGTAAAAGACGGCAAAAATGTTTTCCTGGATTACACAGAGATTTTCGATCCCCGGACTTCAAAATGGACGGAAGGAACTCCCCTTAAAATAGCCCGCGACGGCAACCGCTCAGTAATCCTGGGTGATAAACTGCTGATAATCGGCGGATACGGAGGCGATTTTGTGTCGGAAATCGAAACTATTCCCTTAAATGAAAATATACCCCTGGGATGGAAGACCGATGAATATCTGAAATTCCACCTCTGCTATCTTCCCTCTGAGGATATAAAAGGAGATGAAAATCCTCCGTCGTTGAATTTCACCCCCTCCTATACTCCCGACATAACCAACATCATGTTGTCAGGGTTAATCGGTCTGGGATTCCCCGTTCCTCAAAAGAGTGACGCAGATAAGTTTTATCTCAAATTCTTTGAATTTCCGTCTTCTTTTGATGTCAAAAAAACCGTCCTTCCCATCGCCGACGAGTACCTCTTAAACCGCCTAACGGAATGGGAAAGCCTGCAGCCGTTCCTTTCCCGAAAAGAGAATGTAGTTATAAAAATGGGATATATAGCGGATAAGGATGAAGTTTTTTCATCCACCAACCCCTTCCCGCCCCTGAGTATAAAAACAGGCGAGGGAGAACAGCAGAAATTCAATAAAGATATAATATTTACCTCTCTCTATGTTCTGCCCGGTTCTTCCGCTCCCCAGTTCAGGGATAACGACGAAAAAGCCCGATGGAGTGCCGAAGGAGTCCTTTCATTCCATGATGAACTGCTGCAGGTCTGCCGGGATAACCTGACAGAAACCCAGGGAGAGGGAGATTACTACTATTTTACTCAAAAAGAAGATAAGGACGGGAAAGATTCTGTCGTATCGGTAATAAGAATCCCCAGAAAACCCATGGTATTCGATAACTGGAAAAACCTCCCCATGCCCCAGGATCCGGAAAAGATATTCCTGACGGGACTCTTGCTGGTTTATAGAGATACCTATACAACTTCAGGAGAAAAAAAATCCTCCACCCTGCTGGAAGTGGGTTCGGTAATGAAACTTCCGTGACGCGAACCGGTTAATACCCTTTATAAAAAAAGAAGAGCATCAGCTCTTTTTTTGTTGGGTTATACCCATGGGCTTCCGACGGTCTTTGTCGGGAAACCGGCGGCATTTGTATTATTCCTTTTCCGCCAAAATTTAACCGGCTTTTTTATATCAAACTCAAAAGGTATATGACCAGAGATTGCCCAGAAAGAGGGCGTTTCCACGAAATTCCTCCCGGAAGGATCTGAGGATGAAAGGAGCAATGGGGGGGTGGATCTCCAGGGTTCTCAATTTTTCCACAGGGACGAAAACGGCGTCCTGGACTCTGGAATCTCCTCCCACCCGGATATCGGTATAGGAGTTCAGAACCTGCCCCAGGAAGGTGAGATTTATCAGATGCCTCTCTTCCTCTCTTGAAACCGATTCGGATATAAAGAGAAGTTTTATTAATTTTATATCCAGATTGGTTTCCTCCTTGAGTTCCCTTCGAGCGCAATCCTCGATGGTTTCGCCAAAATCGAGCCCTCCGCCGGGAACCAGCCAGTATTCCCGGTTACCCTTGACGTGTTTCACCAGCAGGATCTCGTTATTTCTGGGAATAATCACTGCGATCCGGATCCTTAAACTTTTTGCCATGAAATCCTCCTGTCTTACCGGGATATGAACTTCCTCCATATTCCTTACCGACTCCCCTTTATCCTTCCCGCAATAAAAAGGGAATATCAACGACCATGAAGAATAAAAGGCGGTATTATAGTGATTCCGGTAAACAATTCCCTTTTTAACCTCGTAATCCTGAAGCTGCATCAGGATCCGTCAAGAGAAGGTTCTCCGGAAACCGGAGCGGATTTATTTTCCGGACAGGAACTAAGAACCACTATAAAATTCAGTCCCTGTAACAAAGATCTTTAGCCATTCTGTGAGAATGAAAGTGAAGGACTGAGACCATGTAACTCTGTAATCTGTTTTTCCGGATTTGACCTGGTGCCATTTATAACCATCAGGTGAAGGGGCCCTCCAATAAAATTCCCATATAAAATCGTAAAGGGGGGAATTGATTGTCCCAATCGTGTTCCCACTGTGGTAATACAATCAAAAAAGATGCCCGGTTCTGTAACAAGTGTGGCACACCGGCTACGGAAGTAAAAGGAGCCACCAGGGTCTTTTCTTTATTGGATTTTCGCTATGAAATATTGAATATTGTTAAAATAGGCGGAATGGGATGCGTCTATAAAGCTAAAGATACCCGATTGGGAAGTGTTGTAGCGGTAAAGAAGATGCTCCCCACTTATACCTCCCAGGAAGAAAAGAAATATTTCGAAGACCGTTTCGCCGAAGAAGCCCGACTCCTTTCCACCCTTCATCACAGCGGCCTCCCCAGGGTCAGCGACTTTTTCATATCCACCGACCCGGAAACGGGTAAGGGGGCGCTCTATCTTGTGATGAACTTTATTGAAGGTAGAGATCTGGAAGTTATCATGGAAGAACGGGGGAAAAAACCCCTGACGGTGGAGGACGCGGAAAATTATTTCCGGCAGATTCTGGACGTCCTGGCATACCTCCACAGCAGAACCCCTCCCATTATTTACAGGGACCTCAAACCCTCCAACATCATGATCCAGGAGCAGGATAAACGGGCTTTCCTGGTGGATTTCGGCATTGCCCGGAGTTTCGAACCCAAAAAACAGTTCACCATGGTAGGGACGCCCGGCTATTCGGCCCCGGAACAGTATAAAGGATTTGCCGAACCCAGAAGCGACCTCTATTCCCTAGCAGTGGTGATGCACTTTCTTTTAACGGGCATCTCTCCCGATGATCCCAGTTACCCGCCTTTCACCTTTCCGCCGTTGAGAGAGCTGAACCCCTCGGTTCCCGAATATCTCAACAGCGTCATAAATTCCATGCTGGACATCATCATCAAACACCGTCCCGAATCGGCCCAGAAGGTGCTGGAAACCCTCAATATGAATACCTCCATGCCCATCACTCTCCCCAAACTCCTGCGGGAAACCCAGCCCCTGGCCCTGTCCCAGTTCGATAAACTCATCGAGGACTACAGCAAAGACATCCAGACCAATCCCCTGGATCCCTTCCTCTATTTCTACCGGGGCTGCGCCTACTCGGAAACCGAGGAATACAAGAAAGCTCTGCTGGATCTGGATAAATCCGTCGCACTGAACCCTGACTTCGATATGGCTTATAACCATCGGGGACTGGCCCACTTCCACCTGGAAGAATACGATAAAGCCCTGCAGGATTTCGACAAAGCCCTGCAACTGAACCCCGTCAATTACGAAGCCTATACCCACCGGGCTGAGGTTCACGTCGCCAGAGCAAACTGGGATGATGCCATATCGGATTGCGAAAAAGCCATCAATATCAATCCCGATCATGCCCCCGCCTTTAACTGCCGGGGAGAGGCTTTACTGGGACTCTCCCGGAAAGAACAGGCTATGGCGGACTTCGATAAAGCCATCCTGTCGGATCCCAAATACGGAACCGCCTATCGCAACCGGGCTTTAATGAGTTTCAGAAAATTCCAGTTCGATGAGGCTCTTACGGATCTCAACAAAGCCCAGGAATTTACACCGGAAGATCCCATCATATACAATACCAGGGGCAGAATCTTCTTCGAAAGAGGAGAATATAAAAGAGCAATCAGTGAATTTACCCATGCCATCGATCTCAACCCCAAATTCTCCGACGCCTACACCAACCGCTGGGAAGCCTACCGAAAGAAAGGAGACCACGAACGGGCTCTGGTGGACTGCAATAAAGCCATCGACCTCAACCCGGACCTCAAGATGCGCTTCGCCCACGCCTATAACCAGAGCGGTCTTATCAACTTCTACAAAGGCGACTATGAACAGGCTATCGCCGACTTCAACAAGTCTATCCAGCTAAACCCCCGGTTCATGGACGCCTACGACAACCGGGATCTGGTCTATCGAAGAAAGGAATTCAAAGGATAAAGGACGGAAGTCGGATCTCAGAGATTGGAAGTCAGAAGGGCTGTATCTATATTATTTGGTTTGTGTTGTAGTTCTGTAGATCAGGGCTTCAGCCCTGCAATAAAGAGGTTGGAAGTTAGAGGTTAGAGGTTAGAGGTTAATGCTGTAGATCAGGGCTTCAGCCCTGCAATAAAGAGGTTGGAAGTTAGAGGTTAGAGGTTAGAAGTTAGAGGTTAGAGGTTAGAGGTTAGAGGTTAGAGGTTAATGCTGTAGATCAGGGCTTCAGCCCTGCAATAAAGAGGTTGGAAGTTAGAGGTTAGAGGTTAATGCTGTAGATCAGGGCTTCAGCCCTGCAATAAAATAAGTTAATAATGAATAAAACAGATATATCCGATAAACTTGATAATATCAATAATTCTCCTCCTTATCCCAAAAGGGTTAAGGAAGTCGTAATATCTCATAAATTGAATATATTAAGAGCCTTTGTGGAGGAAATGAGATATTCACAGGGAGATATTTTCGCCGCAATCCAATACCGCCGGGGCAGAGCCTATTGCCGGTTGGATAAGGATCTGAATCTGCTATACCGGGTTGAGGAATTCTCTTTCAGGGACTGGAAAATCGGCGATTTCAGAACCATCACCGTGGACAGGGAAAAAAACCTCATCATCGCCGGACAGGAGGAAGCCGGAGACATCAGCCTTTTAACCCTCTCCCCCGAAGGAAAAACCATCGACAGAAAAACCCTGAAAATCAGGGACTTTCTCATGAAAGAGGATAGTAAAAACAGGGAAAAAGGAATAAAAAATCCCTCAGTGCAGGATCGACGGGGATATGTAAAGGGATTGATCATCAATAATAAAGGGGAATTCTTTGCTCACCTGCCGGGGGCGGACTATTCCATATACAAAATATCCTCTGATATGAAAGAAATAACTCCTCTTTATCCTTTTCCTCAATCCTCTTCACCCTATCATCGCAGGGTGGGGATTCTGGATATGACTAAAGGCGGAAATCCTGTTATAGGCTATGAAACAAACCCTTCAATTATAAATGTTTTTTCTTCAAAAGGGAATAAAATAATAGATAAAAAATTCAACGGTCTTCCCGATGACATCGATTTTTCCACCCACCTGCTGGATATATCCCATAATCCCGTAAAAGATGAAATATATCTACTGCAGATATTAAAGGATAAGAAGAAGAGAATCCTGATAAGAATGGATACGAATGGGGAAATAACGGGTAGTTGGTCTCTAAATCCCGACATAAGGCGGATATGCATGGGGGATGAAAATATATTATTCGCTTCTGCCACTCATTTCAATATAATGGGCTTTATCCTGTCCCGCAGTATCTACGGCGCCGTTACGGTAATAGAAAAGTTCGAACTGATATAAAATAAAAACAACAAAATCCCGTAGCGAAGGACTTCAGTCCTTCCAATACAGATAACGGTTTTGATTATGAATATAAGTATAAAAGAAAATGAAGATACTACATATATCGAATATACATCGCCCCAGGCGGTGGATCGAGCCTGGACTGTGGGTGTTTATCTTACCCTGCTGATATTTGTTCCTCTTATTATGATTGGGGCGATTTTTACTCCGGGAAGTATGTTCTGGATAAATCTTTTACTGGCGTTTATTTTATCCTGCGTTATTTTGTTCGCGTTGTCCTTTGAGGATAAAAAGGTGGAAATCCACCCGGAGAGGATATATGCCAAAGGCGGATTTTTATCGAAAGAGCGGGACTTTCCCGTCCAAGCCCATAAGATGACGGTTATGGTACAAAATATTCCCTATATGACGGGATTTCTGCCTAAAGAAAAGTGGAGGATTCTGTTGGGATATGAGGACGGAGTGCGGTTTTTTCTTGAAGAGACGGGAGATTTCTCCGCCATTCATACCATAGCGGGACTTTTATCAAGAAAACTGAATATTCCCCTCATAGATTATACCTATAAAGATCAATATGAGATCATAATGTTTTTCAAGCCCGGTGAATATGACATGACGTTTGATCAACGACTCTTCCGCTACCCCGATTTGCTGTTGCAGGGAGAGGAAATAGACGCCAACTCGGTCAACGAGAACCTCATCACCTCCAGAAAAAAGGAGTTCACCTGGTCTCCCCTGTCCCTGCGGAACGCCCTGCGGGTGGGGTTTGTGGCTCTGATTCTTGCCGGAGGGGTGTTTATAAAAATTTTCTCCACATCGGGAGGGCTCATCTATGTACCTCTGCCGGCGGGTTCCGATCATGTCCTTTACTGGATCATTGTTTTAGGTTCTCTGGGATATCTCACATACCTTTCCTGTTTCAGAGAGAGCCTCACCGTAACCGCCCAGGAAACCACATATCAGAAATATTTTACCCGATTTATGATAACAAAAATATCCCTCTTAACTCCTGAAATAACCCAGATAAGAATAAAACCGTCTCCGGGGGGATTCGTCCTTATGATCCTGAGCCTCAATCAGGTGTTATCCCTGAAAACCTATCTGGGAGGAATCCTGGATTTTGCCCAGCTCCACTGGATGGGAACCAGGATCCAGGATTTTATCCTCAATACCCGGGAAAGAAATTAGAGGCAAACCTGTGGGAGAAAACCAAAATAACCAGTCTCGGACTTGTAGATCCGGACTTTAATATAAACTCAGAAAGTTGATTCCGATTCTGTAGGAGGGATCTCCAGATCCCGATTAAGACCCAATCGGCTTCTGGAGAAGCCTCCTACAAACTCTTTCTCCTACAAACCCTCTCTCCTGCAAACTCTTTCTCCTACAAACCCCTTCTATTCCTTTATTTCTTCGGGCTGGACTTCTTTTAATTCCTTAAAGGGTTGGCGGGTTACGGGGTTATATTTGGGTTCAGTGCTGTCATCATACATTTTGTCCGCATTTTCTTCTTTCAGTTCGATGCGGTATTTTGATGATTTTTTCATGTCCATTTTGAAGTGCCATGAGAAATTCTTGCTCATGGGAACCGATTTGGTAACGGTTTTTTTAACCACTTTATCGGAATATTGGGATTCGTTGACCCAGACTTCCTCTTGTACCAGACCGGTATAGGAGTAGGTGCTGGTGGCGACCAGGATATATCCGGCGCTGGGTTCAACCTTTTCGAATTTAAAACATCCTTTTTCGTCGGTAGTGGTTTCGTAGGATTTGAATCCGTTTAGTTGAAATAATTTCAACTTACATCCGGAGGGGATAATGGAGTTGTTTTTCTCATCGGTTCTGGATATTTTGCCTTCCAGGGAGAGGGTGGGTTTTTCGTCCGCGTAGCAGAGGGGGGATAAAAAAGCAAAAACCAACATAGTAAGAAGAAAAACGGATAAGACCTTAATACCCTTGATATTCATACTATATCCTCCTTTTTAGTTAATACTCACAAACATATTAGAAGATAAACAAAACCGGATCCGATCTTTTTCTGTTATTGCGGTTACCAAAACAGATATAAACCCAAATTATTAGAAGGACTAAAGTCCTTCGCTACGATTATTTTGCTACGGTTGTTTTGCTACGGTTGTTTTACAAAATTTTATAAGGGGGCAGGTTCGCCTGTTTTTTATCCTCTCCCAAAAGTTGATTTTCTTTTTCAGAAGGGAAAAAAACCGACGAACCCGCCTATTTGCTAAAAACTATCCTATTGGTAAAATCTATGACACCGGTACTGCGATGGGTTCCAGGTTGAGGGAGTTGACAATATCCTGATCCAGTCCCTGGAATTTGGTGAGCCAGGCTTTGCGTTCGGCTTTTAAGATGTTGGTAAGTTTGACGTATTCCTCGTCGCTGTAGTATTTGTGAGGATCCAGTCTTTCGGCGAAGTCGGGGATTCCTTGGATTTTAGTGGGAATTTCGTATCCCCAGTCGGGATCGGTTTTCCATTCTATGCCGCCCATGGCGATCTGTTTGATGACCTCGGTGGAGTCTTTTATAGTGATCTTGGCGCCCTTATCTCCTCCGATATTCCCGGTATTCATCATGAAGACCTGGGTTTCGGGATTTTGGCGGAGGAATTTCATGAAGATGTTGCCTTCTTCCGCAGGGTCGCCGACGATGAAGGGGTTGGTTCCCACCACTCTTAAAGACTGTCCCGCCTTGGTGGGGTCTCCGGCGGAGGTTTCGATGGATTCTCCCAGCATGAAGCAGGCGCCGCCCTGTTCGGGGGTGAGACGTACGACGGGAGGGACAATATCCTTCCTTCTGGTAATAAATACAACAATATCCGCCCGATTCAGATCGATCTGATCGTCGGTATAGTCCATATCGGCTCTGTGAACCACTGCTCTGCCGTTGGAGGTGTATTCGTATTGGAGAAAATCCACGGTGCCGTCGTCGCCGACCCAGATATTTTCGAGAACGGCTCTGGGGCTTATGGTGGCGTTATAGAGGAGAGGCTGTCCGATGGGTTCCAGACCTTCGGTTTTGATGTAGAAATTGTTTTCAGTGCCGATACAGTGCATCTTGTTATCTAACATAATCACGTCGTCCTGACGGATGACCACGCCTTCTTCTCCCGACAGTCCGTGATGGTGACAGGTGAGGGTGGTTTTGCCGGTGCCCGACAGTCCGAAGAAGATTGCCCCTTTTCGGACAATTTCTCCATCCTTCTTGAAATAAATCTCCTTGGATCCCGCGTGGAGTCCCAGCAATCCCCGGCATTTGGCGATGTACATTGCCATACGGAGTCCGGCTTTTTTGGCTTCTCCGATATAATCACTGCCCAAAAGATAAGTGGTCTGGGATTTGGGATCCACCAGCATGATTCTCTCATGCCAATCCGGGAGTTGAACTACGGTGATGTCGGGTTTTTCCTCTATTTTTTCCGGTTCCAGGTCGAAGAGGGTCTGTCCCCAGGCGAAGGGAAGACGGGCATATTTTACCGGGGTATAATGTCTGCAATGTAGGGTAAAATCGGGATTGATACACATTTTTCTGTCAATCCGGATGAGGGTCTGTTCTTTCATCCATTCTTGAACTGCAAGGATGGTCTTTTCCTGTTCCGGTGTGGCGTCGTTATAGACGATGTGGGTAAATTTGGCGGAGCGGTTCCTTATGCGGGATACGTATGAAGCACTGCCGAACTGGGTGGTTTTTTCTTCAAAAGATGCAAGTTTTCTCAATTCCTCGAAAGAGGGGTTAACAATCATTTCCTTTCCCGTAATGGGATTGGCGAAGGGATTATGAGCCATATAAAACTCCTTTAATTATTTTAAATAACAGAATTGCTATAAATACTTTATCTGTCTTTTTCCACAGAAATAAAAAAGTTCTCCGACGGAGTTGAATTGTCCTTCTGTCGGAGGAACTTCGGGGTCAATAACTGATTCGGCTTCTGGAGAAGCCTCCTACGATTTTTTCGGTCTCAGTTCTAAACCAGAGCGCCCATGGAGAATTCCTGTCGGGGCATTTCCATGCCGGGGATGGGGGATTCCGCTGCGTAGGGCATTCTCAGGATGTCCACCGCTTCTACGGAAGTCTCTCTCAAAATTTCGTTGTAGGATAGCACCACCAGATCGGGGATGACCTTTTCCGTCAGTTTCTTGACGTAGATTCTTATGGTCTGGGAGCAGAGGATGATGGGTTGATAACCTTTCAGGGAGACCTTCTTGATGGACTGCAACAGAGCATCATAGAAGTGCTTCAGGGCGAAGGGATCCATGCTAGCGAAGGGTTGGTTCCGGTCGTTTTTCACGGCGTCCTTTATGAAGTTTTCCACTTCCTGGGACAGGGTGATCACGGGGATGGTTCCGTCGGTGGTCTGGTAGGTTTTGCAGATGGTTCCCGCCAGGGCTACAC
>Ga0067045_1028198_pt1 | contig 39740 bp, 34 predicted proteins | sample TerdegcTABiofilm_FD_59184 | JGI IMG/M metagenome (GOLD analysis project Ga0067045, IMG submission 59184) | Combined Assembly of (Gp0054472, Gp0054536) Wastewater bioreactor microbial communities from Singapore -Terephthalate degrading... | reverse complement strand
AGATGTAAATGGTGGTAAGAGAGTAAAGGGAATAATAATATACAGCGATAGTTTAGCAGAGTCACCAGAATATTTGGACTGGCAGTTTCCAACGAAGAGAAAGCCATCGGATGTATATTTGAGATTAATAGGGAAATAAGAAGGAGGAGTAGAGATGATAAAAACAAGGTATAGGATAATGCTATTTTTAGTGGTGCTTTTGTTTTGTTTTAGTTGTTTGGGTTGCACAAGTTGGGACGATAGGAGTATCTATTATGAGGAAGAAGAGGTCGGAGATATAAGAGTTAAAGATAAAGAGATAGATATCTATAGGACTAAAGAGGATGTAGATGCAGTTGATAGGGATGGATGTATAGATAATTTTGGTAGTGATGTTGGAGAAGATATGGGTATAAAGAGTTGTTATCCTTTTTGGAAAGCAAATAAGGTAGCAGCTGGTGGAGGTTTTACTTGTGCTCTTATTGATAATGGAGGAGTAAAATGCTGGGGTATTAATGAGGATGGAGAGCTTGGCATTGGAGTAACGAATGAGGAATCAGTATTTACTCCGAAATTAGTATGGGGGTTGTCCAGAGGTGTTGTAGATATATCAGCTGGTTGGAGTCATGCATGTGCAATCTTGTCGACAGGAGGGGTTAAGTGCTGGGGCGATAATAGGTATGGACAACTTGGGGATGGTTCAACACTTGATAAACCCATTCCGGTGGACGTAATAAACTTATCTCTTGAAGTAGTAAGTATATCGGCTGGGGGAGCACATACCTGTGCGTTGTTATCGAGTGGTGGAGTTAAATGTTGGGGTTATAATAGGTATGGGCAACTTGGGGATGGGACAACAGAGGACAGGAATACGCCAGTAGATGTTGTTGGTTTAGCAGGTGATGTAGTGATGATATCGGCGGGAGGTTCTCATACCTGTGCTATATTATCTGATGGCAGGGTTAAATGTTGGGGGGAGAATATGTATGGCCAGCTTGGGGATGGAACAAAGGAGAATAGATTTACGCCAGTTGATGTATTGGATTTACCAAGGGATGTTGTGTATATATCTGCTGGAGAAGAACACACTTGTATAGTATTGTCAAATGGGTGGGTTAAGTGCTGGGGGGATGACGGGAGAGGTCAGCTTGGAAATGGTAGAAAGAGTTACTATTCGTTAGTTCCGGTGGATGTAGAGAAATTGTCAAGAGGGGTAAAGCTGATATCTGCGGGGGGAGACCATACCTGTGCGTTGTTATCTGATGGTGGAGTTAAGTGTTGGGGGTATAATAAGTATGGACAACTTGGTGATGGAACGAGGGAGGACAAATATGTACCAGTGGACGTAAAAGGATTATCGACTGAAGTAATAGATATCTCAACAAGGGGAACACACACTTGTGTAGTTTTGTCAAGTGGGGGGATTAAATGTTGGGGGAATAATATGTATGGTCAACTCGGTATTAGAGAATTTACTCGAACCCATTCTTCAGTACCAGAAGATGTGAAGGGCATATATGTAGGTGTTAAAGCAATAACAGCTGGTGGAAGTCATACCTGTATTCTTACTTGTCAGGGGGGTGTGAAGTGTTGGGGGGATAATGAATCAGGACAACTTGGGGACGGAGGAAAGAATTACTATTCTCCAATACCGATGGATGTAGAAGGATTGTCAAGCGGAGTAAAGGGGATATCTGCAGGAGGGGCGCACACCTGTGCATTGTTATCAACAGGAGGAGTTAAGTGCTGGGGCGATAATAGGTATGGACAACTTGGGGATGGGACATATGAAAATAGATTTACACCAGTAGATGTAGTAGGTTTATCAAGCGATGTGGTTTTAGTAGAAGCAGGGACTTATCATACCTGTGCTTTTACATCAAATGGATTAATAAAATGCTGGGGAAATAATCAACGTGATCAATTAGGTGTTAGTAAATCTTTTACATTCTGTTGATAGTGCCATTCCTGTAGAAGTTCCTCATTATTTTAGAGACAAAATTAAAAAATTAGCATTGGGAAGTTGGCACACAGTTGCACTTTTATCAACCGGGGAGGTGTATTGGTGGGGGACACGTTTTACAAGCATTTCTACTCCTCCTATTCCTGGCGGAACAAATGAATATAGAACCCCTTACCCTGAAAAGATAATAGGCTCTGAAATGGGTATAGTTGAGGTAGAGGCAGGTGCACTCCATACCTGTGCACTATCAGATAAAGGGGAGGTAAAGTGTTGGGGATGGAATATGGAGGGGCAATTAGGTGATAGTGAGGCATCAGAGATAAACAATAACCCATATGAAGCAAATGTAGTTTTGAAAGATATAATAAAGATTAGTTCTGGAGGTAGTCATAATTGTGTAATTGATAAAAATGGAGTAGTTAAATGTTGGGGGAGTAACGATGATGGACAATTAGGTGATGGAACAACTAGTAAACGAAGGGTAATACCTGTTTATGTTCAGAGGTTACCAGATAAAGTGGCTGATATAGCAGTAGGTGGGGCACATAGCTGTGCGGTTTTATCAAACGGCGGAGTAAAGTGTTGGGGGAGACTACGAGATGGGCAACTTGGAAATGGAGAAGCGTGTCCATTTTATGTTCCATATCCTATGCAAGTATATGAAACTTGTGAGTGAAAAGATAAGGTGTTAGTTGGCATATACATCAGTATATCAAACGACCATATTTTTCCTGCGATAGTTATGCCTTATGTGAAGGATAGAGAAGGTAAGAGTATGCTTGAACTGTTACAGGATAGATGTCCTGAGTGTAAATTTACAAACGGGATAGTATATAGTGAGTTTAAGTGGATTGAGAAGTGTGAAAAGTGGGAAGAGAGTGATGCAGGGAGGAAGTGTGTGAAATGGTCTGATGATAGTTATAATCAGATATTTGCAAGTAGGGAGGTCTTTGAAAATCTATTGGAAGGGTATTTATCACATTCTATTTTTTCAAGAAGTGGTATGGCACTTGGAATAAATGCGTATGCTCCGGGTGCGTGTGTATATAGAGATTCAGATAAAGAATACTTAAAATCTCACTACTGCAAAAGCTTTATCAATTACAACAAATGGGTTATAAGAAGATATGGTGAGGGGAAGAATTTTATTAATTTTTTAAGAATTTATGGAAAAATATCTGGTGTATTTAAAGAAAATAATAAGGATTGTACAAATGAATACGATAAAAAGGATTTGTCTTTTGAGTTGAATTTCATGAATGATTGTAATGGTTTTGATTCTGTGTTTGTAAACATTGATGGTGAATTGAAGACTCTTAATATTTGTGCTTTGGATTTTGGCGAGCAAACATGTACTAATAATCTGTATGGAGATTGTGCAGAGTTTAACGCTGTTGATCCACCTCTATATCAGGATTCGGAGTATTGCTGGGGGATATATCAATGTAAAGAGAAATTTTATTCTTATTATCTTGATAAATTTAATAATTATCCACTTTTTATATCTGAGATAGGTTCTCAGTCGTCAGAGTTTAGTGCACATAGTTCATCTATATCGAGTTCATCTAATGAGGGCTGGATAAATAGACCTATGACAGAAAATATTTATGGAATTACAAATATTAAGGATTATCAGGAGCAGGTGGATATGATAGAATCTGATGTTTATGTATTTTTAAGTAATGAGTATTTGAGAAGTAATAAAAAGTTAAAGGGGATTATGATATTTTCAGATAACCTTCTGCCCGAAAAAAATCAGCTATTCTATTACGACTTCCCGCCCACTGGAAAAGCATCGAATAAATATATAGAGTTAATCGGAGAAGGGAGATAGATATGAGCAAGGTATTAAGAATAATATCTGTGTTTATAATAATAGTTACCTCTTTCAGTTGCGAGGTAAGGGAAAAATTTACTACTACTGATAGTAAAGAGTATTATAACACTGAAGATCTAGATAAATTGAAGGATATAATGGTTTGGGATACAAATGAATTAGATAATGAGGAGAAATATTTTGAATGTAATTTTAAGCATTCAAATCTTAAGTTATTATTTGTTGGAGAGGATGGTGTTCTACTTAGTAACAGCGGTAGACTTATGAAAATAAAAGAGAGTGGTGAGATAGTTTTGGATAGGGTTTATTTAGATTCAGAAGAGGGAAAAAGATTAGATATATTATTTTTATCAAGTGTATCTGATGGTGGGTATATAGCGATTTTTTCCTCCAAAGATAGTATAGATGATGTAGATTCCCGGAATTACAATTATTATATAGTTAAGTTAAGTAATAGTTTTGATATAGAATGGGCTAAACAATTAGAAAGATATATAGAGACTAATTCAACAGTTTTGTTCACTGTTTATAGTATTGCTTCTCTTATGAATCTTGGAGAAGATAGATATGGTGTTATTTTGATTGGTTATGCTAGGGTATTTATTGGGGAACCTGGGACAGTAGATATTTACAGAAAACTATATATTATAATTGACAAAAATGGTAAGGTAGAACTGGGGAGGTTTTTTGGTTCTGATGCGGATGCAAGGAGAAACTATATCTTTGATTTAATACCTGTTAATAGTCCAGAGAATGGATATTTGATGATATCTGATGAATATGATGACTATAATTATGGAGATGATTATCGACAGAGTTGCGTGGGAGATATTTACATAACAAAACTAGATAAAAATGGAGACATTATTTGGAAAAAAGCATATAATTATTGGTATGCAGATAGATATGTCTTTGATTATAACATATTACGAATATCTGGAAGTGGTTATATTATAGGTGGAGGTATGGGATACATTGGAGAAGATAGAAAAGGTTATTTCATCTTAAAAATAGATGAAGATGGAAATATAATAAAGTCGATTGGATACAATTTGTACAACAAAGAAGGAAGGGAGATCCAGAAGAAATTAGATTTTGGTATTAGCTTTATCGAAAATAATAATAAAAGGGGGGAATATGTATTAAGTGGATTATACTCAAGAGGTTTAGATGAGGGGGAATATTTTGTGATAATGAATATAAACGAAGAGGGTAAAGTTAAATGGGTATACAATAATGAAAGGGAGAGGATAAAAGAAGAAATAGACTGTACTATGTGTAATTGCAATTTTGACCCTCCATATTTAGCAAGTTTTTTTAGCGGAAATTATTTATACATGAGGGGATATAGAGTTTATTGTGGTGATAAAAAGGTGGGAGAGTCTTCATTTGTTAAGAATATATCAAATAACGGATATATGTGTGATAGTAAATTTGAGAAGAATATTAAAATAAATGAAGGATATATAGATGTTGGTGTAAGTGAGTGTGAGAAGATACAAAAAGGGGTAGATGTTAATGTAGGTTTAAAAAATATTATTAACAAATTTTTTGTTAGAGATTACAATGACAACATATGTAGTATATGTAAAAACAGGTGATTGGGGAAATTGATTGATTTGGTTTATTGGAGAATGAAGGTGGTTATATTGTAGGTGTAAATAGTATTTTAGTCTATCACAGGAGCAGGTTGATATGATAGAGGGAGATGTTGCAGTGTTTTTATTAAATGAAAACTTAAGAGCACGTAAGAGACTAAAAGGGATAATATCATACTCAGATGATTTACTACCGGAGATTGATCGATTATTCTGGTATAACTTTCCAACAACAAGAAAACCATCTGATGAGTTTTTAAGATTGTTAACTGGAAAATGAGGTTGGAAATATGAGTTGTAATAATAGTTCAGCAGCTTTTAAAGTTTTTTTTATGATTATATTTATTGGCTGTGATTTAGGGAATCGTTATTTGCCGGTTAGTTATGTTACTGATAGTGACTATTTGGATATCACGGGAGATATAGATTTGGACAGTGGAAATGGTATAGATAACGGCGTTGGAAGAGGATTGTTCAGGTGTTACTCGAATGAGAACATAGAACCATTATATGGTAGTGAGGATGGAGTGATACTAAAAAAAGGTAATGGCATAATAAAAATGGATAATAATGGAAGAACTGTTTGGGGAAAAATATATAGATATAAAAACACCAAAGGAGAGTTTTCTTTTATAGACATAAAAGATGTAGTAGATGCCGATAACGGCGGATATATGGTCCTTTGCTCCTTTGATTCGGGTTATAGCGAAGAAAAGACGAGAGGCATTTGTTTTATCAAGTTGAAATCTAATGGAGAAATAGATTGGGCTAAGGCTTATGTGGCAGCTTCGTATTTAGTATACCCTGTCCCTTATGCCTCTTATATAAACCCCATTTTAATTCAAAGAATAATAGGAGGTAAATATGTAATTGTTGGTGGAATTAGTAGAGACTATAATATAGGAAATGGGATAATGGCACATGCAAATAATGGGTTATTAATAGTAATTGGCAACGATGGTTGTATTGATCTTCAAATAGAATACTCTAAAGAAGATGGTCTTAAAACATGTAACTACTTAGTTACGAGCAGTGATAATGGATTTATAATTGTCTGTTCTGAGAACATAATAATGAAGATAGATAAAAATGGTAAAATTATTTGGAAGAAAGACATTAGTTCTCTAATATATAGGTTAGGTTATATATATATTAGAGGATTTGAAAAGGTTTATGATGATGAATATATAATAGGAGGATTTAGTGAGTATCCAAAGAGTATCTATCTAATTAGGATAGATGAAAAGGGAGAAATAAAAGAATTAAATAAGTATATGTTTTATGATGCTACAGGAATGGTTAAGGGAGTTAATATGTTCTCATTTGATTATGATATAAAAGGAAGTAGATATGTAATAAGCGGGATTATAGAAAATTTAGGTAGTATATTTAGCATAGATAAAAAACAAGAAAATATTTTATGGTTATATGGAGAAGAAGGTAATAATGAGGTCTCTAATTCATATATTTTGAGATTTTCAAATGGTTTTTATTTATATGTGATAAATAAAAAAGATAATTTTCCTTATGTTGTTAGGAATGTTATGTTAGATGGAAATTTTTGTGGAGGGAAGAATCTACTTAGTTATACCGTAGATAAAATTGTAGAAAATAGTTTGAGTCTTAACATATATGATGGGGAGATAAATATAGGCCGGATAGGCCTAGTTGATTATGATACTGAGTTTGATGTTGAAATATATGAGGGTATTAAATGCGAAGACTGTATGTCAATTGATAGATAATGGATGTTAGGAGGAGATGTTGCTGTGTTTTTAGATAGTGGATATTTGAGAAACAATCAGAAACTAAAGGGAGTAGTTATATTTTCCGATAATCTTTTACCAGAAAGTAGCCAACTTTTCTGGTATGATTTTCCAACAACTAAAAAACCGTCGAATTGGTTTTTGAGGTTATTATCAGGGAAGTGAGGATATGAATATGAGGTGGGAGAAAATTTTAGTTGTTTTTGAAGTTTATTTAATAATTATGATTATTAGTTGTAATGTTGGGGAACGTTATGTCACGCATAACTATATTAAAGACAGTGGTTATTTAGACATTAGTGAAGATGTAGTTCTGGATGTTAGGGATGACGCAGATACAGATGTAGGTATAAGAGAAAATTTTTTTAGTTGTTTATGGAAGGGAGATGTGAAGCCATTATATAGTGATAATGATGGAGTAGTACTAAGAAAGGATAATAGTTTAGTTAAGTTAGATAAAAACGGGAGGGTTCTTTGGGAGAAGGTATATGCATACAAAGACGAAAGTGGAGAATATCATTACTTAGGTAGGATAACAAGTGTCACTGGAACGGGAGATGGTGGTTATATGTTGGTTGGTAGTTTTACTATTTCACTTAATCCATATTATAGGGGTATTTATTTTCTTAAGTTAAGGTCTAATGGAGATATAGAATGGGTAAGGCTTATGAAGAGTTTTTATATAATGGTTATTCTGTAAATTCGGTTTTGATAAAGGCAGGTAGGATCCGTGATGAAAGAGGGGGAGAAGTTTATTTGGTTACTGGTACAATAGAATTTAATCTTGGTTATACGTCATTGGATAAGGGATTTTTGATTGTAATTAATAAAGATGGGGATTTAATATTTCAGATGATGTGGGATTATGGTGAGAGTAATTTTTTTAGTGAGGAGGAGATAAATGTTGTAGGTAGTTCTAATGGTGGATATTTGATGACAGATGGAAAAATAATTATTAATTTAGATGAAAAAGGGGACATTGTGTGGAAGAAAACAGATAATGCCTTATGGTACCACGAATGGTATAATATGGTGAAAGATTACCAAGAGGGTTATATTATTCTAGGGGGTCAAGAGAAGGTGCATAAAGATAAGAATGAGTATAGTTATGTTTTACTGAGAGTAAATGAAGAAGGTAAAGAAAAAGATTATTACGGATACAAGTTTTATAATAACAATAATGGTAGAGTTTTTGAACCAAATATAAACTCACTAGAATATAGTGTTGAGGGTGATGGGTATGTAATAAGCGGTGTTGGTAGGGATTATTCTAAGGTACCTCCCTGGGAGGTAATAATTCTGATGAAAGTAGATAGTGAGGGTGGCGTTAGATGGGAATATGTAGCAAATGGGATAGATGAATATCAAAGTTCTAAATTACGGTTTTATATCATAAGAAACCCAGGCATGTCATATCTTATTACAGGTGTATTTGGGGGAGGTAATAAGTGGTTTTGTGTTTCTAAGAATGTTTCATCTGATGGATATTTTTGTGGCAGAGATGAATCATATAGGCATAGGATAGAGAGGCGTGTGATTAATGAATCTATTCTTGAAGAATATAATGGAGAGGTAAGGATTGAATCGTTAGATTTAAAAGTATTTGATACAGAGTTTAAGGTTGAGGATGTTGTTGATAATGAGAGGTGTGAGTTGTGTGGAATGGAGAGGAGGTAAATGTAAGGACATTCTTGTAAAATGATGTAAGGATTATCAGGAGCAGGTTGATATGATAGAGGCAGGAATAGCGACGATACTTAATGAGAGAGATGTAAATGGTGGTAAGAGAGTAAAGGGAATAATGGAGGCTTGTCAAGAATTTTGTGTCTGAACAATATAAAACCTCAGATTAAATCTTTGTTTTAGTTTGAATTCAATTTAATCTTTGACATTTTGGTTTTTACAAAATAGTGATAAATTCTTTTCGAGGGACGAAGTGTTATGATAGATTATGAAAAGGAATTGAATGAGAGGCAACTCGAGGCCGTGAGGCACTTTGAGGGACCGATTCTGGTGCTTGCCGGTGCAGGGAGCGGGAAGACACGTGTAATCACATACAGGATAGCACATCTGATAGACAGATACAGGGTCAACCCTTATAATATACTTGCAATGACATTTACGAACAAGGCGGCGGATGAGATGAAGAAGAGGGTCAGTATGCTGCTCGAGAGGGATTACGGTGTCTTTGTAAGCACTTTTCATTCGGCCTGTGCCTTTTTTCTGAGAAAGTATGCCCATATACTCGGCTATTCAAAAAATTATGTTATTTATGATGATGATGATTCGAGAAAGATTATAAAAGAGATACTTCAAACTTATTCTAAGGATGACTCTGCTGATAATGTTCACCGCTATTATAACGAAATTTCTTCCAGAAAGGATAACGGACAGGATATCCTTGAACTGAGAGAAGATTCTGCTGATGTGAGTATAATGAAGGCCTATCAGAAGAAACTTTTAAAATCCAATGCAATGGATTTTTCCGACCTGCTCCTGAATATGGTAAAGATACTGAAAAATTCCGATGAGGTTGCAGAGAAACTCTCCTCGAGATTCCGGTTTATTCTTGTAGATGAATTTCAGGATACAAACCGTATTCAGATGGAGCTTCTGCTTCTGCTTCTCAGAAGTCACAGGAATATCTGTGTTGTGGGAGATGATGACCAGTCTATTTACCGGTGGCGCGGGGCTTCTATTGAAAATATACTGCGGTTCGACAGTAATTTTGAGGATGCAAAGGTCGTCAAACTCGAGCAGAATTACCGTTCTACTGCCGCTATCATCTCTGTTGCATCAGAACTCATACAGAATAACGAGAAGAGACACAAAAAGAGACTCTTTACTAAGAATCCTACCGGTGAGAATATTACTTTTTTTACTGCCGAGAACGATGCCGAAGAGGCATCGTTCATTACATCCGAGATAGTAAGACTCAGAAACGAAGGGAAGAGGAACTACGGGGATTTTTCGGTTCTGGTGAGGACGAATGCCCAGATGAGAATCATCGAAGAGAAACTGAGATTCTCTGACATTCCCTATGAGGTTGTAGGCGGGATAAAGTTTTATGAACGCAAGGAGGTCAAGGATATCATAAGTTATCTGAGAGTGATTGCCAATCCGGCAAGTGATGCGGATTTCGAACGGATTCTCAATGTCCCTCCGCGGGGGTTCGGGGATATAACTCTTGTCAGGATAAAGGAGATTGCCCAGAGGGATAAGACCTCGCTCTTTGAGGCTTCATTAAAGTTTCAGAAGACACAGGGTTTTTCGGCATATCTGAATGAATTTGTAAAGGGAGCAGAGACTGCCCTCGCAAAGGATGTGGCGGAAAAAATAATCAATGACCTCAATTACAGGACCTATCTCGAACAATATTATAAAAACGATTATCTGGACAGAATCGCCAATGTCGACGAATTTATTGCCTCGATGACCCCGAGAGACGGGAGTGAGCCTCTGACGCTCAGTCAGTTCCTCGAGAGTATTACACTTATGTCGGATATCGATAAGGCATCTCTTTCGCAGAAGACCGTTTCGCTTATGACAATTCATTCTGCAAAGGGACTGGAATTCCCGGTAGTTTTTATTGCAGGGCTCGAGGAGAATCTTATACCGCATTTTAGATCTGTTCTCGACGAGGATGAAATCGCCGAGGAGCGGAGATTGCTATATGTCGCAATTACACGGGCAAAGGAGAAGCTTTATATTTCCTGGGCGAAGGAGAGGTTCCAGGCAGGTCTTCCGCTCTCGAGGAGAAGGAGCAGATTCTTCGATGAACTCCCCACCGGCCTGTTTACATTTCTGCCTGTGAAGGGGCTTAAGAAAGAGGTAGTATTTGAGCAGAAACAGAAGACGCAGGAATCGGATTACAGGGTAGAGTATTATCCCGAATTTCTGAAAGGTTCTTCTTTGGAAAACGATTCACCCTTTAAGGTGGGAATGAATGTGAGTCACAGTAAGTTCGGTATAGGTGTCATAAGACAGATAGAAGGCAGCGGAGATGAAATGAAACTGCTCATCTTCTTCGAGAGGTTCGGCTACAAGAAATTATTGCCATCCTATGTGAAGATTCTCTGAACTTTTCAGAACGAAACAGTAACCGGAAAACCACTTTTTTGAAATATCCGAAATTTTATACTTGATTATTTCATTCAGGGTGAATAGGATTTTGTTATTGACTTTCTTAGACAGGAAGGAATTATGAGCAAGAATTCAGGATTTCCAAAGGGCCTCAGATATGAAATACCGGAGAAGATACCTGTACTGCCGGTAAGGAATATCGTTTTGTTTCCTATGGTATCGATGCCGATGATGATCGGCAGGGAGAAGTCCGTCAAACTGATTGACGATGTACTCGTGAGCAACCGTTTCGTTGCGATAGTGGCACAGAAGGACCCCGATATCGAGGACCCGAAGGAGAACGACCTCTACAGGGTCGGGTGTGTGGGTATAGTTCTCAAGATGATGAAATTCCCTGACGGCCAGATGAGGACGCTGATTCAGGGGATATCCAGGATAAATATCGACGAATTTCTCTCGAGCGAGCCCTATTTTACGGCAAAGGTTTCACAGATAAAGGAGAGTTTTGATTACTCCGAGGATTCTCAGGGGAAGATAAGTGCCTTAAAGAAGAGTTTCCAGATTCTCTCCGAACATTCCCCGATTATTCCCAAGGAGCTCGTGAATACTATAATGACGAGCGATGACCCGAGCTTTCTGTCGGATATTATTGCCATCAATCTGAATCTTAAGCTGCCTGAGCTGCAGGAACTGCTCGCAGAAGGGAATATCAACAAAAGGCTCGAAAGAGTGCTCAGCAACCTGAACAGGGAGATCGAGGTACTGGAGATAGGAAATAAGATTCAGGATAATGTCAGGCAGCAGATAGACCGCAGTCAGCGTGAGTATTATCTCAGGGAGCAGCTCAAGGCAATACGAAAGGAACTCGGCGATGATGACGATGAACAGGAGATACAGGAGCTCAAGGAGAAGATAGCAAAACTCGGACTTCCGGAGGAGGTCAGGAAGGAGGCCGAAAGGGAACTCTCGAGGATGGAGAAGATGCACCCCGAGAGCGCAGAATACACGGTCTCCAGAACTTATCTCGACTGGATATGCGAACTGCCCTGGAATATTTCGACGGACGACAATCTGGATGTGGATAATGTGAAGAAAATTCTGGATGAGGACCATTTTGGTCTTGAGAAAGTAAAGGACCGTATCATAGAGTACCTTGCAGTAAGAAAACTCAAGTCGGATATGCACGGCCCTATACTCTGTTTTGTCGGCCCCCCCGGAGTAGGCAAGACATCACTCGGGAGGTCTATTGCAAGGGCTATCGGACGGAAATTCGAGAGACTATCTCTGGGCGGTATCCGTGACGAGGCCGAAATAAGGGGACACAGAAGGACTTACGTAGGTGCATTGCCCGGCCGTATAATAAGGGCGCTCAGAAAGGTCGGTTCAAACAATCCGATCATTATGCTCGATGAGGTGGATAAACTCGGGATGGATTTCAGAGGGGACCCGGCAAGTGCCCTTCTGGAGGTGTTAGACCCTGAGCAGAATTATTCGTTTACCGACCATTATCTGGATGTCCCGTTCGACCTGTCGAAGGTTCTGTTTATTACTACGGCAAATCTTATGGACCCGATTCCAGCACCGCTTCTGGACAGAATGGAGATAATCGAGATACCCGGGTATATTGTCGAAGAGAAACTTATGATTGCAAAGAATCATCTGATTCCGAAGCAGATAAGGGAGAATGGTCTTGGTGATGAACTCATTAAGTTTACGGATGAGGCAATTGTTAAAATCATAAGTTCTTATACAAGGGAGGCGGGGGTAAGGAATCTGGAGAGAGTAATCGCCACTGTATGCAGGAAGGTGGCAAGAAATGTAGCGATGGGCAGCAGAGAGCAGGTTGTGGTAGATGAGAAGAGACTGACGGAGCTGCTCGGACCGGAGAAACATTACAGCGAGATTCTGGAGCGGACTAATATCCCGGGAGTTGCAATAGGTCTTGCCTGGACACCTGTCGGCGGTGAGATTCTCTTCATCGAAGCGACGAGGATGAAGGGCGGAAGGGGTTTTTCTCTGACCGGTAAACTGGGAGAGGTTATGAGTGAATCTGCACAGGCCGCACTCGCTTATATCCGTTCGAATGCCTCCAAATTCGGTATTGATGAGGACTTCTTCGAGAAGGGTGATATTCACGTTCATATACCGGCAGGTGCCATACCCAAGGACGGACCTTCCGCCGGCATAACGATCGCAACCGCAATTGTCAGTCTTCTGACAGGTAAACTTGTACGCTCTGATACCGCTATGACAGGTGAGATCACTCTCAGGGGGAAGGTCCTACCCGTTGGAGGAATTAAGGAGAAGGTACTTGCAGCGGCACGTATGGGAATCAAAAGAATAATTCTGCCCAAGAATAATGAGGCTGACCTTGCAGATATCCCCGAGAATATCAGGGCAAAACTGATTTTCATACCGGTCACCACAATGGAAGATGTCCTGAAGAATGCAGTTGCTGATTTTGAGTCAAAAACCCCTTTACGAGTCAAAGAGAAGAAGATTAAGAAGAGGAAGGGTTGAGAAGATGGGTTTTAGGGTGTTTACCCTATGAATTGCAGCGGCTGTGAGAAAAATGCTGTTGTAAATGACTTTTTTAGAGTATAATGATGGCGATGGGGTTTTCCTTACCAAAATTAACCAAGATACTGGTTGCCGGTGATGAGGCTACCCGAAGATTCTTTGCCGAAAATTTCAAAGAGAGCGGATTCGAGATTCACTTCTCTGATTCGTATATCGGTGCGATTCAGCATCTCGAGGACGGGCTCTTTCAGATAATAGTGGCAGACGACGGAATCGAAGGTATGAGCGGGATTCAGTTTCTGGAGAGATGCAAGACATTTGCACCGGATATCCTGAGAGTCCTTATTGTCAGAAACGGTGACACGAAGGTTCTGCTGGACGCTATAAACAGGGGAGGAATCTTCAAGATACTTATGCATCCTCTCGATGTAAAGGAGGTATCTGCCGCATTGAGCGATGCCTCGGTGCACTACTGGACAGAGAAGGAACACGAGCGGCTTTCCAATCTCATCAAGGAGCAGAATACCGAACTTGTGGTCAGAACGCTCAATCTCGACAAGGAGATCTATGAGAGGACCTCCTCTCTCCTAAACGGTCTTGTAGCCGCCCTCGACCTCAGGGACTCCGACACGAGATGGCATTCGAAAAGGGTATCGCTCTATTCCAGAAGAATTGCCAAGGCCCTTGGGATTAAGGGTGAAGAGCTCAATCAGATTGAGAGAGGAGCGCTTCTGCACGATATCGGCAAGATCGGGATAAAGGATGCCGTCCTCCTGAAGCCCGGAAGACTCACCAAGGAAGAGTGGGAAGAGATGAAGAAACATCCCGAGATGGGTTACAGGCTGCTGGAGGGTTCTGACTTTCTGGAGCACGAGCGGATAATTGTTCTGCACCATCAGGAGAGATATGACGGCAAGGGGTATCCTCAGGGACTTAAGGGTAAGGAGATTGATATCGGAGCGAGAATATTTACGATTGCGGATACATTTGACGCAATGACCTCCGACAGGCCTTACAGAAAATCTCTCCCTTTCAAGATTGCAAGGGAGGAGATAATAAGGTGTAGCGGGACCCAGTTCGACCCGAGAATCGTCGAGGCTTTCCTTGCAGTCCCTCCGAACGAGTGGCGTGAAATAAGGGAGAAGCTCGAAGGCAGGGATATCAATCAGGAGCTCGCAAACTCGCCCAAACCTCCTCCGCTTACCCAGAATCCGATACCGGTATCCGTTCAGGATACAGAAAAGCCGAAGGTCTGATATGTCTGATGAGAACGTTCACAGGAAAGACTTCAGGGATTTTTCGGTAGCACCGAGATTTATTGATGTCCTCAGATGGAGACTGAAGTCCGGACTGGAGAGAAATACCTACAAAACGGATGATGATGTCCCTTATGTGGATGTGGATACAGTCTCCCTGAAGGGCAGAAATGATTATATCCTCTGGGTGGGGCATTCGACCCTCCTTCTCGATATCGGGGGCGTAAAGATTCTGATAGACCCCGTTTTCTCCGACAGACTCCTTACGGTCAGGAGAATCAGAAATCTCAGCTATTCGCTGAGGGATATTATGCCTGTCGATTTTGTTCTGATAAGTCACAATCATATCGACCATATCGAGACAGATGTTCTGAAAATACTCAGGAATTCCTGCAGGTATCTTATCCCTGACGGACTTGGCTATTATATGCGCAGGAATAACATAAGAAATTACGTCCTCTTCGACTGGTTCGAATCCTACCAAGAGAAGGAGACGGAGTTTGTCTTTGTCCCTGCACAGCACTGGTCGCAGAGAGGTATATTTGACCGCAACAGGTCATTATGGGGAGGATGGATAATCAGAAGAGGTTCTTTCTCGATATACTATGCAGGTGATACCGGATATTTCAATATCTTTTCGAGACTAAAGAAGATGTACGGAATCTTTGACCTGTCGATACTGCCGATAGGTGCTTATTCCCCGAGATGGTTTTCGTATAAGAATCATATGTCTCCTTATGATGCCTTCAGGGCTTTTGCAGACCTGAATTCGAAGAGAATGCTCCCTGTTCACTGGGGGGCGTTCAGACTTGGCAAGGAGAGATGCTCCGAACCAATAAGGAGACTATTTTCACTCTGGGAAAAGGAGAGAATCGAGGAGGAGAGACTTGTATTCCTGCCCGTGGGAGGTGTTCTATCTCTTCCCGGTATGGCCGAAACCGCCGTCACCACGTAATGTATCACTGAGATTTTCTGATTCTGTCCATTCGATTCTTTCGAATCGTGAAATTATCATCTGCGCTATCCTGTCGAGATAGTTTACTGTAAACGGCTCCTGAGAGATATTCGTGAGAATTATTTTAATCTCACCTCTGTAGTCGGGGTCGATGGTCCCCGGTGAATTGAGAAGTGTTATCCCGTGTTTTAGTGCAAGTCCGGACCTAGGCCTTATCTGTGCCTCGTATCCTTCCGGTAGTTCGATGGCGATTCCCGTGGGGATTGCAACTGTCATCAGGGGTTTTATGATAACAGGGGCCAGATTTGCCGCATAGATATCCATACCGGCACTCTGCGGTGTTATATATTCCGGAAACTTCGGCTCACCGTAACCCTCATTCTTAATCTTCTTGATCTTTATCTTCATTTCCTGACCACCGTGTCATATATCCACTGCAGATATTCCGGATTCCCGTCCCTGATTCCGACTGAGATTATCTCCGGAACGGAATACGGATGTGTCATTATTATCCTCTTTCTTAGCGGTTCGAAGAGGTCTTCCGTTGTCTTTATTATCATTAGTGTCTCCTGTTCGTCCTGAACCTTGTCGTCCCAGAAGAAGATGGACCTTATGTGAGGGATAAGATTTACACAGGCAGCAAGTCTCTCCGATACGATTGTCCTTGCAATATCTGCGGCGTCTGAGTGTGAAGGGGCCGTAACAAAGACTATAATGGCATTCGCGGACATCCTATACTCCTTTCTTTTTCCCTTTCAGTTCATTGATACTCTTGTAAACAGTCGTAAATTCATCTCTCTCCACTACGATTGAAATACCCGAGAATTTTCCGCCGGGACAGAAGCCGTTATGCCAGCCTTCAACAAAGACCGGTTTCAATGGTTTCAGATTTACCACCTTCTCTTTTCCTTTTTCGTCGATAATCAGCAGAGACAATCTTCCCTTGATAAGCATAAAGAACTCCGGGCAGTCGTGTCTTTCCAGAATCTTTATATCGCTCTTTTTTGTATATTCGGGAGAGTAAAAACCTATTCTGTAATGTCTTCTGTCACCGCAGAGAACCTGCCATCTCTTTTTTGCCTTAATACCAAGTAGTTTGTCAGACTTTACTTTCGGGAATGAGGGAAATTTTGTCCTGATTACTTTCATATCAGTCTCCTTTGACAGGATTTCTGGTATCATTTTGGCAAAGAAACATCAACAGGAAAATATATTTTACTTTGACCCGTAGACGTGCAGGCCCGAGCCGGTCAGTCCCAGATTTACACCTATATAAGTGAAGATTACGACTGCAAAACCTATAACCGCTATTATGGCCGCACGTTTACCACTCCATCTGAGGGTGTGTCTTGAATGCAGATAGAAGGCATATACCAGCCATGTAATCAGGGACCAGGTCTCCTTCGGGTCCCATCCCCAGTATCTCCCCCACGCAAAGTGCGCCCATACTGCTCCGGTGAGAATGACGAATGTCATCATCGGAAAAGCAAAGAGGATTGTGCGGTATGAGATTGTATCAAGAACCGGAGATAAGGGGAGTCTGTTGATAAATGAATCATATCTGATTGTCAGATAAAGAAAGAACAACGATACCAGAAAGAGCATCAGTATTATCGAAAACTGATAGGGAAACGAAGAGAGATTTATTCTGTATGGCGGCAGAATATTGAAATTCATATTTGTTATATCTGAAGGATTGATACCAGCTGATGAGAGAGAATAATTTATAAGGTCTGCAAGTTCTCTTTTGTCCGTGCCGATATCCTGTGAAGAGACAGAGAGAAGAAGGGAGATGAGATATATAAGCAGTATTGCAGATGAAACCAGTCCTGCTGTTCTTGCCGGAAGCTTCTTTATGACAAGTATTGTTCCGCCCGCAAGCGAAAAGATGATAGTGATAAGGGAAACCATTCCTATTAACGGTGAAGGTCTCTTCAGGACGATACTCAGGGGATTTGTCTGGTTATCGAGAATAACGGAGATAACGGCCGGTCTGAGTTTGCCGTTTTCCGCAACACCCAGAAGTGTTGCCCCGTATTGAAGAGGATTGAATGAGACCATCATCAGAACGAGAACCGAAGTCGTAAAAAGAAAGACAGTAAAGATTCTGTCCGGGGAAATATTCTCCCTGATAAGGTATAACAGTGCAACAACGGCAGCTATCAGAAATGCCCCGTAGGCAAGGGATGCGGTAATTACGTGAAGATGCAGCCACCAGCTCTTTAAGGCCGGTATGAGAGGAGTAATCGATTTGTCCGGCAGAAGATTCGAGAGACCCATTCCGATGACAATAAGTGCCGAGCCCAGAAGTCCGGTAATATTCAGGTGAAAACGGCGGTTGATGACAATATAGACAATCGCAATCCCCCAGAGGACAAATATCATTGATTCATACAGATTCGTAAATGGGGGATGGGACAGCATTATCCTGATTCTTTCTGACCCTGTGGCAATATGACCCGTGCTTTCCTCAAAGGCCTTCAGCTCGACTATTCCGGCCTCATAATATCTTACAAAAAGCCCGGCTGTATGAACGATAAATGCTATGACAGAGAATCTGAACCCCTGCATATATTCTTTGTTCTCTTTTGACAGACCGATGATATAAAGGAAAAATGCAATAAAATACAGTATGAATGAGGCAAAAAAGATGTTTGATGAAATCATCACTTCTCCTTTGAACCGGCTTCTGTTAAAGATGCAATAAGACTGATATCGGATTCGGCCCTTTTCCCCGAATAGAGGATTTCGAGATTATTACTGGTCCTTATTGCGATCATTCTGAATTTATAGAAAATCACGAGTATAAGCGAGATGAGTAGCAGAAATGAACCCAGAAAGACCGTTTTGGTTCCCGGGTCATAGGTAATTCTGAGTATCGAATCATACGGCACTTTTATATCTTCGATATAAACCCTGATTCCGCTCTCTTCATTCTGTATCTCTGGTCTGTTTTTGAGGGCAACAACGGTTGTATCACCGTACTGAATCTTTATTGCCTCGCCCATATTATGGACATTTTCGAAGAAATCTGTGATTTTCAGCCTCTTCCCCATAAATTCTGCCTGGTCTTTAAGTCCGATTTTTATATTTTCGGATTTTTCTCCCGAATCGTCAGTGATTCTGAGCGAAAAGACCGCCTCATCGGTATTTGCCTCGTACGAACTCTGAACAAAGAGAATACCTTTATATTCGAGCGGGTCATTTACTCTTATTCTGGTTCTGAGTTCGTTGTTTGTGTCATAGATTGTTATATCGGAAATATACTCTACTGACTGACCGGTACTGAGTGTGATATTCGAAAAGCTGTTGAGCCTGAATCTGAATGGCAGAGGTACCTTTATATAGTTGCCCCTTATGACTTCCCTGTAGTAGAGATTCTCCGTCTTCCCTTCTGTCAGTCTGATAAATCCCTCATAACCGAAGAGCGCAGAGACAGTAATACCCGCAATGATTATCAGGACTGATATATGTACGAGAAGGAAACTGACGGGAGCATATATCCCTTTTTTGCAGATGATATACTGATTGCCGTCCTTTTCGGTCTCAGAGATATTATATCCTCTGTTTTTGAGAATTTCTGTTATATCCCCTTTGCTTGCGGCAGGTGGTGAAAAACTGTGTTTCGTCATTGATTCGGTACTTATATATACCGGGCTCCTGTTTCTTTTGATACGTTCGACTATTGCCGGAAGTCTGTTGAGCGAGCAGGCAATGAGGTTGAAGGTAAAGAGAAAGAGCCAGAGGATTACGGTAAAACTGTGATAAGGATTTGTCAGCCCGGTGATTCTGAGCAGAAGGAACAGAAGAGGTCTGTTTTCTGCCAGATATTTCAGGTATGAACTCTCCTGAGGGAGGAAGGTTGAGACGGAGAGGTAGATCAGGATTATTATAAGAAGAATTACGGTAAGCCTGAGTGATGAAAATATATCGAATACTCTGTCAATCAGTTTATTCATAATATCAGTTTTCCGGGTTCTGTATGAACAATCCCTCGGTTTTATTTATCAGGTTTTTTCGTCTCTTTTTCCTTTTTATGCTCTATCTTCTTCATTCCTTCCTTGATGTTCATCTTGTTGATTTTGGGGGTCTCCTGAGTGTGGCACTTCTCACAGTATTTCTCGTCGGGTATTCTGAGTCCGATAAGTCTGGCAAGTTCCTTATCCTTCATCACATATTCCTGTGAATAGTACTTTCCGCCTCCGTGACAGGCCTCGCATCCGATTTCCATATATTTTCCTTCTTTGTCCATCGAGTGACACATCAGGCATTCCTTGTTCTTTTTCTGCTCAGGGCTAAGGGAACCTGATGTATCCTTGTGGGCGGTCTTCGAAAACTTTTCGTACTCTTCCTTGTGGCAGATTCTGCATCTCCCGGAGCCTACGATATCATCTCCGTATACAATCACGGGGGAGAGAAAGAGAATACTGATAGCAATAAATCTGATAAGATTATTCATCAGGGTTCGGCTCTCTTTGCGTCGTAGTAGAGATAGAGTGAAAGCGCAATAAATGCCAGAAGTCCTATAATATGTCCGTAATCGGTGTAATAGGCAAGGGGTTCACCTTCTGCAAATACCTTTCTGGCTATTCCTTCAATGGTAATCTCCTTTTCGGCAACAGGTATTCCGACAGATAAAAATCTGTGCCAGTCGAAGGTTCTGAAGATTGCCCCGAATACTCCGAAGAGAGATGCACCTGCTATCAGGCCCGATGAGATGAGCATACCTCTCTGAAAGCGTGCCTCCGATAATTTTGCATCGTTTTTCCCGGATTTACTTAGCAGATAGGCCAGCAGTCCGCCTACGAGCAGTGGTGTATTGAGTTCCATCGGCAGATACATACCGAGGGCAAATGCGAGTGCAGGAACCTTGAGCATCTCGTTGATGATTGTAATGAATATACCGACTCCGTAGAGCATCCACGGGATATTCTGGGACGGGTCCATAAGGGTGACGATTATGGATTTCATAACATTCGCCTGTGGTGCAGGGACAGCAGGATTGGGTGAACCGTCGGGCAGTGTAAAACCGAATGCCTTATCGATAATGAGGATTGCAAGACCGACGAAGAAGGATGAGACGAGAATGCCCAGAAATTTCCATTTCTGCTGGTTTTTCGGGGTGGCACCGATCCAGTAACCTATCTTGAGGTCTGTAATGAAGCCACCGGCGACCGAAAGGGCAGTGCAGACAAATCCGCCTATTACGAGGGCAATCATAATACCCGATGTGCCCGAGACACCTATCTGGACAAGTATTATGGAGGTCAGTATGAGTGTTACGAGAGTCATACCCGAAACCGGGTTTGTGCCGACTGTTGCAATGGCAAGTGCGGCAACTGTTGTAAAGAGGAAAGATATTACAAAGGCAATTATTGTCCCGATTACACCAACTTTTACACCGGCTACGGCCGAGAAGAAGACGAGTGCAAGTACAAATACCATAAGGATTCCGAGGACAATGAGTTTCATCTTGAGGTCTGACTGGGTCCTCTCTTCCTCCTCCGTACGGGCGCCTTCCTTCTTCTGGAATATCTCCTTGAATCCGAGCGAGAATGAACGGCCGATGGTCTTAAGATTCTTTATGATACTGATGATTCCGGCGGCCGCAATTGCCCCGATTCCTATCGGTCTGACGAAGTTACTGAAAATCTCCTGAGCCGAGAGTTCGGAGAGGGCCTTTGTTGCAGGCAGAACCGGGAAATTTACGAACTGTGTAATATAGCCGAGAAGCGGAACCATAACCCACCACGCCATAAGCGAACCGGCTACAATAATGGCCGCATATTTCAATCCTATTATATATCCGAGGCCCAGAAATAGCGCCTGAGCCTGAAGCTTGAAGACGAGTTTTGTCTTGTCGTGTATTACTTTACCGAATTCCCAGAGGGTTGTCTTGAGAGAGGCATTCCAGAGGTTTACCGGCTCAACGAGAAAGTCGAATATACCGCCTACCAGCATACTTGTAATCAGGACCTTTGCCTGTTTTCCGCCTGCCTCTCCCGATACGAGAATCTCAGTTGTTGCAGTTGCCTCGGGGAACGGGAGATGTCCGTGCTGTTCGACGCAGAAGTATTTTCTGAGGGGAATCAGAAAGAGGACACCCAGCCAGCCGCCGAAGAGCGATGCAAGAAATGTATGATAGAGTTTTGGTTCAACTCCCTTTATCATAAAGAGTGCCGGAATCGTAAAGATCGCTCCTGCAACCACGACACCGGAGGCGGCTCCGATACTCTGGATAATGACATTTTCGAGTATTGTGGACTTTCTTGCAAATATTCCCGAAAAGCCGACTGCCAGAATTGCAATCGGGATTGCTGCCTCGAATACCTGACCGGCCTTGAGTCCTGAATATGCACAGGCAAACGAGAAGATTATAGCCATAATGATGCCGAAAATCACCGAGCGGGTTGTTATCTCCGGAATTTTCTCCGAAGCCGGGACTATCGGGCTGTATTTTTCTCCGTCTTTCAGGACAGTATAGGCATTAGGTGGAAGTGATTTTTTGCTGCTTTCCATAAAAGACTCCTTCCGGACAAAAGGTTTAGATAAAAAAACTGATTATATTTTTTTATTCTCTAAGTCAATATTTTTAGTTTGAATATTCCCTCATTCGTTTCAATATAAAAACCCTATTTTGGTTTTGGTTTTTTGCATCTGTTGTGGTATTCTTTGCCGGCGATGAAGATACAGGATGCGATAGAGAGCAGAAAGATTTTTTTCATTACCGGCAAGGGCGGGACTGGGAAGAGTACCTATACCGTCTCTCTGGGAAGACTCTCTGCCCTTAGGCATAAGACCCTTATTGTGGATTTTGACAACAAACGGTCGACAATCAGGGAGATACTCAAATGCCAGAACCTCTCGACAGAGCCGCAGGGAGTAGGTAATAATCTCTTCTTTTCCCACATAGAACCGGAGGATGCACTGAGATTCTATCTCAATGATTACCTCAAAAGCGATTTTCTGATAAATCTGGCAGTAAACCTCAAGCCCTTAAAATCATTTTATAATGCACTTCCTTCTGCAAAGGAGATGCTTATTACATATTTCCTGCTGCACCTTATAAAGAATTACGACTTCGAGAAGATATTTATCGATATGCCGGCATCGGGACACGCGGAATTGTTTCTGAAGATACCTCATTCGGCAAAAGGTATCTTCAAGAGAGGTCCAGTAATAAGTATTGCTGATGAGATGAACAGGTGGATATATAGTCCGGAAAAATCAGGTGTTATCCAGATAACGCTTGCGGAGGAAGTTGTAATATCGGAGACGGTCGAGTTCTATAGGAAGTTCAATGCAATCGGGAATGTCAGTGTCCTTCTGGTTATAGTAAACAAGGTGTATCAGATGTATGATACCGGATTTGTCTCTGATGAGTGCTTTAAGGACAGGGATATCCTGAATCTGTACAATTATTACATTGCAAAGTTCAAAGAGCAGAGGGCGCTTACAGACGAACTCTCTAAAAGTACCGAAGGCAGGATTATTGAAATACCTTTTTTTCCGGTCAAAAATCCCGCATCGGAGATTTTTGAATATATCAACAGGCAATGAACAGGAAGAAATCAAGGATTTTGTTTATGTTCGGCCCCGGCGGAGTGGGAAAGACGACCCTCTCTTCCGCACTCGGTATATCTCTTGCGGCAAAAGGGCTTGATACCCTTGTTGTGACGGTTGACCCTGCAAGGAGATTGAAGGATATTCTCAGGATAAAGGATATGGGATTCGAACCGGTTTCACTGAACGGTCATTTCAGGGATGAGACCGGAAGGGAGCTTTCCGGCAGACTGGATGCGATGATGGTCGATTCGAAGAATGCCTTTCTGAACCTTTTGAAGAGATATATTCACGATGAAGCCCTTGTCGGCAAAGTGGTATCGAACAGGATTTTCAGGTTTCTCTCTGATTCGGTAATCGGTGCTCAGGAGTATTTTGCCGCCGAAAAGATATATGATATCTACCTTGGCGGTGAATACGATATAATTGTAGTGGATACTGCACCCTCGAAGAATGCATTCGAATTTATCGACGGGGCCGGAAAGATGGCGGGGTTTCTGGACAAGAAGGTGATAAGATTCTTTGCCGATATACCTGATTCTGAATCGATTACGAACCTCTTCTTCAGAAAGACAGGCGATTTTCTGTATAAAGTGCTCGGTATGATTTTCGGACCGGAGTTCATTACCGATATGAGGGATTTTCTGGGGAATATATCCGTTATGTACGACGGCCTCCTGAAGAGGGCCTATGAGCTCAGTGCGTTGTATCTGTCAGGTGAAGTAAAGTATTTCATTGTCGGCTCCCCTCAGAAACTCTGTCTGGGAGAACTGAATCATCTCCAGAAGGGGTTGAAACAGAGAGGCATATCGGATATAACGGTTATTCTGAACCGGGCACCTTATCTTTTCGGAAGAGAAGAACTTGCCGAAAAAATAAATATATTGATGACAAAATGTGAAAAGGGTGATATAAAGTTAAACCTTGAATTTATCCTGAGCATAGAAAGAGAGATGCTTGAGTCTGTAAAGAGAGATATGGAAAATCAGAGCGAAATCGGCAACGATAAAAGGAAGATTGTTCTGCCGGACCTTTATACTGATATTTCGGGTTTTGACCAGCTCCTGGATATCGGGAATATAATAAGAGGAGGTATCGGACTATGAAATACTGCTTTTTTGCATCAATGTTGTTCATTGTCATTTTAGCAGGGACAGGTATTGCTGCAGCACAGGATGCAGATTCACTGAGGATGCAGGGTGACGAGGCCTATAAGGCGAAGGATTTTGACAAGGCTATCGAATTATACAGGGCGAGTCTCAAGATAAACGGCAAGAACTGGCAGGTCCACGAAGCACTCGGGAATGCATATTTCAAGGCCAAGAGATATACGGACGCCGCCGCAAGTTATGCAGAGGCACTCGGATATAACCCGCAGCTTCTCTCTGCCTATTACAACATCGGGTATTCCTATATGAAGGCCGGTCTTTTCAATGAAGCCATAAAATATCTCGAAAAATATGTATCGGTTAAGGGAGATGACCCGGATGGTTTTTACAGACTTGCCGAATCATATTATTCGGTCGCCGAAAAGGAGAATGCAATCAAAAATTATGAAAAGTTCCTCTCAATGGCAAATAAGGATGTCTCCCAGAAGAAGATAGATGATGCAAAGGCAAAGCTAACGGAACTCAAGGGTAAATCCGGAGATTCAGCGCCGGCCGTTGCCCCGGTTGTAGCTCCTGCCCCGCAGATAGCGACTCAGCCGTCCGCACCATCTTCCGGTACGGCTCCTGTCATAGCTCCTGTAGTTGCCCCTGTTGTTCCGTCTGTACCATCAGCATCGGCAGTCTCTGTGTCGCCGTCAGCTTCACAACCCGCAGCTTCACAGGTTCAGACTCCGGTCTCTCCTTCTCCTGCACAGCCGGTCAAGCCACAGCAGCCGGCAGCAGCGGCTCCGGATACAATGATGAAGAGCTCTCTTGCCAATGACCCTGCCATCGAGATCATAAAAGAGGCCGACGGTCATCTTGCAAACGGAAATTACAGACTTGCAATCTCCACATACAGGGATGCTCTCATTAAAAACCCGAACAGTATTCAGGCACATTATAATCTTGGTATTGCGCTTGCGAAAGTCGAGAGATATGAACAGGCAATATCGGAGTGGGAAAAGGTTTTGCAGCTTGACCCTTCTAATGCAGGCGCTCAGGAGAATATAAACCGCGCAAAGGCCAAAATGGCCGGTGCATCAGTTCCGGCAACCCAGCCTGCCCCGGTTGCAGCGTCACAGCCGTCACAGCCTGCGCAACCGCAGACGCAGCAGCTCTCTCCCGTGGATGACCTTCTTGCAAAGGCAAACAAGGCAAACAGTTCGGGCGATTATGCCTCTGCAATCAAATATATAGACGAGCTTATGGTTATAAAGAAAGATGTGGCAGAGGCCTATGTGGTAAAAGGTGATGCACTTCTCGGAATGGCAAAGTATCTGGATGCAATAAATGAATACAAGAAGGCACTTGCACTCAATCCGCAGCTGGCAAATCCGCTCTTCGGTATGGCTGAATCATACAGACTGCTTGCAAAGACCGATATGGCAATTCAGTACTATAAGCTTTTTCTGAATTCTCCCAATCCGGACAAGGCAAAGTGGAGAATAGAGCGGGCCAGCAAGATGCTCAAATCCCTTGAGGCTATCAGATAGAGTATTTGCTTGCTTTTTGGTCAATTCTTCTGTAAAAAATACCGAACGTTTAGTAATATCCCGAATGAAGAGGGATTCTGTTACTCTGATTTACAAGAGGAGGTTATATGTCAAGAATTGAAAGTATTCTTTCCAAGGCAGACGAGATGTTCTTTGACGCAGATGATAAGATAAGAAACGGGCAGATAGTTGAGGCAAAGGATATTCTGATAAATCTGATTAACCAGTTTCCGGAATACGGCAGGGCTTACAATCATCTGGGCTGGATATATGAGACTAAATACAAGGACTATGCAACGGCAGAAAATTATTACAGGAAGGCTTTGGAGTTTGCACCTGACTATCCGGCCGTATATCTGAATTATGCAATTGTTCTTTCTTCTATGGAAAAATTCGATGAGCTCGAGAAACTGCTCAATCAGGCCCTTACTGTTCCGGGAATTTCGAAGGACAAGATTTTTAACGAGTTCGGGATTATGTATGAACTGAAGGGTGAATTTCTGAAGGCAATAGATTTTTACAAAAAGGCAATAAACGCCTCTCTTGCGGATAAGGATATCGAAATTTACAGGGAGTCAATAAACAGGTGCAAGACAAAGAGGGAGATACTCTGAGGAGTAAGGGGTAACGGTGCAGGTTTTACATTCGATGTTCTGAACTTAAATAAACTTTTATGCAGTTATAACGGAGTAAATTATGAGAAGGCTTTTCGGTACAGACGGAGTCAGAGGTATTGCAAACGAGTATCCTATGACTGCAGAGATGGCTATGCAGATAGGACGTGCAATTGCCGTATTGTGTCAGCACGGAAACCACAGACACAAGATTATCATCGGAAAGGATACAAGGATTTCGGGTTATATGTTCGAAACTTCCCTCTCCTCCGGGATATGTTCTATGGGTGTTGATATTATGCTTGTCGGGCCTCTGCCGACGCCGGCTATTGCATTTATTACTCAGAGTATGAGGGCTGATGCGGGTATAGTCATATCCGCTTCCCACAATCCGTATCAGGACAACGGAATAAAGATATTCTCGAGGGATGGCTTCAAACTGCCGGATGAGGTGGAGGAGAAGATCGAGGAACTTGTATTTGCAGCCTCAATGGATTCGCTCCGCCCGAGCCCCGAACGGATAGGGAAGGCATTCAGAATCGATGATGCCTCGGGGAGATATATTCAGCATCTGAAGAACACATTTCCGCCGGAGATGACGCTTGACGGTCTAAGGGTAGTGGTTGACTGTGCAAACGGAGCGGCCTATAAAGTTGCCCCTGTTGTATTCGAGGAACTGGGAGCAGATGTAATAAGTGCAGGTATAGAACCTGACGGGGTAAATATTAACAGGGATGTAGGGGCACTTTATCCTGAGCATATGGCCGAACTGGTAAAGAAGCACAGGGCCGATATAGGGATTGCACTTGACGGTGATGCAGACAGGGTGATTATCTGTGATGAAAAAGGGAGCATTGTTGACGGAGACCAGATAATGGCTATCAATGCCTCAGAGATGGCAGAGACGGGTCGGCTGAAAAAGAATACGGTTGTGGCAACTGTAATGAGCAATATGGGACTTGAGGTCTTTCTGAAGGAAAACGGAATGAAGCTTGTAAGGACTCAGGTTGGTGACAGGTATGTCGTGGAGTATATGAGAAAATACGGGCTGAATTTCGGAGGTGAGCAGTCGGGCCACATTATTTTTATGGATTATCTGACTACAGGCGACGGGATACTGGCGGCCCTTCAGACGCTCTCGGTGATGAAGAAGAGGTCAAGACCTCTTTCCGAACTTGCAAAAATAATCAGGAAGTTTCCGCAGGTACTGATAAATTTCAGGGTAAAGGAGAAGAAGGACCTGAATTCAATAGGCGAGATATCGAAGGCAATAAAACAGGCCGAAAAGAGTCTTAAGGGGAGAGGGCGCGTACTCGTCAGATATTCAGGGACGGAGATGAAGGCGAGGGTAATGGTCGAGGGAGAAGACAGGGGAAAAATCGAAAAGATTGCAAATGAGATTTCCGAACTCATAAAAAAATATGTATGCTGACCGGAGGAACTATGAGACCAAGACTTGGAGTAAATATCGACCACATAGCAACGCTGAGACAGGTCAGGATGGAGATATATCCCGACCCGGTCCATGCGGCTGTATTGTGTGAACTGGGTGGCGCCGACGGAATTACCGTTCATCTCAGGGAGGACAGGAGGCATATTCAGGACAGGGATGTAAAGATTCTCAGACAGATTCTGAAGACCAGACTCAATCTCGAGATGGCTGCAGTAAAGGAGATGGTAGAGATAGCACTCGATATACGACCTGATTCGGTATGTCTGGTGCCGGAGAAGAGGGCAGAACTGACGACAGAGGGCGGGCTAAATGTGATAGAATCTCAGGATATCATAAAGAACGTTGTCCGTTCCCTCAGGAATGCCGGAATTGAGGTCAGTATCTTTATCGACCCTGATGTGGACCAGATATCGATGGCAAAGCGGTGTGATGCGGATGCAGTCGAGCTTCATACTGGCAAGTACTGCAGTGCGCCGGACAAAAAACACAGTGACTTTGAGCTTTCGAGACTGATAGATGCCGCAAAGGCCGCATACAAGATGGGACTGAAGGTCAATGCCGGACACGGGCTGAATTACCGCAATATCTTCGATGTGGCGGCAATACCGGAGATAGAGGAGTTTAATATCGGTCATTCGATTGTTGCCCGCGCCGTTTATGTGGGGCTCGAAAAGGCGGTCAGGGAGATGGTCGAACTTCTGAGATACTCCCGGGGAAAGATATGAAAATCAGAATCAATAAATTCATTGCCGGTTCCGGATTTGCATCGAGAAGAAAGGTTGATGAACTGATTGAGCAGGGGAGAGTCAGAATAAACGGCAAGGTCCCTCTTGAGCCCGGAGTAATGATTGACCCGGATGTAGATATAGTTACTATCGATGACGAGGTCATTTCTCTGGAAAAGGAGAAGGTCTATATTCTCCTGAACAAACCGCCGAAGACAATCTGCTCGAGCTATGATGATAAGGGAAGAAAGACCGTGATAGACCTTGTCAACTCGAGAGTAAGGGTATTTAATGTCGGGAGGCTCGACTACGATGCCGAAGGAGTTCTGCTCCTCACGAACGACGGTGAACTCGCAAATATGCTCACCCATCCGAGGTATCAGGTCGAAAGGGTTTATCACGTAAAAATTAAAGGGGTAATTAGTCCGCTCAGGATTCAGGAGCTGAAGAAAGGCGTCTTTCTGAGAGACGGATTCGTAAAACCATCATCTGTCAGGGTAATTAAATCCACGGGTATCAACAGCTGGGTAGAGGTCGTTCTGAGAGAGGGGAAGCATCACGAGGTCAAAAGGCTTTTCGATTATCTCGGTTATGAGGTTATAAGACTCAAGAGAGTGGAGTTTGCAGGACTGAGAGTGGATGATATCCCTGTCGGCGGCTACAGGGAACTCACACCCAAGGAAGTCAGAAGATTATATGCCTATGTAAAATCCAGAATGACAAAAGCCGGTCCGGAAAGAAAAAGGAAAGAGATATAATTTATTGACTTAATTGAATAGATTATTATAATTTTCCCATATTCGGAGGTTGATAATGGCAAATATTACCAGGAAGGACATCGCCAATCACTTTTTGAAAATCGGTGTGGAACTTGACCCCGTTCAGGCGCTCGAATACGTAAATCAGATTATTGATATAATTTCCGGAAAGCTCAGACAGGGGGAGGATGTGCTGATATTCAACTTCGGTAAGTTTGCAGTAAGACAGAAGAGGGCGAGAAAAGGCAGAAATCCCAGAACAGGTGAAGAGGTAATTATCAGCCCCCGTAAAGTAGTTACATTCCGTCCTTCTCCGGTTTTCAGGTCAAAAATCAACGGTAACGGATAACATCCCTGATGTTCTCTCTCGGGATTCAGGAGATTCTGGTAATTGCAATCATTATTCTCCTGCTTGTCGACCACAGGAAGATTCCTGAATTTACAAAAGGTATAGGGAAGATATACCGTCAGATAAAGTCGGCTCAGGACAACATAAAAAGTGAAATAATAAAGGCAGGTATTTCTGAAGAATCGGACGAATTGCCCCGTGCTATTCCGGAAAATAAGGACAGCAATATTTATGACCGGGAGAAAGAAAGCGATGAATCAGACAGAGCCGGATAGGGAGATACCGTTTCTTCAGCATATCAGAGAACTCAGAAAGAGGCTGATAGTTTCGCTCTCTGCCGTGTTGTGTGGTTTTATTATTGCCTATATATATTCGGAAGATATCTTCTATCTTCTCTTTCTGCCCTTAAAGGAGGCTCTCCCCGAAAATTCGAAAAATCTATATTTTACCGGTGTAGCTGAGCCGTTTTTCTTGTTTATCAAGCTTGCATTTGTGGCAGGAATATTCATCGCCAGCCCGGTAATACTCTATCAGGTCTGGCTATTTGTCAGGCCGGCGTTATATGAGAATGAGAGGAGATTTACAGTCCTGTTTGTCTTTCTTGGGACTTTATTCTTTGTCGGTGGTGCCCTGTTCGGATATTTCCTGATATTCCCAAATGCGTTCAGGTTCTTTCTGAGTTTCGGTGCCCGGTACCTCAGTCCGATTATAACAATAAATGATTATTTTTCCCTTGCCGTATCATTGCTTCTGATATTCGGACTCTTGTTCGAACTCCCGCTTGTGATGTTTTTCCTGATAATTTTCAACATTATCCCTGCCGAATTTTTCCGGAAGAACAGGAGATACGCAATTATTGCAATAGTAATTTTCGCTGCAGTCGTTACTCCGACGACAGATGCGGTGACCCTGATACTTCTGGGTATACCATTGATATTCCTTTACGAACTTGGTATTTTATTTTCGGCAATCTATAAAAGACTGGTTTGATTTTTACCGGTCTGTCAGCCCATAGCCGTTATAAATTTCTGCAGTGTCGAGTATAATTGCCTCCTGTGCCTGATTGAAATACAGGCCGCCGGTAATGAGAAATGTATTGTCCTCGATTTTGACACTTGAGTGAAAGACTCTCTCCCTTTTCAGTTTTTCCACACCGGTTTTGCTGTTGTCCGATGTCTCATAACCTGAAGGATTGATTTTGCTGACAGAGAACATATCACTTACAGTAAATGGTATGCTTCTGATTCCTCCTGTCTGAAAGAGGTAATTATTGACCATAATATTGCTGCTTCCGAAGACTGTTTCCCCTGCAAGTTTATCAGGCTCTATCTTAAGCTTCTGGTCTGAAGTAATCCTGATATAATATCTCCCTGTTATAAATTTATAGTAACCCGATATATTCAGGTAAAGACTGCCGCTCTTTAATTCGAATGCCTCGGGAAAATACTGCCTCTGCGGAATTATGCTCCCGAAATCAGGGGAGACTTCAAATGTAATTTTAGAAATTTTTCCGTCCTGTGAGAGGATAAAGCCATCTTCCCGGTTTCCCCCGTAGAAGAGGTATCTGTTTTCAGCAAGCCTTATTCTGGCGCCTGCGAAGAATGAGGTATCTGCATTTGTCTCTTCAGAGATCTTCGCTGAGGTGTTGCCGGAGATATCTATTGTTATCAGTTTATCGTTTATTCCTCCGGCATCGGGATTTTTGCAGTCGAATCCGGGGATAATGCCTCCGAATACGTAGATTTTACTGCCGATTCTGGCTGACTGGGCAAAGGCAAATGGGGTTTTGAGCCGTCCGGCAACACTGAAACTGTTTTTTGACGGGTCGAATATCTCGATATCATAGACGAAGGCGGTATTTTCGTTCAGGCATATAAAGAAATCGTCGGGATTCTTGGTCATATCTGCCCTGTCTATACCACCGGCAATCAGTATTCTGCCATCTTCCAATTCTTCATAAATATATCCGATTCTTCCTGAAACCATCTTTGAATCAAGTGTATTCGATGAACCTGCGATTATGCCGGTATTGATATTATCTGCATACTCAGTTTTGTACGGATAGAAGATTTCTGCCTTATTAAGGGATTCCAGATGATATATGTCATAATCTCTTATCGCCGAATTTATACCTCCGAATATCAGTACTCTCCCGTCGCTGAGTCTGACAGAACTGTGCATAAATCTCTTATTGTTGATATAGTCTGCGCAGGTGAGTGCCTTCTCTCTTGTGAGATTTATCTGAACGAAGGTCTTGCTTCTGGGCTTTATTTCGACATTTTCGGCAAACCCCGACCAGTAAATATTTTCCTTTGTCTGTGCCCTGACATTCAGTCTGTATTTGTTATATGGCTCGATATCATTTATTAACACGGAAGTCTGTGCATCGTCATTCTGAATCTCTTTTTCTATAACGGTTTTACCGTCTTTTATAAGGCTTACCTTTATGTTGTTGATGTTCGTAGGTATTGTAGATGTGTGTTTTACCGGGTAGTTCAGGCAGTCTTCATACAGAAATCTGATTTCAGTTCTGAGTTCTAATCCTGAATCCGGATTACATCCCGCAATAAAGAGAGTGAAGAGCAGTGCAGGACTAATCTTTATTCCTGATAATCTCATTGTAGATGCTCCCTGCGGAAAGTTGATAATAATCTGCGAGAATCCTCGCAATTGTCTTTGTACCAAGTCTTTGCTCCAAAAGTATTTTCAGAAGTTCGGGGTCATATCCGGTTTCGTTTTTTTTCGGTGAGAATCTGACAACCACTGTGATTTCCCCCTTTATTGTGCGACCTGAAAGATGACCGGTCAGTTCCTGCGGACTCCCGCGCAAAAGCTCCTCGTGCTGTTTTGTCATCTCTCTTGCAATAAAGACCGTACATAACGGGTCTGACTGTTCTAGTATCTGCAGTGTGTTCAGTATTCTTTCGGGAGATTCGTAGAATACAAGCAGGGTATCCCTTTGACGGCAAAAACCGAAGAGTTCATCTATCTCTTTTCTCTTGCGGGGCAGAAAGCCGGCGAAGAGAGATTCCTTGGCCGTAAATCCGCAGGCCGAGAGGGCAGATGCAAAGGCAGTCGGTCCCGGCACAAGGAATACAGGGAGATTATTTTCGAAAACCTCATTAATCAGAAATGAACCCGGATCCGATACAGATGGCATTCCTGCATCTGACACAAGTGAAATGGATTGGTTTTCTTTAAGATACCGGATTATTTCGGGCGTAACCCGCTTTCTGTTTTCCTCCCTGAAAGTCATAAACCTCTTTATTGTAATAGCCAGATTGCCGGTAAGTCTCCTCAATCTCTCCTCTGATTCACACAAAACTATATCAGACTCTCTGAGAGTTTCCAGTGCCCTTTGAGATATGTCCTTAAGATTTCCGATAGGGGTACCTACAATAAAGAGAGGCATTATTCTTCTTCTTCCTCGTCCTTGTTTTTGGCTTTGGATTTGGATGCCTTATCTTCCTCTTCGGACATCTTTAATGTCTCTTTCAGGTCAAAGATCTCGTCCTTGACTTCCTGTGCGAGGTCGTCCTCCGGTGCAATCTTGAGGAACTGCTCGAAATATCTGATAGCCTTCGGGTAGTTGTTTTTACCTTTGTAGATATATCCGAGTCTGTAATACGCCATTGATGAAGAGGGGTTTTTTGCGATTGTCTTTTCGTAGTAATCGACAGCCTGGTCATATTTTTCCATCATTTCATAGGTTCTGGCAATCTCAAACATAGCCTTGTCGTTGTTTTCGTTCTTTTCGAGGCATTCCTTGAAGGATTTGATAGCCTTGTCATATTCCTTCTTCCCCTGATAACTCTTCCCTGTATAGAAGAGTGCAGACTCATTGTTGGGGTCCTGTGAATATACCTTGCTGAATTCGGTTATCGCCGCCTTATAGCTCTTTGACAGATAGTATCCCATTGCAAGGTAATACCTGTATTCAGGGTTATCCGGTTCCTTCTTTGTTACATTCTTCAGTTCCTCGATTCCTTCTGTAAACATATTGTTTTCTATCATCGTCTTGCCGAATATGAATCTGAATTCGGTATTGTCCTTTGCCTTGTTTGTAGCCTGCTTGAAGGATTCAACTGCGCTCGATTTGTCACCTTTCCTGAGATATGCCATCCCGAGCTCGAAATATGCCACTGCGTTTCCGCTCTCTGCCGTAATGGCATTGTTCAGAATTTCTATTGCCTTCTGATGGTCGTTGTTCATACTGTAGGCCTTACCCAGCATAATCATTACATCCACGGACTTGTTTACTTTGAGTTCTTCCTCGAGATTGTTTATTGCCTCGGGATATTTCTTCAGGCCAAAGTATGCCTTGCCGAAATAGTATCTGAGTTCGGGCATCTTGCTTATCTGAATTTTGACCACCTCAAGGTGTTTTAATGCCTCATCGTATTCCTGCTTCTCTATATATGCTTTGGCGAGCAGAAATCTGGAATGGGTGTTGTAGTTGTCTATCTCGATTACGTGTCTGAGATTCTCAACGGCAGGGTCGATCTTGCGGAGTTTCAGGTATGTCTCTCCTATCATAATCAGGACATCCGTATTCTGCGGATTCTCCTTCTTTATCCCTTCGAGAAGAGTCAGACCTTCCTCGGTCTTGTTCTGCCTTATGAGCAGGTTTGCAAGGGCGAGTTTTGCATCAATAAAATCCTTGTTTACTGCGAGAATCTGGTTGTAAGACTGCTCTGCATCCTTGAATTTTTCGAGTTCCTCTTCGATCTTGCCTTTGTACAGCAGTACATTAGGATTCGACTGGTCCTGTGAATAAATCTCCATAATCGTCTTATGGGCGTTGAGTATTTTCCTCTGCTTTATCATTACTTTAACAAGTCCGATTTTTGCATTAATGTTGCCTGAGTCCACTTTAATTACGGCATTGAATTCATCAAATGCCTTGTCGAGTTCCTCGATATTGTACAGGTATTCGGCATAGGAAAGCCTGTATTCCGGTTTCCCTCCAGAATGGGTAATCGAGGCCTTGAAATACTTGTCTGCCTCTTCGTTTTTTCTGATGGAGAAATACATTTTTGCCAGTACGAATTCTGCCCTTGCAAGTTCTGAGGGGTGCAGGGAGGCAGAAGAAGATGAGATGATATTCTCGACGGCACTCAATGAAGAACCGGGGTCGTCAGATTCTGAAAAACGCAGTTTGTGAAATTCTATGGCAGCCCTCAGATTCGCAGGATTTGTCTCCTTTGCCTTCTTGAACCAGTTGACGGCATTTGCGGAATCGTTCTGGTTCAGGTATATCTCTCCTATAAGTTCCATAGTAAGGGAATCTTTCTCTGCTCCCTTAAGATAATTTTCAAAATCGCTTATGGCCTGATTCAGATTTTTGCTATAGAGATTCTGGAATCCGTTTATATAACTCTGATAGTGTGGTGAGGAATTCAGTGACTTATATACCTCCTTCAGGTTTTCGGTATCCTTGACCGAGGCGTAGTACAATCCGAGTGCAAAGAGACTGTCAGGTGTTTCGATCTTCTCTTTCTTCATATCTTTGATACATTTTGTGAGGAGTTCCTCGCTCTCCTTATCGGATGTGAGAAAACTTCTCTGGTAAATCAGGATTCTTGATATTATTGCACAGACAGGTGTCTTGTATCTCACCTTTGCATAAAGAGTCTTGAGGGAGTTTAGTCCTGTGGTAATTTCGGCGTAATTTCCGGAATAGAAGCCGTTGAGTGCATTCGTAACCTGCTGCTGCTCGGCGACCGATAGTTTGCCTCCGAATATCTTCGTATATATGCTGTACCCTGCAAAAAGGACGATAAGTATTACAACGGCCGATGTTGCGCCGATGATAGCTTGTCTTGTTTTTTTGGGAAGATTTGCAAACTTTGCCTTTAGCTCTTTGGTCTTTTCTCCGAGTGCCTCTTTGAATTCATCCAGTTTTGTCGGTTCTTTAATCCCCTCTTTTTTTACAGCGACTTTCTTTTTCTCTTCAGGTTTATGGATTTCGGGTGCCGGTCTTTCTATTTGTTTTGAGACGACCGGGGGTGCATTTGAAATATTCTCAAGCATATTCTGAATCGCCTGCTGGAATTCGGGAATCTTGGAGATTGATTGCCAGCTGATTCCGTCTTCGGATACCTCTTCGTTCCCGAGCAGTTTGTTCTCCACGAGCATTCTGACAACAGTCTCTTCGTCAAAAGGACCGAAGATCTTCCCGGACTTTCTCTTGACCTTGAATTTTTTTGATGACTGTTTTTCAGCCGAAGATGCTGGAGACGGTGCCTGTTCTGCCACCTTTTTGGATTCTGATATATTTATGGGCGAAGCTTTTGGCTTATCTGGTTCCGCAGGTGGAGTGCTGATAGAGCTTGCTATTGCCTCATCCAGATTGACCATTCCGAAGTCAAGGCCTGCTGCACCGGCATCCTGAACCGGTGCCTGTTCTTTTTTAGGAGGTGGGGTCGTAACAGGTGATGTCTTGCCGATTTCCTTGTCGAGCGTATTTAAGAGGTCATTTGTATCGCTTCCGAGTTCCGGTAGGTCCGGCAGGTCAGGGAGGTCAGGAAGGTCGGGAAGATTATCTATGGAGATTGAACTCTTTTCTGCCGTTTTCTCAGGCGGTTTTTCCTGAACTTTTTGCGGTTCCGGTTTCGGAATCTGGGCTGGAGGGGGAGGTGCCTGAACACTCTTTTTCTCCGGCGGCTTAATCTCTACTTTGTTCTCCGCTCTGGTCTCCTTAGGGGGAGGAGGTGGCGCGGAGGATGTGCCGTCAGATATACTGCCGTCCTGTTTTACAAGAAAGGCATTGAGGCATTTCGGGCACTTGATCTTTATTCCCGATGGACCTATACGGGAGGCATCTATATTGTATTCTGTATTGCATTTTGTACATTTTATTTTCATTTTGCTACTCCATAGTTCTGTCCAGCAGAGTTTAATACCATCATTTGTTTACTTAGTCAAAGTTAATTACAAATAAAAAAAGCAGGGACATCCGTTTGGATATCCCTGCTTTATACCGGAAACCGCAGATATTAATCTTCTTTGATTCTCATCTTGTAGAATGAACGGTAGATGAATACAAGTGCCGCAAGGAAGAAAACAGCGGAGAGAACGTATTTTACTATGATGATGTCCTCGGGAATGGTGATTGCGAGTTCGACTGCGAGTAGTCCGAAGAGGGTTGTGAATTTGATTACGGGGTTCATTGCAACCGAAGATGTATCCTTGAAGGGGTCACCTACTGTATCTCCGACGACCGTAGCAGCGTGGAGGTCTGTGCCTTTGGCATTCAGTTCAGTCTCTACTATTTTCTTTGCATTGTCCCATGCACCGCCGGCGTTTGCCATAAAGATTGCCTGAAAGAGACCGAATACGGCAATTGAAATGAGGTAGCCTATAAAGTAATAGTGATTGAGGCAGGCAAAAGCAAGTGTGGCAAAGAAGACCGCCAGGAATATATTGAACATTCCCTTCTGTGCATATGTCGTGCAGATTTCGACGACCTTTTTGCTGTCTGAAATGCTCGCCCTTTCTCCTCCGCCTTCGAGTTTGATGTTCTGCTTGATGAATTCAACGGCTCTGTATGCGCCCGTGGAAACCGCCTGTGTAGCTGCACCGGTAAACCAGTAGATTACGGCGCCGCCGGATATCAGTCCGAGCAGAAAGAGAGGATTCAGAATCGACAGACCTTCGAATACGGAGGTTTCGCCAAACATACCTCTCAGGACCTGTATGATTGAGAAAATCAGGGTTGTGGCACCGACTACCGCTGTACCGATAAGAACAGGTTTTGCTGTTGCCTTGAATGTGTTCCCTGCACCGTCGTTTTCCTCGAGGTATTCCTTACCCTTTTCGAAGTTCGGCTCAAAACCAAATGTACTCTTGATATCCTCCTTGATATTCGGGATATTCTCGATCATCGAGAGTTCGTATACTGACTGGGCATTGTCTGTAACCGGTCCGTAGGAATCGACTGCTATTGTAACCGGTCCCATACCTAAGAATCCGAATGCAACAAGTCCGAATGCAAATACTGCAGGAGCGTACATAATTGATTCAAGTCCTGCTGTGGAGACTGCATATGCGATACTCATAAGAATAATGATTACAAAACCGAGCCAGAAGGCAGAGAAGTTACCGGCAATAAATCCGCTCAGGATATTGAGTGAAGGACCACCTTCCTTTGAAGAGTTCAGAACCTCTCTGACGTGACGGGAATTGGTGGAAGTAAAGACCTTTACAAATTCCGGAATCAGTGCACCCGCAAGGGTACCGCAGGTGATGATTGTGGCGAGTTTCCACCACATGGTTTCATCGCCCTTAAGGTCCGGAATCAGGAGTACGGAGAGCAGATATGTCATTGCGATTGAAAGGAACGAGGTTATCCATACGAGCGAGGTAAGAGGTGTTTCGAAGTTGAGTTTTTCTACATTTCCGTATTTTGCCTTTGAGATAAAGCCGTTAATCCAGTATGCCAGTGCACTTGTGATAATCATTCCGACACGCATAATAAATATCCAGGTTAAAAGCTGAACCTGAACAGTCGGGTCTGCGATTGCAAGGAGTATAAATGTAATGAGTGCAACACCTGTTACACCGTAGGTCTCGAATCCGTCCGCTGTCGGACCTACTGAATCGCCGGCATTGTCGCCTGTACAGTCGGCTATCACACCGGGGTTTCTTGCGTCGTCTTCCTTGATCTTAAAGACAATCTTCATAAGGTCGGAACCGATATCCGCGATCTTGGTGAATATTCCTCCTGCGATTCTGAGCGCTGCGGCTCCGAGGGATTCACCGATTGCAAATCCGATGAAACACGGACCTGCAAAGTCGCCGGGTATTACCAGCATAATGAAGAGCATTATTACGAGTTCTACCGAAATGAGGAGCATTCCTATGCTGATTCCTGATTTGGCCGGTATTTCGTATACAGGATAAGGATTCCCTTTGAGGCTGGCAAATGCTGTTCTGGCATTGGCATAAGTATTGATTCTCATTCCGAACCACGCAACTGAGTATGAACCGAGAATACCTATGATCGAGAAGAGAACGATAATTATGACCTGAAAGACCGGTGTATGGGTCAGGACTCCGAAATATACTACAATGATGACAGCAACGAACGCCCAGAGTATGGCAAGGAATTTACCCTGTGTAATAAGATAAGTCTTGCAGGTTTCGTAAATGAGTTCCGAAATTTCGAGCATCGCCTTGTGAACGGGTAGTTTTCTGATATGCATAAACTGAACGATACCGAAAACCATTCCGAGCAGACAGATAACGAAACCGATCCACAGCAGTGTGGAGCCCGGCATCCCGTCGAAAAAGCTTGCAATGGATGTGTCATAGAGATTCGGAAGTTTCAGTTCTGCTTCGCTGCCGAAAACCGGCGATGCCGACAGAATTGTAAGCATCAGAAGCAATAGCCAAAACGATGGCTTTGAAATTTTCTCCAATAAGGGACTGATTCTCTCTTTCATATAAAATCTCCTTTCCTGTGATATGTGCCTTTTTAGAAGGCTGGTGTCTAATTATGAAATTTGACGCAATTAGTCAAGAAATATTATGGCTTTTCTGGATTTTGATAAACTACCCGAGCATTTTGCGATGTAATGTTTTTTTAGTGTTTCTCTGGTAAAAAAATCAGGATTAATCCAGCAGGAGAATAAAAATTTAATCTGTATTTCATTCAACTAATGAGATTTATGGGT
>Ga0067045_1002870_pt1 | contig 39766 bp, 33 predicted proteins | sample TerdegcTABiofilm_FD_59184 | JGI IMG/M metagenome (GOLD analysis project Ga0067045, IMG submission 59184) | Combined Assembly of (Gp0054472, Gp0054536) Wastewater bioreactor microbial communities from Singapore -Terephthalate degrading... | reverse complement strand
GCGCCGAAAAGCTGCGCCCCTCGTGCTCAGACGATGGAACCTCCCCCCCGGTACTTCGCTTTCACCGTCGCCGGAGGAAGATAGCGCTCCTCCATGTCCCGGATGCGCTCCGCCCGGACGATCCCGGCGAACTCCCCGAAGGAGAAGAGCCGGTTCGCGTAGCGGTCGGACACACCCTGGGAGCGGACGTCCCGCATGACGTCGTACATGCCCTTTGCCGCGGCGAAGAGGCAGGAGAGGGCCGGAACGATGAGCTTGAACCCCATCGCCTCCGCCTCGTCGTAGCCGACCAGGGGCGTGCGCCCTCCTTCGATGAGGTTGAGCATGAGCGGAACGGAAATCTCCCGGGCGACGCGCTCCATCTGCTCCCGCGTCTCCATGGCCTCGAAAAAGATCACGTCCGCCCCGATCTCCACGGCTCGCCGCGCCCGGTCGAGGGCGTCGTCGAAGCCGTTGACGGCGATGGCGTCGGTGCGGAAGAGAACCACGAAATCCGGGTCCAGGGCGTTGCGGGTGTCCAGGGCCGCCCGGAGTTTTCCCATCATCTCCTCCGTGTCGATGACCAGTTTTCCTCCCATGTGGCCGCACCGCTTGGGGGAGAGCTGGTCTTCAAGAAACAGCCCCGCCGCCCCGGCGACGATGTACTCTTCCACGGTGCGGCAGACGTTGACGGCATTGCCGAACCCCGTGTCCGCGTCGCCGATGACGGGAATATCCACGGCACGAACAACGCTGCGGACCTGCCGGACCATCTCCGTCATGTCCAGAAGCCCCACATCGGGCTGTCCGAGCACCGACGCGGCGGTGCCGTATCCGGAGTGGAACACCACTTCGAAACCGACCATCTCGCAGATGCGGGCACTGAGACCGTCGTACACTCCCGGAGCGACGACGCTCCCGGGAGCCGCCAGCCGCCTCCGCAACACCGTGCTTTTCCGCTCCCGGCACCCACGTTTCTCCACCGATTCCACACGCTTCTCCATCCGGTCTTCCATCTCCTCCGCACACATCATCTCGAAGCGGGCGCCCCTGTGAGCACTCCCTCACGGGATGCCTCCGGGCACGCGCCGCGTTGCCTTTCGTCGTTCGTCCCGTCTATTTCATGACCGACGGCAACCAGGTGCTCATCCCCGGAAAAGCCACCGTGAGGAACAACATGAGCACCATGAGCAGGATGAAAGGGGTCACACCCTGGATGACTTCGCTCATGGAGATGTCCTCCCGCAGGCCGTTGATGACGTAGAGGTTCATGCCCACCGGGGGGGTGATGAGCGCCATGGTCATGTTCACCGTAAGAATGATGGCGTACCAGATGGGGTCGATGGAAAGGGCGTGCAGGATGGGCGTCACCAGGGGCATGGTGAGGAGCACGATGGACACCGTCTCCAGGATGGTTCCCAGGACGAGCATGAGCAGGTTCATGGCGAGAATGAACATGAGCGGCGAAAACTTGCTCGCGATGATGAACTCCGTGAGTTTCTGGGGAATCATGAGCAGCGTCATGACCTTGCCGAAGAGAATGGCCCCGGCGATGATGAGAGCGATCATGCAGCAGGTTCCCACGGATTTGAGGCAGATCTTCGGAATGTCCCGAAGGGAGAGGGTCCGGTAGATGAAAAGCGTCACCACGAGGCTGTAGACAAGCCCCACCGCCGCGGCCTCCGTGGGCGTGAAGGCCCCGGAGTAGATGCCGCCGATGATGAGAAAGGGGAGCAGGATGCCCCACAGGTTCTTCCGGGTAATCCGGAGCCGCTCGCTCCAGGTGGTGCGGGGAAGGGGAACGAAGCCCCCCCTCTTGCTCTTGATCACGGCGTAGACGATGAAGATGCCCGCGAGCAGCAGGCCGGGAATGACTCCCGCCATGAAGAGCTTGCCCACCGATTCCTCCGTCACCGCCCCGTAGAGGATGAGGGGAATGCTCGGCGGAATAAGGATGCCCAAAGTCCCCCCGGCGGCGAGCAGCCCCAGGGTGAAGCGTTTTTCGTAGCCCCGCTCGGTCATGGCCGGATAGGCCACCATGCCGATGGTGGCCGCCGTGGCCGCCCCGGAGCCGGTGATGGCGGAGAAGAAGGCACAGGCCAGGATCGTGGCGATGGCGAGCCCCCCGGGGAGATGCCGCACCCAGGCGTTCATGACCTCGAAAAGATCGTCCCCGATGCGACCGTCCAGAAGAATCTGGCTCATGAGGACGAAGAGCGGTATGGCGAGCAGCACGAAGCTGTCCAGGGACGAGAAGAGCGTCGTGCCGATGATTTTCATGGGAAGGTCGTAGAGGAGGATGAGCAGCACCGACGTGGAGCCCAGGGCGAAGGCCACGGGCAGTCCCAGGAAGAGCACGAGCAGCAGCAGGGCGACGACGAAGAGGAAACTGGTCACGACATCTCTCTCCCTTCCCGGCGTTTCGGGGCGAAGGACCCCGCAGTGTCAATCACGAGCAGCACGAATTGAAGCGTGAGCAGGGCGAATCCCAGGAGCAGCGCCATTTGGGGAATCCACTGGGGAACCCGGAGGGGTGTCGCGGAAAGACGGTTGAACTTCAGGGAAAGCCGGACCATCTCGTACCCCTGCCAGGTCACGACGGCGCAGAAACAGGTGCCCACGATGCTCGTGAGGCACTCGAGACGGCGCTGCCAGACTTCGGAAAGGTGCTCGACGAAAAGATCGATGCGAACGTGCTTCTTCTTCATGAGCGTGTAGGAAGCCCCTCCGAGCATGGCCCAGGTGAAGAGGTAGATCGCGATCTCCTGGCTCCACATGGTGGGAGCGTGAAAGAAGTAGCGGAGAATCACTTCATAGAAGAGCAGGAGCCCCATGAGCAGAATGCCGAGTCCGCTGAGATAGCCCAAAAAGAGGTTGATGCCTTCGAGGAATCGTTTCATGACGTTCTCCTCACTCCACTCACTTCACGGGATACCCCGTCCCCCGGCGGGCGCCGGAGAACGGGGAGAGAAAAGCGGGGCCGCGCCGGACCAGCCGCCGCCGTGGCGGCAATCCGGGCGACCCGAAACACGGATGCACCCTCCGGCGCGAGATTACTCGACGGCCAGAGCCATCTCGATGAGCTTCTTGCCCAGCTCTCCCGTCTTGTTCGCAAAGTCCGTGCGCACCGGCTCGGTGGCCTTGACGAAGAGCTCCCGCTCCTCCGGGGTGAGCGTCGTGACCTCCACGCCGGCGTCGCGGATGGTCTTCTCCGCCTCAAGCTCCGAATCGGCGATGGCATCCCGGATCCACGCCGCCGCCTCGTCGCCCGCCTTGAGCAGCACGTCCCGCTGTTCGTCCGAAAGGGCGTTCCACCACTTCAGGTTCGCCTGCACCACGAACTGCGCCGTGGTGTAGTTCGCCATGGTCATGTACTTCTGCACCTCGAAGATCTTGCGGGAGACCGCCGCGGGCATTCCCGTGGTGGCGCCGTCCACGGTGCCCCGCTGGAGCGCCATGTACATCTCGGAGGAACTGATGACCACCGGCGTGCCGCCCAGGGCCGTGACGGTGTCCGCCGTGCCGCTGCTGAAGGTGCGGATCTTCAGCCCCTTGAAATCATCGGGAACGCGCAGGGTGCGCTTGCTGTTGAAGAACTGCACGAGACCGTAGTCCACCCAGAAGACCACCTTGGCGCCCATCTTCTGGAATTCCTCGTCCAGAAGGGTTCCCGCTCCGGCGTCGAGGAATTTCTTGGGCGAGGTGAGGTCGGAGAAGACGAAGGGCATCTCGAAGACATCCGCGGCGGGAATCATGCCGGACCACTTGTTCACCGGCACGAGGGCCACCTCGACAAGTCCCTCCTGGACCGCCTCAACGACCTCCGTGTCCTTGAAAAGCTGGGCGGAATCGAAGACGTTCGCCTTCATCTCCCCCTTGGAAAGTTCCGCGACTTTTTCCGCAAAGAAGACGAGTCCCTTCGACACATGGTGCGAGGCCGGAAACTGGTTCGACAGACGGAATTCCGTCGCCGCAAGGGCACCCCCCGCGAGGAACACACACATCGACACCGCCGCGACAACCACCAACGCTCTTCTTCCACCGATCTTCACCATTGCCCACTCCTCTCTGGTCGCACCACCCGGAGCACCCCAAGAACTTCCCCACGCTCCGGATGAGCGCGTCATACCCGGCTTCCGCCGGAACTGCGCGGACACTGAGATCCGTACATTACGCGAGAGTCTACCCGGATTCATCAGGCCTGTCAATTGAAAACTCCGCTGCCGAAGACACGCAGTTTTGCCCGATTTCCGCACTGTGTCCATGCGGTATCATGCTGCACGGCCGGCGTTCCGCTCGGGCGTTTTCCGCGTAGAAACGTCGCCGCCGCCCGGCATCAAAGCCATTCTTCGTCGCAGAGTTGCGGATAGGCGACGAACGCAGCGGAGTCGCGCTTTCTCCGCATTCCCCTCCCCGACGCGGCGGAAAGGAATCCACTCACCCACCAATGAATGTCATGCCGCACGACGTTTCTCCGGAGAAGTTTCATGCGCCGCTCCTGTTCCGCCGAGGACATGGTCGCTGCAGCCTCGATACCCCTGGCCATCCCCTCCACGTCGTGGGGATTGACCAACAACGCCCCCTTGTAGAGTTGAGCCGCAGCTCCGGCAAACTCGCTGAGAATAAGGACGCCGTCGTTTTCCGTTTTCACCGCACAGTATTCCTTGCAAACAAGGTTCATGCCGTCCTTCAACGGCGTGATGAGCGCCGTACAGGCGGAGCGGTAAAGAGCGACCAGTCGCTCCCTGGAGACGGACCGAACCATGAGCACCACGGGGATCCAGTTTCCCGAGGTAAATCGCCCGTTGATGTGTCCCACGATACGCTCGATCTCCTCCCGAAGCGGCGCGTACCCCTCGACGTCCTCCCGGCTGGGCACGACCAGCTGGAGAAGCGTGATCTTTTCGCGCAGGTGGGGAAAACGCTCCAGCGCCCTCTCAAAGGCGTGGAGGCGCTGAGGTATTCCCTTTGTGTAGTCCAGCCGGTCAACCCCGAGAAAGAGGCGGCGTTCCGCGTAACTCTCCCGGATCTCCCGCTCCATCTCCCGAACGGCATCCTTGCAGGCAAGGGCTTCGAACCCTGCAGCGTCGATGCCGATGGGAAAGACGCCGATGCGGGTGTTGTGCTGTTCTCTCACCACGCTGTGCATCGCGCCGACTTTCGAAATAACGAAGCGTGGGAAGAGGTCCACCAGACATCCCAGGAAATTGCGCCGGTCCCGCTGAGTCTGGAACCCCAGAAAGTCGAAGTCGAGGAGATGGCGCAGGAGCTGCCGCCGCCAGGGGAGTTTAAGGAAGATATCCGAGGCGGGAAAGGGAATATGCAGAAAGAAGGCGGTTCGCAGGTCGACGCGCCGCTGCCGGAGCTGATGGGCCACGCTCATGAGGTGGTAGTCGTGCACCCAGAGAAAATCACCTTTGTCAGTCCGGCGTGCGATTTCCCGGGCAAAGCGACGGTTAGCCTCTGCGTAGCCTTTGTAGTAGCTTTCGTCAAAACGACAGCGCCCCTGAAGGTCGTGAAAGAGAGGCCAGATCGTGGCGTTGGCGAACCCGTCGTAGTAGGCCTGCCGCAGCTCTTCCGAGAGCATCACGGGAACGAGGTCGAACCCCTGCTCCTCCGAGACGGCGTGCAGGGCTTCCTCCACCTGGGCGGCAGAGAGCCCCGAGGTGTCTCCGGGCCAACCGATCCACGTGCCGCCTCTTTCGCCGAGGACGGGATGCATGGCCGTGACGAGCCCGCCGGAACTCGGAGTGAGGCGCACTTCCTCCGCCTCCCGGTGAAGGACCACCGGAAGACGATTCGCCGCCACAACGATTCCCGCCTTTCTCTTCCGTGCGTCTCTTTCGTTCATCCGCGTTCACCCCCCATCGACGCCATTCTTTGTCCTGAAGACGCTCTTTCGCAATGTCTTCAAAGCACTCGGATTCTTTCTGTTCCCCGGGGAATCTCCACTCTCCTCCGCAGCAGTATGCCAGCGACGGAGAAAGGCAAGCACCTCTTCCGGCGGGAAAAGCCGAAACTTCGCCGCCGTGCACCTGGGAGCGACGCTCACGAGAAGAGAGAGCCCCCGTTCCCCGAGGGCGAGAAAGGCGTCCTCGTCGGTCTCGTCGTCTCCGGCACAGGCAACGGGCACGCCGGGCGGCACTTCCTTCAGGAGAGCGCGCACGGCGCATCCCTTGTGGATGTCCGCACGGCGCACCTCCAATCCCTCCGCGAAGGGACGGATGCGCCACCCTTCACCGGACAGTCGTTCCTCCCAAAGGCGGCGAAGCATCTCGAGAAGCGCCCCCCCACCGGAAAGGCCCCGGACGTGAACCGCCAGAGAAAGCTCTTTGCGCTCGATCCGTTCCGAGGGGAGATGGGCCGCCGCCAGTGCGCCCGCCCTGTCCAGAAATGCCTTTTCCTCAGGTAAGAGAGGGGCGATCCGTCGCGTTCCGTCGGGCAGGAGACGCTCTCCTCCATGCTCGCCCCAGACTTCCAGGGGCGGGACCGGACGGAGCAGAGTGCACACCTCCCGGGCAGGACGCCCCGAAACGAGAACGACCCTCGTCTTTCCTCCGTCGATCCGCTGCAGAAGCTCCCGGACTCCCTCGTAGGGAATCGCCCGGGCAGAGTCCGACACGAAGGGAGCCAATGTACCGTCGTAGTCGAGCAGAAGCGCCGCCGCAGGCGCTTCTGCAAGGTGTCTCCAGAATCGTTCCGGAATGGCCGCGAAGGAGGCGGGGATCATGGAACGAAAACCTCCAGCCGCTCCCGATCCCCCTGGAGTTGGGCCACCAGAATGGCCAGCACGTTCCGGAGCTGCCGCGTGATGAGAAAGTTCTCCCGCACGTAGGCCCGGGCGTTCTCTCCCATACGCTCCGCCCGCGCCCTGTGCTGGAGCAGATAGCGCAGGCGGAGCGCCGCGCCCTCCGCCGTGCGGACCCTAAATCCGTTGAACCGGTCGATGATCTGCAGGCGAATGCCTCCCGTATCCCCGCCGATGACGGGTTTTTCCTTCCAGAGTGCCTCCGAGACGGTGAGGCCGAACCCCTCCTTCGTCGATTTCTGCAGCACCACGTCGGCACCCCGCTGCAGCGCGTTTATGGTCCGGTGCGCGTCCGCGGGAAGGACCAGCACGTGAATGTCCGGATCGCCCGACGCAGCGTCGAGCACGTCCCGGAGGACAGCGCTTCCCTCGGGATCGTCCGTGGCCTCGCCGCCGGCGAGGATGAGCTGAAGGTCCTGGCTGCGCCGGCAGAGGCGATAGGCCTCGATGACGCCGAGGGGATCCTTGAACCGGTCGAAGCGGGATACTTGGACGGCGAGGGGACGATCCGGATCGATGCCGAACTCTCCCAGCGTGCGTGTCACTTCTCCCGGTTCGAGGTCGCAATTCTTGTCGCTCAGGGGATCGATGCTCGGCGGCACCAGGTATTCCGGATGCGGCATTGGCTGGGCAAACTCCGGCAGGGAGAAGATGCTTCCATCGTAAGGCAGAATCCAGTTCCGCAGGTAGGCCCAGACGCGACGGTTCGGGCGGCTCGCATCGATGTGGCAGCGCCAGAGCCACTTCCCTTTCCGCTCCGGGCACAGAGCACAGAGCGGTACCGGCTGAGGATCATGGACGAAGACGAAATCCGCCTCGGAGACGATCGGGGCCAGACGGCGGGCGTTCTCACGGTTCGTCTCCTCGAAGACCTCCGTCATCTCCTTCGACAGCCCCTTCTCCGAACCCTGCACCGCATTGTGCATCGTCTTCGTCACGGTGAAGAATGCGTCCTCTCCCGTGATGACCTCCCATTTCGTGTCGATGCCGAGCTCGTTCATCAGGGGGACCAGGCGATGCAGAATCTCCGCCACGCCACCGCCGAGACGGGTGGAGTTCACGTGCACCACGCTCTTTCCCGCCAAAAGCCGGCCGAGATGGCGAATGTGGGACAAGACGGAGGGATAGACCACGCCTTCAAAAGCCTCGAGAAGTTTCGTCATGCTCCGTCCCCTCCTCTCGAAACGACCCCCTCGGCTCCTTCCGGAGACGTCCCTCGGACGTGTCCGGCGGCGCCTCCGGAAGTTCCCGAAGCACCCCCACCGGAATCCGATCCAGGAGCCTCTCCCTTTCCGACCCCTTCCTCGAAGGCGAGGAGCAGATATTCCCGCAGCTCCTCCAGAGAGAGCAGATAAGGGTCCACCCGGCGGAGGCGTTTCCGAAGGTCCTCCGTGGAGGAACCGAACCCCTCCAGCCAGGCGGTCACATCGTCGCAGTGCAGAGGTGTCCTTCGGGCGGCGTCGATGAAGTGATAAAACAGGCTGCTTCGGTCCATTCCGCGAAGCGCTTCGGGGAACTCCTCGGGGCAGGCGACCGTGCGGTGGGGCGGAAAGACGAGGAGCTGCGCCCTCGTGAAGAAGAAAGGCGCGTCGCCCCTGCTCCATGCGGTGGATTCCTCCGTGTCGAGACGATCGTCCAGCAGGTCCAGAAGCGCCCCCCGGAGCTCCTCCAGATCGGCGAAATCCGCGGGATTGACCGCGCTCATCCGCTCCGCCAGCGTCACGTCGTGAAGCGAACCCGCCACCCATCCGGCGAAATCGTTGTCGAACTCCGATTCACCGATCTGTGGTCGCATGAGGCGCCCCCAGAAATGATAATGGAGGCACCCCTCGGGAACAGCACGTATCCCCTCCCGAAGTTCTCCCAGCGTCTTGGCCCTTATGCCCGTGCAGATGGTCACGAGCTCGCAACTCCGCACCTCGAAGGACATGACGGCCTGTGTGCTCATGCGGATCACCTTCCTTTCCGGCGTCCGGCTCTTCTCCTTCCGTTCCTCCTCGCCTCCGAAAGAAACGGTCGTCAGGGAAGTCTTCAACGGCCTTTCTTTTCCGCTCCACCTCTCCTCCCTGGCGAAGAAGACGATGTGAAAGAACAGGAAAGACCCGGCTGCAGCCCCGGGAACGCGAAGGGAAGCATCCGTGACCGGAAAAACGTCCGGGTCCGAACGCGCTTCCTCCGGCAGGGCGGGACAAAACATTCTTCTCGGTCGTGACGGGAAAAGGGTTTACGGAAGCGGTCCGAGAACACGTCGTTTTCGTGTGCGGCGGATCACCGTTGTCGAAAAATGGAAGAAGAGCGGCCGCTCTCCGTGAAGAAGTGCCGCAACGCGTTGCCGGGATGTCGTACCCGAATGCGCGAACCGAGAAGAACAGTGTCGCCGAGGAGAAACTTCGGAGAAAAAGTCGAATGCCTTTGTTTTTACCAGTATAACAGAAAGGAAGGGATGCCTCGTTCTTTTGGGAACGATTCGAGGAAGGGCACAAACCACACTGGACACCAATCGCCACCACAGTCATCGGTCAGAAACGTCGCCGCCGGAATCGGTTCATTCCGGCGGCGACGCGAACGGCAGGAGTACGCATGCAGAGACGCACGCACGGTTTCCACGCGGCGGGGCACGGGGAACTCTTTCCTAAAACAGGACGGAGCCCCCTGCCACCTCCGGCGGAACGGTCAGAGCTTCGCCAGGGCCTCCTCCAGATCGTTTCTGAGGTCGCTCACGTTCTCGATGCCCACGGAATAGCGGATCAGCCCCTCGGGAATACCCAGGGCGGCGCGCTCTTCCACGGTACACTCCACGTGGCTCGTCGTGGCGGGCGGCCCGGCGATGGTCTCCACCGCGCCGAGATTCGCCGCGAGGTGGGCGTAGCGGAGGTTCGGCAGGAGACGCTTCACCGCGTCGAAGCCGCCCCGGACGAGGAAGCTCAGCATGCCCGAAAAACCCCGCATCTGGCGACAGGCCACATCGTACCCGGGATGCTCCGGCAGGCCGGGATAGAAGACCTTCTCCACCTTGGGATGCCCCTGGAGAAATTTCGCCAGGGCGAGAGCGCTCTCGTTCTGCCGGGACACCCGAAGTTCGAGGGTCTTCATGCCCCGGAGCAGCAGGTAGGCCGACATGGGATGCAGGGTCGCTCCGGTGATCTCCCGGTAGTGGTAGATGCGGTGCACCAGATCCGCCCTGCCGCAGACCACGCCGCCGAGCGCGTCCGCGTGGCCTCCCAGGTACTTGGTGGCACTGTGCACCACCAGGTCGGCCCCGAGGGCGAGGGGGTTCTGATTGATCGGCGTGGCGAAGGTGTTGTCCACGGCCACGACGGCACCGGCCTTCTTCGCCGCCCCGGCGAGGCGGGCGATGTCCACCACCTTCATGGTGGGGTTCGTGGGGGTCTCCAGGTAGAGCAGGTCGCAGCCCCGGGTGATCTCCGCCTCAATGGCGCCGAAGTCCGTTGTGTCGCAGAGCACCGCCTCCATGCCCACCCGGGGGAAGAACTCCAGGAAGACCTTGCTCGTTCCGCCGTAGGTATCCTTCAGGGAAACTACCCGAGCACCCGAGGAGAGCAGACCGAAGAGTAGCCCCGAGATAGCCCCCATACCGGTGGAAAAACTCGTGGCAGCCTCGGCGCCTTCGAGCAGGCGGATCTTCTCCTCGAAGGCGGCCACCGTGGGGTTGGTGTTCCGGCCGTAGATGTGCCCGGCCCTCTTTCCCAGGGCGACGTCGAGCCACTCCTCCACGTCTCCGTACCCGAAGGCGACGCTGTGCACCACCGGAACCTGCGTGGCAGCGCCCCCCTTCAGCGGCGTCTCGCCTCCCCACACGGCGAGCGTTCCCCTGCCCTGTTCCCGGTCGTCCTTTCCATGCCGTTCTTCCATACTGCCGCCTCCCTCCAGATTTCTCCGGCGCACCGCGATCAGGCGCGCACCCTTCTCCGACGGGGACCTTCATTCATGCATAAAACAGGCTCCGCCGGCTGTTGTCATACCGAATTTCCTCCGGACAGGCAATTCCCGCCGAAGGCAACGCACCGCTCCCGGGAGCGGCGCCGTTCCTGCGATTCCTTTTCGGGAAAACGCGAGGCGGAGAAGCGTCTCTCCCCCTTGAGCCCCCCGCTCACGTCGCATCGCGCAGCGCCGGGATGAGCACGCGGATCCGCGCACCGCCCCGGGCTTCGTCCTCCAGTCGCACGACTCCCTCAAGCTGCCGGGTCAGGGTGTCGATGATGCGCATCCCCAAAGAGCGGGTTCTTCGCTGCTCCAGATCCGGGGGCAGGCCGATGCCGTTGTCCGCCACCTCCAGCAGGACGTGATCGCTCTCGCACCGCAGGCCGATGCGGATCTCCCGCTCCTCCATCGGTCGCGGGCACGATTCGGGAAAGGCGTGCTTGAGGCAGTTCGTCACGAGTTCGTTCAGGATCAACCCCAGGGGAATGGCCTGCTCCAGCGTCAGGGAGACCGGCTCCACCTCGATCCGAGGTGCGGGGCTCCCCGGGCGCTCCTCCATCCGGTAGGCGGCGATGAGCTGGGAGACGAGGCTGGAGACATAATGGTGAAAATCCAGACGGGAAAAATCTCCCTCCCGGTAGAGCTGCTCCTGGATGAGCGCCATGGCGCGGATTCTGGACTGACTCTCCAGGAGCACGTCCCGGAGATGCGGATCCGTCACTTCCGCGAGCTGGAGGGAGAGGAGAGAGATGACGACCTGGAGGTTGTTCTTCACCCGGTGATGCACTTCCCGAAGAAGGATCTGATTCTGTTCGAGGGAACGACGGAGGTTCTTTTCCATGTTCTTCCGCTCCGTGATATCCAGAGCCGCGCCGACGATGCCCGCCACGTCCCCCTTCGCGTCGGGAAAGGTGGCCTTGGAGAAGATGACTTCCCGCTCCGCGCCTTCCGCTCCGGGCATGCGAAACTCGTAGGTCTGCATGCTCGGGTGTCGCCGCAGCAGTTCCTCGTCCCGATCGCGGTAGATTTCGGCGAATTCCTGGGGAAAAAGGAAGACGCTCTTCCCTTCGATGTCCTGTCGCCGAAAACCCGTGAAATGCTCGAAGGCCTTGTTGCACCCGAGATAACACCCCTGGGCGTCCTTGTAGAAGATGGGAAGAGGAATGGCTTCCATGAGGGCGTTGAGAAAACGCCCCTGCTCGATGAGGGCCGTCTCCGCCCGCTGACGGGCGGTGCGGCTCCGCCATTCCCGGAGTGCCCAGTCGACGATGCGCGGCATGAGGACGAAGGATTCGGGGGATTTGGTCACATAGTCGAAGGCCCCCGCCTGGAACATGTCCCGCACGAGCTGTTCGTCTCCGTGACTGGTGAGGATCACCACGGGAACACGTCCCGCCGCATCCTGGATGATGTCCTTTCCCACTCCGTCGGGAAGACGGTAGTCGGCGAGGATGAGATCGGGAAGCCGCTCCGCAAGGTATTCCCGCGCCCGGGCGAGGTTTTCCGCGACGGCACAGCGGAACGCCCCCTCGCCCCGCTCCAGGGAGCGCCGAAGCAGTTCCACATGGCCCGGATCGTCATCCACGAGAAGAATCAGAGGCTTCTCCATGTCGTTCCCTTTCGCCGCTTCTGCCGGCCCTTCGGGGGGGTGCCTTCGCGCTCCCCGGCGCACCACCGCGCATGCCCCGTCCAACCTCGGTCTCGGGTCTCTTGTTCCAGGAAAGCCAGTAGAAGCCGAAATCCTTCATGAGTGCGGCGAATTCGTCAAATCTCAGGGGCTTCACGACATAACTGTTGGCGTGGTATTCATAGGCTCTGGCCATGTCCCGCTCCGCCTCGGAAGTGGTGAGGATCACTACGGGAATGTCCCGCAATACGGCATGCTCCTTCACCTGCCGCAACACCTGGAGCCCGTCCACCCTGGGAAGACGCAGATCCAGGAGAATCACGAAGGGAACGGGAGATTCGGACGGTTCGGCATATCTTCCACGGCGGAACAGATAGTCGAGTGCGGTCTCGCCGTCCTCAAGCCACGTCACGTGGTTCGCCACTTCGTGTTCCGCCAGACTGCGGAGGATCATCTCCGCATGGGCGGGATTGTCCTCCACAAGGAGAATCGTCAACGGAGCCTCGCTCACACGTCATCACCTCCGACACGTGGTGCGGGGGGAAAGGACAGGCAGAAGACGGACCCTTTGCCCTTCCCCTCCGATTCGACCCAGATCCGCCCTCCGTGGACCTCGACGATACGCTGAGCCAGGGCGAGGCCGATGCCGGTTCCCTCGCTTCTCGGATCCAGTTTGTTGAAGAGCCCGAAGATCGTCTCCCGATACCGGGGATCGATACCCATTCCGTTGTCGGCTACATAATACACTATTCCATCCTCCCGACGCATCACGCCGATCTCGATGCGGGGCTTTTCCTGCTCCCCCGTGTATTTCGCCGCATTCTCCAGGAGGTTCTGGAACACCTCCACCAGCCTGGGTCCGTCTCCGTAGACATCTCCCAGCCCGGGCGACACCTCCACGACCACACCGCGTTCCGCGAGACGCCCCGAAACGGCCTCCAGAGCACGGCGAACCAGTTCCTCCACGGAATGCAATGCCGAGGGATTGACGATGCGCCCCACCCGGGACAGTTCCAGAAGATCGTCCAGGAGCAGGGCCATGCGGTCCGCGGCCTCACCGATGCGCCCCATGTCCTTTTGCACCAGGTCCGGTTTCGCCGCGGCAAGGTCCTGCTCCAGAAGACCGAGAAAGCCCTTGACGGTAATGAGAGGGCTCTTGAGATCGTGCGACACCGTGTAGGTAAAGCGCTCCAGCTCCTCGTTCTTCCGCTCCAGCTCCGCGATGAGCCGTTCCCGCTCCTCCCGGCCCCGCTCCTGTTCGGTGACATCCGTGAAGATCGTCGCGAAACGGCCGTGACGGGGCGAGAAGGCGGAGACCTCGAACCAGCGGCCGAGCGCCTTGGCGTAGTTGCGAAAGTGCAGCGTCTCTCCCGAGAGGGCCACGCGTCCGTAGGCCTCGATCCAGTGCGATTCCGTTTTTGGCAGTATCTCCAGCACGGTCCGTCCCTGAATGTCCTCCCCCCGAAGCCCCGTAAGGCGCTCGAAGGCGGGGTTCACTTCGAGAAAACGATAATCCCGCGGTTTTCCCTCTCCGTCGAGGAGAATCTCGTGCAGGGCAAAACCGTCGAGCATGCTCTCGAAGAGCTGCCGATACCGGTCACGGGACTCCCGAAGCGCCTCCTCCATCTCCCTGCGGACCGTGACATCCCTCGCCGCAGCGTAGACTCTTCTGCCTGCCGGAAAAGATCGCCATTCGATCCAGCGGTAGCTGCCATCCTTGCAACGATAGCGGTTGACGAAATTGAGAACCTCTTTTTGGTTCCCCAGCGTGGAGATCACGTCCAGCGTAGCCTGCACATCCTCGGGATGCACGAACTCGATGAAGAAACGCCCCATAAGGTCATCCAGGCTGTACCCCAGCGTGTGCTCCCATTCCGCATTCAGCCGGAGAAAACGCCCCTCCGTGTCGGCGATGCAGAGCAGATCGAGGGCGCTCAGGAAGAACTGCTCCGCCTCCTCGGTCTTCTCCTTTACGGCTTCGAGTGCTTTCCAGCGTTCCGTCACGTCCATGAAGGTGGTATAGACCTCGAACGGGTCCGTCGCTCCCGGCCGTGTCCTCGGGTGGGCGCTGACATCGATCCAGCGGAACGCCTCCTCCTGGGGATTGAAGACCCCCATGAGAACGTTCCGCACCGCCCTGCCCGTGCGAAGCGCCACCATGGCCGGGTGTTCCTCCCCGGGAAAAGGAAGACCGTCCTTCCGGACCGCACTCCAGCGGGAATCCATGGAAGTGCGTCCCTGCAACTGGGCGAGGGAGAGACCGAGGATTCTCTGAGACGCGGCATTCGCCGCCACGATCTCTCCCGATGCATTCTGGTAGATCACGCCCTGATCCAGCGTGTCGAAGAGGTCCCTGTACCGCTCCTCGCTCTCCCGAAGCGCCTCCGAAACCTCCATGGCCTCGATCCTGGCAAGGGAAAGGTCCACCAGGGTGGCCACCAGATCCATGTAGTAGCGAAGCATGGCGTCCAGGCGTTCCGAGGAGAAACGCGGAACGGCCTCTATGGCTTCGAGGTACTCTTTTTCCGGAAAGCCGTATGCGGCGGCCTGTCTCCGAAAAAAATCCATGTCCGGTTCCTCGTCGGCGAGCAGAAACTTCCCCAGAAAGAGCGTCCCCAGGTACATCCCCCTTGCGACAAGGGGGACCGCCACATTCCAGAGCCCGTTTTCGCACTTGTATCTCCGTTTTTCTTGCCCGCCGGAAAGCGGCACTTCCGCGAGAAACTTTTCCGCGGCGGCATCGCTGTTCCAGCACCGCCGACGCGTCTCCGGATTGCCCCGATGGTAACGGAGACACGCATCCGGTCCTCCGGACGCCACCAGGATCTCCCGATCCCCGTCGAGGATCGTCACGGAAATCCCCCCGGCGACATAGAGGGAATCGATCATTCGCTGCAATCGTGCGACATCCACCAGGTCCGCGAGTCGGAACCGCTCCATGGGACAACCTCTCCATTCCATCGCTTTCCGCTCCCGGGACGGCTCCGGGAACCCCGCCCGCCTCTCGCCTCTTCCACACACCGGCACACTTGCGCTCCCGGCCTCTGCACACCGCTTGCAGAACACACCGTTTCTCCCGAACGTCGAGAACGCCGGGGCATTTCCGAAAGCATCCTGTCTCGGTAAAATCTTAGCGCATTTCAGAAATTTGGCGAACAGTTCCCGTTGTGCAAATTTTTCAAAGGAAAACGTTTCGGAGAGGGGGATACGTCGCGTCGTGCAACAAGGCCGCTCCGGTGTTCGGAGCCGTAGGCGTCACGTTGCCCCAAAAAGTTTCCAGGGTGCCCGGAGTTCGGCGACGGCGAAAAAATCGCTGCAGGAGCGGTTGTACCACTCTGGAACTGAGCAGATTTTTGGGGGAACGGTCACACCCCCCTGAGCGCACGTAACCCGAGACCATCGACGCAACGACAGGCGAGAACGAGGGGAAGAAAGGATGCGCAACGTGGATCGGTACGAAGAGGCGAGAACGACCGGAAGGGTACAGAGGGTCGAAACACCCGCCCCCACGCCTCGGGACGCACAAAAAAGCCCCCACTCCGAAAAAGAGTGAGGGCCGTTCGTCGAAAGAACTGGCGCGCCCGTGGCGATTCGAACGCCAGACCTTTGGCTCCGGAGGCCAACGCTCTATCCAGCTGAGCTACGGGCGCACGCAGGGATTATCTTATGCCGCAACCCCGGAAGCTGTCAAGCCGCAGGAGAGCCCCGTCTCAAAAATCCGCAAAACGACACGGCCACCCACATCACCTCCAGCACCCCCGGCCGGGGCGCACAAAAGGCTGTGTAGGGCCGCAAATCCGCACCCTCCGCCGCCTTCCGGGGAAATCTCACCACCGCCTCGCAAGCACCAGCGGCAGAACCAGCAGCAGCGCGAACGGCGAAAATCCCGCGTCGCATCCGCCGCCCCCTCCACCGCCGGAAGGAGGCTGCGTCGGAGTCGGAGAAACACTTCCGCTTTTTTCAAAGGCCCCCATGTCCACGGCGCTTCCCTGGGGACGGGCAACACCACGCTGGTCCGTGGCGGGAGCACCGGCGGAGGTTCCCGCGTCGAGAGCGGCGCTCCCGTCTCTCAGGGCATGGGTTCTCGCCGGTCCGCCGTTGTCGGCAAGAGGGCCCAGCATCGGATCGCCCGCGAGGTTTCCCGTGCCGACCTGATCGGTGATGGAAAACGTGACGGTGAGCGACGCGGTGTTTTCGTTCAGAATCTGGCCGACGGTACTTCCCGCGCCCCAGAAGATGCAGTTCGTCGCCACCGGAGCACTTCCGACCCTGTTGTGCAGGCCCTTGCCGCCGGAGACCGAGATGTTCCCGGAAAACGTGCAGTTCATCAGTGTCGGGTTGCTCCAGTTGCTGTTGCACATTCCTCCGCCCTCGGTGGAACCGTTTCCGGAGAACGTGCAGTTCGTCACGGCGGGACTGCCGGCGGCCCAGTTATACATGCCCCCGCCGAACGTCTGGGCGTTGTTGCCGAAGAAAGTGCAGGCCGTCACGGCAAGTCCGGTTCCGGAGTGCCGGCCGTACAGTCCTCCGCCGTTCTCTCCGGCGCTGTTCTGCGAGAAGGTGCACCCCGTGAAGGACTTCGGCTTGCTGCCTCCCTCGGTGTACACACCGCCTCCGTCATGCTGCGCGCTGTTCGCCCAGAAGAGACTGTTCACCACCTCGGGGCTGCCGTCGTGGATGTGCATGCCTCCCCCGTAGCCGGAGGCGCTGTTCTGGGAGAACGTGCAGTCCGTTATCCTCGGGGCGCCGCTGAGGTAGGCGCACATGCCTCCGCCCCAGTTCGCGCTGTTTCCGGAAAACGTGCAGTTCGTCACCGAGGGGCTGCTCTGGTCCCACCAGATGAACATGCCGCCGCCGTGATATTCCGCGGTGTTCTCAAGGAAGAGGCAGTTTCTCACCGTCGGACTGCCGTTGTAGATGAACATGCCGCCGCCGCTCTTCTGTTCGTGCGAGCCTCCGTCCGCATAGCCTCCCAGAACGGTGAACCCGTCGAGAACGGCCGTGGCGTTCGTCCCGCTGCCGACAACGACATGGTAGCTGTTGTCCGTGTTCGTTCCGGGAGCGCCGATGTTTCCCGACAGAACGGTTTCATGGGCCGACCAGTCGCGCTGCCCCCGGGAGGTCTCCGTTCCGGCGAAACCGCCGTAGAGAGCGACGCCGTTCTTGAGGACGAAGGAGATCGTCCGGTCGATCCCGTTCGTGGGGGTGTAGGATCCCGCGGCCACCCAGATTTCATCGCCGTCCACCGCAACGCTCAACGCGCTCTGGAGATCGACGAAGGCATCGGTCCAGGAGGATCCGTCGTTCGCGCCCCCCGCGTTCACATCGACGCAGTGCACCGCCCCTTCGGACATCGTCTCGGAGAAAAGCAGCAGAAAAAGCAGAACACCGACGCGCAGACAACCGCGACACACCGCAAGGAATCCGTTTCGCATGGAATCAACTCCTTTGGCCCGGCAGCATTTCAGAAAAACCCCGCCCAACGCGTCTGCTCGACCTTCCGGGAGAGTGCGCGCAAAAAACAGAAGCGCTCGGAACCGTATTCTCCGGCGCATATTCTAACCGATAGCGGAGTAACGCGAAGGGGTTGTTTTTCCCACCCCTCGTCAAGAAGTGTGTGGTTGCAGGGAGGAAGAGATGCCTCGACTGCCCTGGTTTGTGCGTCAGTCGTGGAAAAGATCGTCGTGGCGTTCAACGGCCGCCTGGGGAAACTCGCCGTCGTGTACGTCAAGGAACCTCTGAATACGGCTGCGTCAGCCCCGCAGGGTGCCTCGTAGATCCTGATGCGACCCGAGTCGAGGGAAAGCGAAAGGTCTTTCTTCAGCGCTTCCTCAAAGTTGTGCAAAAAGGTTTTCATGGTCTTCGGCGGCCCTCTGCACCGATGATCCGCACGTTTCCAGGAGTACCTCTTCCTGCTTCAACGACAGCACTTGTTTCTCATTCTTGCCTGCGCCGATGAGCCGCACATTTCCAGGAGTGCCTTGTGCATGCGCTCAACAGGTCCGTGTCGAGGCAGCGGCTCCAGGGCAGAACCGAACCGCCGGTGCGGATCGGACTCGCCCCGGTCACTTCTGCGTTTTTTTGTTTTTTCCGGGCAGCCGCACACACGAAACCCCCAAAAGCGAAACGTCGTTTCCCGCGTCCGAAACATGGCGCAAACGCAGCAATCGCAAGCGAGAAACGCTCTCCACACCCCCAAGGGAGCGGTGCAGGCGGTGCACCAGGGGGTAGGGCATGCGGTGCACCGCCTGGTGCACCGCATGCACCGGAGAAAACGGATGGCACCGACACCCCGCCCCCTGGCGGCATGGGACCATCGCCCTTCGTGACGCTCGCTCCTGCGCAAAACGACAGGCCCCGGAGAATGAAGCACTCCCCCGGAGCCTGTCGTACATGCGTCGGAACGTCCTGCGTACGTGACAGGCGGAAGCGTCTCCCCCTTATCCCTTCTTCCTGAACGTGACGATGGTGACGCCGTAACCGCCCTCTCCGGGACCGCCAAGGCGCTGNTCCTCCACGTAGGGAAGNCGNTTGCAGATGTCCTGCACCTCTCTCCGNAGGATGCCCTCGCCCCTGCCGTGAATGATGGACACGGTNCCGTAGCCGTACCGGTAGGCCTGGTCCAGGTAGTGCTCCACCATGGGGATGGCTTCGTCCATGGTCATGCCCCGGATCATGAGCGACCCGGACACCCGTTCCGAGGGCGGAGTGACCTTCACATCCACGGAGACCCTGGAGGAACTCCCGCCGGGCTGTTCCTGGACAAGGCGGAGGCGCTTCAGAGGAACGCGGATGCGCATGCCTCCGGCGAGCACGAGGGCCTGCCCCCGCTCCAGCTCTTCCACGACGCCCACGACCTTGCTCTCCAGAAGCTGCACCGTCGAACCCACTTCGAGGGTCTTCTTCTCCCCCACCACGGATTGCCGCTCCAGGCGCCGCTCCTCCCGGGCGTCGATATGTCCCTTCATGCGATCCAGCTCCTGTTTTTTCTCCTGCATCACCCGCTGCGCCGACGACTCCGCCGCGTGCTCCAGCTCGCGCAGGAGGGACCGGGCGCTTTCCTCGGCGTCGCTGAGAATCTTCCGGGCCCGCCGATCGGCCCCGGCGAGAATGGCGTCGCGCTTCTCGTTCACTTCCGCGTACTTCCGCTCGAACTTCTCCCGCAGGGCGGCGATCTCCCGACGATCCGAGGCGATGCGCTCCTGCACCCGTTCGAGATAGGCCTGTTTCTCCTGCAGCTCACCGATGAGTTCCTCCACCGAGGTCTCGCCTCCGGCGAGCACGTCCCGAGCGCGCTGCACCACCGAGGAGGGCATGCCCAGCCGCTCGGCGATGTAGAGGGCGTTGCTCCGCCCCGGCACCCCCATGAAGAGACGGAACGTGGGAGAGAGCGTCGCCGCGTCGAACTCGACGCTCGCCGTCTCCACCCTCGGCGTGCTGAGGGCGAACTTCTTGATCGGATTGTGGTGCGTGGTGGCGATGACGAGACTCCCCCGGTCGAGCAGCTCCTGCAGCAGGGCGATGCCGAGGGCGGCCCCCTCGTGGGGGTCGGTTCCGGCTCCGAGTTCGTCCAGAAGCACGAGGGAATTGGGTCCCGCCTCCTCCAGCATGCCGATCACGGTGGTCATGTGGGCACTGAAGGTGGAGAGATTCTGCTCGATGCTCTGCTCGTCGCCGATGTCCGTGAGAATGCGGTCGATGTCCCCCACCACGGCCCCTTCGGCGGCGGAGATGGGCAAACCGCACCAGGCGAGGAGGGTGAGCACTCCCACGGTCTTCAGGGCGACGGTCTTGCCTCCCGTGTTGGGCCCGGTGATGACGAGGATCCGGAAGCGCTCGCCTCCATGGATGTTGATGGGCACCGCGCCCTCTCCCAACAGGGGATGTACGGCGTTGCAGAAGTGGAAGTGCCCCCGTTTGGAGGACACCACTTCGGGAACATGCCAGCGGTGTTTCCGCATGTACTCCGCCGTGGCGAAGAGCGCATCCGCATAGCCGAGGGCCTCCTCCGCCTCAATGATGGCCCGCTCGCGGCGCAGCAGCTCCTGGGTGAGGCGCGTCAGGATGGCCCGCTCTTCCTTGCGTTCCTCGTCGCCGAGAATTCCCGTCCTGTTGTTGTGCGGAATGAGCGCCGTGGGCTCCATGTAGACGCTGTTCCCGGAGCCGGAGCGCTCCAGGGCGATGCCGGGAAAGCTGTTCACGTACTCGTGGCGGACGAGCAGAACGTACCGCCCCTCCCGAAGCGTTAGCACTCGCTCCTGCAGCATGCTTCCCAGGGACGGCTCGTTGAGGAGGGAATGCCCCAGGCGGCGGATATCCGCGCGGATGTGTTCGAGCCGTTTCCGGATCTCCGCCAGTTTCTGGGACGCCGTGTCGTAGAGCCATCCGTCGTCGGAGAGCACTGCGAGGGAGGTCAGCTCGGGAGAAAAATCCTTCAGCCCCTTCCCGAGGTCTTCAAGGGCGGGGAAGCGTTCTTTCCGCTCCGCCACCGCCCCCCGCACCTCCATGGCCAGACGGAGGAAGTTTCGCACCAGAACAAGCTCCTCCCCGGTGAGAAAGGCCGAGGCCTTCGCCTCTTCGAGAAAGGGCAGAACGGGTTTGACCCGGTTGTCCCAGGGCAGCTCACCCTCCATGTCCCGCATCCGGCAGTAGACGCGCAGCAACTCCTGCCGGGCCTGCAACTGCTGTACCGACGACGCGGGCCGAAGGCCGGAAAAGTGCCGCACGCCCAGGGGGCTGCGGCACTGTCGTGCGAGTTTCTCCAGTATTTTGTCGATTTCCAGGGTTTCGCGAACCCGTTCGTTCACGATCACGGGGATACCTCCAGATCAGGTGACGTCATGTCCGCCTCCACAGATGCGGGAAAGAGATCCACGCCGCTCTCCCCGTTCCGAAGGGAGAGCGGAGACGACAGCGGCAACTCCCACCCTCGTTGCTCCATGGTCTCCGCCAGAGCGTCCCACGCGACGGAGGCCAGCGAAAGCGCCCGGCTCTCCTCGGCCCACCGGGGCGGCCCTCCCGGAGTGAGGAGCGACATGGCAAGAAAGGCTCCGAGGAGCAGTACCCCCGCCTTGACGCCCCCGGCGAGCATACCCCCGAGGCGGTCCAGCAGGGAAAGATTGGCGAACTTCAGGATCGCCTTCAGGCCGCGCTCCGCCACGGCGCTGAAAAGATTCACCGTGACGAAGATGCCGATCATGGCCACCGCCTGGGCGACCCCGGGAGAGACGGCCCAGGCGCCCTCGATCTTCAGCGCCAGCGGAGGGCCGTAGCGCCAGGCCAGAAAGATCCCGCCCACGAACCCGGCGAGGGAGAGCATCTCTCCCGAGAGCCCGCGAAAGGCGCCCCGCAGAACAAACACGGCGGCGAGCAGCAGAAAGAGCAGATCCACCGTCTGAGCGATGTCCATCACAGGTTTTCAACCCCTCCTTCAGGCTCGTCTCCGTCATCTGTTCCGGCGGCACCGGAGGCTCCAGGCAGGGGCGGCGGAACGCCCGGCTCCTCGGTGGGCACACCCCCGGCGGCGGCACCGGAACGGCTTTTCCCGGAAATGTCTCCGCCGTCACGCCGCAGGTCGGAGACGTTTTTTTCGGGGAGATTCGCCCTTCCGTCGCCTTCCGGAGCGTTCTTGACGACACCACCGAGAAGCTGCGCGCTGTGATGCACGGAAAGAGCAAGGCGGAGACAGGTGAGCAGAAGCTTCTCCTCCTGGGAAACGCCGAAGGGCATCTTCTCCACGATCCCCTGAACAAGAGAGACCACGGAGGAGCAGGTCGCCTCGTCCAGGCGGGTGTACACCGCGTATTTTTTCTTGCCTACGGAAATCCGCACCGACCGTCCCGGCTGTTCGTCCTTCTTCTCCTCGGGCATGGGGGCTTTCTCCTATCCAGTCCCGGTTCCGCTTCTGGTTCCCATCACCTGTTTCCGCTGTTCGCCCCGGGTTCCCCCGTACGAAAACGCTCGAAACGGGCGACCAGTTCGGTCAGCTTCTGCTCCACCTGGGCCCGCTCCTTCTTCAGCTGGATGGTCTCCCTTTCCTGCTGCTCCACCATGCGCTGCTGCTCCTTCCGGAGCCGGATCAGCTCGAGTTCCTTGGCCTGGACAAGCTTTTTCTGTTCCTCCAGGGACGCCGAAAGCTCTTCCCGCTCTCTCTCCAGATGCTGCAGGTGTTCCGCCGCCCGTTCGATCACTTTTTCGAGCTGTTCAAGACGTTGCATCATGGGAAAACCTCCCTCCCATTTCGTCGAAACCCGCGTCGGGCGACGAAAGAACGCCGCCCGACGGTTCATCCGATGCTATCGAAGCGTGTATCCCCGTGCGGCAAGGCCGCTTCGCAGCGCGCCGTGAATCCCCTCGATCTCCTCGTCGCTGAGGGTGCGCTCCGCGCTCCGGTAGGCCACGGAGAAGGCGAGGCTCCGGTGTCCCTCGGGAATGCCCTCGCCCTCGTAGACGTCGAAGAGGCGCACATCCCAGAGGAAGTCTCCGGCGAAACGCCGCATTTCCGCCTCCACCACCGCCGCGGGCGTCGCCTTCGGCACGAGGAGCGACACGTCCCGGTAGATCGCGGGATAGCGCATGGGCTCGGTGAACTGGTAGGACACCTGCCCCACGAGGCTCTCCAGGTCGATCTCGAAGGCATAGAGCGGCGCGCCCAGATCGAGAGCACTCCCGATGAGGGGTTTCAGCGCCAGCAGGTAGCCCGCGTCCTTTCCATTGATGCGGATCCGGGCGGTCCGTCCCTTGTGCCCGAAGGGCTCTTCTGCCTGGACGAACTCCGGACGGACGGCACAGGCCTCGCACAGAGCGACCACGTCCGCCTTCACGGAGAAGAAATCCTCGTCGTCGGCAAAGCGGCGATCCCGTCCGGGAAAGACGATCCCCCCGAGGTAGAAGGGCTCCTCGTGCCCATCCCCGGAGAAATCGGCACCGTCGGTACGAAGGAACACCTTGCCCTGCTCGAACATGCGGATCGGCCCGCGGAAACCGCCCCGGAGATTCCGCAGCAGCGCCTTGAGCAGCCCCGGCAGCAGGGAGGTACGCATCACCGACTGGTCCGCCGCGATGGGGTTCACCACGGCGATGGGATTCCCCCGACGGTCTTCCTCGGGAAAGCGGAGGATCCGCAGGTCCTCGGGAGCGACGAAGCTGTAGGTGATCATCTCCACGAATCCTCGCCCCATGGCGGACTCCCGAAGGCGGCGCAATGCCGTCATAAGGGTCGTCAGGGACGCCGAGGCATAGAGGTGGGGCGGAATTCGCACCGGAACGGTGTCGTACCCCTCAACCCGGGCCACTTCCTCCACGAGATCCTCCTCGATGGAGACGTCGAGCCGTGCCGCGGGAACGGCGAAGGTCCGCGCCGCCTCTTCCCGGCGCTCCCGGACCTCGGAAAAACCAAAGCGCTCCAGGGTAGCCGACGCTTTGTCCATGTCCGCGGACATGAGATACGTCCGGAGCGTGCTCGCCCGAAGGCTCGCGGTGCGGTGCGGCTCCCGGGGATCGCCCGCGACGAGGGGCGCCCCGCAGAGTTCGCCTCCGGCGAAATCCCGCATGTAAGCCATGGCCATGGCCAGAGCGGGCAGAGCCTTGGTCCGGTCCACACCCCGGGCGTAGCGGAACGCCGCCTCGGAGTGGAGCCCCATGCGGCGCGAGGTTCTTCCGATGCGGACCCTGTCGAAGGAGGCTGATTCCAGGACCACCGTGGCGGTGTCGTCGGAGATCTCCGAGTTCGCCCCGCCCATCACGCCCGCCAGGCCGACGGCGACGCCGCCGGAGGTGATGAGCAGGTCCTCTTCTTCGAGCGCCCGTTCCTTGCCGTCCAGGGTGGTGATCGTTTCTCCCTTCTCCGCGGCGCGGACGGCGATGTGCCGGGCGGGAAGACGGTCCAGGTCGAAGGCGTGGAGCGGCTGTCCCCAGAAGAGCATGGCCAGGTTCGTGGCGTCCACCACGTTGCTGATGGGGCGCATGCCGCAGAGGGAGACCCGGACCCGGGAACGCACCGGCGAGGGGCCGATGCGGACGTTGCGGATGAGGCCGAGAGAGTAGGCGGGACATCCTTCGTCCTCCAGCGTGATCCCCTCGAAGGGAATCGGCCAGGGACCCTCCGGAAGCGCCGGCACCTCCAGGGGAAGCAGTTCCGTTCCGGGGAGAATGCCGTAGAGCTCCCGGGCGATGCCCACCAGGCTGAGCAGATCCCCCCGGTTGGGCGTGATGGAAACGTCGAGGATCACGTCGTCCAGGCCGAGCCAGGCGATGCAGTCCTCCCCCCGGGGCGCGTCCTCGGGAAGCGCCAGCAGGCCGAATTCCACCTCCACGTCGGGAATGCCCAGCTCCTCCGCGGAGAGGAGCATTCCCTCGGAGAGAACGCCGTCGAAATCCCGCACGCCGAGCACCGTGCCGTCGGCGAGCACGCCGCCGGGAGGCGCGTAGGGGAAAAGCTTTCCCACGGCGACGTTGGGCGCCGCGGTGGTGCAGGTCTTCTGTCCCCCGCCGTAGTCCACGCGAGCCACCTGAAGCCCCTCCCGGGTGGGATGGGGTTCGAGGGAGAGCACCTTACCGATGAAGACATCCCGGAGCTTCTCCCCGGGACGCCGGATCTCCTCCACCTCGCATCCGGTCATGGTAAGACGGCGGGCGATCTCGTCCACTCCGGCGGGAATCCGGATCAGTTCCTTGAGCCAATTCAGCGACACGAGCATCAGCGCATACCTCCCCGGGAAAGGAACGTCACATCTCCGTCGAAGAAGAAGCGAAGATCACGCACATCGTACTTCAGCAGCGCGATCCGATCCAGCCCCATTCCCCAGGCGAATCCGTTGTACACCGTCGGGTCGATGCCGCCCGCGCGCAACACGTTCGGATGGACCATGCCGAGACCGCTGATTTCGAGCCAGCCGCTCCCCTTGCAGATGCGACAGGAAGGATTTTTCCCGCCGCAGGCGACGCAGCTCACGTCCATTTCCATGGATGGCTCGGTGAAGGGGAAGTAGCTCGCCCGGTAGCGGGCCTTCACCTCCGGGCCGAACATGGCCTTGGCAAAGGCTTCGAGGCTTCCCTTGAGGTCCGCGATGGAGACGTCCCGGTCCACAAGGAGACCTTCGAGCTGATGAAACATGGGGGAATGGGTCGGGTCGCTGTCCCGCCGGAAGACCTTTCCGGGGCAGATGATGCGGAGCGGCGCCCCCCAGCGGAGCATGGAGCGCACCTGCACGGGCGACGTGTGGGTTCGGAGCAGTCTGTTCCCCTCCACGTAGAACGTGTCCTGCATGTCCCGGGCGGGGTGATAGGAAGGAATGTTCAGGGCCTCGAAATTGTGAAAGTCGTCCTCGATCTCCGGGCCGAGCGCCACGGAATAGCCGAGCCCCAGAAAGACGTCGATGACCTCGTGCATGACCTGCACCACGGGATGGAAACTCCCCCATCCTCTTCCCCGGCAGGGCAGGGTCACGTCGAGCCGCCCCCGCTCCTCTTCCTTCTCCGCCTCCAGCACTTCCAGGCGCATCTTGGCCGCCTCGAAGGCCATCTCCATCTCGTCGCGAAGTTCGTTCACGGTGCTCCCCACACGGGGGCGCTCCTCCGGAGAAAGTGTTCCCAGCATACGCAACAGGCGCGTGATCTCTCCCTTTTTCCCAAGAAAACGGACTCGTTCCTCCTGCAGCGCGGCCAGAGAACCGATCTTGGCGAGAGCTTCGCGGCACTGCTCGCGCAAGTCTTCAACCTGCCCGAGCACATGACTCATGCTTCATCTCCTCCTTCCTCGTACAGGCGGTTCGCCCAGGGCTCCACGTCCTTCTGGCGAGCCGCGATGAGCAACACATCCTCGACCTCGATGATTGTAGCAGCAGATGGGAGAAACTGACTCCCCTGTCGATTGATCAGCAGAACCACGGCGTTATAGCGGTTTCTGAAATCCAGTTCGACCAGCGACTTGCCCACCATTTCCGGAAGGGGCGCGAGGGACCCCACCAGATACTCCGAGCCCGGAAGGGGAGAAAACTGGGTCAGCCAGGGAAAGACAAAGAGATCCGCCACCCGGATGCCCATGTCCCGCTCGGGAAAGATGACGCGATGCGCCCCCACCTTCGCCAACACCCGGGCATGGAGGGCGTTCTGCGCCCTGGCCACCACCCGGGGAACGCCCATGCCCCGGAGAATCGCCGTGGCGAGCACGCTCGCCTCGAGATTCTCCCCGATGGAGACCACCGCCACGTCCGCATCCTTGGCGCCCACCTTGGCCAGAGCATCCTCGTCGGTGGCGTCGAGCTGCGCCGAAAGCTCCACAAAGTCCGACACATCCTCCACCAGGGCACGCACCTTGTCCACCGCCACCACATGCTGCCCCAGGGCCGCGAGGCGCTCGCACAAGGCGAAACCGAAGCGCCCGAGCCCGACCACCAGGACGGTCTTCTTCGCCTGTCCCTTCGCCGCTTCGGGATGTTGTTTCATGGATTCCTCCCGTCTCTTCCTATCCGATGGGAATGCGGGCGTCCACGTAGGAGATCCGCCCGCCTCCCGACGACTGCACGAGGCTGTACATGAAGGTCACGATCCCCACCCGTCCCCAGAACATGAGCAGCACCATCACGAGCTTTCCCGGAACGCTCAGGGACGATGTGATGCCCGTGGACAGCCCCACCGTTCCCAGGGCGGAGACGACCTCGAAGAGAACGCTCCCGAAGGGAAGTACCTCTGTGAAGGCGAGACAGAAGACACCGCAGAGGATCGTTCCCAGATAGAGCAGCACGAAAGTCAGGGCCCGAAAGACCGTCCGCACGGGAACCTTCCGGGCGAAGGCGTGCACCTCCGTCTCGCCCTGGATATCCCGCAGGCACGCCAGAGCGAGGACCCCCACGGTGGTGGTCTTCACACCACCCCCCGTGGAGGCCGGCGACGCCCCGACAATCATGAGCAGGATCGTCACCAGAAGTCCAAGGGGTGAGTAGAGCCCGGGCGCCACCGTGTCGAATCCCGCCGTGCGGGGCGTCACCGCCGCGAAGAGGGCGTTCCAGAGTTTCCATCCCGGAGTCAGATGCCCGAAGGCCCCGTTCCATTCCGCCGCCAGCAGGAGAGCAAATCCCCCCAGGACGCAGGCTCCCGTCGTGACGAGCACCAGTCGCGCCGCGACGGAGAGGGGACGTCGTTCCCGCCGGACGTTCCGGAGTTCCGAGAGGACGGGAAATCCGAGCCCCCCGAGGACGAGCAGGATCATGACCACCCCCGGCACGGCGGCGGACGAGGCGTATCCCTCCAGACTCGTGGAAAAAAGGGAAAATCCGGCGTTGCAGAAGGCGCTCACGCTGTGAAAGATCGCCAGGACGGCGGAGCGTCCCGGAGGATATTCTCCCAAAAAGGCGAAAAAGAGCAACAGCGCCCCCGCCGCCTCGATGGCCAGGGTGAGCCTGAGCACGTCGAGAAGAAGACGCACCGCCCCCTGGGGCGTGTCGAGCCCCATCCCTTCCGCGAAGAGAAGCCGCTGGCGGATGCCGATGCGCTGCCCCGCCACCAGCGGAAGGGCGGTCATGGCGGTCATCACGCCGAGCCCTCCGAGCTGAATGAGAAGCAGAACGACCACCTGCGAGAAGGGAGAGAGCTCCCGTCCCGTGTCCACCACCACCAGTCCCGTGACGCACACCGCGGAGGTGGCGGTGAAAAGGGCGTCCACGAGAGAGAGTCTCGCGGCATGCAGGTTCCCCGCCCATACAAGTAGGGTTCCTGCGGCGATGAGCAGCAGGAACCCCAAAACCACGACCCGCTCGACGCGGACGTTGCTGTATGTCCGGACGCCTATTGGCCGAGCGCCTCCTTCACGGAGGAGACGACGTTCGCAAAGGCCTGAAGGTCGTTGACGGCCAGATCGGCGAGCATCTTCCTGTTGATGGAGATGTTGGCTCGTTTCATGCCGTTCATGAGGGCGCTGTAGGTAGTACCGTTCAGCCTGGCCGCGGCGTTGATGCGCATGATCCAGAGCTTGCGGAATTCCCGCTTCTTCGCACGCCGGTCACGGAAGGCATTGGAGAGGGATTTGAGAAACGCCTCCCTGGCGCGGCGGTAGACGTTCTTCTTCCGTCCCCAGTAGCCCTTGGTGATACCGAACAGTTTTTTCCTTTTACGATCGCTGTTACTCGATGATTTCGAACGGGGCATACCAATTCACCTCTTTTACGGTTTCCGAAACTCCTGCTCCGGGATTGTCTCTACGCGTAGGGAAGAAGACGCTTCAGATTGTCACCCTGGGCCTCGGGAAGAACTCCCGTCATGCGCAGCGTGCGCGCCCGTTTTCCGTTCTTCGTGCGCATTCTGTGGCGACGACCCGTCTTCTGGAAAGCGACTTTCCCGGAGCCCGTGACCCGAAACCGCTTCTTGGCTCCCGAATGTGTTTTTACCTTGGGCATGACCTGACCCCTCCTACCACAAAATTCGTCCTGATTGACCCTTTTCCGTCCTACACTCCGGCCGCGGGGGCTCCCGCCCCAAAAGGAGCGGAATCCGCACGCAACCGGCCATGAAAAACCGACCGCTGCCCTCTTCCGCTTCGCTGCCGCAGAAGGTGACGAGGCCCATCGAAAACAGTGCCGCAGCAACTCCGCGCAAACGAACTTTTCCCGATCCGTTCCGCCCGAAAAAACCGGACGGAGCCTCCTTCGACGTCAGGCTTTCTTGGCTGTCTGAGGCACGGGAACGAGCATGATGCGCATGAAACGACCTTCCATGCGCGGGGCCATCTCCACCGTGGCCAGATCCTGGCAATCCCGGATGACCCGCTCCAGTACCTCGCGCCCCTGGTCCAGAAAGGCCATCTCGCGGCCGCGGAAGAACACGGAGACCTTGACGCGATGTCCGTCCTCAAGGAAGGAACGCACGGCCTTGGTCTTGAAGTTGTAGTCGTGCACGTCGATCTTGGGACGCATCTTCATTTCCTTCACGGTCTGCGTTTTCTGCTTCTTCCGTGCGTCCTTGTCGCGCTTCTGCATCTGGAAGCGGTATTTGCCGTAGTCCATGATGCGACATACGGGCGGACGCGCCTGGGGAGCGACCTCGACGAGATCCAGTCCGCGCTCCTCCGCCATCGCCAGAGCTTCGCGCACAGGAGTGACGCCGAGCTTGACACCTTCCTCGTCGATCAGGAGAACTTCGGGGATCTTGATTTCCTCATTCACGCGGGGCTCCTGTTCCTTGTTTTCTATGGCACTTCACCTCCAAAAAGAAATAGGCCGGACACTCGGCCCGGCCTCAGTACACAAAAATCCGCATGGATTTTCGGGTTCCTGGCCAGTCAACAGCCGAAGCGTCGACAGGCGAGAGGTCGAACCTCTTCTTGAAAACGACATACCCGCACAGGAGAAGACATTAGCATACTCTTCCCCATCTGGCAAGCGGCACGAAAAAGCCGCCGTCCCGAGACACCGCTCAGGAGCCGGACGGCTCCGCCGGGACAGAAGGCACCATCGGCCCCGACGCGGGGGCTGAAGATTCCTCCGGCGCCGGTTCGGCCATACGGTAGGTTCCCGGCTTGAGATAGGGGAGCAGCGCATCGAGGACCTCTCGGTTCTGCAGGCGGTTCCCCCAGTCGATGAGGGCCATCAGATCCTCCGCCGTGCTCTCGCTTTTGAAAGAGAACCAGAGACGGTTCAGACCGTCCGTCAGCAGATCCATGTCCTTCGAGATCTGCGCCAGGGAGATGAGGTGCTTCCCGACCTGCCGCTCCGCGATGTCCCGCACCATGAGCGCCTTTTTCGCCTCCTCCAACAGCGCTCGCTGGGCCTGGGGCGTTCTCGCCTGCATGGCCTCGGCGATGGTGCGGTCCCCTTTCATGCCCTGGCCGAGAAAAATCAAACCGAAGAGGGCGACCCCGGCGAGCAGGGCACCCACGCCGCGCTGCAACACCGGGCGCCGCAGCGTGCTCCAGGAAAGACGCTCCGGAAGCAGCACCGATGTGGCGAAGGCGAAGGCGGCGGAGATCCACAGGGCATTCTCGATCCTCCGAAAAGGCCTGGACCAGAGCGCGTCGAACCAGATCAACGCAAGCATCGCCAAGGCCCAGAGCGTCTCCAGCGGAATTTTCTCCCGTCGCACCACGATGCCGAGAAAGGCCCAGAGGAGCCACAAGAGAAGCGAGATCACCAGAAGCCCTCCCACGAGGCCGAACTCGGCGAAGAACTGCAGGTACTCGTTGTGGGCCCACATGGTGAACTTCCAGTCCCGGTTCGGAGAACGCTGAAGCATCTCTTTCTGGGCGTCCAGATAGTGCCACTTGAACTGCCCCAGGCCGACCCCCTTCAGGGGCTGCTGAGTGATCATGGTCCACGAGGTGGCCCAGATGTCGATGCGCCCTCCCACGGTCTCGGGATTTTTGAGCACATCCATCCACTTCGATTCCAGCGAACCGGCGCGCCCGGCGTTGAAGAGCACCGTCGCCAAAAGCCCCAGCGCGAGGAGGGAGACGATGCCCCCGAGGCGGCGCAGATGTCGCGCCTCCTCGTTCCGCCAGGTCACGAGGGCCATGACGGCCACGGCGACCCCCAGAGAGAGGATCGCCGCCCGGGTGGTGGAGCCCCAGAGCCCCCAGGCGTTGACGGCAAGGAGAAGGATGTTGGCGAGACGCACCGGCAGGGAGCGGCGGTAGGCTCCCTCCTCCCGGCCGTAGGCCACGTGGAGGTAGATGCTGTTCAGGCAGGCCATGGCCACCCAGAGACCGAACATCTCCTGCTGTCCCGTGTTGCCGATGTAGTTTCCCGGCGTGGGGAGGATGAAGGCGAAGGGGCCGCTCAGATTGCGGATCTGCAGCTCCGCGAAGATCACGTTGCATGCGGCGTTGAGGTTCGCCCCCCAGAGAATCCACCGGAAACGGTCCCTGGGAAGGAAATTGTAGCAGAGCACGTAGGCCGCCCAGAGGGAGGCGAAGAAAAACCACTCCCGGGCGAAGGTCGGAACGGACTTGATCTCCGTCCACAGGGGCTGGGCGGTGACATACAGGAGAAAGGCGAGCCAGATCCACCCGAAGGGGTCGATGGTGAAACGGACTTTTTCCGTTCCCTTGAAAGCCACCACAAAGCCGGCGACGATGCAGAGCACTGCCAGGGGAACGAGGGCCACCACCCATTTCATGAAATGGAGCGTCTGAAACCAGTTCATCCCCGAGTAGACGAGGTTGGGCACCGCGAGGGAAACGCCCATGCAGAGCAGACACAGCCACTGGAGCATCCCCTGGAGCGAGAGACCACCCTTCCCCGCGATTCCCGTCTCCGTCGGAGACACCTTGCTTCCCGCACTTTTCCTTTTCTGCGCCACGAACGTCACTCCCCGTTGTCCTGAAATTGCCTGTGGTATTCTACCATAAGAGACGGACACCCCGGGACCACGAACGCTTCCGTCCTTCCGCTCCCCGGCGTTTGCCGCGCTGCGAAAACGAGCGAGGCGGCCCGACAGGTTCCTCTCCAACGTGCTCGCGTTCTTCTCAAAACATGCAAAGAGGGACGGAATCGTTCCGTCCCTCTTGCTTTGCGGTCGTGCTCTTTTCCGGACATCCTGCGCACCCGCCGGAAAACCTTAAAAAACCCACGAAAACGCCCCTCGGCGGGGCCTCCCGTTCGTTCCTTCCGCCGTGCCGCGTCGCACCGTCCAGGGCGGCATCTCCCCGCACGACCGTCCCCCTTCGACTCCGAGGGGGGAAATTCACCTCCGGAGCGTTCGGCAGACCGTGTCCAGGAGCGTTCCGTCCCGGTACTCCACCACGGCCACGATGTGATCCTCGTCGTACTCCACCGGGCGGGGAACCCCCGTGAGGCGCTCCACTTCCTTCTGCAGGTCGGCGATGTCCTTCACGGGAAGGTTCGCCTTCAGCGCGGCCTCCAGCAGGTCCGCCCGGGCGGGGTTGATGCAGATCCCCCGTTCGGTGACGATGGCGTCCACGGTCTCCCCGGGGGTGATCACGGTCTTGACCGAGTCCTTGATGGTGGGGACACCGCCGCGGAACGAGGGCGCCACGACGATGGCGAGCTCGGCTCCCGCCGCCGTGTCGGCGTGTCCTCCCGAGGCACCCCGGAGAACTCCGTCGTTGCCGGTCATGACGTTCACGTGGAACTCCGGATCCACCTCCAGGGCGGCGAGGATCACCACATCCAGATTGTGCACCAGACATCCCTTGTTCAGCGGATTCGCGTACCAGGAGGCATCGATCTCGATGTGATTCGGATTGCGCACCATCGATCCCGTCACCGCCGAATCGAAGCTCTGCACGTCGAACATGGCGTTGAAGAGTCCCTCTTCGAGCATGCCGGACATGAATCCCGAGATGCCCCCCAGGCCGAAACTGCCCCGGATGCCCTTCTCCCGGAGATGCTCCCGCACGAAGGCCGCCACGGCGAGGCTCGCTCCGCCCGCACCGACCTGGAAGGAGCACCCCGGCGCGAGCAATCCCGAGGCGGCCACGAGGTCGAAGGCGTTCTTCGCCACGCAGAGATCCACGGGATTCCGGGTGATCCGGGCCGCCCCCGTGGCGATCTTCGTCGGATCGCCCAGGCTGTCCACCACCACCACCTGATCGACCAGATACTGCGGCACGGAGATGCGCGGACGTACGGGATAGTCCATCAGGTCGTCCGTCAGGGCGATGACGTGCCTGGCGTGGCGCGCGTCCACCTGAGCGTACCCCAGAGCGCCGCAGGCGGATTTGCCGATGCACCCGGTGAAGTTTCCCAGGGCGTCGCAGGCGGGAGCTCCCATGAAGGCCACGTCGATGGCGATGCTTCCCTCCTCGACGGCCCGGGCCCGCCCGCCGTGCGTGCGGATGACCACGGGAATTTCCAGCTCCCCTGCCGAGACGGCCCTGCCGACCTCCCCGCGAAGCCCCGAGGTGTGCAGGCGGGTCACCACTCCCCGCCGGATGTAGTCCGCCACGAAGTCCGCCGTGTCGGGGAGGGAGCTCGGCGCAAGGGTGAGATCACGGAAGCCCATCTCGTCCAGTGTGGCGAGCACCAGCGCCATGAGTGCGTCGCCGTTGCGGAAATGATGGTGAAAGGAGATGGTCATGCCGTTTTCCAGGCCGGAGCGGCGGACCGCCTCCTTAAGATCCGGCGCGACCTTGTTCCGGGACGGCGGCGTCGCCTTCAGGGGCGCGCAGATTCTCGGTCGCTCCCGCCTTTCCGCGATTTTCGCCATGGCACCGGCGTAGGGCTCGAAGGAGCCGATCCCAGGAATTTCCGCGGGCACGAAGCGCCCGATGGCGTTTCGCACCATCTTCGCCCGTCTCATGCCGTCTCGTCTCCCTTCATGCCGTAGAGAACCCCCAGGTCCAGAAGCCGCTGCGCCCTGACCACGATGGGGCCGTCCACCATTCTGCCGTCCACGAGCAGAACGCCCTTGCCCTGCCGCTCCGCCTCTTCCGCGGCGGTGACGATGCGCCAGGCCCTCCTGAATTCCCTGGGATCGGGGCGGAACGCCTCGTGGATGACCGGAATCTGGCTGGGGTGAATCGCGGCCTTTCCGGTGAACCCCATCTCGACAATCTGCTTCGCCTCCGCCGCGAGCCCCTCGGGGTCGTCCACGTCGGTCCACACCGTGTCGAAGGCGGCGATGCCCGCGGCTCTCGCGGCCATGACCACCCGCCCCCGGGCGTAGAAGAGTTCCCACCCCTCCCGGGTCTTCTGCACCCCCAGATCGGCGGTGAGATCCTGTCCGCCGAGCGTGAGGGCCTTCACCCTCGGCGAGGCCGTGGCGATCTCGAAGGCGTGCTCCAGCCCCCGCGCCGTCTCCAGCATGGCATGGATGCCCACGGTACCGGCCTCCATGCCGTGGCGCTCCTCGATGGCCGTCATGAGCGCGTCCGCCCGCAGGACATCTCCGGGACTCTGGCACTTGGGCAATCGCACCGCCGAGGGCCTCGCGGGAATGATCTCCTCCAGGTCCGTCTCGAAATAGGGCGTGTCGGCACCGTTGATCCGCACCGTCACCTCCACGCGGCCGAAATCGAGAACCCTGAGGAAGTGCGCCACCAGCCGCCTCGCCGCGTCCTTCTCGGCCACCGCCACGGCGTCCTCCAGATCGAGCAGAACGCTGTCGGCTCCGAAGACCGGCGCGTGCTGGAGCATTCCCGGCGAATTGCCCGGCATGTAGAGCATGGATCTGCGCGGTTTCACGAACGTCACTCCTTCCGCAGGGCCCGTTCGAGTGCGATTTCAAGCCGCGCCCGCAACGTCGCCTCCAGGGCGCCCTGATCCGAAATCTGCACGCGGAGACAGGGAGTTCCGTAGCGCTCCAGGATCTCCCGCACCATCGCCTCGGTCCGCTCCGCGAAGAGTCCTCCGTTGCCGCTCCGGTACTCGAAGGAGAAATCTCCGCTCGGCGCCAGAGTCACGAGACAATCCGAGGATTCCAGCGTTCCCGCCTGAGCCGCCTCGTAGCGCATGTTCTCTCACCATCCGTTTCGAAAATCTTGTCGGAACATTTTCAACGCCTCTGTTCCCATTTGACAAAAAAACGAAAGCCTCTAAAATGGATTTTGTGAACGGTATCCCGTATCCAGGATGCATCATAGTTCTTCCGACGGTTTTTCGCAACACGCTCCAGAGAAGATCTTTTTTCGTCCATACGGGAGAAACCCTTCCGCCCCACACGAACGAGGGGACTGTACCCAAGAAACCTCTTGAAGAAGGCTGGCCGGCCCCGCAGGGCGCCTCGCAGAGCCTGATGCGACCCGAGTCAAGGAAAAGCGAAAGATCTTTCTTCAGAGCTTGCCTCAAAAAAGGTCTTGCAAGGCAAGACGGTGGCATTTCCCGTCCTGCCGCTGCGACACATAAAAGAGGTTCCGGCACTCGCCCATCGTTTTCCGAAACAACGCTTCCTCAGCAAAAAAACAAAAACTTTTCACTCCTATTCATCGTGCGGGAGGGATTGCTTCATGACCATGTTGGACACCTTCGATCCGGGATCTATCAAGCCCATCCGCGACATGATCTACGACCGCCTCCGCGAAGCCGTCTTCAACGGAGAACTCAAACCCGGGGACCGCCTCGTCGAGAGCGAACTGGGAGACCGGATGAGCGTGAGCCGCACCCCCGTGCGGGAAGCCCTGCGCAAGCTCGAGATGGAGGGCATCGTCGAGTACCTTCCCCGCAAGGGCGTCGTCGTGAAAGGCTTCTCCCGGGAGGACATCATCGAGATCTACTCCATCCGGCAGGCTCTTGAGGTCATGTCCGCACTCGCCGCCGCCGAGCGCATCACTCCGGAGGAACTCGCCTTTCTCCGAACCTGTCTGGACAACGCGGAACGTCACATGGCCTGCGGCGACAACGAAGCGGTCTTCAAGGACCACCAGGAGTTCACCGACGCCCTCATCGCCAGCTCGAAAATGCCCCGACTCATTCAGCTCATCGGAACCTACCGGGAGTACCTCCACCGTTTCCGCAGGATCACTCTGGGCAAAAAACCGCGTCAGGCCGACGTTCTCGTGGAGCACCGGGCCATTCTTGACGCCGTCGCGGAGAAAAATCTCGCTGCGGTAGAGCGCCTCGTGAAAGCCCATCTCCAGACCGCCCTCGACGCCTACCTCGTCTCCCTGGAAAGCGAGGCATCCGGCAACCGTGAGGACAAAGGCGAAGACGAACGTGAAACGTCCCCCGAAAAACACTCCCCTGTCTCGTCGCGCTAGCGCCGGCGGCACATCCCCGCTTCCGCACGAAGCCGTATCCGTCGGCACGGATGCGGCTTCCGGGGACGGAGAAACCCCGAAGACGGCGCTTCACTCTCCACGACACGCAGGAAACATTGTCGTGCGTTCTCTCAGATCAGAGGTGAAAGGGGTTGGTGCACGGAAGAAGTCTCGCGTTACGCCATCGCAGAGGGGATTCTGTTTTTTCGGCATCGCGGAAGGCGCTTTGCGCCGAGGCGAATGACCCTGTTCGGAGGTGACACCAGCATGAGACGTTCGATTCTGCTCCTCCTGGCACTGGCGGTACTGTTTGTCGCCGGAGCCGCTTTCGCAAGCGACTATCCTTCCAAGCCCTTCGAGTGCATCGCTCCTGCAGGTCCCGGCGGCGGCTGGGACACGACCATGCGCATGGCCACCAAGGTTCTCACGGAAGAGGGGTTCGTGAAATCCCCCATGCCCGTGATCAACAAACCCGGCGGCGGCGGCGGCGTAGCCCTCGCATACGTGCAGAAGAAGGCCGGCGATCCCTATTCCCTTATCGTCTACTCCCCCCCCCTTCTTCTCATCAACCTCACCGGCCAGACCGAACTGAGCTACAAGAACGTCACCCCCATCGCCATGCTCATCAATGACTACGGCGCATTCGCCGTTCCCAAGGACTCGCCCTATCAGTCCATGACCGACGTGATCGAGGCGCTGAAGAAGGATCCCAAGAGCGTCAAGATCGGCGGCGCCTCCTCTCCGGGAAGCATGGACCATCTCCAGATTCTTCAGGCCGCTCATGCCGCGGGCGTCTCGGGCCTGAAGGAGATCGCCTACATCCCCTTCCAGGGCGGCGAGAGCCTCGCGGCTCTTCTCGGCGGCCACGTGGGCGTTCTCTCCACGGGCATGGCGGAAGTCGTCGGCCCCCTTGAGGCCGGTGACATCCGGGTCCTCGCCGTGACGTCCCCCGAGCGCATCGCCGAGGGCCCCCTTGCGGCGGTCCCCACCCTGAAGGAACAGGGCATCGACACGGTGTTCATCAATTGGCGCGGCATCTTCGGCGCCCCCGACATGCCCCAGGCGGAGAAGGCCTTCATGGAGGACGCCCTGGGCAAGATGGTTCAGACTGCCGCGTGGGACGAGATCTGCAAGCGCAACGGCTGGACGAAGGCCTTCATGGGCTCCTCCGATTTCGCGGCCTTCCTCGAAAAGACCAACGAGGAGTACAAGACACTCCTCACCGAGATCGGCCTCTACAAGCAGGCCCAATAGTCGGACAACACGCTCTCCGGTCGCCTGCGGCCCGTCTGCCCACGGGCCGCAGGGCCTTCGGTCCCCCGGCTTGCCGAAAGGGACATTCAGACAATCCATGAGGTGATGCCATGCGACGCGACACGATAGTGGGACTCGTCTCCCTCTGTTTCGGAGCGGTTTATACGATCCAGGCGTTTCAGTTGCCCAAGGCCGCGATAGGCAATCCCTGGGCTCCCATCTACTTTCCCGCCACCCTGGGCGTCCTGACGATGCTCCTCGGCCTCGCGGTTCTCCTGGTGGACCGAAAGCGCGCCGCAGCGGGACACAGGGACAAGGCTGGCAAGGCCAAGGATCCCGGCTACTGGATCCTCACGGGAGGCACGATCCTCCTCTCCTTCGCCTATGGTTTCCTCTTCGAACACATCGGCTTCATCCCCTCGACGCTGCTCTTTCTCGGAGGATTGCTTTTTCTCGTGAACGGCAAATCGGCTTGGAAGCTCAACGGCATCATTACAGTCCTCTTCACTCTCGGGCTGTGGGTGGTGTTCGTGAAAGCCTTCCAGATCAATCTTCCCTAGGCGGAGGCTGAACATCATGGACATTCTGCAGAGCCTTCTTTACGGATTCTCCGTCGCCGCGACGCCGATGAACCTGGCCTACATGGCCTTCGGCAGCGTTCTCGGCACGGTTCTCGGCATGCTTCCCGGCCTGGGGCCCTCCACGGGAGTGGCGCTCTTTCTCCCCCTCACCTACGCCATGAGGCCCGAGACGGCGCTCATCACCATGTGCGCCATCTATTACGGCGCCATGTTCGGCGGCTCCCGAAGCTCCATCCTGCTCAACATTCCCGGCGACGGCGCCGCCGTGGCCTCCTGCTTCGACGGCTATCCCATGGCGCAGAAGGGGCAGGCCGAGGCGGCCTTGGCCATGTCCGCCATCGCCTCCTTCATCGGCGGCCTGCTCTCCTCCGTGGCCTTCGTGGCCCTGGCGGTCCCCATGGCCCGCTTCGCCCTGCGATTCGGCCCTCCGGAGTACTTCACGCTCATGGTTTTCGCCCTGGCGGCCACCGCAGCCATCTCCAAGGAAGCCCTCCTCAAGGGAATGATCTCCCTCCTGATCGGACTCATGATCACCACCGTGGGCATCGACCTCCAATCGGGAGTGCAGCGCTTCACTTTCGGCCTTCCGGAGCTCCAGTCGGGCATTGATTTCGTTGTGGTCATCATCGGCGTCTACGGCATCGGCGAGGTGTTCAAGAACTTCGAGACCATCAAGGCCAAGGGCGCCCAGGCGATCCAGAGAAAGTTCGGCCGCATCTGGATCTCCATGGAGCAGTGGAAGCGGAGCTGGCTCCCCATCCTCCGCCAGACGCCCGTGGGCTTCCTCATCGGCATCCTCCCCGGAGCGGGCGGAACCATCGCCGCCATGATGGCCTACAACAACGAGAAACAGCTCTCCAAACACCCCGAAGAGTTCGGCAAGGGCGCCGTCGAAGGGCTCGCCGCCCCCGAAGCGGCGAACAACGCCTGCTCCATCGGCGCCATGATCCCCATGATGACCCTGGGTGTGCCGGGATCGGGCACGACCGCGGTCATGCTGGGAGCCCTGCTGATCCTCGGCCTCCAGCCCGGCCCCCTGCTCTTCCAGCACCACCCGGACGTGGCCTGGGGCGTCATCGCCAGCCTCTTCCTCGCGAACGTGGTCTGCGCGATCATCAACATCCCCCTTGCAGGTGCCCTGGTGCGGGTTCTCTCGGTACCCCCCCGCATCCTCTACCCGCTGGTGATCGTCCTTGCCCTCCTCGGGGTCTACACCATCAATTACAGCGTCATGGAGTTTCACATCCTCGTCCTCTTCGGCCTGGTGGGGTACTTCATGAAATCCTTCAAGATCCCCACAGCGCCGCTCATCCTGGCCGTGGTGGTGGGGCAATCCATGGAACAGTCCTTCCGCCAGTCCCTCATGCTCTCCGACGGAGCACTGTCGATCTTCGTGCGCTCCCCCATCTGCATCACGCTTCTCGTCCTGGCGGCACTCTCCGTCGCATGGCCCTTCATCTCGGACATGATCAAGAGGAAGGAGCCTCCCAAACCCGCCCACGCTCCTGCGGCACCGGAGGAATAGTTCCGGCGGCAAAACGGACGGGACCGGACACTGGGGGAGATATCCGAAAAACGGGCACAACCCCCGGCAGCCGCAAAAAAGCACCGGGACATGAAAGCACAAGGGGCGACGGAAAGAGGAAAAGATCCTCGTTCCGTCGCCCCTTCGTCATGCCTTCGCCGCCAGGCGGAGCCGGCTCCGCCATCCGCCACGGCCCCGCTCCCGCTTTGGAGCGGTCCGGGCTCCACACCCTGCACCCCGCGAGCGACCCGAGAACAGCGTATCGTCTGTGCGGTCGCTCACCCGCCGCACAGAACGGAATCCACCGGAACCAGCCGGAGATGCTCCGCCGAACATCATGAAATCTTTTTACACAACCTGACACACGCAACGACGACGTGACGCCGGAGACTGCACACAACCTGAC